>Ga0181533_1000527_pt1 | contig 51458 bp, 58 predicted proteins | sample PEATcosm2014_Bin_45_FD_119772 | JGI IMG/M metagenome (GOLD analysis project Ga0181533, IMG submission 119772) | Peatland microbial communities from MTU Mesocosm Facility, Houghton, MI, USA - PEATcosm2014_Bin11_60_metaG | ecosystem: Environmental > Terrestrial > Soil > Wetlands > Peat | place... | reverse complement strand
TTCCGTCGTTTGTCCTCCCAAAGACTCTTCTTCTTTGCCTTCAGGCCCTTAGTGGACACCGAGAACTGGCAATGTCGAACTGTCGGAGCTTTACAAGTACATAAAACTCTTTGGCGCCTGGCTTTACCGATACTTCCCCAGGCACCAACTGAACAAAAGGATTTTGCTTTTCCTGGCGAAGAACCACGACCTACAAGGTTTTGGCCTGCACCGTTCTTCTTACTCACCAATGGGGGATCTCGGGTAGCCGGCGTCGCTGGCCTGTGCTTCGAGGGAACCTTGCAATTCCTTGGCAGACTGAGGGACTGTCCGCGCGACGTCCGTGCCCCGCTTGACCCCAGTTCTGTACGCAGCTATGCCGAGCGCCAGTGCCAGAATGATGGCGGCAGCAAAGGGCATCCATATTTCCCGCCACCGGATTTGTGAAGGACGGTACGTGAAACGCTGTCCAGCCTTCGATCGCTCTGGTAGATCGTTTTCGACTCGATTGGGACCGCTATCATCCTCCTCTCTATCGAGTCGCTTGAAAAACGCTGCTTCCGCCTTTTCCACGGACCAAGAAGGGTCGGAGTCTTCATCACTTTTCGAGTCTAGTTCACCAGCGAGCGCTCCCAGCCCTGTTGCTGCCGCAGTTTCGTACTCGCTCCTGGCAAGGCGACATTCCGGGCAGCCCGCCAGATGCGCATCCAGCTTCGATTGTTCTTCGACGCTCAGTTCTCCAGCGATCGCAGCAGCGCAAAGCTCAAGGAATTCCTCATGCGAATCCATTGGTCAAATGCCTCGACTTGCCATCGGATTTCAATTCATAGCACACGGACTATCGCCTGTTCAATTCGTCTTCGGCTAGATGTTTGCGGAGCTTCTCAAGACCTCGGTAGTGATGATTTCTGACGTTGGCGTAGGACTGGCCCAACTTCTTAGCAATCTCAATGAAGGTATAGCCCTCAAAGAAATGCAACCGGAACGTCTCTCGCTGATCCTCGGTTAGGTCTCCTACGATCCTCTTCCACCCCTTCCTGCCGAACAAACCTTCGACGGTATGGTCGTAGTGTGCACCTTTGTTGCTGCCGTGGTCACATTCGACCGGTATGTCCGTGATTCCAGACAAATAGAATCCCTGAGATTTCAGTTGCCTTCTGCGCAATAGTGCCTGGGTATAGGCCACCTGAATGATCCAGGAGCGCGCAGGCCCTTTTGAGCAATCGAAAAGCGAACTTTTCCGGTGGATGTAAAGAAACACCTCTTGGACAAGATCATCCGCCTCTCCGCCGTCTCGAAGGATCCGTTTCCCTACGCTGCGAACCACCACAGCATATCTACGGAACAGATCGGACAGCGCTTCTCTGTCTCCTCCATTCACCTTGCACATCAATTGTTCGTCAGGCTCCGCCTCATGAATCGGTCGAGCCGACTCCTTCTGACTACTATCATGGCCGACGTCAGCTGAAGATATCGTTGCGCGGAGTCCAATTGTTGCCGACATATCCATCTTCGAAGTCCACACGCTCGACTGCTTTCTTTGCGTGAGCGTAACATTCGTTTATTTAAGTGTCCAGCTATTCTGCTCGTGGTGTTTTTGCTCGTATAGAACTAAATGGATATGCGTGATCGATGCAACTTCATTTTTTATGGCTTTGGGGAAACGGGTCCGTCGTCTGAGAGAGCAGCGAGCCCTGACCTTGGAGGATATGATCACCCGCGGTTTTTCGGCGCGTCATTGGCAGCAAATAGAGAAGGGACGTCCAATAACTTGCACGACTCTGCTACGAATCTCCATTGTATTTGACATTCCCTTGAGTTCCCTTGTCCGGCGGCTTCCATCACCCCTCTTCGTTTCGGACGAACCTCAGCGATCAATGAGTAGTGCGCACTAAGCGTCCTAGGTTGTCACAGCTAATCTGCTCGTGGTGATCTCTTCATATATTCTCTAAATAGGTTGGGTGATTGATGAACGACAATTCTTCCGCGCTTTGGGAACTCGCATAAAACGATTGCGCAAAAGCCACGGTTACACACAGGAAGACATGATCGGCTACGGCTTTTCCGCACGCCACTGGCAACAGATCGAAGCTGGCAGGCCAATTACGATAAGAACCCTTCTGCGAATTTGCGAGACGTTTGGGGTCAGGGCAGCAAATCTGATAGAGGGACTCGATCGTGGCATCTACAAGTAGTGCAACCTCAACGCTGCCATCTTCAAAAGACTACACATTTGCGTCCTGTAACCCAGACACATATCCTTAACTCCGTTCTGCGAAACCCTGGAATGCCAGCATTCCATCGTTACTGGTTCGACGCCATTTCTGTCTGATCTCTGTTTCATCAAGAAAGAAATCAATCTATTCTGAGTCAGGGTTAGTTCCCGGGTAGCCGACCAACCATCAGTGAGGCAACCTGAAACCACTTGCGCATTTTCCTTTTCTCAGCATCAGTTCCCCCCACGCCGCTTGTCGCAAGGGTATTCAAATTCGTGGTTGCGGATGAGAGAATACCCAAATGAATTACCAAGAGCAGCTTGCACGTATCCGCCGCTTCCTCTCCCGCGTTGACATTGCGAGTGTCAACCCGAAGTTGGAATTGCCGCCGGAGAAGCAAACCGAGTACGAAGACATGCTGTACGCATTTTTTCAGAACTGCTGGCACCTTAAGGACTGGATCAAGAATGACACCGCAGCGCCCAGCACACTGGCGGGTCCCATTGAACAGCTCTGCAGGCGATACCAGCCGTTGCTGCTCTCTGCGGATATCGCTAACGGCACCAAGCACCTAGTGCTGACCACTCCGCGTCTTGGCGGCAAAGTCGTACCTAAAATCATGGTGCGGGTTACGGACTCATTTGCGACCGGCGAAAGTACAAGCCAAGTGCTGTATGTGTACGAGATCACAGATGACGCCGGAAACTCATATGACGCTCTTACCATGGCGCGACAGGCAGTGAGTGATTGGGAAACTCTGATCACAACGAACGGTGGAACAATTTGAAACGTGTCCACCCGTTGGCACGCGGGAGCTTGCTATATGCCTGAAGGACACCGAAGTAATCAGCCAATTCCCGGTTGCCCGACGGTACTCCCGAGATCGTCGGCCGACAAACGTTCGCTAGGCACCGAGTCTCGAAACCTCGGACGGTAGCGTGTGCCAATCGATGTCAAACTTCTCGCAGACCTTGCGCCATGTGGTGACGCCAAGATAACAGCGAGAAATCGCAGTAACTTCTGCTGCGGAGCGATGTGGGAAACTGCTAAGGAGTGCGGACGGATCAAGGCATTCTTGACCGGCTTTACGCCATAGCTCCGGAACGGAGCCATCTGCCGTATCACTCTCGACGATGAAAAATCCGTACACGGTACGCCTCCCACGGATTTCCCATGCTGCATCGAGATGTCTCCAAATCTGATGTCGGCCAGTCAGCCAAGTTGTGTCGTTGGTTGTGGTACGTTCAGTCCTCTTGCCTTCGATAACCACCAGCGCGTCGCGCGCAACCAAGTACACATCTGGGCATGTAGGTCCTTCAAATATATACCAAGCTCGCGATGCCCCCTCTGTTCTCAGAAGACGAAGAGCACGTTCGACGGTTTCGGGATCGCCAATGGCGAGGCGCTGCCGAAACTCATCGTCAAAAGTTTTTGGCGCAAGTGAGTTCACATTTCGAATTAGCCACGAGAGAAGCGAGAGCGGAGGGTTCAAGCACTTCTCGTGCGGTTCCCAATGACCATCAACCAGAGTCAAGTCCCCCGATTTGGCCTTGTCATCGGCCCAACCACCCGTTGGAAGCGCGATCAACTGCGGAAGCCAGTCGGTTCCGCGAGCCCACAAAATATCGAAGACAGGCTTGACTCTGGTTTTTGATGAATTGTACTTGCCACCTGGCATGTTTTCTACCGGAAGCCCAACTGTAACACCCCCAAGATCGAAGCCCCAAACCGAACAAGGGTTCCGTTGGGTTGACAGCATACTCGCAAGCAAACCCCCAACCTCCGGTCACTGCCCGAGGATGATCTTGAGAACGTTACGTCGGGGCACGACCTTCTTCGAGAGTAGGACTGAGGCGGGGAACTCGGCGGTCATGGTGCTTGTTGTCGTTCGCCCGACCAATTCTCGCCTAATCAGAATGGAGCCAACTGCTCCAACGTCTGCGCCTTGTCCTTAATTACGGACACAGAGAAATCCAAATGAAGACGAACCTCACCCGGTGATAGGCTGCCGAAGCTGAGAAATGTCTGATTTGGTCGTGTCTCTCATGAAACCACCCTCACTTTTGTACCCTTCGACAATGTTATGCCGCTCCTCTCCCCTCTGGCTTCGCTGGTCTTCTATCACCACGCTGGTGGCTTCTGTAGGGCTTCTTTGCTTGTCCCTGTTTGCCTACAATTACCACGCCATTTTTGCTACGAGTTTGGTGCCTTCGCTCCTTGCTGCTTTAAGCTTCGCAGTCTTCCTGAATATCTATTCGCTCTGGCATCTCCGAAGAGAACACCGGGAAGCTGACCAAGCCTTTCGTTATACCGATTGTGAATTCTCGTCCATCTTCGAGAATGTCCTCGACGGAATCTTGATCGTCGATGACGAAGGCGATTGTTTGGATGCAAATCCCGCAGCGGCGGCCATCCTGAGAGTTTCCAGCGGTAAATTGATCGGCCAAAACATCGCTCGCTTTCTTGCAAATCGTGGGGCGTTTGCCCAAAGGTGGAGCTCATTCCTTAAAACCAAGAGCGAACGAGGCCGCGCACAACTCATCGCAGGCGACGGAGCAATCCTGTTCGTGGACTATACTGCTGCCGCAAACTACCTCCCGGGCCGACATGTCCTGATCCTTTGTGACGTCACGGAACGCACGCACGCCGAGTCGTCTCTTCGAAAGAGTGAAGAACGCTTCCAACACATGGCCAACAACATTCAGGAAATCTTCTGGATGATGGATGCCAACACGCAGGAGATCACCTACGTCAACCAGGCATACGCCACAATCACTGGACACGCGGTCCAGAGCCTGCGCGAGAATCCATCCGCATACTGGGAGCTAAACCTCGACACGCGGCCTTGAAGTCAGCACGGATGAACTTAGAATCGGCGGCTCGCCGATTCGCAAATACATTAGATTGCTGTGCAACGACGCTGCCCATTACCCGACTTTCACCGCATTGTGCAGCAACATCGTTGCAGCGATTACGACCGACCCGAACGAACCAAAGGCAGCAGTGGTCAGATGCTTGGAACGATGGCGATCATTCTGGGCAGTTGACCAAACTGCATTGTCGCGTGAGCAAGCGTTGGGATTATTTGGGGAGCTCTGGTTTCTATATCGCTGGATGGGTCCAGTGTCCCTCACCAGTCTTTCTCGATGGCAAGGGCCTCTTGGCGCGCGTCACGATTTTCAATGGCCGGCAGCCTCAGTGGAGATAAAAACCTCCGCATCACATACGGGCGCGAGCCCTGTCCATTTCGTCGGAGGTCTCGACCAGCTCGACAATCCTGAAACAGGACAACTGTACTTGTTTAGCCTTCATGCAGCCGACGACAATCTGGCCGCGAATTCTCTCCCCGTGTTAGTGGAACGGATTTCCTCAGACACGGCGTCGAACCCTGAAGCATCATCAATGTTTTGGGAGCGATTGGCAAAGGCCGGTTACAATCCCGCTGAGTCGGGACGTTACGGTCGGCCTCTGCGTATACTGTCTGAAGAGCTCTACCTGATAGATGATTCATTTCCCCGTTTAACGAGAGCAACTTTCCAAGAAGGTCTCCCCTCTGCGATCGGTGATGTTTCCTACCATCTCTCCATGAACGCCTGTGCACAATGGCGCGTTGCCTCGGCCCCGACCGACGCCGCTGCAGTTACTCTCCGCCAAGCCTCACGATAGGGCTCGCCCACTTTCACTTAATTCCTTCCGCGCGATGTCCTCCTAACGGTTCTGGTCGAGATGCTTTCCCATTTCCGCCGCTCCTTTCCTTGGGCACGGCTTCGGGATAATTCCTGCGCCCGGCAGCTTCGCGTCTTCTGCTTTCCCGGTTCCTCCCTTTATTTCCTTTGGGTCCCTCCCAGAATGCAGCCGCTCGCCTTGGGAGCAGTATCCACTCCGCCCTCGGGTGCCCCAAGGAAATGGGGCAGAAAAAGGAGAATCAACTCATGTATCTCAATCACGTCCAACTCATCGGCTTCCTCGGAAAAGACCCGGAGAAGCGGCAAGTCCGCGGCAACGGCGCGAACTTCACCGTTCTGTCCGTCGCTACGCAACAGTCGTGGAAGGACTCGAACGACGAGTGGCAGTCCAAAACCGAGTGGCACCGCGTCGTGGCCTTCAACCGCCTCGGCGAGTCCATCGCGGACACGCTCCACAAAGGCGACCACGTCCTCGTGGACGGCCTCTTAGTCAGCTCGAAATACGAGCGCGAGAACGGCAAGTCCAAGAAGGCCAAGGCCGCGAAAGTCACCGTCTTCTGGAGCGTTCGCGCCAACTCCGTGCGGCGGCTCAGCCGCGCGGAAGCCGAAGCGCCGGTCGCGGCGTCGAGCCCCGAAGCAGGCTCCGAGTCAGGCGAAGCGTCATTCTGACAGTGATGCAGAAAGGCCCTCCGGTTCAGGCCGGAGGGCCTTTTTCGTTTGTCCTGCATCCCAGCCAGAAAAAACAAATCCCCCCTTCTGAAACCCAAATTACAGAGGATACCTCTCCTCCGCTGCCCCTTTGTATTGGGCGGCGGTCAAACACCGGTTCTTCCCCGAAACCGATGTCCATTCGTTTGAATGCTTGGCGGCTGTCGAGAGCGTGTCCCCGCCCTCTATATCGGCCTAGCCCATCGCTGGGCACGAGGGGAATATGGACATGCTCCGGGGACCTGCCTGTGATTGCACGCTCTGCGATCTCGAAGTTCGACTGCTTCGGAGCTTGGCTGGCATGGAAGCCGAGACCTTTGCTGACCTCGCCGAGGAAAGCCAATTACGCCCGTGCGCATCCGTTTCGGATCTTCTTCTGTTTTTGCGGGCTTCGCCCGCGGACGCACGCTCCGATGAACTGCTCGGTGAACTGTTCAGGATACGTCCAGCTCGGCCTGCATTCGTCGAGAGTCTGCTGGTTCTCGCGTTTGTCCCGATGCTGCATCGCACGGTCCGCCGCGTCGTGCGGTATCAACCTGCACTCGCCGAGGAAGATATCACCCAACAGGCACTCAGCTTCCTGCTGCAGTTCCTGCGATCGAATGCCACCCAGGCCCGGCAATCTCACTTCGCCTTCGCCATTTCACGCGCCGTCAAGCGCCAGGTTTTCGAATGGGCCCGCCGCGAGGGAACGAAAGACGCGTTGCTGAATCGAGCCGGCATCACTTCAGTCCCGCTCGCGGTCGAAGAGTCTTTCGAACGGTACGCGCAGCTCCGTCACTTTCTGCACCGCTGCGTGACCAGAGGGGATCTGACCCGAGCAGAGTTGGATCTTCTGATTCAGTTCAAACTGGAGGGAATCAACGGCGAAGATTTCCAGAATTTCAATGGGAATGCGTCAAACGCGCTCCGGCAGCGCATTAAGCGCCTGCTCACGAAGTTGCGGCGCCTGGCCCGGTGAATCCATGCGTGCAAGTAACTATGCCGCTGCGTCTCGGAATCAGGACGGACCGGACATATCTTGGGGTCATCTCCCCGGATTTTCTCGGTTGACAGCTTACGTTATTTGCGTAAACATATACGCAGAATGCGTAGATCACCTATTCTCGATGCGCTTTTCCCCGCGGTCCGGCAGCAGATTCTCGCGACGACCCTGCTCGCTCCGGAGAAATCGTGGTACCTGTCCGAGCTGGCTGCGCATCTCGGGACTTCCCCGTCCAGCCTTCAGAGGGAACTGGAAACGCTGGCCAGTAGCGGCATTCTGGACCGCACGCAGGACGGACGGCGCACCTATTACCGGGCGCAGACGGCCTCCCCCGTATTCAACGAGCTTCGCGCTTTGCTCTCGAAAACGGCGGGAATCATCCCCGTTCTCAACTCCGAGCTCGCCCAGTTTGCTGGCAGGATTAAGTGGGCGGCCATCTATGGTTCCATTGCGCGGGGCGAGGAGCAGGCCCAAAGCGACATCGACCTGTTGGTTGTGGGTCCCGTGGGAATGACCGAACTTCTTCCCGCCTTGCGGCGGGTCGAACAGCAGTTCGGACGCGAAATGAATGTGACCCGGTATTCCGAAACTGAATTCCTCGCGAAGCGGCGCGGCCGGGATCACTTTCTGAATTCCGTACTCAAAAGCAAGCTGATCACCATTGTGGGTTCACCGAATGAGCTGGAAAAAACTGCAGGCCGAAGGCAAAGTCCGGGCGCACAAGACAAGTAAGAAGGAGTTGGATGACTTGCGGGCGGTGATCCTTCGCGATCTGGAGGATGCCGCAATTCAGGAGCTGTCTGACGATCGCCGGTTCGCTACCGCCTACAATGCCGCTTTGCAGACGGCAACCATGTCCATCGCCTGCGCGGGATTTCGCCTCGCCACCACACCGGGCCACCACCGCCTGACCCTTGAGGTCGCCCGCCTGGCGCTTGGACCTTCTGCGCACGCGTCGCTTGATTTTTTCGAGGCCTGCCGGCGCAAGCGCAACGTGATCGACTACGACCATGCTTCCCGCACTAATCTCAGCCAGTCTGAACACGACTGGGCTTTCGCGAAACGCTCATTAGCACGTGGTGAAGACCCAGAGGAAGTCATACGTCAGATCGCGCAATACCGTGCCTCCGATAAGCACGATCCTGTCGATTACGCACGCCGCACAGTGACCAAGGCCCAATCTGAGATCGCAACGAACAATAGGGCAACTGACGAAAGCAGTCTTCGTCGTAGCGAATAGCCAGAAACCAATCCCGGAGGACCCGGGGCTCCATGCCAAACAACGAGCGAACATTTGAAATCCGACCCCTCGGCAGGCCCGGTGAGACTTCGCCACGTCCGCCGGACCATGCTGGGGGTGACGCCTCCTCCCAGGCTAGTTCATCCTTACCGAGTGACGCAGGCCCGACTCGGTACGAATTCATTGACAGTCGAGAACTGGGCCGCCGCCTCGCTGTTCCCACTTCCTGGATTCGGGATCAGGTTCGCGCCAGATCACAGGATCCTCTTCCGCACGTGAACTTTGGCAAATACGTTCGTTTTCTCTGGGGCAGTCCTGCGCTTGAACTGTGGATACACCGTCGTATAGTGGTGGGGAACAACAGGCGTGTGGAACGGGTTCGTTAAAGGAGGAACATGGCAAGAACCCGCCACCACCAGTCAGGATATGTATTCAGGAAAGGCTCGAACTGGTATGTCCGCTACCGCGAGGATGTGCAGCTGGAGAACGGTTCGGTTCGGCGTCTCCAGAAGTGCCACAAACTTGCGGAAGCCTCAGGCCAGTATCGAAACAAGGGCGCCGCGGAAGAATTGGCCGGGGAATTCATGCGGTCAGTCAATCACGGCGAAGTCAGGCCAGAAAGTACGATGAGCCTCAATCAATTCATCGAGGACTGTTATCTACCTTATGTGGAGGAGCAAAAGCGCCGATCCACGTACTGCGGATACAAAAACATTTGGCTCCGGTATGTGGAGCCGAATGGGAACGTGGCGTTGCGCGAGGTGAGGACTTTCGAAGCCGAGCAACTGTTGAAGGACATCGCTCTCCGGGAGAGCCTCAGCCGGACAACGTTAGGCCACATCAAACACTTTCTAAGTGGCGCGTTTCGTTACGCGCGTCGCCAGGGCGTGTTGGAAAACCCGAACCCAATGCATGATGTCGAGATTCCCAAAGCGCGGCCCGCAGGCGAAACCTACGCATACTCGCTCGAGGAGGAAGCCCAGATGTTGGCCATCCTTCCCGAACCGACTGCGACGGTAGTCGCCACGGCGGCCTTCACCGGCGCGCGCAAGGGAGAGATCAGGGGATTCACTTGGCAGAACTACGACGGCTCCGAAATTCGAGTTGAAAAATCCGTCTGGCGGAGCCACGTAGACGAACCGAAGCGCCCGAAAAGTAAGGGTGCCATTCCGGTCATCGCCCAACTGAAACTTCTTCTCGACCAGCACTGGGAAAGGTGTGGCAGGCCACGCAAAGGGTTCATTTTTGCGAATGAACTCGGCAATCCGATGAATCTCGAAGCGCTCGCGGTGGATGTGATCCGGCCGGCCATGCAAAAACAGAATCTTGTATGGCATGGCTGGCACGCATTCCGGCGCGGGCTTGCGACCAATCTGCACAGACTCGGAGTTTCCGACAAGGTGATTCAACAAATTCTGCGCCACGCGAATGTCACCACGACGATGAACATCTACGTGAAGACGGTGAGTGTGGATGCAGCGAATGCGATGAGGACCCTTGAAACGATGTGTGCAACTACTGTGCAACCCGCGAGGCTCGGAAGTACGCGAATTATGTAGAAGTTTTTCTGGCAGGAAGTCAGCAAGTCTCGACGCTGGATCGAGTTAGGGGAATCTGGCGGAGAGGGGGGGAGAACATGGCAGCGGTGAAGGGATGTCTTTAAGCCGCTGAAAATTAAACAACTTGCAAGACATTTCCCGATACCGAGGTTTCTTAGCTCGAATTTAGCTCGAAATACGAAAATCTCGGTATTAGCCATTGGGGGCAAAAGGAACCCTAGTGGCAATGGCAAACGAACGCGTTACGCTGCTCCGCTGCGCCAAGATTCCGGGTCTGGGCTGGCGGCGCGGGAAGGCAACCATCGGCAAGACGGGGAAAGTCAAACCCGATTTCATGTTTCTCGGCAGAGGCAAGGGAAGGAAAGAGGTCTACGCGCCCGAGGGCCACTATGTGCTTCGTTACTTCGATGGGCGGCTCCCTCGGTACAAGAAGCTCGGGAATGATCCCACAGAAGCCCTCGACGAACTTCAAAAGGCGAAGTCCGACCTCAAATTCAAGAACGCAGCCAAGACCGCTGGTTATATCATTCCGGCTCCCACTCCAGTCAAACGGAAGTCGCTCGCCGAGTACGGTCGTGAGTTCCTCGAACAGAAGCGCAGCCCATCGCTCGGGTTAGACGAGGACACCATCAAGCTCTACACGGTCATCGTCGAGGAGTTTGTCCCGCTCTGTGGCAGAACACATCCCGAAGACATCACCGAAGCGGATGTAATTCGCTACTGCGATGAATTGGACAAACGTTATTCGGATGGCGTGCGGGCTAGGCGGTACACAAGCTTGAGGGGATTCCTCTTCTACTGCGGACTGGAACCCAAGCGACTCATCACACCCTCGGTTCACAACCGACTCAAGAGCTACGAAAAAAAGAAAGTTCGCATTTACAGCGGTCTTGAATTGATCGCCTTGCTTTCGATCTGTGATCCGTACCATCGCGCACTCTTCATGGTTGCGCTGCTCACGGGCATGCGCGACGACGAATTGGCGCACCTTCTCTGGCAGCAGGTGGACTTTGAGGCGAACGTAATTCGTCTTGCAAGCTATGAAATCCAACACAAGGGAAAGACGATAGAGTTAAAACTGAAAGACCGTGAGGCCCGCGATATACCTCTTTTCCCGGTGCTTCGGCAGGAGCTACTTCGTTTACGCAACATTCGTCCGAAGGCTATCTTCGTTCTGGGCACTAGAAACGATCTGCCTAACGTCAAAATTCTCGATGCGCTGAAGCGCAAGGTGCGGAAGGCGGGACTGGACTGCGGGTTGTGCGGTGGTTGCGCTAAGCGGAAGGAATGCCATCGGTTTCATACCCACCACTTTCGGTCGAGCTTTGCCTCATACGCGCTGAAGCAGACTGGTGACATTCGAAAGGTGATGGAATGGATGGGGCATTCTGATCTGGAAACACTAGCCCAATACATTGGGGCCGCGGACAACTGCCCTGCGTGGCTTCTTAAGCTCTACGTGCTCCCTGAGTCGGCGTCAAATCAAGACGACACGATCCCACCGAGCATCTTCTTTCTAGAATTGTCGAAGAAGCCTCTGAAATAGCCAAGGCAGGAAGGTCCCGCAGCGACGAGCCTCTACTTCTTCATCCTGCTTCGAAGGTGGTCAGCGAGACCCTTGCCATACACACGAACGCACGAACCGATTCGGAAGGACGGAAAGTTGCCACGCTTGGCTTGCTTATAGAGCGTCTTGCGCGAAACTTTGAGCACTTCAGCCAATTCCTCGATAGACCATACTGGTTTGCTCTCAAGTAAGTCGAACAGGTCGGTCATTCAGACGTGGTAGACATTAAGTGTGTCCTCCTATGGCTGGGCGGCTGTAGCTATTGCCTTGCCCCCAGCGTCGCGGCCCCTTGGCGGGGCAGAATCATCGAGATGAACTTCCTAGTGAGTACCAGCGGCGGGCTGATCTCCCGCACCTGCGGGCTTGATCGAGCGGCCCTACCTGATGCCACGAACGGAGGCTTGCGGCGACTTCTGCCCTCGCGCCGCCACCGATTCTGGGCGGGCGAACAGGATGATGACCGCATCGGACGCGGCTATCGAGCCGGGATGTGAATAGACTGTTCCAAGCCGTCTGCCCTTCAATGGTGCGGTGCGTTTGGTCATCGTGAGACCACGTAGCTGCCCACTATCTAAAATACCCAATCGCACTGGAAATCTGAGGAATGGCTGGCGTGACCGCAGCGATCCGCACAACCGAGGCTTAAAACTCCTCGAACTGCATGCAGAACCGTGCCCCGAAAAGCCCTCGACTAGCTGCCCGGCTGTAATTCGCGGCTAGATAACGTGGAATTCTGAGTTTCGTATTAGTACGAAAGTAATAATTTGCGCAATGGTACCAAAATCTTGCCTCATCGGCGCTGCACCCTGCATCCAATGCAGTGAGAAGCCAAAGCCCCACCGACACCCGGAGGAAGCGAGTCGGGGACAAGAGGGCAGCGACGCCTAACACGCACTGGAGTGGGAAACCACCGCCGCGCTTGATCGCGCAGGGTTGCCTGACACCGCTAAATTGCTGGGTGCAGGCACAGGGCATCAAAGCTCCGCACAGGTTGCGGGGTGCGAGATCGCGAAACAGAAGCAGCCCGACTCGAAAGAGTCGTAGAGCCAACGGAGAATCAACCGAGGCGGCTCCAAGGACGCAGGGGAACCTACACAAACCCCGCCGACCTTGGAGCCGCCTTTTTATTTTGCACCGAAGAGAAACCCGCCGAGGCAGCACGAGCCAAGCCGACGTGGGTGATGGTTAACGGAGGATAACAATAATGGACAACCTCAACACAAACGACCCGGTCCCAAACACAACAAGTTGTGTTTCGGATTCGCCGGATGTTCGCCAAGCGCCCGCCGAAGTGCCGCAACCCACGGAGGCGGCGAAAAAGCGGGCGGAAAAAGCAAAGAAGGGTGCGTACAAGGCAATTGTCAAAGAGACGGAAGGCATTGAATCCATCCGCCTCAACGGCGATGCGGCGAAGGATGCGAAGGAAGCGGACTTAGCGACAGCGGACGAAGACTACGTGAAGTCCGTGCAAAAGGACGCCGAATACCTCGCCAACCCTTGGTCGGAACTTCCCGCTCAAAGTCCATACGTTCTCGACAGAGACCTAGCCAGCATCGACAAGTACAACACGCTCCGCAATAACGACGAGAAGATCATCGTTGAGTCCCTACCCGAACCATTCATCGGGAATCCCCAATCGGCGAGGGTTGTGCTGCTGAACCTAAATCCGGGCCACTCGGAGGACGACGCCAAAGCCCACTCCGATAAGGATGGTGCATTCGACAGGTCGATGCAACACCATCTGATGTAAATCTGCTGTGAAAAGGTGGTGTTGCTATGAGATCAGGGAGGTTGGGGCTTTCTGCGATCGATAAGTGTGAGATTTGGAGTCGCTGGAAGGCCGGACAGACGCTGCATGAGATCGGGCGCGCCTACAGCAAGTGTCATAACACGATTCGCGCCGTGTTGCTGCCTCGCGGCGGCATCCCGCCTGTGGCTCGTCGCCGCTCGCGGCTAGCGCTCACATTCGCTGAGCGAGAGGACATTTCGCGAGGGATGGCTTCCGGTTCATCCCTTCGTGAGATCGCCAGTTGTCTCCATCGAGCTGCGTCCACGGTGGGCCGGGAAATCGCGCGCCATGGTGGCCGACCTGCCTATCGCGCCTACGATGCGGACCAGCAAGCCTGGAACGCAGGGTTGCGGCCGAAACGCTGTCTGCTTGCCGCGAACAGCAAGTTGCGCGACGTCGTTGCGAGTAAACTGATTCTGGACTGGTCGCCCGAGCAGATTTCCGGGTGGCTGAAGACCCGTTATCCTAACAACGAGAGCATGCGCGTGTCCCACGAGACCATCTACCGCAGCCTGTTCATTCAAGCGCGTGGAGCGCTGAAGAAAGAGCTGATGGACCACCTGCGGTCGAAGCGGCGCATGCGCCGCTCGCGCCATTCCAGTGAGCATGGACACTCCCGGGGACAGATCGTCGAGGCCATCTCGATCCGGAAAAGACCGGCGGAGGCGGAAGATCGAGCGATCCCCGGCCATTGGGAAGGCGACCTGCTGGCTGGTGGAAAGAACAGCTACATTGCGACACTCGTGGAACGGCATTCACGCTTCCTGATGCTGGTCAAAGTGCCGAGCAAAGAAACGGAAGCGGTGGTAGCTGCGTTGAGTGAGCATGTCCGTAAACTTCCGGCCACGCTGCGACGGTCGCTCACCTGGGATCGTGGACTGGAGATGGCCAAGCACAAGGAGTTTACGGTAGCGACGGATGTACAGGTTTACTTCTGCGATCCGCAGAGTCCCTGGCAACGCGGCACCAACGAAAACACGAACTTGCTGCTGCGGCAATACTTCCCGCGAGGCACCGACCTGTCGCCCTTTTCTCAAGCGCAGCTCGACCAGGTCTCGCTGCGCTTGAATCAACGCCCAAGAAAAACCTTAGGCTTCCAGACTCCGGCGAGTAAACTCCATGCAAGTGTTGCATCGACCGTTTGAGCCGGCAATTTCAGGGGCGCAATGATGCGCAACCTGCGGCACGAGCCACAAGATTGCCCTTTCTACGGACTTAATCCGAGGTTTGGGTGGACCGGGTGCGGTATTTGGTGGCGGGCGCACACGCGCAGACTGCATGAGGCTGGTCTCTCTTGGGAAGCGATTTCTAACGGACTGCTCGTGATCGAGTGGTTTCCCTACCATTCAAAGACATCGGGTTTGCCAATCAAGCCCGTGTGTCCATCACAGGAGTATTCCTTCCAGCTTGCGACAGAGATGCTCGCGAGTAAGGTCGCTGTTGGCATGCGCTCGAAGAAGCACTGGCTGAACGCCGTTCCAGCGGTGCAGAATGTCCCGTTCCTGAAGAATCCTCGGAATCCCCACATCAGCCCCGCCAATACAGGCGCAGAGTTGTTCCAGCGAATCGTAGAAGCTCTCAGATAGAATTGCCCCCAATCGGAAATTCAGCAGCCTCGTCAGGTTTCCAGCGACCTTCAACTGCTCGAACGCCCAAGTCAATAGTATGCTGGCGAGGTTGGGAGATTGTGAGGTTGTGATAAATGACGCCAATTGAAATGCACTATTCATGGTTTGGCTTTGTTTACCAAGCGACGGCTTGGTTTGGTCAGCGTCTCGCTGAGAAGTGGTTCGATGTAGTGCTTGCCCTAATAGGAACTCTGTTCGGCTACTGCTTAGCCAAACGTCATCTCGAACGTTTCGTTTCTGGCATCGTTGAAAAGATGGATGCCAAATATCTCGACCTCAATCGTCAAATCGCATTTCGTAGAGCGGTCACTGCGATGCTCCCAGAGTTGCCCCGATTCTATATGCGACCCACGCGCACTTTCAGTCCACAGGTTGCTTCTGCTATAGCAGAATTCACTTCATGGTCAACTGCTATTGACTCTACTCATACGCCCGAAAAGAGTTTGGAATTGGTATCCGGAGAAGCCTATACCACCGCAGCAGGGTTGATCGCGAAAGACATGGGATTCAGGGAAGCCGCATCCGTTCCATGTTATGAGTGGGAAGTAGCAATCGGCGGGCTTCCTGTTGGTTGGAAGGTGGAAGAATCGCCTGATATTTCAATTTTCGATTGGGAAAAGGGGGCTCCTGTTTATCGACATGCGTTAATGGAAGAGGTTGAACGAACCGCGAACTCTATCCGTTACCGCTGGCGTTGGGACATAGCACATGTGCCGTGTGGAGTTTATGTGGGCGTTGTCAATTTCAAGATAGCGGGTAAGACAACGACCGCAGGCACCGTTGGGGATCGCGTGAGAATTTTCCTAAACCGGGAAAACGGTCTGTTAACTAAGGCTCACGGAAAAATTCCTTGGGACGATAAACCCGCCGACACGAAATAGCCCCGGCGAATTAACAGCGGAAGGTCTAGCCCCGATCTGGGGGAGGAGGCGGCTAGCTATCCGTACACAATCTGCCTCTTGGGCAGAGCACCTTTCCTTAGCAGCGCGACGAATGCCCAAACTAGCGAGTCCACGATCTTTTCATCGGTGAAACGCTGCGGCTTGAGTCGAAGGCGAAACTCTTGGATTGCGCTTGCCAAGAGTCCGCCGTTGAGGACTCGCGCATACTCCTGATTCAGGAAGCTGTGGACAGCCACGAGGCTGTCGATCCGCTGCTGCAACCCCGCCTCCGTCGATGGCTCTTGGAAGAAATAGAAGGCGGCGACTTGCGAGTCGTAGATCGGGGAGCGCTGATTCGTCATGTGCAGGAGTTTCGTGGCGAACGAGAACTGGAGGCTCTTCTGACCGTTTTGACGGGCGGACGCTGCGTGCAAGGTCTGGGCGACGCTGTTGAGTGTCGGGGGTTGGCTCATGGCGGCAACCAAGGTGCCGAAATAGGTGGCGTAGAACGCGGGGCTTAACTGGGCGGTGTTCATCGCCCAGAAGCGACGGTACCTCTTTTGGTAGTCCGACGTGCTCGCCTGTCCCACGTTCTGGAGGAGCCATTCGTAGTCGGTTACATGCTCTGGCGGGATCGTGCTCACCACCGTCTGGGCGAACTGATTGATCAGGTCGTACATCGAGAACTCACCGTTTCGGCTTCCGCTGCCGCTTGTCCCAGTGCTTGAACCCAAGAACCTTCTTGATGTGCAACTGGTACTCGCGAGCACGGCGGTCCTTGACGATCTTGTGGATGAGCACCGTGACCTCGGGTACCGGGGGATTCATGCCGTTGACCAAGCGCAGTTCGAACGGCAACGACACATTAGCAAAGCGCTCCGTCCAGTACGGCTTTATCTGGCGGTATTCAATCTTCTTCGTGCCCTCGACGATCTGCGCCAGCCACTCGCGCTCGATTGTTGTCGTGATCCGGTCGTAGTTCGGCTTCTTCATTGGAATTCGCACACATTGCACTCGCTGCTGCACCAGTATATCTTCCGGTCTGATGGAACTTCTACTGGTGGGCAGTTGCACGGGCGAAAAGGACGTTCGGGATTGCCCTTATTTGCTGACAGAGACGGATTTTGATGACTCTCCCGCATTGCTCCGACGAGAGGCTGAGTTGAGTCGCTGGGCGCTGCCTGCTGTCCGGCTGTACACGGGCTGGCAGCATCGCTACATGATGACGGGCGTCAATGCGATTAGGCAGAGGTTCGGTTCGGCGGCGTGCGTTTTGAAGATTATCTCGGCAGGCTACGGGCTAGTCGGCGAAGATCGCAATCTTATTCCATACGAAGCCACATTTCAGCAAAAGCGACCACGGTGGATCAGCGAACGCGCCCAGAGGCTCGGCGTACCGCAAGCCTTGCGGCAGGCGATTCGAGGCTTTGAAGCTGTCATCTTTCTGCTGGGGAAAGAATATCTCCTCAGTACGCACCCGCCCGTGGTTCCCGATGCAACTCAGCGCCTCATTTTTCTCGCGCCCAATGCCAAGCTTCCATTTCACCCAAACGCAACCATCGTTCCTGCGGGTTTGGAAGAGACGCGATTTGGAGCCGGGTTAGTGGCACTCAAGGGGAAAATGTTTGAACTGTTCGCCTATGGGCTGTGTGGCAGACCGGAGGCTTGGAACGAGGTGCTGACCGATCCAACTGCGGAAACTTTCCTGCGCCTAGTCGCGGCAGGGCGGGGGCAGGCGTGAATCGTCGCAACGACCTAGATCGCTTCTATGAGATCATCGCGACGCTTCGCGAGAGATGTCAGGGGTTTCGCTGCCTCAAGGAATGCACACGAAGGTCAGGCTGGCCCGGACGAGGAGTCTACTTCTTTTTCGAAGATCGTGAGTTCCGCGAGGACGGGAGCAAACTTCGAGTGGTACGGGTTGGCACGCACGCAGTTTCAGCCAACTCCAGAACGACGCTCTGGAATCGCCTGCACACGCACAAGGGCACTTCGAGTGGATGCGGGAATCATCGCGGCTCCATTTTTCGCAAGAGGGTCGGAGAAGCGCTTTTGCAGGTCAGAGGCTATTCCCCGGGAATTGGCGCTTCATGGGGCATCGGCAACAGCGCACCGAGGAGCACACGCTTAGCCGAACTTCCGCTTGAGCGGGACGTGAGCACGGTGATCGGCTCGATGCCATTCCTCTGGCTGGAGGTCAACGACACGCCCGGCCCTGCGAGCGACAGGGCTTACTTGGAGCGCAACTGCATAGCATTGCTCAGCAATTTTGGGAAGGAACCAATCGACGGACCTTGCGAACGCTGGCTGGGTCTGCATTCGCCACAGGAGACCATAAGAAAATCTGGGCTGTGGAATACGAACCATGTGGACGACGGATACACTCCGGTGTTCTTGGATGTTCTGGAGAAATACGTGCGTGAGACGAAATGATCGCCGAAGGAGAAGCATGATCGCGTGCATCGGCTGGGGTTCGCTGATATGGGACTCGCGGAATCTTGACGTGGACGGGAATTGGCGTGCTGACGGTCCGGCGCTGCCAGTCGAATTCGCACGCCAATCGAGCAACGGACGAATCACGCTCGTTATCGTTCAAGGCGTCGCGCCAGTCCCAACGCTGTGGAGCACCTTCAACACTCACAACGTAGCGGGAGCGCGTGAGGCGTTGCGGCAACGCGAGGGCGTGTTCCGTTCGCACGCAGATGACTTCATCGCCTGTTGGCGTCAGGGCGAAAACCCCACATCTGAGCCTAACGCGACGATTTCTGCTTGGGCAGCGAACAAAGAATTGGAAGCAGTCGTATGGACGAACCTCCGACCGACGTTTGCCGGAACGGACGGTCGCGTGCCCACTGAGGTTGAAGTGATCGCTTATCTCCGGGCGCTCGGGGGACAAGAACGCACGCTTGCGGAAGAATATGTTAGACGCGCACCACGGCAGATTGATACCGCCTATCGTCGGGCCATTGCGAGGACTCTAGGCTGGACGCCACTCTGACAGAAGTGTTCACTGGTCGTTCTTGACTAGGCTTTGGATAGGGTGGAGGACAATATGTCGTTAGTGTCAGGCGTGAATCGCTGTCGCACTGGATATATATGTTGGGCGGAACAAAATGACTCTGAAACTCGAAGAACTGCTGGAACGTCTGAGACCCGTGGCAGGCGATGAGATAGTCCGAGTGCTGCGGCACCCGGAAGTTTGCATCCCGACATGTCGCATCCTACAAGCCGCGCTGCGGCGCTTCGGGTTCGAATCCTATCCAGTTGCAACCGAAGTTACCGCTTGCAATTCAATGTACGCGGAAATGCTCAGAACTCTCGGCGGTCGCGACAATGCTATCGAGCCGACGCCCGAACAAAAAAGGGATTGGAAGGAGAAAGGAGCATTTGCAGTTGTGATCTCTCCAAAGACGGCAGCAGCGGGCGTGCCTATGGCAACAGAGGGATGGGACGGACATCTCGTCTTGCGTGTAGAAGACATCCTACTCGACGGATCAATCGTCATGTGCAGCCGTCCAGCACAGGGAATTTTCTTGCCGAAGATGCTCTGGGTTCAGGTTGATAGCGACTGGGACGCCCCCGGTGGGATAGTGGGCGTGACGCTTCTCAACGGATGTGAAATCACCTACGAACACTTGAATGACGACACGTGGCGCGATTCCCCTTATTGGAACGACTATACGGATATGATCCTCTCCACAGCGAACGCAATCGTCAACCGGGTGAGTCAATAGGAAGAAGCGGTTCAAGCGAATGCCCCTAAAGCTGGAGTTCAACAACGCTGTGAAAAGATACGTTTGTGCGGCTGCGCCTTGCCTTGATCCACGCTGCCCGCGTCCTGCCGTCCCCGAAGAGCTACCCTGACGACCGGACGCAACACCCGCTCTCTCGGTTGCGACTCCATCTCATAGAAATAACACAGGATAAAGTCATCTGGACGATTTTGAAAGCTCGCCTGTATTACTAATGCAGTGGGCAACTTGACGATCCGAGAACTGATGGAGGCGCAACGGAAGCAAGTTCGCTCCGGCAATCCAGCGGAGCGACTCGCAGCGGCGCTGCTGATCCCCGCAGAGCTATCCAAACGGCTGCGTCTGCTCGGCAACTCCGAGATCGCGCAACTGCTGGACGATGAGGTTTGCGGGGGCATGAGCATCTTGGCTCCAGAGGCGACGGTCTGCGTCGAAGCCGCGCTCCGTCTCCGGCGAACCATGCCGAAGACAAGGAACTCGATACGCTTCCGGGCGAGGGTGACCGAGCACGGCGAGCACATTCTGCACGCGGAGGCGGCTCTGTACCGGGCGGGCATCCCATTCCTGCAACTCCCTTGGCAAATGAATCGGCTCGCTAGCAGCACGTTCTTGGTCTCGGACCTGGCAAACGCGAAACTTTGCCTGTTAGGGGCAGGTTTTCGGGAAGTGGCTGGCTGCCCAGCCACAGTCGAACACGACCAGACCAGACGAGCCATCCACCTGTACGATGACAAAACCCGACTTTATCTGACAGACAGGAGGAACTGAGCAGGTGAAAACAGCCGCCATCTACGCGAGAGTCAGTACGGCAGACCAGCACGTTGAGTCGCAGCTTTACGATTTGCGGGAACTTGCGGCGCGGCGGGGCTTTTCGGTCATCAAGGAATACGAGGACAGAGGAATTTCCGGCAGCAAGGCGCGACGCCCGGCGCTTGATGCGCTGATGGCGGATGCGCGTAGGAAGCGATTCGACGTCGTACTAGTGGCGGCATTCGACAGGGTTGCCCGGAACGTGCGCCATTTTTTGGAAGTGCTTGACGAACTGAATCACCTTGGCATCGAGTTCGTCAGTCTGCGGGAGAACATTGACACCGGAGGCCCGCTTGGCATGGCGATGGTCGTGATTGTTGGCGCGATTGCTCAGGTAGAAAAGCAAGCCATCGTGGAGCGAGTCAAGGCAGGCATGAGGCGGGCCCGTATAGAGGGCCGACAGATTGGGCGTGCGCCCCTGCGTGTTGACCGTGATGCGATATTGCGTGACCGCGAACGCGGTCTCAGCTTGAGCCAAATTGCGAAGGCTCATTGCATTTCGAAAGCCAGCGTTTGTCGCATTCTCAGGGAGCTTCGGGGTATCGGTTCTCAAGGGGTTGAAATGGCTGTTTTGGGATGCGCTCATGGGAAAGCACTTATCGAATCCAAACCAGCCGCGTGATGGCTGTCTCAAAGGGAATACCTTCTGAACCGACGAGAAGAGACCACTCAGTTACGGAGGAAATGCTATGTGCGAAATCGGAAAGCCAGTCGAATTCATGGACGTCGAGCCACTGAGCCTTCCCGCGCCCCTGCGCAAAGAACAGCCTGCGACCACGGAGCAGCCTGTCACCGCTGAAGTCCCCGTGTCGGAGACGACCGTTGAGCCAAGCCCTGTCGAGAAGCTCTAGCCGTCGCGGCAGACGCCCGTTGCCGCATGCCAGATACGGTTTGGACTTGGACAAAGTCCCCGACACGTACATCGAACCGTTCGTCGCGTATCGCGCATGGAACTGGACTGCCGAGGGCGTTGCCTCCTTGAACGGAGCGCCGTGGACACCCAAAGTCGCCTTCGAGGCGAAATGCGAATACCGCGAGGACTGGAGGTCGCTGGTTGCGTCCGCGACCACGGACGAAGCCCAAAAATGGCTCCAGTCCAAAGAGCATTTCGTCCCCAACCCCAACTGCACTTGCGGCATGTACGCGGGGATAAACCTGAAGCACCTCATCGACATCAGCTACATCCGGCGTGGCATCCACGGCGAGGTCTGGCTGTGGGGACGGCTGTGCCGCCACACGCAGGGGTGGCGTGCGCAGTACGCCTACCCCAAGTTTTTCGTCGTCCCGTCGAGCATGATTCCGTTCGACATGACGGAAGCGAAGCGGCGGCTCGACATGCTGACCGAGTTTGACGTGGACATCTATCTCCAGCCGGACAGGGAAGCGCGTGTCGGGCAGGAGAGAATCCCGCTGTGGGTGAAGGATTTCGGCTATACCCAACAGGGCATTTCGTTTCTGATCGAGAAGCGCAAGAAATGGTACGCACCGAGAGCATTGAATATGGAGACATCGTCAGTCACGGCAAATTTGTAAGCGTCGGCGCACATTGGCAATCAGAGCGACAGGAGAAAACGCAGTGCTTCAGCGAATTCTGAATCACGTGATCGCATTCGTATCCGTTGTCCTGTTGATTGCCTCCGCTCCGCTGCTCACCTTTGTCGCCGCTATCTGGATGGCATCCGCGAACCGCATTGACCCCGACGAGATCACCGTGTCGGTAATCGCAGGTCCTATCCTTTGCGCATTCTGGTACATGTTCGTGGCTTCTCTCACAAGATTGGCGCGGGCAAAGCGCGAGGGAATTTCGCCGCGCACCGGGTTCCTCTGGGCTGGCGGTCGCCTGTTCGGCGGATGGTTCTTGTCTTTCGCATCTGCGATGCTTGCGGTTCTTGCTGTGAGCCAGTCCGCCCTTCGTTTTGGCATCGAGAAGCCAAGCCGCGTGCTGTTTCCTGCGATGTTCTGCGGCATCTGGTCTCCCGTGATTGTCAACCTGCTGCGGCACTTTGTGCGGTACCTTCCGTCCCGATTGCAGGGGCAGCACAAGCGCAACCCGGCAGGCGAATTGATGCGTATGCCTTCTTCCTTTGAGGGAGACTGATGGATGTGTAGGCGCATTGGCGGGAAGTCAAAACTCCGGAGGATGACGCCCGAATTGCTGGCAGAGCTTATCGCCGTGCATTCGCAGTGCGTCCTAGACCAGCAGAGAAAGTGCCCCCTCACCGTGTTCGTCAAGCCGTTGTGTTGGGAAATCAACCAAGCCATGGGCGTCGGCAACGACGAGGACAAAGGGTTCAGGCGCGTGGACGAGATGTGCGCCGCGAAGCCGCTGGGCGTGGAGCGGTTCGAGAGGGATGAATGATCCGCGATGACATGGTCGAGCCGGGAGGCATCGTCTCGTCGCCGGACGGCAAGCTCTGGCGTGTTCTCAAGGTTGACAACGAGAAGGTCGCGGTCGCCGACCTGCGCGGCTGGAAGCGGATCGAAGTGAAATGGAAGGAGTGGGCGAAGGGATGGGTGCTCAGGCTTCCGTGAAGGAGGAATGAGATGCAGATGTTCGACGAGGAGATCGCGACACTCATTAAATCGGACGGGACTGCCGAGCAGAAGCACTGGCTGACCGAGGACACCCTGCAAGCCGAGGCGATGGAGGAAGCATGCGGGATGTTCCTCACCGCCGAGAGGAAGTTCAGGAAATTGAACGCGAACCCCGACTGCGTGACCGACGTGCGCCTTGAGGTGGAATGGTGGGACGCATTGGAGCATGTTTACCGCTGCGAGCGCACGGTCTGGAGGATGTTCGTCGGCCCGCAGCCAACCATGGCGGACAACAGGCTCTACGCCCGGTTCCGCGAGCTTCTGCTGAAAGGCGGCAGCCTCAAGGCGGACGCGTGAGCCCGGCAAGAGACTTGGGTACAGTTTAAGTGATGCAAGAGGGAGCGCTGCGGTGAGGAACAGAATCAGCAAATCGAGGTTTGTCGCAGGCTGCCAATGCCTCAAGCGGCTCTACTTGCAGGCACACGAGCCAGAACTGGCTGCCGAGGCGGACGCTGCGGCAGAGACGATCATCGAGCAGGGACGCGAGGTGGGGCTACTTGCCCGCCAGATGTTTCCGGGTGGCGTCGAAGTTCGCAGCGAGGGAGGCTTGGGTCAGGCGATCCGTGCCACGCGGGAGTTAGTCGTGAACCGGGAAGTCCCCGCTATCTTCGAAGGCACTTTCGAGCACGGCGGTGTGCTCGTGCGCGTCGATATTTTGCATCGACGCGGGGACGGTCGATGGCGGCTCATCGAGGTCAAATCGACCACGGATGTGAAAGACCACCATCTCGACGATGTTGCGATCCAGCACCGTGTGGTGCGCCGTTCGGGAATTGATCTGGCGTCGTCGTGCCTAGCTCACCTGAACAGGGATTACATCTATCAAGGCGGTGCAATAGATGTACATCGCTTCTTCAGGATCAGGAACCTGACCCGACGAGTCGAAAAATTGCAGCCCGAGCTTACGGTTCAACTTCGCTCGGAATTTCGAGTCCTCGCGATGCCTGAGGCTCCAAACATTCCTGCGGGACGGCAGTGCAACGATCCATTCACATGCGAGTTTTTTGGTCATTGCAATCCTCCGCTTCCCGACGACCACATCTTGAAACTCCCCAGAATTCACGCCAGTGAGGTCGCAAGGCTTGCTGCGCTCGGAGTGCAATCCATCCACGACATCCCCGAGGACTACCCTCTCACTACGCGGCTCCGTCATGCTTGCACCAGCGTTCAAACGGGAACCCCGTGGTTCAGCCCGGAAATCGGAGAAGAGTGGAGCAAGCTGAAGTATCCGCTCTACTTTGCTGATTTTGAAACCGTGAATCCAGCCCTGCCACGCTTTGCAGGGATGCGTCCCTACGATCAATTGCCGTTCCAATGGTCGGTTCATGTGCAACGGCAGCCGGGCGCAGCGCCCGAGCATTTCGAATTCTTAGCGTCCGACAAGAACGATCCACGCCCAGCCTTCGTGTCGGCACTGTGTGATGCGCTTGGTGATCGCGGCAGCATTGTCGTGTACTACCAGCAATTCGAATCTCAGCGGCTCTCAGACCTTGCGTCGTGGCTGCCGGAGTTCGCCGGACGGATCATGAAAATCCAGCGGCGTTTGTGGGATTTGCTTCCGGTGATTCGGAACCACGTCTACCATCCCCGTTTTGCCGGATCGTTCTCGCTGAAGGACGTGCTGCCTGCACTCATCCCAGAGATGACCTACGAAGGGATGGAAGTGGCGGACGGGCAGGACGCCGGGCTGGCGTGGGAGAGGTTGATCCGTGGCAGCTTGGATCATGCCGAGAGCGAGAGAATCAGAAAGGCTTTGCTGGACTACTGCGGGCAAGACACGCTTGCGATGGTCAGACTGCTGGAACAACTGAAGCAGCAGGCATTTGGGCGTTAGGAGAAGTAGGTGGTCGAGGTTGACGACTGCCTTTAAGAGCCAGCAGACTGCTGCTGGAGTGTCTGGTGCGTGTAGGCAGTGCCAGCCTCTCAAATGCGCGGTTATGACTGGCGCTACCGGACATCCAAATCAAAGTCTCGCATACCGAGTCTACCGTTCACGCGATAGTAACTTTCCCTAAGCTAAACATCATGGATGATCGCCGTCTGGTGTAAGCTACCCTGTAATCTTCATTTTGCAGGGAGTTGTGCCGAATGCCTCACCACCGTAGCACGAAAGTCGCACCCAGCAGCAAGTCCGCAAAAAGCTACAAGCACCCCGAGTCGGAAAGTCCGATGCGCCCCGAAGTGGGCACGCAGGCTGAGTTCAAGAAGAAGCTGCCGCCGAAGAAGTACCGCTATGACGACTCGCTGTCGCCTGTTCTTGAGTGGGACGGGCAGAACCCGGCGCGTGAAAAGGGAGAAGCCCGCATAGCCAAGGCTGAAGTCGAACTCGCGGAGGCTCGGAAGAAACTGAACGGCAAGCCAGAAACAAAGGATGCTGCTTCCCACGTCGCCGCCGCGCAGAAGGCGGTGAGCGAACTCAAGGCGATGAGCAAGCCATTCCTGAACTGGGCAGGCAAGGCAGAGCGGCTGTCGTTCGACGTGCCGACTCTCCCATTGTTCATCCACGAGCGGCTGTCAACAAAAGCCATCCTCGAAACTCTTAAGGGACATCGCTACGACCGTAATCAGGCGACGATGTTTGATTTGTTCGGCGATCCGCAACACTCCATCACCGACCAAGTGCTGCGTGCCTACGAACACAAGGACAAGTGGGTCAACCGGATGATTCTAGGCGACTCTCTGGTCGTGATGAACTCGCTCCTGCACTACGAGAATCTCGGCGGGCAGGTGCAGATGATCTACATCGACCCACCCTATGGCGTGAGGTTCGGCTCCAATTTCCAGCCTTTCGTTCGCAAGCGGGATGTGAACCACAACGACGACGAGGACATGACTCGCGAGCCGGAAATGGTACAAGCATACCGAGACACATGGGAACTCGGACTCCATTCCTATTTAAGCTACTTGCGAGACCGCTTGTATCTTGCAAGGGAACTGCTGAAGGTTACAGGCAGTATTTTTCTTCAAATCTCCGAAGAAAATGTTCATCACGTCAGAGAGGTACTGGATGAAGTATTTGGCTCCGAGCACTTCTGTGCGCTCATCCCTTTTCGCAAGAAGACGATGCCGATGGGAACTTCACTCCTAGAACCAATGGCTGATTACCTGCTTTGGTACGCGAGAGATAAAGAGCAGGTCAAGTATCATCAATTGTTTCTCGACAAAACATCCGAGGGTGACCGGAATTACCGATGGTACGAGGATGCCAACGGGAATCGCCACGAAATGACGGACGAGCAAGTTCACAATCACAAATTGTTGCCGTCAGGCTCAAGAGTTTTTCACATGAAGTCTCTTGAGCCATCAGGAGTGATGGAGTCAGGCAGGTTCGATTTCGAGTTTCAAGGGACGCTATACAAATGCCCTCACAACGGATGGGCTACAAAACCCGATGGCATGAAGAGGCTGGCGGAAGCGAACAGACTCGAACCGCTGGGCGATACTCTCCGTTATGTGCTGTTTGAAGATGACTACCCGGTTAGCGCACTTACCAACCCGTGGAACGACTTGTCTTGGAGTGGCTTCTCAGAACAGAAAATATACGTTGTCCAGACAAACAGCCAAGCAATTAGACGCTGCGTCTTGATGACCACCGATCCCGGCGACCTTGTCGTTGATCCTACTTGTGGGAGCGGCACAACGGCCTACGTCGCCGAGCAGTGGGGGAGGCGCTGGATAACGATAGACACTAGCCGCGTACCACTTGCACTGGCACGTCAACGACTTCTCACTTCAACCTTCAATTGGTATCAGCTACGAGATGATCTTCGCGGCCCAAGCGGTGGCTTTGTTTATGAGCGCAAGCGAAATAAGCGTGGTCAGGAGGTGGGTGGGATTGTGCCGCACCTCACGCTTGAGTCGATTGCTAACAATGAGCCGCCCGCCGAAGAAGTGCTAGTAGACCGCCCGGAAATAGACTCGAAGATTACCCGCGTCACCGGACCGTTCTGCGCGGAAGCGACGATTCCCACTCCTCGCGACTGGGAGGAAGCCAGCACTTCGTCAGATTCAACTGGTGGCGGCACTACGGACGGCTCCTTCGTTGACCGCATGATCGAGATTCTGCGGAAGACTCCCATCCTTCGGCTCGAAGGCAACCGCACAGTTGCGCTGAAGGGAGTGCGCCCGCCCGCCAAGAGTCTCTCACTCTCTGCCGAAGCCACGGTCGCCAACGGTGCCGACAAGCCAGTGGCGTTCGTCTTCGGACCGGAGAACGGCGCGGTAAGCGAAAAGCTAGTGTACGAGGCAGCCCGCGAAGCACGGGCGAAGAACTACACGCACCTTTTCGTCGTCGGGTTTGCGATCCAGCCGAACGCCCGCCAGCTAATCGAGAAGTGCGACAGCGTGGTGAACATTCCCGCCACCTACGTGCAGGCAACGACTGACCTGATGATGAGCGACCTTTTGAAGAATACCCGCTCCAGCCAAGTCTTTAGCGTTTGCGGAATGCCTGAAGCCGAACTGCGCCGGGTCAAGTCGGCTGATAAGGGCAGCACTGCGAAATACGAGGTGGAACTCCTCGGCATGGACGTTTTTGATCCGACGACGCTGGAAGTCCACCATCGCAAGGGCGAGGATGTCCCAGCGTGGTTCTTGGACGCGGACTATAACGGTTTGTGCTTCCACGTATCGCAGGCTTTCTTCCCGCGCACCGGGGCGTGGGACAGCCTGAAGAAAGCACTGAGGGATGACTACGAGGAGACCGTGTGGGATCACTTGGCTGGAACCGTGAGCGCACCATTTGAGATCGGCGAGAACGGGCAAGTGGCGGTCAAGGTGATCGACGACCGGGGGAACGAACTGCTGATCGTGAAGTCTATCAGCGAGGCGAAGAAATGAGCGGCTTTACAGTTTCCGAAGTCAACGAGCCGATTCTAAACAGCCCGTTCGAGAAGCCGAGCCGCTACTGGTATATCAAGGAAGGTGAATCCCCGATCCTCGCGGCTGGTCGCCGTCCGTCCGTTGTGTTCCCGCCGAGAGACCAGAAAGAGCCGTGGAAAACGGACGAGAAGCTGCTACGGCCTTGCAAGGAATATCCCTCGGGGTACGAACTGGCTCTCGTGAACCTTGTCCGCGAGCGGGTAGAAGCGTGGAAGTCGCAGGGCTATCCGGGCGCAAGCCGCACGACTCTGGAACTGATCCAGTGGTGGACACGGGACGGCAGAGAGAAGCGGCTGTTCTTCGCTCAGCTTGAGGCAGCGCTGACCGTCTTGTTCCTCACCGAGGCACGAGCCGACTTTATGCAAGGCATCGAGGTACCGCGTGACGACCCGAGCGATGACCGGAAGGCTGAGGGTTACACGGGCTTTCTGCGGTACGCCTGCAAGATGGCGACGGGCGGCGGGAAGACTACAGTGATGGGGATGCTGGCAGCTTGGAGCATCCTGAACAAGGTCAACAACCGGAACGATGGCAGATTCTCCGACGTCGTCCTCGTGGTGTGCCCAAACGTGACGATTCGGCAACGGCTTGCGGAGCTAAACCCTGAGAACGGCGAAGCGAGCATCTATCGTACTCGCGACCTCGTGCCGCCGCACCTGATGCCGCTGCTTACCCAAGGGAAAGTGCTGGTGACCAACTGGCACGTGTTCGAGGCGCAGGCGGTGCAGTCAGGAGGGGTCGGAGGGAAAGTCATCAAGGCTGGCGTCCCGGTTCGCGTGAAAGAGACGATCAACATCGGCAGCAAGACGACGACGGCACGTGGTAGCCGCTACCTGAGCGTGAAGGACTATGAGCACCAATTGGCGGCTGGCATATTGACCGTGCTAGAGGAAGATCGGGATAAGCAAGGGAATCTCAGGAAGGTTAAGGTCGAGTCCACGCGCTATGTCGAGAGCAACACGTCCGTCCTGAATCGAGTGCTGGGGCGCGAAGTCGGCGGTAAGCAGAACATCCTCGTGTTCAACGACGAGGCGCACCATGCCTACCGAATCCGGCGAGAGGAGCCGGAACTTGGGGAAGAAGACGAGTTCGGAGAAGAGGAAGAGGCAGAGGAGTTTTTCCAAGAGGCGACCGTCTGGATTGATGGTCTGGACAAAGTACAGAAGCTACGCGGGATCAACGTCTGCATCGACCTCTCTGCCACCCCGTACTTCTTGGGCAGGGTTGGACAGGAAACGAACAAGCCCTTTCCTTGGGTGGTCAGCGACTTCGGGCTGATCGACGCCATCGAAGCAGGGCTGGTGAAGATTCCGCAGTTGGCGGTGCGGGATACCACGGGCGCGGAGATACCCGGCTACTTCAACATCTGGCAGTGGATTCTGCCGCAGTTGACTCCGGCTGAACGTGGCGGGAGGAAAGGCAGCCCTAAGCCGGAGGCGATCCTCAAGTACGCACATCACCCCATCGCGATCTTGGGAGCGCGGTGGGAAGCTATGCGGGAAGAGTGGAAGAAGTCGGTGACCGATCCTCGTCCCCCGGTCTTCATCCTCGTCTGTAAGAACACGACGATTGCCAAGGTCTTCTACGACTGGTTCGCCAATGATGTTGCGCCAATCGGCATCCCGTCCGCGAAGATCGAGGGCTTCCGCAACCTCGACGGGAAGATAAACACCATCCGCGTTGACTCCAAGGTCGTGCATGAGACGGACACCGGCGAGGCAAAAAGCGATGAGTCGAGGTGGATGCGGCTTACGCTCGACACCGTGGGCAAGACGGAGTGGCCCAGCGACCGACAGGGTAGGTCGCTATACCCCGAAGGATTCGAGGAACTGGCGAAGAAGCTGGAACGTCCCCTCCATCCTCCGGGGCGCGATGTCCGCTGCATCGTCAGCGTCGGCATGTTGACCGAAGGCTGGGACTGCAACACCGTCACACACATCGTCGGGCTGCGCCCATTCATGTCGCAGTTGCTCTGCGAGCAGGTTGTGGGTCGAGGACTGCGGCGAGCGAGCTACGAACTGGGTGACGACGGAAAGTTCACGGAAGAGATCGCTCAGGTATTCGGAGTGCCGTTCGAGGTCATCCCGTTCAAGGCGAGCAAGACCGGGGCTGCTGCGCCGAGAGTGAAGCGTTACCACGTACACGCCTTGCCCAACCGAGCGGAGTATGAAATCCGCTTCCCCCGCGTAGAAGGCTACACGCAAGCGATCCGAAACAAGATCACCGTTGATTGGACTAGCGTCCCCTCGCTGGAACTGCAACCCGACCGCATCCCACCCGAAGTTGAGATGAAGGGTCTGAACGTGAACAACATGGGTCGCTTGTCGCTTAGCGGGCCGGGACGCGCCAGCGACGTTTCCCTGAAGGAGTTCCGGCAAGGGCGACGGCTGCAAGAACTGGTTTTTGATCTGGCGAAGTCCTTCACACGGGATTGCCTCGCGCAGCCGCAATGCACCGTGCCGAGCCATGTACTCTTCCCCCAGCTAGTGCAGATCGTTCAGCGTTACCTGAGGGAGAAGGTCAAGGTTCACCCCCCCGCCGACCTGAAAGACCTGTTCTTGGCACCCTACTACGGCTGGTTGGTCGAGATTCTGCTGGAGGCTTTGCGACCCGACACGTCAGAGGGAGAAGCGCCGGAGGTACCGCGCTACGAGTCCACTCGCGGCCCGGGATCGACCGCCGACGTGGACTATTGGACGAGCCGCGAGCCAGTCGAAGTCCTGAGAAGCCACGTCAACTATGTCGTGCCGGACACCAAGAAGTGGGAGCAATCTGCCGCCTACTACATCGACAAGCACAGCGCGGTGTATTCGTTCGTGAAGAATGCCGGACTAGGATTCGCGATTCCGTACCTTCACAACGGGCAGATGCACGACTACATGCCGGACTTCATCATCCGGCTCAAAGACGACTCTCCGCTGCACGTCATCTTGGAGACCAAAGGGTACGATCCGTTGGAGGATGTGAAGCGGGCGGCTGCGGAGCGATGGGTCGGGGCGGTAAACGCCGAAGGTAGCTACGCACGGTGGGCGTACCGCATTGCGAAGAAGACCACGGAAGTGGGCGGGATCATCACGGCTGCGTCTAGCGAGAAGCTGAAGACTCAGTAGATCGCTGTTTCGATGGAGATTCCTGTCTTTTCGGAGGGCAACGATGGCGCTGGAGCCAATCAAAATCTGGGAACTGGTTGATAGGGCCGTTTGCCACAAATGGAGCGTACCCGAGTTTCAGCGAGGGTTTGTTTGGAAGGCAACTCAGGTACGAGACTTAGCGGAATCGCTGTGGCTAGACTTTCCTATTGGGAGCCTACTCCTCTGGAACAGCGAGACTCCTCAGGAAGAGCGTGTTGCCAAAGATGGTGTCACACCATCCCTTTGGATCGTTGACGGTCAGCAGCGCACGACGGCCCTCGCGATTCTTTTCGGGCGAAAACCATACTGGTGGGCGTCTGCGGACGAATGGAACAAAATCCTGAAGCGCTATGACATCCGATTTGACGTGGCAGCGAAGAACGAATCCCACTTCGTGGTCGCAAACGCGTCGATACGGAAGACGAAGGGAGACCGATACATTCCCTTGAGCCGCTTGTTGGTGCTCGATGTCAGTCGCGAAGCTGATCAGAAAGCTTTGACCAATCTAGCAAAGGAGATCAAGGTTCAAGGACTCTGTGACGGCATGGACGCGATGGAAGTCTACGCCCGGTTGGATCGGGTTCGCAAGATTCGCGAAAAGGACATCCTGAGCGTGACGGTCAACCACGAACTTGAAGATGTTGTGGAAATCTTCTCTCGTTTGAATTCAAGAGGTACGCGTGTTACAGAAGCTGACATCTACCTTGGTGTGGTCGCATCCAAGAATCCGGGCTGGGTCCGGGATGAGTTTCTACCTTTCCTAACCGAACTTGCTGACTCTGGTTTCCATGTCGATCCAAATCTGCTTTTCCAGAGCCTCACTGCGGTAGGAATCAAGAAAGTCCGCTACAAGGAGATTGATGATGGTTTCTGGAGCCGTGACCGAATCGAACCAGCATGGAAAAAATGCCGCGAGGGATGGAAGAGGACAATTCACCGCCTCCAAGGTTATGGGGTTTTATCCGATGATCCTCTGCCAACCCAAGCCGCACTAGTCACTCTAGTTGCATTGCTCGATCGCTTTCCTGAAGAAGATAGTTTTGATCCAGCGTTCTATTGGTTCGTTCAGGCATCTCGGTTCCAGCGCTATAGTGGTTCGAGTGCAACGGCCCTCGAAGAAGACCTGAAGGAGATTGCCACACCATCGAATCTGGTCGGAACGGTGGCTGGACTGCTGAAGCGTTTAACCGCGACTCAGCCGATCGAAGCGGAAGACTTTAGGAGAGACTACACTGACGGAAAATTCTGGCGATTCCTGTTATATCTGCTCATTTATAGGAAAGAAGCGCAAGATTGGGATAAGGCTGGCACTCGGCTTGGGTTCGATGGCAAGGAACTCTTAGCTGACTTCCGTCCACAATGGCATCACATCTACCCTAAGAAGTTCCTGAATAAGAAAGTTGACTCGGACAAGATCGACTGCCTCGCCAACATTGCCGTCATCGGGCCTAACATCAACATTCGTATCAGTAATCAAGACCCGATGAAGTATCTCGACAAATACGCAATTTCGGACGAGAAGCTTAAACAGCAATTTGTCGAATGGAACCGTGGTGAGATGACTATCGAAAAGTACAGCGCGTTCCTAGATGCAAGAGCCGTCCGACTTGCCAACGAAGCCAACAAATACCTGCTTGGGCTCACCAAGTACCTACCAGAAGCCTATCGTCCAGATTTGAAAAATTCGGAGCGTGGCAACGACAGTAACGACCAAGGTGGAGGTTGACTCATGTGGATTCCAAAGGAGATCGGTCGCATGGCTACGCGCCTCAAGGAAGGGCATCGCGTTAACCGCATTACGGTGCGCGAACTTCTTCGCATGTTCAAGGCAGAGCGCCGTGGTCTCAACAAGGTACATGACATCAGAACAGCTTTAGACAGCTTAGGTCTGGTGACTGTCCCGGATTTCGAATCCGTATGGATCGACAAAAAGATTCGGATTCGCCTCAAGGATGCCAGCAATCTTATCGCCGTTGTCGCTCCTGCTGGTGATGCGGAGAGCATCCAAGAGGACGAACTCGACGAAGAACAATCTCTGTCCGAAGCAGAGCAGGACGAGACTGATTCGCAACAGCCCGGCTCCGAAGAAGGCGCTCAGCCCGCAATCGTCCTGTCATCTGAAGGAGTCGTGGAAACTGTTCTGAGCGAGCCAGCAGACCCAACGTTCAGGATCGGAAGTTTGCCCGCCGCAAATAAGGCTTTGACCACGGTGGGTCAGGACGACCATCTGAAAAAAGCCGTGACAATGATGTTGCAGTTCGACTACTCGCAGCTTCCGATCATGCACGGCGAGCGCGAGGTCAAAGGCATGATTTCTTGGAAGTCCATCGCATCTCGGTACGCGATCGGAGGGGAATGTTGTAAGGTGCAGCATTGCCGAGAAGATGCCCAAGTCGTTGACGGCAATGGCACGCTTTTCGATGCAATACCGACCATCGTGAAACACGGATACGTGCTCGTTCGGAATCCCCAAGACAGGAAGATCACGGGGATTGTCACTGCGAGCGACCTTAGCCTTCAGTTTCAGCAGTTGGCAGAGCCTTTCTTGCTTTTGAGGGAGATCGAACTTCACATCCGGCAACTGCTTCAGGACAAGGTTTTGGCGGAAGACTTGGACTGGCTCGGGTCAGCGGATACCACTGCTCCGAAACCGAATTCAATGTCCGATCTTAGCTTCGGTGGATACATTCGATTGGTTCAGCGACCGCAGGTTTGGCAGAGGCTAGCCTTGAACATTGATCAAGCCTCCCTGACGAAACAGTTGGAGGACGTACGTCAGATTCGCAACGATGTGATGCACTTCGATCCCGACCCCCTGACTACTAAGCAGCTTGACGTGCTCAAGAACGCAGCGAAATTCATGCAGCAGCTTTACGAGCTATTACCCTGAGGGGTCACCCCTTGACCGTTTGGCGCTCTCCTCGCAAACACCCCACAAGGTCGTGGCAGCCCCCGCAAGAACATGACGACAGCCAAGACAAGCAGTTCCCACCCGCTGCGAGTTGACAGCCTCGCGATTGAAGGTCTGACCGGAGTCATCGGTCTGACATTCTGCCCCGGCAAGAAGCAGCGGGGCGCTTTGTCGGGCGACTGGGATCGCGATCTTGTCGTCGATCTCGAAGCCATCAAGTCCTCGGGCGCTGAAGCTTTGGTGACCTTGATGGAGACCGACGAACTGACCGCAGTGCGTGTGCCCGTGACCGAACTTGGCGAGAAGGCTGCGAGCCTCGGTCTGGAATGGCACCATCTCCCCATTCGCGATGTCGATGCCCCCGACGAGCGTTTCGAAGACCTGTGGACTTACTCCGGGCTTCGGCTGCGCAACCTGCTAGTCCAAGGCAAGAAGGTGGTTGTCCACTGCCTTGGCGGTTTGGGGCGCACGGGGACGATTGCTGCCCGTCTTCTCGTCGAATTTGGCGCGAATCCCGACGCCGCAATACGAACAGTGCGTGCGGCCCGGACAGGAGCCATTGAGACGCGGAAACAGGAGGACTACGTAAAGCACTGCAAGCCGCTGGCTTCAGCGCGAATGCTTCGATCACGCGAGGAGAAGGCGTTAGGGGTTCTCTTGGGCGGCGCGATTGGTGACGCATTCGGTTACGAAGTTGAGTTCGATCCAATTAGTAGAATCCGAACGCGCTTCGGCTCTTCAGGCATCACGGAACCTGTCTTCCACGGAGGGAAACTGGTCGTTTCGGACGACACCCAGATGACCCTATTCACGCTGGAGGGGCTTGTTCAGGCTCTTGGCGAGGAAGGTTTCTCGGTCCCTTCATGCGTCGATTTGATTCGACTTGCCTACCTCGACTGGCTGGGAACCCAGCGGGGCGGCGCGAACGGCAAGGGATGGCTCGCAGCGCAGCCTGAGATGCACGCGAGGCGTGCTCCGGGCAACACTTGCATGAGCGCTCTGGGCGCTGGCGGCAAGGGTTCGATAAACCATCCCCTTAACAATTCCAAGGGATGCGGCGGGGTCATGCGGGTTGCCCCCATTGGACTCCTATCCAAGGGACTCAAACCGGAGCAGACCTTCCAGTTGGCGGCTGAAGCTGCTGCTTGCACTCATGGACATCCCAGCGGCTACCTGAGCGCTGGCGCGATGGCTGCGATGGTGCGTTTTCTAGCAGAAGGAGCCGATCTGAGAAGCGCTGCCGACCAAAGTCTCGCCATGCTGCGCAGCCATGCCCGACACGAAGAAACCGAAGATTCAATCGGGAAGGCTCTTGCCCTCGCAGGTCAACCTTGCGGCGATCAGGCGTCAGCGGTCGAGACGCTCGGCGGCGGATGGGTCGGGGAGGAAGCCCTTGCCATCGGTCTGTATGCTGCGTTGAGCGCGGGGAGTTTCGTCGAGGCGATACGGATCGCAACGAACCACAGCGGTGACAGCGATAGCACAGCATCCATCGCCGGGCAGTTGTGGGGTGCAATGAACGGGTTGGACGGCATTCCGCACGTCTGGGTGTCTTCCCTAGACATCCTGTTGCCTTTGCTCCACCTCGCCCGACAATTCTTGCACGACGCATACCGCTCTTAACACTTCATGCAAGGGGGGATTCCGACAAAAGTGTCGCAATCAACGACACATATTTATTCCTCCGAACCGAACGTGCCATCAATTTGGCGCATGATCTGATCTGTCCACGACTGTGGAGCAGGGCCTTTAGTCACACAGATGCGGCTTCAGGAACGCCAGCGACCGATCACGCGCCTGTCTTGCAGACGCCGCGTTGTAGCTGGCGCGGGCATCGCAGTTGAACCCGTGACCCGCCTCGTACCAGAAAACCTGCACCTCGGGATGAGCCGCCTGCACTCGGTCTATGTCTTCCTTTGGAATGTGTTTGTCCAGCGTGCCGAAGTGCAGCATGACGGGGCAGCGGGGATTTTCCTGAGCGAACTGCGCGATGCGCCCGCCGTAGTAGCACACGGCTGCGCTGGGGTCTAGGCGCGTGGCGGCGAGCCAAGCCACGGTTCCGCCAAAGCAGTAGCCGATGATTCCGCACTTCCTCGCCGTCTGTTTCCGCAAGTATTCGAGAGCAGCCGCCACATCCTTCACCGCGTCTGCCATATTGCTCTGCCTCGCCAGCGCGATCCCTCTCTGTAAGTCCGCGCTGTCATAGCCGAGTTCCACCCCGCGCTCGATCCGATCAAAGAGCGCTGGGGCAACTGCCAGAAAACCGTCCATGGCGTAGCCGTCAGCTACCGAACGAATATGGTGGTTCACACCAAACGCCTCCTGAATGACGACCAGCCCCGCAATGGAATCGCCACTCGGCTGCGCCACGTAGGCATCCAACTCGTGACCATCACCTGCCTTCAGCCTGACTGTCTCGCTCATGTGCGATCTCCCGACAGGGAACGAACCGGTTCTATTCCAGCAATTCTTTCACGATGCTAACCCATTCCGCATCGAGCGGCCCCCGGCACATGGGCTTGCCAGCCCGGCTGTACCAATAGGCGGCGTTACCCTGATCGCCTTCTTTGCGGTGCAGATAGGCATGCACCCACGAACCCTCGACGCCCTCGTCTCGCTGGGCGCATTCGTGCGCTCGTTTCCAGTCGCCCTTGGCATCCCACCACAGCCCGAGAAGAGCGTGCGAGAGTCCCGCTGGCGGCGCGGTCGCGGTGAGTAACTGACGGAATTCGTCCAGAGTCATGGGGCTATCTTCTCGAAATATGGGGATACAAACGATGATGTCTTGCGAAGGTCTCGAACAAAGAACAAAATGAGCTTTCCCGTGGGTCGAAGATGGCAAAAAGAACCTCGCGTCGCAAATCGAAAAGGACGGAAACGTCGAAAATCCGCCGCCGCATCTGCATTCAATGTAACCGCATGGTTGACGAAGAAGATTTGCAATGTCCCTTCTGCGGAGTCAAGGTGCCGACCTACTCGCTGAACACCAAAGGCGATTGGCGGCGGCTCCCGCAAAGGTTTCCTCGACTGCCGGAGAAAAGTCATAGCCTTCCACTCAATCCCGATGGTGTTCCGTCGCCCGGCGAGTACAAAACGCCGCCTGCAAAGATTCTACGGGGCGGAACAATCGAATCGAAGCGGCGAAAACATTAGCTCAGAGCATTGCCTCAAGTTTGCCGAATAGACCATCAATGTCCGACATCGAATACACCTCAGTTCCCCAATCCCTGTCGATGCCCCGGCGTTTGATTCTCTCTGACATCCTTTTGTCTGTGAGAACAAAATGCGAGACCGGAATGGCAACGGACAACAGTTCGACATCCATCATGTCGCCAGAGAGGATCGCTTGGTTTCCCGTAAGCAAGTCTGCGCCCAACTGTTCGCGAATCCGCGCAACGGGCAGTTCGTTGAAGTAGCCGGAACAAAAATAACGATGCACACCTTCCAGCCCCGGAGGTTTGCCTCCAAGTTCCTTCCAATAGGAAAGGAACATGAGAAAACTCTCGACACCCATGAATTCCCAAAAGTCTGGAGCTATGCCCGAGCGCACTCTTTGCTGGAATTCTTCTACCTTGTGCGCCATTGCGTCGGCGTACCCGCGTTGTTCCTCTCGCAACTGCGCTTCGTAAGTGCGCTTCTCAGCAACAAATTCTTGTCTCAGGTTTTCCCAAACCCTCTGCACCTCTGCTTTCGCGGCGCTGCGCCGTGCGAGAATTTCAGAATCCTTGAACGGGTTCACGCCGATTAGCATCGAACGCTGGCGGGCTTCTTCTAGCTCCTTTACAGGGTCGGAATGGAAATACGCCAAAAGTGGCACAGTTATGGCGTCCGATTGCTGAACATACGCTTTCATCCCAAGCTGGGCTTGATAGTCGAAGATGCCTTGGCGATGCCGTAGTGCCACTCCCAGCGACAGTACGAGAAAATCGCCATGCACATCCTTTTCGAGCCGCCCAGCGACGTACTCTTCTTCTTGGTCTGCCCTCGGGCACAGCAATTTGCCGCTCTCACCTAGTTTCCGAACTAGTTCTTGCAGGTGCGTCAGTCGCTCGATCTCGATGGCTTGCAGAGCCTCGCCCCGAGTAATTTTGGTCAGTTTAATAACGACGGACGTATCTACCCACAACGTGGGGACACTCGGCTTTTCGGAAGTAACTTTGGGAATAGTCATGAGAGGATTGTAATACTGTGAAGGGATCGAGTGGCGAGACACGGGAGCAGCGACCGGACCCGATTAAAATTTGCGCCAGCCAATCAGTCTCCTCCATTCTGATCTGTCCCAGCGGAGGCGCGGAGGGGTCAAGCCCAAGCGACAGAACTACCCGTCGAACTGGTCACAAAGGCTTCCTGCGCCTCTGAAACGCACCAGCCGCCCACAACCCCTCCGGGCAGCCAAACCGCTGTGGAATCGGCTTTCTGAAAGGACATCCGATCTCAGCCGCGCAGCCGCACGGTGGCGGGTCAAGTCTTGATTGTTCCAGTTCAGATTGGGGGTTCAGCGTCAATGGCCATTCGGAACTGCGGAGTGAGTTGCGGAGAGTGCCCTGTTCCAGTCTTGGATTGTCTCGTCGATGCAGTCAGCGGGGAAGACTTCCGTCAGTCCAGAATTTTCCTCGAACGTGACGCGGGGGTGCTTCGTCTGGAGACTGATTGCTATGTCAGTGTAGGGTAGGTAGCCCCTGACGACCCCTAAAAGAAACGCCGATCTTATTGGTGGTTTTTCACCCTGAAATTGTGCTTCGAATGGTTCTGGTTTCAGCACCACAGGGCTTCCACTGTTCCCCGGAAATATGAAAGAGTCGATCAGGAAGCTTTTCACGGTCGCCGGGGAATCGAGTGCGTCCCTGACCCTCGCTATGGAGCCTTGGCGTACTACTACATAATCCTGCTGGGTCCCGACGAGATTCATGGGAAAACCCAACACGAAGACTCCGTACCCCTCCGAGAGTCCGAGTTCCTTTGCTTTGACTCTGCTCAACGTATCGAAATCGCTGTGAAAGTAGTCGAACTTGATTCCCATCTGTTCAAACCAAGGACCGTTCAGCCGAACCACGGCAATGTCAATCACAGGGTCGGGGTGTGCATGCCAAGTCGGCAAGCCGTCCACGACAAGAGGGAAGTCGTATTCCTGCACAGTGCCACTGGACTTCCGATTAAGCCTGACGGACAGGGGGCCGTTCGTCGCCGCAATATGCTCGTCGATGACGTGATGATTCGTGACGAGGTATATAGTGTACGAACTCTGGTTCCCCACCTTGTGGTCGAATTCTCCATAGAGAAAACCTGACGCCTCGCCGATCCACTTTCCTAAGTTCGGTCCGGGCGTCGTGTCCTTCCTACCGATGGCAACTACACGATCAAGAAAGACGACTGGTAGCGGACCTGCGTAGGACACGGAAGACAGCAGCAGGAACGCCCCGACAACGACGCAGATCGACTTGAATCTCACCGGTGGCTTCATGGTTTGACTTCCAGTCTCTTGATGGGTGAGAACTTTAGGTGTTCAGGATTGCTAATCGGCACGGGAGCAAGAATCGGCAAATTCTGCCCCTCGTATCGGTGACTAGCATCGCCAATCCCTATGTCGATTCGAACTAGTTTGTAATCGCCCGCTGCAATGCCGAGCGGTATGCCCACCTCGACACTGTAGTGTGTGTCGTCGCTCTTCTTGGGATTGCCCGTACAGTTCAAACCTTGTGCAAAGTCTTCCTGACCCGGCTTGGGCACTCCCACGAGGTTGAAGCCGCACCCAATCCGGTCAATCTTCGGCATGGGGTCTTGAAAAGTCACGAATAGCGTGAAGGAGTTTCCCGGTCCGAGTCCAGTGCTCGCTGACAAAGCAGGATTTTGGGCGCTTGCCAACGGTGCGGCGAGACACAGTAGCGCTATCACTACGCTGGTGCTTTTCATGTCGGTTGCCTCTCTCCTTAGGGGTACGTGCAAAATCAAGTATACGCCTTTTGTTCGCCCTGCTGCAAAGCTCGCGTCGGTCCCTACCCTACGCGTCCGATCTAAGTCGCATCGCCTCCAAGGTCGGGCGGAACGATCCGTGTCCCTGCGGTTCGGGAAAGAAATACAAGAAGTGCTGCGGCGGGGCGACCGTGAATTAACCCTTGGCGCGAATCACACCGATCCCGATAGACTTGCGCTCTTTTTCTGGATACTTCAGCCTCGCTTGCTCTGCTCGTTCCTTCGTCTTGAGGGGCTTGGACAGGGGCGTGAACTCCCCGCCGACGTATTTGAAGAGGAGCCACCGTTCAATGATTTTGGGCATGAGAAATGTATAGCACAGACTGCTCCGGTCTGCGGTCGATCTCACGAGGGGATGGTAGTCGCCGGAACTCTGGGTCTGGATGGAATCTGAACGCGCTCGCACAGCGACTTCAAGTCGGATTCCGTGTAGCTCCCCCACCACGCAGGGATTTTTGCGAGTTCCAGAATCGAGCGTCGATACCTGTACAAAGGCAGATTCTCTCCGAGTCGGTGCGCCTTGAGCATTTCGTAAGCGGCAAAATCCGCTGCTTGGAGCGGTGTGGTTCCGACCGCTCCGGCGACTGTGCTTTTGCCCGGCGCGAACTTCGGCGCAGGCTGCTTGTCTTTCAACAGCACCCTTTGCAACTCGCTAGCGTCGGCGTCTCCAGCCTCGAAGAAGTAATCGACATCGAGTCCACGTGCGTCCTTTCGAAGCCAGATATTGGCATGGGCGACACAGTCCCTCCCGGCGAGCGCATACGGAGTACCGACCCATTCGGAAAGGCAATACTGCGCGTTGACGCTGTTGAACGGTGCGTGCGCAACTAGACAGGCAAACCCGTGCAATGCGCATGCCCGGATGATGTCCACGGCATTCCTTAAGAAATTCGCCCTCTTGTTTTCCTCGCCTTTCCACTTTGCGAACGGCCCGACGCTGTGCGCGAATTCCCGCATGTGAAAGTACGGAACTTCGTACCGGGCAAGTAGAATTCGCCAATCGGTGTCGAACCTTTCCCACGCAGCGGTGGATGCCACCCAACCCGACACGACAGTTACAGTGGGCGGACTGTCGTAGCTGGCGTCAAAATAGCAGGACAACATATCTCGATTTTATCCGCGATAGTGAATGAACACCAAGGTAATGGTTCTTGGCGAAGAGCAGTCTCGTTTAGCTCGAATTTAGCTCGAAAAAAGTGGCGATTGGAGGGAAATGAAGAGACTGGAGAGACTACAGCGGAAGAAACAAAAACAGCTAAGCTCCTGATGATTCAAGATTTTCCAATAACACTGAAAGATTTTAGTTGACATGGCGGAGAGGGGGGGATTCGAACCCCCGGTAGAGGTTTTGGCCCCTACAACGGTTTAGCAAACCGCCGCCTTCAGCCTCTCGGCCACCTCTCCGGCGTTTTGTTTCAATAGCTTACCACAACTGCCCTAATTTATCCGGTGCACTCCCGGTGCACTCTGGCTCATGACATCCAAGGTCGCCTCCAACCTCTTCATCGCAGCAAGCACTGCAGGATCGAATGCCTTGATGTAGCGGTCTTTGGTGACGTGCGACTTCGCATGACGCAGGATGCGCTGAACGATCTTTTCGTCCGCGCCCAGCTCATACAAATTCGACGCGATGCCACGGCGGAAGCCATGCCAGCCATACCATGCCAGCCCAAGACTTTTCACTACCGGCTGGATGACTCGCAGAGCCAGTTTATCGAAGTCCATATGGTGTCCCGCACCCGAGTGAAACATCACGCCCGACTGGGGATTTCCAATGGACCTTCGGTATTCTTCCAAAATTTCCGCCAATTGCCGTATGACCGGCACGGGTTTTGCGCTCGCGCGTGTCTTCGGTTTGTTCACTACACTTTTCCAAACCGAGCGATTCACGTTGAGAGCCTCGCCCGCGTAGTCCGTCCATTCGAGTCCGCGCAATTCACCCTTGCGGAGGCCTGCATAGGCCGCCGTAGCGACGACTGCTTTGGGTAACAACGGCAGAAACTCCAGAATCCGACATATTTCGGTCAAGTTGTACGCGTACGTCTCGGCAGGTTCGCGCGTGTTGCTGGGGATGCGGGCTTCGTGGACCGGGTTCACACCGTCAAAAGCGCCTTCATTCTTTGCGTGGGTGAAAATGCCGCTGAGCACGCCCTTAATCCGTTGTAAGGTGGACTTGCTCAAGTCATTTTCGTCGGCGATTGCCTTTAACATCCTGCTGGCATCGACCGTCCGGAAGTCGCGCAATTGAATGGCTCCGACGCGATCGCAGATGTGATTGTTCCAGATTTCCTCATACCCCTTTCTCGTGGATGCACGTTTTTCGTCGATATAAGGTAAGTAGATTTTCTCGACAAACTCCTTCAGCGTCATGCCAGGTTCCGCTGTGAAGATTCCGGCATTCAACTTACGCATAAATACTGCAAGCAGGGGCTTGATTTGGGATTCGCTGGGGTGATCCTTCACGCTTCCCAATCGACTCGCCCTCTGTTGGAGTCTGATCGAGCCATCTTCTTGCCGTACGCGCTCACGGTATCGCACGAACCAGGCTGCGTAACGAACGTACAAATGGCCCTCTTGGTATCGAACAGGTTTGGTCACATTTTCCTCCTTTAGTGACCTGCCCTGTTCGTACTCACCAGTTGGCGAGCCAGCCATTCGCGGAGTTCCTCACTCCCCCATGTGAAGCGCACATAACGCCCAAACCTCAAATGCGGTATCGGATCAGTCGTGCGTTTCGCATTGGTTCGCGAACGTACCCAGCTTGCGGGCACGTTAAGCCGTTTCGCCAACTCGGTCGAGTCTATCATCTCCACTTCGTTTTGATTCATGGTGATTCTTCCTAAAATCAAGGTTAAGGATCAAATTGTCCGTTCCGAAGAGTCCGGCGAAGCTGGCCGGTGAGGTTGTGCGGATCGCCTGTCGTTTCCAAGTTCAGCTTGCGCTTTCGTCACCGTGCGACGTGCGTAGTCCAGGGGATCGTGTTTTTCACCGGCGCGAAAGTCGGCGATGCGGCGAATGAGTTCCTCGGGGTCGTCGCCTCTGGCGAGGGCGCGTTTCGCGTAGGCCCAGTCGTGTTCCGACTGGCTCAACTGCCGCGGCTGAATTGGCGCCAGCTGAGGCGACTGGCGGTGCGGTCTGAAATCGGTTTCGATGAGTTCGGTTCGGAGCCGGAAGTCCTGGGGGTGATAGACACGATCGGTGTGCTTTGCCGCCTGCACCAGAAACTCCGCTTCGTATTTTCGGTTCAGGAAGCCCGGAAGGCGCAACACGCGAGTGGAATCGGTTGCGGCGGGATCGCCGCCGAACTTACGCACCATGGCGCGCTGCAAGGACTCCGCTTGTTCTTGGGAGATGTTCTCGACGCGCCAGACCACCTGAAACCTATCGGAGGAGGTGTTGATTGTATAGTTTCTGGGCGGCACGAGATTCGACTGTTGAATCTTGGCCAGTGCTGCCTGACCGTCGTGATCGATGTCCATATAGAGGTGGCGAATAGTTTCGATGTCTTCCTTCGTGCGTGTGCGAGCTTCTGGCTTCAGGGTGTTCATCCCAATGTAGATGTCGAAGGACTCTTTCTCATTCTTGTGCCGCAACCAATCCTGGAAGGATGGTTCCGCGATTTTGCCGGCAGTGGTGATGCGTTGGACCGTTTCGCCACGGCCGCTGTTGCGCACCAGAACAGCAACACGGTCGGACCGATGGAAGTTCGTCAGGATGTATTCGGTGGCCGACATATTCTTGGCACTCTCTTTTTCGCTTGCCGTCACCGGGGTGCCTCCTGTCTTTGGTAGATCGCACAGTAGTCGAAGAGATCGGCGTCAGGGTCGTAGCTGTTGATTTCGAGGACTTCTGAGATATAGCGGCGTCCAGGCCGGCGTTCGATTTGGATCACGACATGGAGGGAGTCGCCGATATTGCTCTTGATGGCGCGGTACGGTAACTCGACGCCACTTTGCAGGACACAGCTCGTGAAACGGGCGAGACCCTGTCGAGCGGAGTTCGCGTGAATGGTGGACAGTGTTCCCGCGTGACCCGTATTGAGAAGTTGCAGAAGATCGAACGCCTCCCCGCCGCGAATCTCCCCTAGCAAAATGCGGTCTGGCCTGTGACGGAGAGATGCTTTCAGCAGGTCGCGGATGGCGATGCCCGGCAGGCCGTTCTGCGGATGCCTCGCTTCAAAGCGAACCAAGTTCGCGTGTTGCAACCGGATCTCCGCGGTATCTTCGATCAGGAGGATGCGCTCGTCTTCGGGTATGAATTTGCCGAGGATATTGAGGGTCGTCGTCTTACCGCAGCCGGTTCCACCGCAGATCAATAGGTTCTTGCGGGAAAGGACATAATCCTCCAGGCGGTTGGCGAGGGCTTGGTCGAGCGTGCCCGCCGCGATGAGGTCCCGCATTTCGAAGTGACGCGCATTGAACTTGCGAATTGTGAGCGTGACTCCATTCAAGCTGCAGGGCGGAATGACAACGGCCACGCGGCTGCCATCGGGGAGCCGGGAATCGAGGATGGGGTGCGATTCCGAAATGTCGCCGCCTAGCCGACGAGCGATGTTTTTGACCGCGACCAAGAGCGCTCTTTCGCCCAGGGACACTCCACTGACGGGTTGTATGTATCCAGCCCTCTCAATGAACACCGTGTCGGGGCCATTGACCATGACCTCGCTGACCGAGTCGTCGAGAATGAGGTGTTCGATGGGTTTCAGAAACGGAAGGATGGTTTCAAATCCGTTCATTAGAGTTGTCCTCGCGCAAGCTGTTCGAAGTAGGAAAGGTCCGGGTTGTTGAAATAGGGCTTGAGGTAGCAGAACGTAGGCGGTATGGGATTAAGCCCGTCATACGCAAACACGATGGCCTGCGCGTTCTTCAGTTCCGTGAAAGTCTTCATGTCGAAGCGATAGTCGGAGTGAGGGGTGTAGCTCTTCGAAGCGGTGAGGTTGGCGCGGTTGGAAACCGCCCTGCCGGTCAAGAGGCTGATGTGCGCGTCGTGGCCGCTCTCGGAGAAGTTGTAGCTGGCTTTGAGCCGGTCCTCACGCCCACAGAGGGAACTCGCGGTCTTCGCAGAGAAGTCGTCCGACAAAGACAGAAACACCTTGGTTCGGAAGGTTTGCAAGAGGGTACGCCAGCTTTCGCCCGGCAAGGTGGATTTGAGCGAACTGATGCTCTGGGTGGCAATGATCGGGATGCACTTGGGTTGGCGCGACAAACTGAAGAACTTTTCATCCCCGGTCGGCTCGCTTTCCCCGACCGTGGCGAAGTGTTGGTATTCATCGCAGAGAAAGAGGACTTGGCGGAAATACTGTTCGGGATGAGATTCAATCTCAGGAATGCGGTTTAAGACGGCGCGTTGGAAATCGAGCTTCATCATCACTCCCAACGCCTTGGCCAAGCCGGGGTTCATCCCGATAGGGAAATTGAGGGCGCAGACGGCCCCTCGCTCAAGGAGCCAACTGAATGAGGGAAGGGGCACGCCGTAGCGGAAATCCGCATTGGCGATGGGGTCGTAACATTCCGGCGGTGGACAGAAGGTGCGTTTGACGGCCGGATTGTCGTCGAAGAGGGAGAGGAAAACGGAGATGCCTTCGACAATGGAGGTGCGCAGCTTGGGTTCGATCCTTTTCCAATCGTTGTAGAACCATCGTTTGACGGATTGGAGCTGGTCATACCGGTCGGCATCGATCTGATCGAAGCCCGCTTCGCTCAAGCACTCGCATTCGACATGGGAGCTTTTGACGAACGCGCGGAGGCCGGGGGTCTCCCTGGCGCGGAACATGTTGACGGCGTCGTCGAACTGGAAGTTGAACGCTTTGAGATCGGCGACGTGGCCCATGAAATTGTCAGGGCGGATGAGCAGGAAGTAGCGCTCTTCGAGACGGAGTTCCGCGTCGCGGATCTTTCGCTCCAGCACATCGGGGCAAATGGTGCACTCGTAGACATCGAAAAGGGTGACGTAATCGTAGGCAACCTTGTGAAGGAGAATGATGAATTTCACGAGGTTGGTATATGCCTGTTGCCAGAATGGCTCCTTGCCTCGCCCAAAGAGGTTGTTGATAAGGGAGGCGATTCCATAGGCGAGGGCGTAGGCGTCAAGCCCGTTGTGCAGGGGGTTATACCGGAACTTGGAATCAAGGCTGATTTCGACGTAATCCGACTCGCGTCCGAGGCGGCTAAGGATGGTGCGCACTTTTCTGCAGAAATCGCCCTTGACCTCAAGTACGAGACCGCCGATGCGTTTCTCGGGGTTTCCCGCTTCGTAGGACAAAATCTGTTCCGCATAGGGATAGAGCGCGGCGCTGGTCTTTCCACTGCCCACGGCGCCGAATACCGCGATCCCGGTGAATAGACCCCGCTCGGGAATCGTCAACCAGTGCGGTGCCGGAGAGGGTTCGGGCGTTCGTTGGTTGTGAACCTCGCCCAGCACCAGGAACAGGTTGGTTCGACTCAACGAGCCAGGGTAGGCCGGAGGCTTGCCCGCTTTTGGCCGCGGGGGAGATTTCAGGGTGAATATGTAAAGCCCCGACAAAAGGAAGGAATAAATAATGTAGGGAGTCGTGTACAGAAAGATGGTGTAACAGAACTTCATTCCCTGGAAGACGGGACGCGCCCAGAGGAAGATGAGTTCGAGAAAGAAGTTCTGCTCGGGAAAGGGATAACGGAAATACAGCACGATCCCGGTGATCGCAGCGAGGACACACGCTACGAAGTTCTTCTCTCGAAGGACTCGCCGAATCATGCCAGCTTCCCTGCCTGCTGGGACGATGGCCCCCGCTTGCCGGGAGCAGCCCCGTTCTGCGACGCCTTCCACTTCCTGTAATCGGGGTCTCTCGCCAGCGTTTTGCGTAGCGCGAAATTCGCAACGTAGTCCGGGGTGCAATCCACGAAACGGGCGTAGTCGTCGAGTAGGTCGCTTACCGGTTGATCGAGTTTCAGGGAGCGGCTGACGCTTTCCGGTGGTTTCTTGATGATGGCCATGTTTCCTTCCTCCTGTTGTTGAATTACAAACTCGAATTTCTCGACGCGGCCCAAACCATTGGCGCAAAACTTATGCGCCAAGAGGCGGGAGCGACCCCGCAGGGTCCAGAGACGCACCGTGCGTCACTGGGCGGGGTCGCTCCCGCCTCATCCGAGGTTCGGGCCGCGTTCTTCGGGGTTGCCGTTTCTTGCGTCATCTCTTGTCATTTCCTCAAGTTCGGGCAGGCGTACTGGTGAAGTGAAATGTGAAGTGCGGGGTGAAGATGTGAGGTGAAGTGCGCTTCACTTGGGCCTCGCCAGTTCTTTCCGTTTTTCTTGTCCTGCCGGTGTCACCAAATACGTCGAAAAATCGGCGCTGCGACCGGACTGAGACTCCCCCAGAAGGGCGCGGCACTCGTCTTTTTGATTCTCACTGGAACACCAGACCGCATAGAGTTGCCCGATGCGCGGACCACCGAAACGCTTGTTCGCCTCATCGAGCCATTCGATATCGTCACTCGATAACGTTCCGTACTGCTTTCCGTCCCACGCTGCGCGCAACCGGAAGTAACGCTCCAGTTCTCCGGAGACACCGGCTTGCAACGGGGTCTTCACGAGCGAGGAGAAGCACTGCTCGGCGCGGGTGAAATGGACCGAGAAAGGCGCTATGTAGACGAAGCGAAAGCTATGGAGGTGGCGGAAGAGGGATGCGTAGGCGTTCAGGTGATTCGCGAACCCCGCAAGGCTTGCCTGTCCAGGGTCCACATAAGAGAAGGTGACCACAGGGGAGGAAGAACCATTGGTGGCCGCAAGGAAAAGGGGAAACTTATCCACGAAGTAGCGAAGAGTGGGTTCAGGCGTGGACACACCCTCGTAGGCCTTTGCGGGAAGTGCTTTCTTCGGGATGGCAAGTTCGTCGCAAAAGAAGCGAACCTTATCGCCTTCGGTTTCGAGGTAGTTGAACACTTGATTGGCGATGACAAAGTCCAGCAGAAGAAGACGCGTGCGGATGAACTCGGTTGAGTGACGCCGGCGGTTACGTAGATTCTCGCGATCAATCTGCCGGTAGAGCGTCTTTGAGAAGAGGTGGTAGACGCCGCCCATATCCTGGTACTCCCGCCACGTTACGTGCCCCCGGCTTTCGAGCTTGTCCGTGAATTGCTGCGATCGCTTGCCCCAACTCGCGCCGGTGAAGGCGATGAACTGGCGTGGAACGAAATAGCCGGAATGGTTGGCGACGATATATAAGAAGCGGGCTTCGTCCTCGGTGTAACCAAGCGACTGGATTGCCCGGATATGTTCGCAGGAGATTTTCATAGGGAAAGGATCTCCGCGGTGAGTTCGTGTTGGTCGAGTACGCGGCGAAGGTGATCGGCCTCTCCATGCGGGGTGTACAGAGAGAAGCCCGCGTGGACCTTATCCGCGACGTGGCGGCCTCGGTAGTGCTCGGTGACGAGCTCGAGATTGACGCGCGCCGCCTCACCATCGGGAGTCTCGTACTCGATGCGAAGGTCAGGGATGGGGATTTTATTTCGCACGACTTGAAGTCCATGACGACCGGCAATCTCAGGACGGGCTTCGGTGCCGAGCCGGGCGATCTCGCGATTGATCTTCCTCTTGAGTTCGTAGTCGAGAATCACACGGAGATTGCGTCCACCCTTGGCTTCAATCCGGGTGGCTTCTTTCTGATAGAGGCGGTAGAGGTCGGCGTCGTGATTGGCCTCACGGGGTTTGACGAGACCGTAGTAGACGGCTTGCCCTTGCGGTGCGAGCCGATTTGCTCGGAGCAGGCGATGGCCTCGCTTGGTCAGTGTCAGAAGTTCGCGCGGAGTCGCTTCGGGGCCTTCGAACGTACCCTTGCGCGCGAGCCCTTGGCGGACGAGATTCTGCACGTCACGCTCGGCCAGTTCTCGATTGCCCGCGTAGGCGTGTTCGGAGAGATCGTTGGCGGCAATGACGCGGAACTTCCCTAGTTCGACGATGGTACGAACTTCGGATTCGTTCAGGCGATAGCCGCGATCCCGGTCGTAAAGCACGGCACGCCCGTCCCGGAATTGAAGGTCGGGACGACGCTCTTCAGGCGCGCGTTCCGAAGTGCGCGCATGGGCGGGGGTTGGCGGCGTCCTCGGGTCCCGGTCTCGATCTCGGGAAGGAGCTCCAACCGGGCGAGCATCGGAGTCAGAAAGATCGCGGCCGACATCGGGGAGATCGGGCGGTGTGAAATCGCGGGACATTCACTCTTGCTCCTCGGGCTCGGTTGGGGAGGGCAACGGAAAGTTGCCGGCGAGGGCCTGGTTGTCAACGTGGGTGAGCTTCCGGCCGGTGTCTTTCAGAAAGAACTTGCGTTGGATCACGTAGAGGCCGGCAAAGACATTTACGAACAAGACCGCGATCCATAGGAGAATCACTTCTCCGTATTGATGAAACAGGATGTGCCTGTACGGAATCAGGAACTTGAGTTGACCGAGGAGCCAAAAACCACCGGCCAGGAGGATGGCTATCGTAGCGAGTAAGGTGTTGGCGATCATTGGTGTTTTCCTTCCTCAAATGAGAAGCGGCTGCGAGGTTTTTCCATAAGCCAGATCGTTCCGGGGGAGCGGACGGGAAGCCGTAAAGCACCGGAGGCTCTCCCGCAGCGCGCCTGGGGTATCGGCAAGCAGGGTCGAGCGAGAGGGCTGTGGCGTATGCGAAGAGGAAAGGCCAGGGGAAAAGGAAGACGGGGTGCGCGGAGGTTGGGCCGAGGATGCGAGGCGTCCGCCCGCGACCTCCTGGGTGTGCCGATGCACTTTGATTGTCACTTGAACGCCTCGTCTTCGCGGAAGTAGGTGATGCTGAGTCCCAACGGATTGATAGGGATGAGTTCATTGGGGACTTGTGACTTGAAAATGAAGACGAAGTTGGCGGTGTAGAGATCGCGCTTCAGCTCGCTGTGGTCGGCGGGCGAGTAATAGACCATGTAGAAGTCCACGCGAGCCTTGTACGGGGGTGACTGCATGTCTTCGAGCGCAACCTTTTTCACTTCTACGTCGATCTCGGGAGCGGACGTGTTCGTGAGGAATTTTTTTATGATGTCGTCCTTGTGGTAGGCGTCGAAGACGCCGTCGGCGAGCTTGCCGTCGAGAAAGTAGAGAGACTTCGAGAAATCGTTCTGAATCGTGTAGCGGTTGCGGCGGTAGTAGAGCGCGCAAAACTGGGACAGGAAATACTTGGCTTCGGCGTCCTGGGGTTTGTATTCGAGGTTGTGGTAGTTGATGGCTTCGGCGCGGCCCAAATCGTCGATGCGGATAACCAGAGGGCGGAAGTTCTGGAACGTCCGAATGGTTTTCAAGTCCAGAAGCGCAAGACCAAGGGCCACAAGGGACACGAGGACAAGAGCGATCTTGAGATAGGTGTTGGTCACCATGGGATCACCACAGGATTCGAGATACAGGCGCTTTGCATCATGGAAGCTCGCATCGCTGTTCATCACATCACCCGATTGAGGACGGCGGCGGGCGCGTCCAGAAGACTTGCGGAAGAGCCTCCGGCCGTACCGCTAAAGATGTGGTTGGTCAGGGTGGGGATTTTCAGAAGGACGTAAATGGATGCGAGGAAGGTGATAAAGAGCACAGGGAACCAGGCAATGAGCTGCACGGTCGAGAGCGTGCCCGCGGGCGGCAGGCGGAGCGCTCCGAGCATGAGATTTGCGATGACGAACACCACGGCGGATGCGACGACCTGGTAGAAGGCGTATTGCAGGAAACAGCGGAGCCAGCCCCAGAAGAGCCATTCGAGTTTCGGAACAATGAAGAAAGGTACAAAGATGGGCCCTACCAGCACGCAAACTGCTGTGGCAATGAAGCCGTAAGCGATGACCACAATTGCCACGGCCTGGGCCGCCGCGAGCAGGACCGTGACGATGACGTAGATGGCGGTGCCGAAGAGGTCTCCCCAACTGGGAGAGTCCATGCGGGATTCGAAGTCGGCGACCTGGCTGACGACGGTTTGAAGCTGGGCCTGATCGATCTTGCTCGAAAGGAACTGGGCTTCATCGGTGACAAGATTATGGAAGCTGGTCCCGATGCCGGGGATGGGGGTGCTGTAGTAGTTGATCATCGCGAAGCCGAAGCTGATGGTCAGCACCAAGCTCGCGAAGTTGTCGAAGTGGAACGGAGACTTGCCGCTGGCGGCGGAGAGGGCCGATTTCACGCCGTACCAGACCACCAGGATGGTGGCGAACG
>Ga0181533_1000526_pt1 | contig 51502 bp, 47 predicted proteins | sample PEATcosm2014_Bin_45_FD_119772 | JGI IMG/M metagenome (GOLD analysis project Ga0181533, IMG submission 119772) | Peatland microbial communities from MTU Mesocosm Facility, Houghton, MI, USA - PEATcosm2014_Bin11_60_metaG | ecosystem: Environmental > Terrestrial > Soil > Wetlands > Peat | place... | reverse complement strand
TCTAATTGCAAGGCCGGCAAGCCAACTTCGGCGCGTGCGTGATTGATGAGTGTCAGCAGAACGGCGATTCGGCTGGCGTTGCTCGCCTTAACTATCACTGGACGGAGCATGCGCACTGCGGGCACGAGAGGAGCGCCTGCCAGTGTTGTACCCTGCCCAGCAACTTGTATTCCAAATATGAGACAAAATATGAGACAGAAGATGGGAAACATTCCCGCCTCCACTTACACTTCCATTCGGATCTCCTCCCAAAGAGCACGACATAACCGAGGTAACGTGGCCCTGGTGTTTTGCGCTTTGGCCATCGTGGAATGCTCCTGGAAATCGGAAGTGCTTTCCACGTTGGGCTATTTACTTGGGAAGTGTTTCTCGGACGGAGTGGGCGGGCAGTAAAGGCAACCCATGCCTAAGGCGAATCGGGAAAAAACCCTTTAATAATCCCATCTCAAGACTAACACACTCGCGACCAACGTGCGCACAATTTGTGCGCAATCTGGAATCGCTGAAGGAGCAAGGCCGCTAATATGAATCCGTTGCTGCAAAAACACTTCTGTCGCCCGCTGTGTCGCTCACCGGCGCGCACAGGTTGAGGGGTACGTCGAGAAAAGGAAGTGCGCGTATAACCTGAGTGCGCCGCTATGGTTTTCTTTTGTGGAAGTGGGCAAGCAGAGCTAGTAAGCGATCCCATAGGGAGCTTGCCGGGCTTCGTCCGGGCTCCCAAGGTGAAGGGGGAACGCCGGGAGAGCTGGCGGGCGCGACATTGGTTTTAGCGGCTTCGTCGCTTTCCCTCGCGTCGTGCAGAATCCGCCACAGAGCGGTGCCGCGATCCTCCCAATCGGAGTAGCCACATTTAGAGCACTTGTATTCGCGAATGTCGCGTCCGGAGGAGGTATCCTTCTCCACCATGTCCATGGTTGCGCCGCACTTCGAGCACGTCATATTTCCATCCGTAATATCAGTCTTGCAAAGCTCGAAAGTACAGTTTGCACCCGGCGTCTCGCGAAGCTGATTTCCTGCTCAACGATCAATGATCCGCGGGAAGCGTTCCGCGCAGGCCTGCCCGCTCGACGGCTTTGGCGACTTGACCATTCTGCTGAGCTTCACTCAAGAATTGATTGAGCAGCGGCAGCCCCGCCTCTCGCCCTTTGGGAATGCCCGCCGCAAAATGCTCGTAACCCCAAGCGCCTTCGAGCACTTTGGAGCCGGGCAAGCGATCGGATAGTTCATACAAGATGGCTTTGTTGGTGGCAAATGCTTCCAGGTCGCCGGATTTGATCATACTAACCGCTTGATCCAAGGTCGGAATTGCCAGCACTTGCGCGTTTTTGAACTTATCCCCGAGCATTTTTTGCGACGTACTCCCCACGCTCACCCCCACCCGAACGCCTTTGACATCGATATCCTCGAGGCGTTTGATGGCGCTTCCAGCGGGCACCAGACAACTTTGCCCGACGCGCAAAAACGAATTCGAAAAATCTATATCACGAGCCCTATCGGGTGTAGCATTCGTAAAAACAACATCCACCGAGCCCGCCTTGACTGCGGCGAAAACGTCCGCATTTTTCGGGAAGACGACGGGCTCGAAAAGCACCTCCAGGCGTCGCGCGAGCTCGCGACCAAGGTCGTAGCCAACCCCTCTGGCATCCGCGGGTGTTTGTCCTGGAATGATGGAAGTCGGACTCCCTAAATAAACGCCAACCCGAAGCTTGCCGGTCGGCGCCAGGATGTTTCTGGCGGAATCAACGCGAGCCGCTTCGCCCTGCTTGAGAGCCTGTGTGGGGAGTGGGCCCAACTCGGGTTTGGCTCCCGCCGGCAGTGGATAGCGATCAACATTCAAGGCCATGGAAACCAGGTGGTAGTAACCCATCACGCCAATGAGGTCAACCACGCCGCGCTCGCCAAACCTATCCACGGCTGCCTTGAAGTGCGCGTCGCTCACCTGTCTGGTGTTGAGCAGTTCATGGCAGAAGTTGTAGACGATCTCCTCATCCGGCTGCATGGAAGCTGGCTGCCTTCCGGTTGCCACGGCGTCGATCACCGCCGGGCTCAGGCCGGCCTTGAGAGCATATTGATGGTGGGCATACCACTCGTATTGCGAGTTCCAAAAGCGCGCGGTTATGAGAATCGCGAACTCGTTCAGCTTATGCGGGACCACTGAGTGATAGCGCTCGTAGGCGCCGTACTTCTGGGCTAGGTCACCCATTTCCGGGCTGCGAAGCAGAACATTGTAGGGCCCGTTCATGGAGCCACGCTCGCCGGCCAGCACATGGTCTGTCATGGTTTTCTGCTCGGGCGTCATCTGCTCATAGGTCAGCGGCTTGAAGCGGTCGCCTCGAAGTTGAAACGCAGGAGTCGTCGCGGCAATGGCTATGCCAATGCCAAGGCCCACAATGCTTGCACAGATGAGCTTGAGATTCATCGCAGTTCAGCCTTTCTCACGTACGAGAGGTGATTCAGCGTGGTGTTCGCTATGGCAAAAGCCGGCTTCTCTGGAGACGGAGTGCGCGCCGACAGTTTACACGAATGGCGCTGGTTCCGGTTGCTCACATTCGCCGATAGCGCCGCATGGGACGAGAAGAGATGTCCTCGTGAACATCGACCATCGCGATCACCGTCCCCTGCTGCTCGTAAACGGTTTTGCAAGGCAAAAGCCGCATCTGCGAATGAAAAGCCGCCGCGACATCGTGGGTTGGCAGCGGTGTAGAGGAACGACCGCAGGCTGGCGTGGACCTGAGAACCGTGGCACAATTGACGGGGTACAAGGCTATTTATTGATGCAACTGCGAAAGTGGCGGAATTGGCAGACGCACCAGACTTAGGATCTGGCGGGTAAAACCGTGGGGGTTCGAGTCCCCCCTTTCGCACCAATGCAAATGTGCTCTGAACCCGCGTAACAAGTCCAAGTTTTCAAACTCCCAGAGTCGGATGACGGGATCCATACACAGAAAGCCGCCCATCATGACGGAGGCCAAAACTTCGGTCCGAAATGTGAAAACCCCAGCCCGAAAGCTGGGGTTCCTAGTTGGTGAGCCACGCCCGAAGACGCTTGCAGAGTTTGGAGCGCTCAGAAGCAACCAAGCCCGGCAACAAATATACTCTGCTCCAGTGGCTTCGGTTGCGCAAGTTACGCAAGTAATGCCGCGCCCCTTTTCCGAGCGGTTTGCCTCGGGAACAGCCCCAGAAGGCCTCGCAACCCGCTTCGGCGGTGAGCAAGCAGTGACGGGATCGTGAAATAAAACTCCACGTTGGCGCAATGGCCGAGTTACTTCCGATGACGTATAAGTTGAGGCGAAGGTGATTTGTTGCGCGTTGGCGGATGAAGCCGCCTTGGTGTCGCCAACCATTGCACTATGGAACTACGCCACATCCGTTACTTCATTCGGGCAGCGGAGCTTTTGCATTTCACGCGGGCAGCCGAATCGCTTTACGTTTCACAGCCCACGCTGTCCATCCACATACAGCAACTGGAAGAGGAGCTCGGGGCTACTTTGTTCGAGCGCGCCGGTCGTCATGCACGCCCGGTTCGACTGACGGAGGCGGGCCATCGTCTTCTCAAGCACCTGCGCAACGCCCTGCGGGAGCTCGAACTTGGCAAAGAAGATGTCGCGGAGCTTTCGTGGACTGGTGAGCGGCACGCTGCGCTTTGGATCGACGCATGTATTCAGCCAGCGGCTGGTGTCCACCGCGCTTTCGGTTTTTACCGCCAAGTATCCGGAAATCCACATTGTCATGAAACTCGGAACGTCCACAGACATTGAGCAGGCCATTCTGGAGAGAGACATTGACCTCGGGCTCGCTTTTTTGCCTCCCGACTCCGAAGATAGCGAATACGAAGCGCTGTTCTCCGATGAAGTGGTGCTTGTCGTATCGAAGAAACATCCCCTGGCCGGCATGGCCGAGCTTCCTATCCGCCAACTGAACGGGCTTCCTTGCGCGCTTCCCAGTACCGGTTTCAGCACTCGCCGGTTACTGGACAAGCATTTCGCGCAAGAGAAGATCTCGCCGAAAATACTTCTTGAAATCAACGACATCCCTGCGCTCCTCACCCTGGTGGAGAGGGGCAGCATGGGGACGCTGGTTTCGCGCAGAGCCGTCGAGGACCGCCCCGAATTCTCGGCTATTTCGATTACCGGGGCGCATCTTTTGCGAGAGGCCGGTATTCTGAAGCATCGGAGCGTTTATCTCAGCGCGGCGGCGAGAGCATTTGTCGATCTAATGAAGCTTGATTTCGCCTCTGATAACCCTCTGCCCGAGATTTAGGATATCGACTACCGCTGTGGCCCATGTTCCTAATCTGGTTCAAATAAACATGATATGTCATGGACTATTATTTGCTTCTTCATGGGCTATTCTCAGCGTTTACGAATACCGTAGCATCGCCACATTGACCAATCTATAATCAGCCGATCCAACGATCGCTCGAAGAGCCATATTGCGTTTGTCTATGGGACGTATAGAGTCAAACGATTTGACCCATAATGAGGTAATTCATAAACTCCGCACACTCTAGAGTAGGATATTCGCGATCAGTTTACGCGCTGCGGGATCGAGCTGTTGGTCTTGACCACACCGAGAACGGCATCTCCGCGCAAACCGCAGCATTGTGTCGTGCGCGGTAAGCCGGATACGACAGCCACTTCACTACGATTCGGGAGTCGCAGCCGATTTTCGGCCCGGATCGTTCGGGCAAGGAGAAGATCGTACATGGAAACAACTTCTGTTGCGAAGGCCGAGCAGCCCTGGTCGTTCAAGATGGTAGCGCCGCTCGAGCCGGGCATCGTCTGCATCGACATGGAACGCATGTTGAAGTTCTATACCGAGGTGCTGGGCCTGAAACTGGTGTCCGACTCTCAGACGACGCCCGAGATGAGCACCAAATTCCGGGCCACGCCGCACGGCTACCGCATCGTGCGCATGCAGACGCCTTACGGAGAGCGCATCAAGCTGGCGCAGCCTAAGGTTCCGCCGGTGCAGAACCCGGTTCCCGAATGGGTCTATGAACGGCACGGCTTGGCCTATTTCACTTTCATCGTCGACGACATGAAGCCCATCCTGGCGCGGCTGAAGGCGAACAAGGTGAGGCTAGTCAGCGAAGAACCGGTCGAGGTCCGCAAGGGCATATTTGCCCAGTACGTGCTGGACCCGGAAGGCAACTACGTGGAATTCGTGGAGTTTGCGGACATCGCATCCTATCGGCCCGATCTTTTCAAGAAGTGAACCACCAGGCTGTAGAAGTGCGCAATTGGTCGAGAGAAGCATCCAGAGTGGAAATCATGAGCCCAGCCTCGCCCTCTTTTGCTGAGGTGGGAGCATTCTTTGCGCAGGGAAACCGCGCCGCTCTGGACCGGAATAGCGGAAGGTGCACCCCGCGATGGAGCCGGGCGTACGGGGTCCCCGGCAAGCGCTTTGGCGTTTGCTGGGGTGACTTCCGAGCCGGCGGTGATAGTTCAGGGGTGTACCGACCGTGTAATTGCTCTGATTGCGAGATTTCAGCAGGAAAGGAAACGATTTCCATGTCCAGCAGCGCTCTAGGTCCAGGGTTCTTCTGCCAAGCCCCCGATCCGAATCCTCAATCACCGCGTTTCAAGGCCCCGCTGGGAGCGACCGACACGCACTTCCATATTCTGGGTCCGCCGACGAGTTATCCATACGTGGAGGAGCGCGAGTATACGCCACCGGATGCGCTGCCCTCGGCTTGCCGACGCTTGTTTGACACGCTCGGGATTCAGCGCGCCGTGCTCATCCAGCCTAGCGTCTACGGCGAAGACAACAGTTGCATGGTGGAGTCTGCGCGCCGGCTCGGAGTGCCCGCCCGCATGATCGTGGTGGTTCCGTTCAACACCCCGGACAAGGAGCTGCAGCGGCTGCACGATGCCGGGGCGCGTGGCGTGCGTTTCATTCTGGCGCATATCGGCGGGTTGCCGCTTGCCGATCTCGAGCGCTTTGCGGAGCGCGTAAAGCCGATGGGCTGGCACATCCAGTTCCTGCTGCGTCCGGCCAATCTTCTCGAGTTGGAGAGCCGCATCGCCAAGCTGCCCACGGAATATGTCATCGACCACATCGGCCTGATCCGCGCGGCGGAAGGCGGGGTGCAGCAGCCTGCTTTCCAGGCGCTTTTGCGGCTTTTCCGCACCGGGCGCTGTTGGGTCAAGCTGACCGGCGGCTATCGAATATCCGCCGAAGCTCCGCCCTATCGCGAGGTGATCCCGCTGGTGGAGGCGCTGGTGAAAGAACGTCCGGATCGAATCCTCTGGGGCAGCGACTGGCCGCACGTGATGATGAAGGGCAAGATGCCGAACACGACTGAATTGTTCGATCTGCTGCTTGATTGGGTTCCGGACGAAAAGATCAGGGCACGGATTCTCGCCGACAATCCTCAGGCTCTGTTCAAGTTTTAGCAGGCGAACCGGTTGACCCTCGAACGGGAGATAAGCGATGAGCACTTGGGAGAGAAAACTGGGATTGATTGTTCCTTCGTGGAACACGGTCAACGAATACGAGTTTCAGCGGGTTTTGATTCCGGCGATGTCGGTGCACTCGATGCGGATCAAGATCACCGCCGATGACGAAGCGAACTTCACTTGGATGGCCACGCAGGTTCCCGCTGCCTCTAAGTTGCTGGCCCAGGCTAAAGTGCATGCGATCTGCTACGGATGCCTGGCCGGTGGCTTCATCAAGGGGCCGGGGCACGATCAGGAGATCATCCGCGACATCGAAGCCGCCGCCGGAGTTCCGGGCGTGGCCGCGGCTGCCGCGGTGGTCGACGCGCTACGCGCCATGGGTGTCACGCGAGTCAGCGTTGCCTCGCCCTATGAGCCTTGGTTGAACGATAAACTCGCGGATTACCTGAAGGCGTTCGGCATTGAGGTGCTCGCGCTCAAGGGGCTCGGCACTTCGGCGCATGCCAGCTTCACTCCGGAGCAGAATGCCGAGTTGGCTAGCGAAGTCGATCGGCCTGACTCGCAGGCTATCTTCATCAGTTGTTCGAATTTCCGCACGCTGGAAATTATTGAGTTGCTCGAAAACAAACTCGGCAAACCTGTGCTGACCAGCAACATGTGCTCGCTTTGGAAAATGCTGCGCGTCCTGGGCCATCGCCGCTGTCTGCCGGGAGCGGGACGGTTATTCCGCGACGCGTGATGCAGCGCACATCGCCGCGCGTCAGCGAGAGCAGGGCTTCTTTCGCGGGGTGTACCTTCCGCGAATCGGGTTAAACGAAAGGATTCATTTATGGCCACCGATACCCCAACCACGATGCCGAAGCAAGTGTCGGCCCCTTATACGCATTCACTGTGGACCGGCAAGCGCTTCATCATTGCCGCGTTCCTGTTCTTCAATATGTTCATCAACTACATGGACCGCATCAATCTGTCGGTTGCCATGCCGATCATCTCCAAGCAGTACAAGTGGGACCCGGCGCTGATGGGATGGATCTTTTCAGGATTCCTCTGGACCTACATGGTGTGCCTGATCCCCTGGGGCTGGGCTACCGACCGCTACGGGAGCCGCAGGGTTGGCGCGATCTCGATGACAGTTTGGTCGCTAGCCGGAATGGCCACCGGGGCTACCATGGGGTTCGGAAGCATGATGGCCTCAAGGCTGGCACTCGGCGTGGGTGAGGCGGCATCGTTCCCCATCTGCGGCAAGACGGTGCGGCAGTGGTTCCCAGGCGGCGAACGCGGCCTGGCAACGGCCATCTTCAATGCGGGCACCTTTGCCGGTCCCGCTATTTCCGCGCCCATCGTCGCCTGGCTGGTGCTGCAGGCAGGCTGGCGCTGGTCTTTCGTGATCACCGGAGCGATTGGCATCCTCTGGGCAATCCTCTGGTTTACGTTGTTCCGGGCACCGGCGGAGTGCAGTTGGCTGCCGGAAGACGAGCGCAATTATCTGCTTTCGCAAACCGGGGCGCCGCCTAAAGCCGCCGCTCCGCAGACTCCGACCAAGGGCGCGCTCGGCCTTCTGCTCAGCCGCAAAACCATGTGGGGGCAGTTCATCACTCAGGGTTGCTGTGCCTACACCATGTACCTGTATCTAGCCTGGCTGCCCTCCTATCTGGTAAGAGAGCGCCACATGGACCTGATGAAGGCAAGCTGGTTCACCGCCTTGCCTTACCTCATTTCGGTGGTGCTGGGCATCCTGATCGGCAAGCTGAGCGACAGCATTCTGACGCCGGAAGCCGTGAAGCAGGGCAAGCGCCGCACGTTGCTGGTCATCTTCATTCTGCTCTCCAGCGTGGTGTTGCTCACCAATGTGGTCAACAACCAGTGGGTGGTGGTGGCGTTGATCTCGCTGGCGCTCACCAGCATCTCCAGCGCGCTAACCCTGAATATCGCGATGTGCAACGACCTGGTGTGGGACCCCAGCATGGCCGCCACGGCGCTCGGCTTCCAGATTCTGGGCGGCAACTCGTTTGGCATCTTCGCCCCTATTCTGACGGGCTACATCGTCAAAGCAACCGGCAGCTTCAATAGCGCGTTCTTCCTGGCCGGCGGGCTCTTGTTCCTGGGCGCGGCGACCTCTTTGACGATGACCAGGCGGCCGCTGGCCTTCGGCGAAGACGAGAAGGCGCTGGCGCGCTAGCGTGCTTTCATAACCGGCGTATCATCGTGGGGGATGCTGCTTCCAGGCTGCATCCCCCGCGGATTTTGCAGAGAAGCAGCCGACGGGCATGAGAAAGGGAGACGTTATCTCGACAGGCATAACCATCAAGGCGTTCGGGCACATTTCCTCTTTGCTGGGAGCGAGTGCGGTCTTTCTTGACTGCGACCATCAATTGGCGGTCAGCGCGATCCTGGAACGATTGGGGAGCGCCCATCCTTCGTTTTCCAACTATGTTCGCGACATGAAGGACATTGATGAAAATTTGCTCATCTTGCGCAAAGGCCAAACCGAGGGCTTGGACTCGCTTATCAATCCCGGCGACGAATTGATTCTCGTGACCCCGGTCTCAGGCGGGTAACGGTTAACGCCCAATAATGTTGTCCCTGTTTATATAGCAAGTGTGGCAATCGTATCGTTCGTTGATTCTCACGCTACCTCCGCTGAGGAAGAAAGAGAAAAATAATGTCATTCCTAGAATTTTTAACGGAACGCCAGGAAGACATGCTTGGCCTGTTGCGCACGTTCGTCGAGTATGAAACCCCCTCGCGGGACAAGGCTGCTGTCGACCGATTCGGCACCTACCTCGCCAGCTTGTTTGGTCAGCTCGGCAGTGAGGTAACGATGTTCGAGCGTGCTCACGCGGGAAACATTGTCCGCGCCAGCTTCGGAAGCGGGTCCGAGCAGGTTCTAATTCTTTCTCACATTGACACGGTCTGGCCTCTGGGAGAAATCCAGCGGCGGCCCTTCCGTATCGAGAACGGAAAAGCGTACGGCCCCGGCGCTTACGACATGAAGGGCGGCATTGTGCAAGCGATCTTCGCGTTAAAGGCGATTACGGCTGCCAAGGCGAAGATGCCGCGCAAGGCCGTCTTCCTTTGCACCACCGACGAGGAGATCGGCAGTGCTGCATCACGCGAACTCATCGAAGAGGAAGCAAGAAAGAGTGCCTGCGCGTTGGTTATCGAACCCGCATCGGGGCTCCAGGGCGCAGTCAAGCTCACGCGCAAGGGCTGGGGCATGTTTGACGTAAACGTGACCGGCCGCTCGGCACACGCCGGAACTGACCACGCCAAGGGCATCAACGCCGTCGAAGAAATGGCGCACCAGATCCTCAAGTTGCAGGCCATCACCGACTATGGCACTGGAACCACTGTCAGCGTCGGCGAAGTTCGCGGTGGAATGGGCTATAACGTTGTCCCGGACAAAGCCAGCCTTAAGGTCGACTTGCGTGCAGGCACACAGGCGGAATTGTTGTCGGCGCGGGCGAAGATTCTGGGCTTGACGCCTTTTCTGCAAGGCGCAACCGTCACCGTGACTGGCGATCTCAACCGGGGGCCGCTGGAGGCTACTCCTGGCAATTGCGCTCTTTATGAGAAGGCCAAAAAACTGGCCGGGAAACTCGGCTACGATCTGCCGGGTGTGCATGTTGGCGGCGTCAGCGACGGTAATCTTACCTCCGCCTTGGGTGTTCCCACTTTAGACGGAGTCGGAGCCGTAGGCGATGGCGGGCATGCTCTGCACGAACACGTGGTGTTGGCAGCCATGGCGCCGCGCGCCGCGTTGATCGCCGGCCTTCTTACCAGTGAAGACTAAAGGCAATAAGGCGTGCGGGTCCCGGGCAGTCTTCTCACCTGGGTGGCGCTAAGAATCGCGCGCGGGTTTTGGGCGTGACGCATTCTCCGCCCGGCGCTCGCGAAAGAATGCCTGCAACATTTCCATGCAGCGGCCCGCAAGCACTCCCGCAGTCACTTGCATTTGATGGTTCAGCGCCGGATGGTTGACGACCAAGAGCGCCGATCCGGCCGCCCCCGCCTTCGGGTCTGGAGCCCCGTAGACAAGCCGGCGAATGCGCGCGTGCACCAGCGCTCCGGCGCACATGAGGCACGGCTCCAGCGTGGCGTAAAGATCGCAATCGGGGAGGCGATAGTTTCCGGCGAGGGCAGCGGCTTCGCGGAGGGCAATCATCTCGGCGTGTGCCGTCGGATCGCAGGCGGCGATCGTCTGGTTCCATCCGCGTCCAACAATGACGCCATCGCGGACGATCACGGCGCCGACCGGCACTTCTTCGGCCGCCGCGGAGCGCCGTGCCAGTCGCAGCGCTTCCTCCATCCACAGTTCATCGGCTTTGGCGTCCATCCCAGGTGAGTGTAGCAGGGTTTGCGGCAGTGTTAACAGACCCTAGCGCGGCTGCTGCTGCGTCATGCAGTGAATGGCGCCCAGACCCCAGATCAGATCGCCGCAGTAGATCGGTATGACCGTGTGCTTCGGCATTGCGTCTGCCAGGGTGTTGAGCGCAAGACGGTCGTTCGGCTGATTGAAGGTGGGAACCAGGACGATTCCGTTGAAGATGTAAAAATTGGCGTAGCTGGCCGGCACGCGTTGTCCACGGATCACGACAGGTGTAGGCATGGGCAGCGTAATAACCCGCAGCAGCTGGCCTCGCGCGCCGATTGTCTTGCGAAGCCGCTTGAGATTTTCGCGGAGTGGCTTGTGGTTCGGGTCGGCCGGGTCGGGCTCACCCGCGGCAACCACGGTGTTGGGAGCGACGAAGCGTGCAATATCGTCCACGTGGCCGTGAGTATCGTCCCCGGCGATTCCGCGCTCCAGCCACAGGACCTTCTTTGCTCCCAGGAAGCGGCCCAGCACCCGCTCGATTTCTTCGCGGCTCATTCCGGGGTTGCGTTGCTGTGTCTGGCTGAGCAGGCACTCCTCGGTCGTAAGCAGCAGCCCGCGTCCATTGACGTCGATGCTGCCGCCCTCAAGCACCACGTGACGCTTGTTGCCTGCGGCCACAAACTCCGGTTCCAACATAGTCAGTCGCAGCAGCCGTGCGATTCGGCCAGGAAGCTGGTCATCCAATTGCCAGTTGCGATATTTTGCCCAGGCATTGAAGCGCCAATTTGTAATCGCCACGTTGCCGCTTCCGTCGCGCACGAAAATCGGACCCGAGTCGCGTGTCCAGCCGCGATTGGTCGGCCAGCGATGGAAGCGCAGATTGGCCGGCAGCTTGGCGCCGGGCTCAATCACGTGGACGAATTTGAGAGCCGCCCGCGCCTTGGCTTCGGCCTGCTCGTCGTTGACGATGATTTCAACGCGGCCAACTCGTGCAAGATGCCGCACGATCTCCGCATAGACAAATGGAATCGAGTCGAACCTGCCGGGCCAGTCGCTGCGGTTGTGTGGCCAGGCCAGCCACGTGGCTGCCATCGGCTCCCATTCGGCCGGCATGCGATAGTCGCGATCTGCGTGTGCGGACAATTCTGCAAGCTGTTTCATAACTCATTTCGGACTGGAGTTAATGGCGTTCCCTCAGCGGCTAAAGCCGGAGAATATGCGGTCAGGAAACGGCGCAGCTAAAGCTGCGCCCCTTCAAAACCGAGTTGTGAAACAGCTTGTAGGTTCGTGCCTCGCGTAAAATTTGGATCAGTCGATCATTCGTTGCGTAATCGGCCCGTAGCTGTCGATGCGCCGGTCGCGAAGAAATGGCCAATTGCGGCGCACATCTTCCATCTTCGCGGCATCGATCTCCCCAATCAAAATTTCTTCGCCGCCGTGCGACGCCTGGGCCAGCACGCGTCCGAAGGGATCGCACAGAAAAGAGCCGCCCCAGAACTCCAGGCCCGCTCCCGTTGCTCGATTTCCGCGGATGTCGCCATGCTCATGACCCACGCGGTTCACCGCGGCAACGTAGACCCCGTTGGCAATCGCATGTGCGCGCTGGATGGTTCGCCACGCGTCGTACTGCGTCTCGCCGAACTCCGCCTTCTCGGCTGGATGCCAGCCGATGGCCGTGGGGTAAAACAGCACTTGCGCTCCCTGCATGGCCGTCAGGCGCGCCGCTTCCGGATACCACTGGTCCCAGCAAATCAGCGTGCCGATGCGGCCCACGTCCGCGTCAAACACCTTGAAGCCGAGATCGCCGGGAGCGAAGTAATACTTTTCGAAGTAAAGCGGATCATCAGGAATGTGCATCTTGCGATAGATGCCGCGCAAAGCGCCATCTGGACCAATCACCGCGGCCGTGTTGTGGTAGAGTCCGGGGGCGCGCCGCTCGAAGAGCGAGACCACGGCCGTCACGCGCAGTTCACGGCAAAGATCGCTAAAGCGCACCGTCGTCGGCCCCGGGATCGGTTCGGCAAGATCGAACAGCGCCGCATCCTGGCGCTGGCAAAAGTATTGCGTCTGGAAGAGCTCCGGCAGGCAGATGACCTGCGCGCCGCGCTTGGCGGCCTCACGCACGTGCGCAACAGCACGCTCGAGATTTTCTTCCGGTTCAGGACCGCACGCCATCTGCACCAATCCGGCCTGAAACTTGTCTTGCGCCACGGCATGGCCTCCGCTGCCAGCGAGTTCTTCGCCTCTAGCATAACAAACGAGTCTCTGGCTGGTGGAGACAAGCGGGAGGCTTTGATGGGCGCATGCTTGCATTTCACCTTGCCCTCACTGCTGGAAGCAATTTAGGCTTACGTTTCTACATACGGAAGTAGAAACGAGATTGCTCCCGCCGCGAGGTTGAAGCGGCAAGCGCAAAGAGGTGAGCACGTGAAGCACGGCAATCATGAACACCCGGAAGGCTCGGGAATCGAACGCGAACTGCATGACCCGATCAGCGATCAACTGGTCCCGCTGGAACCGCTCGACCTCTCCCAGGTCCGCACGGTTGACGACCTGGTGCGCGCCATGGCGAAAACGGCGTTCACCGGACGCCAGGTGGGAGAAGCGGCCAATGTGCTGGAGGCCATGGCACGCGACAAGGATTGCTTCGTCGTGATGACGCTCGCCGGCGCCATGACGGTCGCCAAGCAAGGCTTGATTGTCGCCGAACTCATCGAGCAGGGAATCGTGAACGCTTTGGTTTCGACCGGCGCCCTGATGGCACACGGCCTGGTGGAAGCCGCCGGCAAGTCGCACTTCGTTTACGACGCCAAGCTGAACGACGTGGAACTCTACGAAGCCGGCTACAACCGCGTCTATGACACGCTTGAGCCGGAAACCAACCTGAACTTTGTGGAGTCGATTGTCGCCGGCATTCTCGACCGCTGGGACGCCGCCGATGTCATGTGCTCTTACAAACTCAACCGCGAGATCGGCAAATACCTGCACGAGAACGTGCAGGGACGCGGCATTCTGAAGTCGGCCTACGAAAAGAACGTGCCCGTATTCGTGCCGGCCTTTACCGATTCCGAACTAGGCCTCGACATCGCTCTGCACAATCGCAAGCGTGCGAAGCAGAGCCGTCCGCTCATCCGTTTTGACCCATTTCTTGATCTCAACCACTTTGCCGAAACCTTGCTGGCGCAAAAGCGCCTCGGCATTTTCACCATCGGCGGCGGAGTGCCGCGCAACTGGTCGCAGCAGTTCGGGCCCTATATTGAACTGCGGCATCGCCGGGGCGGGGAAGACCTGCCCTTGAAGCGCTACCACTACGGCCTGCGCATCTGCCCGGAGCCCGTGTTCTGGGGCGGACTCTCCGGCTCGCCCTACAGCGAAGCGATCTCGTGGGGAAAGTTTGTGCCTCCCGCCGAGGGCGGCAAGTTCGGCGAAGTATTCCTCGATGCGACGGTCGGGCTTCCTTTAATCGTGGCTGCGGTGCTTGAACGGCTGCGAAAAGATCCGAACGGAGGACGCGAATAGTGTTCCTATAATTCCAATACTCAGAACTTCCCAAATGGTGCCCCACGTTCGCCCGATTTTGGCTAACGTGGGGTAGTTCGACTGCTGCCCAAAGCCCACATCTGCTGACTGCGGCAGATGTGGGGCACCGTCAAAAGAAAAAGTAGAGATGTGGGCCACCAGCCGCGAATAGCGCTCGAAGTGGACGAACCTCCGGGACACTACCCTAGAATATCGCCCAGCAAAAAGCTGCCGGGTATAACCGGCAGCTTAAAGCAGGCTCGAATCAATAAACGCTACTCGAAGATCAAGATGGCCGAGGCGATCACGGTGGTCCAGAGACCTTTCTTGTCGCCGACGGCCGACTGCGTACTGTTTGCGGTGCGCACGATCTTATTTGACATCCTGTAGACTTCTTTCTTTTCGTCCCAGGACTTGTCCGGATCGAACTCCACGTCCAGCGTGGTAGCGAGCATTTCCGCGGCCAATTCCTCGGCATAGTCGCCTGCGACCTGGTCGGTTTCGCCAAACGAGTGGTGCTCGCTGAGATATCCATAGGTGCTGCGGTCGGCCGGCATTGCCAGTCCTATGCTGGAAGCCACCAGACGGTGCGGTTCGCGCGTCGAGTTTTCGGCAACTACGGCGAAGACCACTTCACCCGGACTCAAGTACTTCAATCCGTCTTTGCGGGGAATCAGCTTGCAGTTTGGCGGGAAAATGGACGAAACGCGAACCAAGTTCTGGGCTGCAATTCCGGCGTCGCGCAAGGCCAGCTCGAACGAGGTGAGCCGCTCCTTGTGTTTTCCCACTCCCTTGGTGAGGAATATCCGCTTAGGAACCATGTCTTTGGCCAATTCTTCTATGTCCTCCGGCGTCAGCCAACGGTATCACACGATGTTTCGACGATCTTTGAAAAGTAATTGAAAATACGGGTGGACGCAATCGGCTTTTGTGGTTGTCAGTGCCAAGGGCTGTCCCGTCGGTGCGAAAAAAGGGAAGAAATATGAGACGAACTACTTAGGCGCGCCGGCCATCTGCGGCGTTTTTTGTTTCACCGCAATCTCGATGAAGGCCAAGGCCGCCCGGCTCAGCGCCTTGTCCTTGCGGAATACCAGCGCCAGGTCGCGGGCAAGGCGCACATCGGCCAGCCGCAAAGAACTCAACAGTCCTGCCCGGACGTCGTTTTCCACATGCGAGTTGGCAATGAAGGCTATGCCCACGTTTGCGCCCACAAAGCGCTTGGTGAGTTCGCTGGAGTCCAATTCCATCGAGAAGTCGGGCTTCAGGCGGCGTTCGTCGAACAGCGTCTCAATCATGTCGCGCGTGCGGCCGATTTTCGGAACCAGCAGCGGATATTTTGCCACCTGCTCCAGCGTAACCGTCTTCTGCTTGGACAACGGGTGCCGGGGAGGAGCGATCACCACCATTTCGTCGCGATGAATCACAACCGTCGTCAGGCGCTTGTCGTTGACCGGCATTGAGACCACCCCAAAGTCGATGGTGTTGTCGATAATCGCTTCCAGAATCTTGGGGCTTTCCGAGCGCTTTACATTGACGGAAACGTCCGGATAGAGTTTTTTGAATTCGGCGAAAACCTCGGGGAGAATGTGCAGGCAGGTGCCTTCGTTGGCGGCCACCACTAATTCACCACGCGGCACGCGCTCCATCTCCGCCATCTCGGCAAGGATGTTGCGGCGGGCTTCCAGCGCCTCCTCCACGTACCTCAAGAACGCCTTTCCCGGGGCTGTCAGCGAGACCTTCCCCCCACTGCGGTCGAGAATCCTGGCTCCAATCTCCTCTTCAAGTGCCCGTATTTGCGCGGAAATGGCCGGTTGCGTGCGGAAGCGCTTCTCGGCCGCCCTGGAGAAACTAAGGTGGCGCGCGACCTCTACAAACGTTTCCAGTTGATCGAAGTCCATCGTCTGCCTAAGGTGCCGAGGGTAAGCCATGGTCCTCGGCAAACCAGCCGCTGCCCGCTAAAACCGTGACTCAACTACTAGCAGGATCAACCGAGGAAGGCAATTCAGGATTTCACGGAAGTGCCTGATTCCTAAACCCAATGCCAGTGTAGTGGTTTTACGGCAGCAACGCCATAAAGCGAAGTTATAGGCACCATAAAAAGTATCGATTTCCAGCGCGGAATGCTGGGCTTTATCCTCCCAGCAGGTAGACAGCTTCAGTTTGGCTACGACGCCGATAAACATTTCAATCTACAGGGTTAAGCCCAGTGTTGCAGTGTGTTCCAGGTCTGCAGCGGGCAGAAATCCTTACCATCTGACGCGGTAAGCCGCTCAAAAGGAGCATCGATGGCAGATACTAAGGGTGATCCGAAAGCCGTTCTGGACTTTGCAAAGAAAAACAACGTTCAGATTCTGGACCTGCGATTCACCGACCTTCCCGGACTTTGGCACCACGTTTCCTACTCGATCGGTGAGCTTGATGAGGCCGTATTCGAAGACGGCTTCGGTATGGATGGATCCTCGATCCGCGGATGGGCGGCCATCCACGAAAGCGACATGCTGCTGATTCCGGATCCGACCACCTACCAACTCGATCCTTTCACCGAAGTCCCAACGCTTGTCATGATTGCCGACGTCCAGGATCCGGTCACCAAGCAGCGCTACGACCGCGATCCGCGTTACATCGCCAAGAAAGCGCAGATGTACCTGAACTCGACGGGCATTGCCGACACCTGTAACTTCGGCCCCGAGCTCGAGTTCTTTATTTTCGATAATGTCCGTTTCGATCAGCGCGAAAACCAGGGCTACTACTTTATTGATTCGGAAGAGGGACGTTGGAATTCGGGCCGTAAGGAAAACAACCTCGGCTACCGTCCACGCTACAAGGAAGGCTACTTCCCGGTGCCGCCGACCGATCACTACCAGGATCTGCGCTCCGAGATGATGCTGACAATGCAGAAGTGCGGCATCGAAGTCGAGTGCCATCACCACGAAGTGGCGACCGGCGGCCAGACCGAAATTGATATGAGGTTCTGTCCGATGGTAAAGATGGCTGACAACACCATGCTTTTCAAGTATGTCGTCCGCAATGTTGCCAATCAATATGGCAAGACCGTGACCTTCATGCCGAAACCGCTGTTCCAGGACAACGGCAGCGGCATGCACTGCCACCAGTCGCTGTGGAAGGGCGGCAAGCCGCTGTTCGCCGGCGACGGCTATGCCGGCTTCTCGCAATTGGGCCTGTGGTACATCGGCGGACTGATCAAGCACGGTTCGGCGCTGTCGGCGATCATCGCTCCGACGACGAACTCTTACAAACGCCTGGTTCCGGGCTTTGAAGCCCCGGTCAACCTTGCGTATTCGCGTCGCAACCGCTCGGCCGCTTGCCGTATCCCGATGTACTCGGCTTCTCCGAAGACCAAACGCGTTGAATTCCGTCCGCCCGACCCGAGTTGCAACCCCTACCTGGCGTTTTCCGCCATGCTGATGGCGGGACTTGACGGAATCGAAAACAAAATCGATCCGGGCCAGCCGCTGGATAAGGATATCTACGATCTCGGGCCGGAGGAGTTGAAGCAGGTTCCTTCCATGCCGGGTTCGCTCGAGAACGCGCTCGATGCGCTCGAGGCAGATCATCAGTTCCTGCTCAAGGGCGACGTCTTCACCGAAGACCTGCTGACGACGTATATCGACTACAAGCGCGCCAAGGAAGTGGATGCCATCCGTCTGCGTCCGCATCCCTACGAGTTCAGCCTGTATTACGATATATAGATGTAACTTATTTGTTTGCAATTACTTGCAAACACTAAAATAATAATGGCATACTTTTGGCATACTTGATAGGATGTGTTCATCAAATATGGCCGAAAGGAGCCAAGATGGAAAACGAAAGCAAAACCCAAGCGGGAGCCGTTGATTCGGCTCCCGTTTCTTGTGTCCGAACCGTTCGGGTAATCACGAGACATTCTGCGAAATGCTCGAATCGCGAGACTTGTTCGCAGCGAGGGTGCGGTGGTGGAAATGAGTGCAAGCACTGCAATTGCCCGAAAGCGCTTCTCGTGTACGAAGGCGGCGGCAGTGGCGCAAACCGTAAAATCAGCGCGAAGACACGCAGTTGGGCCGAGGCTGAGAAGTTTGCCGAAAAGTGGCGCGAGCAGTGGGACGAAGACAAGCAAGAACTGAAGCGGCTGCGCGCCGAAAAAGAACGCAAAGCCGTCCGGATCGAGCAGGCCGTGGCGCTTTACTGCGCCGATTTAGCAGCTCGGCTCGGCGATAATGGAACCCTGCGGATGGTACGCTCGCTGCTGGGACACATCGATCCGGAGACAGGCTCGATCTCCAAGAACGGACACCTGTTTGATTGGCTTGATAAGTTCAATTCAAGCCGTGCGCCAGACGAGCGCATCATTTATATTTCGCAAATCGGAACGGCTGAATTAACAGCGTGGCGCGCCTCGTGGAATTTTGGGAGCGATCTTACGGCATCCCAACGCTGGACAATGGTAAAAGGCTTTTTCACGTTTTGCGAGTCACAGGGATGGATTGCCGACAACCCGGCTCGCAAGTTGAAACGCATTACAGTCGCGAAAGGCAACCGCACTGCCATATTCACCGACGAACAATACGGCGCGATTCTTGACGCCGTGGCACAGTACGATCCTGACAATGTACCTGCGGCGACTCGCAAAGCATGGCAACAACGCTTGACAACCTTTATTGAACTGCTGCGCTGGTCGGGCATGGCTTTGATAGATGCGATTCAATATCGGCCAGAATTACTCGACGCTGAAGGCGTGCTACGATATCGCCGCCAGAAAACTGGATTTCTTGCAACTGTTCCGCTGCCGTCGCATGTCATAACGTTGCTTCGGGATATTCCACTGGCACATGACAGCGTAGGTCACGAAATGCCATTTCGGACAAAGAATCGAGCGGTTGACAGCGACACCCATAAAATGATGACTCGAATGCAGGCTCTATTCCGGCTCGCAGGAATAAAGGAAGTACGGACAGAGCAGGGAAGAAAACGAACGCCGCACATTCATATGATGCGCGATAGTTTCGCAGTTTGGCATCTTCAGCATGGTGCTCGAATTCATACAATTTCGAAAATGTTGGGGCACGCGAAAACTACGACAACGGAAAAGGCCTATCTCCCATGGGTCAAAGAGTTGGAAGAGGCGCACATTGCCGACGCACGCAAAGCACTTGCACAAGCCGCGCCGAAGGCTCGTGGGAAAGTAGTTGGCATCGCGGGGAAAAAGTGACCTAACTATAGGTATAAGTGTGCTAACTACCATCTAGAACGAAAGAAGATATTCTATAAATTCCTTGTTATTTTTCTAGTTACTGCGGGAACGAAGTAAAAAACTAGTTGCAACTCTTGCGCGGTTCTGCTATAGTAATGAAAGTTAGATGTCTTGCCGTTCCCGTCCCAAGCATTAGCGGCAAGGCAGCGGTTCTTGTTTTTGCCTCCATCGTCATGCAGCCCGGCTGCAACATACACACACATACTGACTAGGGTTTGATTTGGTCTAGGCGCAAAAGTGTGCCCGAGCGCGCGAACAGTCGCGCTTGAACCCCCCTGCGAACGCGGGGAGAGGTGTGTTAATGAGTGCGTTAGAGAGGCATTACAGCATCGGGGAAATCGCAGCCCTTTGGAATCTTTCGGAAGATACAACTCGGGCACTTTTCCGCGACGAGCCTGATGTGGTGCGAATAGGTACGCCATTAAAGCGGCGCAAGCGCGCATATATCACGCTGAGAATCCCGGAAAGCATTGTGCAAAAAGTTCACGAGAAGCTACGGCGACCCGCTCCGTGTGTGACAACGGCGAGCAACGGACTTGAAATACGGCAAGCGGCGATGCGTGCGCGCAGTGGTAAGGGGGTGACGCAGTGAACTACTGCGAGGCTCAGCCCCGATGTTTACTTCAGCAGTAAGTAAATAAAAGGTAGGAAGGAACACAGAATGAACAGCAAAGAAAGTTTGACATGGCAAACACGCTTTGAATTGAAGGAAATCGAAAAGAAAAACGATGGTGCTGTGTTTGTCACTGTCACAATCTTGTCACGAGTACCGGGCACCGAAACAAGTGAGACAGTCTCTAACGATTTTTGGAAGTACAAGAATGGACAGTTGTTCGATGTCTTTGGCGTTGAGTTGACAGAACGCAATCCGGAGACTGACTTGGTACTAGCAGCTATCAAAGCGAGGGGCTACAACTAATCTCCGTTTTTGACGAAAGTCATGCTGTGCGTCTACCGCGAAATTAAATTGCGTCATTCGCGTATTTTCGAGCGTTGCAAGTTGTTCATTCGACATTGCAAAAAATAAAGTTGTGTGAAAAAGCCGCACCAATCGCGGGGTTGAGCAAGCTAAGCAAGTTTGCGAAAACCGAATAATACAGCAGGAAATGCGAACAAAACACGCGACAAACGGTGATGAGTTGTTACTTTGTAGTTAAATGCAATCGTACCCTTAACACGCGGTTGAAATAGTAGCAAGGTGCAATCGTGAAAATGGCAAAAGTAACAAAAGATTCTTTCCAGTTTGATCTTCCACGGGGCCGCCATCCCCGCGGTTGCACCGCCGCCGAGGTTAGTGGACGATGATCTGCTAATCTCGGCGGCTTAATACAATGAAAGGGTGCAACAATGGCGAACGATGTTCTTAGTTTATCCGAAGTAGTCAATGCATTCGGCGGTGCTGTAGAAACACGACAGAACGGAGAAATTAAAGTCCGTTGCCCTATCTGCTCGCACCGTAGCTTGTGGCTAAAAGATAAGCCTCCCGTGGTTGGTTGGTGTGATAGTTGCAATCAGGAGGCAATAAACAATGCCATACGTGAATGCACAGGAACGCCGCCGAATGGCAGGAAACGAGCCAAGGCAAAGGCAATTCCAAAGCCCACAGCGCAAACCCCAATAGCGCCCCCTTGGGAACAGTGGATACCACTAACACAAAACACCTGGGAGATTGTTAAGCAGGCACGAGCGGCGCGTGACAGCTACATGCCGCGAATTGATACGCTGCGCAGATTAGATGTGAGGGAGGCTGCAGGCAGGCCCGCCGCACCTCATGCGCAAGTAGCTTTCCCATTTACGCTTGGGGACCAACTGCCTCAGGACACAGTAGGGTTCGCCGCTGAAGCTGCTGACCTAACTCCTGCAATTGAACGATTCAATATCCTAACTGACGCAATCGAGCGGCTATGGTATCAGGCCGGACCCAAGCGGCAGGATGTGGTTTTCGGCCTTGAACCTGGCGGCTTCCAATTACTGCACGAGGTTTGGCTGGTGGAAGGCGTTTGGGATGCTGCCTGCCTGATTGAACACGGTTATAGTGCCTGGGCTATTGCTGTCGCTGGACAAAGCGACTTACACCCGGCGCTCTGGGCACTGCTCGGCCAAGCGCACACTATTTATGTTGTCCCAGATAATGATCCTGGCAGGAAGATCAGTTTCTCCAAGCTGCTAGCCAAAATGCCAGAAGTATACACACGTGTTGTGTCCTTGCCAGACGGTATCAAAGACATTTGTATGCTGCGGAACCACACTTCGGAATCCAGTTTCCGCGCCATACTCGCGGCCAGCACAAATATCAGCGCGGAAATTCGCCCACGCATTTACGTGGAGGAAACGACAGAAGCGGATGGCAAACCTGCCGATTTAGGCGAGGAAGTCTTGGCGGCTTGTCCGATTCTGAAAACCTTTGTTGATTTGACGCTGCCGTACGTCGAAACGGATATTAACAATATTATCTGTGACTTTCTCGCCGCTGCAGGCGCGGCAATCGGTTTGAAAGTGTACGCACGGCACCTTTACGATATGCATCCCGCAGCAACCTATCACTTGCTAATTGCTAATACCACGGTCGGGAAAGGTACAGTCTGGGGTTGTGTAAACGAGTTGTTCAGGATAGCTGTGGCAGATTGGAAGAAATGTCTGCGAACAAGTGCGCGTAGTCAGCAGGCGTTATATCGTGCGCTGAAAGAAGCCGCAGACCCAGAACTTATAACCGATAATGCAGATGGTGATGAAGAATCGAAACCGAATCCGAATCCAGACTATACCAGTGGAAGCATCCTGCTTCGTTTTTCGGAAGTATCTGCTGTGTTCAAATCCATGCGTGCCGAGTGGTCTACCATGTCGCAAGCTTTGCGCGAAACGTACGACGGCAGACCAGTATCAAATGAACTAGGACAGAAAGACAAAAGCACGAAGGTTGACAACCCTTACGCTCTATCGTTGCTTGGCGACGTGTCGCCATGGGAATTGTCGGAAGTCATCTCTGACGTGGACTTTGCGAGCGGCGTGGCGAATCGATTTGTCTGGTGTGTATCTCATCAAACAAAAACAATACCTCGCGCTGGCCCTGCCCCTGATTATCGAGCGCTGGCCGAAAGGTTGCGCAGAGTAATACCAGCCGAACAAATCGGCGAAATTACCTATTCAAAGGATGGGGAAGCCGCATGGGATGCGTGGGTCTTGAGTCTGCCTGCTAATGATGACGGCAGACTCGGGTCGGCTTGTGGCCGAATGCGCGCCAACGCTTTGCGGTTGGCTGTGTTGTTCGCTGTGTTGGATGAACGCAGGTTGGTTTTCCCGGAGGCTTTGTGCATTAGAGCTGAACACGTGAACGCTGCGGCTGCGATTCTTAATCGGCACCGTGCGACTGTGCAGTGGTTTCTTGAACGACCTGCGGCAATGCCTGCCGGATTGCCGGAACCGAAGAAGGATAAACTCTGGCAGCAGATTGAAAAGCTACGGGCAGCGCTGAAGAATGGTCGCATCACCAACAACGAACTGCACACACTATTTTCAAACCAGACAGCACAGGAGCGGAAAGAAATCGCCAAAGCTGCCAGTCTAAACTATACCGATGAGGTAGACGAGAAAGGCAATACGGTTGGGGTGTGGGAATAGGTAGCGCGTACCTAGCGCGTAAGAAAAACAGAAAAGAGAGGTACCGCGTACCGCGTACCGCGTAAACGTGAAAAAATGAAAATGAATATATTGATTATAAAGATAGTTATATGTATGGAGTACGCGCTAGGTACGCGCTACCTCTTTCTATGTTTCCACATGGGAGGGAGTACGCGGTACGCGGTACGCGCTACCCTCGGAGAAGACTTCCAGAGCTTGACGAGAAATAGTAACTAACTGCTACACAAGTGTTTTTCCGTTAAGCGGAAAACCGAAATTCCGCTAAACGGAAAAGCCGGAACGAAAGAATTCAAAACGAAGGTTGTTGCGGCTTGGTTTCTTGTAGAATGCGAACCCTGATATCACGTATAGCACGTATCACGTAGGTATAAAAACTCTGGATTGGGTTCGTCATCGAGCACAAAGGGTATCACGTATATCACGTAATATTTTATTACGATTCTTATATATAGAAGAAAACAAGAAAGATGGTTGCTCTTGTAGTACGTGATACGTGATTGACTCACGCTGGTACAACCCCATTCGCGCAACGATGGCTTTACCTGCCGATGTGCTGGCAGACGGCATCCTATGGTTTGACGATCTGCAGCAGCCGCAGACGGTAACGCAAGGGCAAGGCAGGGCAAAGCAACACACCTTGGCTGGTATCAGACTATCACCCGGATGTCACCGACGCGTTGGCGAGCCTGCAAACGCGAAGTTTCGCCAGAGGCAAGGGCAGAATTAATGCTTTGCACTTATTGCGGCTCAAAACAGCACGAAACAAGATACTGCCCAAAGACATGGCAGGGTCAAATCAACCTACACCTGAGATGGTGCTCTTACTGCGGCTCAAAACAGCATGACTATGCGCATTGTAAAAAGCACGGATAAGCCCCGCACCCCTCGACAGCCTGCAGTGATCCGCCGACAAGCAAGCAAAGCAAGACCGCGTAAGTCGTAACACGCGCTTGAAACCTCGAAGCATGAATTTCAAATCGAGGTGATTACTATGGCCGCCGATCCAGTAGCAGCCGGTAAGAAAGGTGGCGCATCGCGTTCACCTAAGAAACTTGCAGCCGCCCGTCGCAATGGGTTCCAACGGGTGTACCCGCGACCCGATGAAGTCAACTCCGTTGATGTTGTTGCCGACGCTGCTACGAAGCACGACAGCGAAGCGAAGCCAAGCGAAGGCGATGCATGGGATGAACTGCTAGATGCGCGGGCATGAGTGCTGGTCTGCAACAGCGCTGCACAAATCCGAATGCTCAAGGCTTCGAATATTATGGTGGGCGCGGAATTAAATTTCTATTCAGTTGTTTTGCTGAATTTTACCTTGACGTTGGCCAGCGTCCTACACCGGAACACAGCATCGACCGCATTAACAACGATGGCCACTACGAACCCGGCAATGTTCGCTGGGCCACCCGCAGTATGCAAAATTCAAATAAGCGGCCACCTTCGGCAGAGGCCAGCAGTTGCGCCGCCCGCGCCGAAAAGCTTGCAAGAAAACAGGCCGCGATGCGACGGCGCGTGTCGAGGAAGCACTAAGTCCTTTATTATCACCATAGGGGGTAAGTGTTTTGAAATCAACAACTTCCAGGGTACCGCGCGATGGCTGCCGTGCGTGCGCTCAGCGTGTTGTTAAGCCGCGATTTGATTTTCTTCCGGATTGCTTTGCCGAACTTTCCGGTTAGTTAAGGCTAAATAAGCCGCGAAAAGTCCGCATTTATCAGACATTCATGGCACTTTTGGAGCCTGAGATTTGACCCGCCGAAAAACGCTCGCCGAACTGAAAGCGACCGGAACTCTCGCCCATATGACACAGGCCGAGGTGTCGCGGCGCGTAGCAGAGGAAACCCCGCCGGATAGTTTTGGCCTGCCCGCCAAGCCAGTGGGAATGGATCAGAACTGGCGGCGCGCGTGGCGCAAGTGGGCGGGCTGCCTAATTGCTCGCCGCGTGCTTGCCCGCAATGATGGCCCGCTATTAAACAAACTTGTTGATGCTGACTTGCTTGGCGACCATCCGGCCATGCAGCGCTTGCTGCTAGACAATTGGGCGCACCGCGAGCCATTCAAAGAGAACGGCGAAACCGAGGCCATCCCCGAGCCTGCCGGAAATACCCTTGACGATTTTCTAGCAAGCGTACAGCGCGAGCGTGCAAGCTTCGCCTCGCGTCTGCAACCTCGACAAACCGTGACGCTCGATTCTAACGGCAAGCTATATGAATGGGCGGAAGGTGACGCCGCTGCAATCGCCCGCCGTTATGCACTCGACGTTGTAGAAGGCAGGATTATTTCCGGCGAACTACTGAAGCGAGCTGCGCAACGGTTCCTGTCCGATCTTGAATCTGGCTGCGCGCGTGGATTGTTCTTTGATCCTATCGCGGCTCGACACATCTGCGAATTTGCCGAAAGGTTCTGCGGCCTGCAACTGATGCCGTGGGAGATTTTTCTGTTTTGCAATGTCTACGGGTGGAAACGAGCGACCGGATACCGCAGATTTACCGAAGTGCTTGTTAGCGTTGCGAAAAAAAACGGAAAAACTTGCGTCGGTGCAATTGTAGGTCTGTGGGGCTTGATTGCCGATGGCGAGAAATTTGCTGACGTGTTTTGCTCTGCCACAAAAAAAGAGCAGGCACGTTTAGTCTTTCGTGACGCGAAACGAATGGTTTCCGCGAATGAAGAGTTACGCGATCATGTAAAACGCTTTTCGGGTGCGCTCACTGCTTTCGATGGTGAGAATACAATGCAGCCTCTTTCCTCTGATATCAAAAGTATGGACGGCACGCGCGGTTCTACTCTGATTATGGACGAGCTGCACATGTGGCAGGATCGGGATCAGTACGATAAGGTACAAAAGGGCGGAGTTAGTAGAACACAGCCGCTATGCTTTGCAATAACTACGGCGGGTGAGTCTAAGAATTGTTTCTGTTGGATTAAGTTTGACATTGGCGAAAAGATTCTGCGAGGTATCATCCAAAACGCTGATGAGACTTTCATCCTAATCTACGCGATTGATAAAGGTGATGACTATCACAATTCTGACATATGGTTCAAAGCAAATCCTAGTCTCGGGGTAACTCTCAAGTTAGAGCACCTACAGAAGACACTTGCTGATGTAGAACAAGACCCTAGTGGACTGAACGCTTTCTTGAGATATCATCAGAACCTGTGGCCGGAAAAGTCGCTGCAGCGTCAAGGGAGTATCTCTGCTGCAAAGTGGGCCGCTTGCGCTGGGCTTGATCTGATCGGAGAGCAAGCGCCATATGATGCAACCATAAAATTTATGAAGATGAACAAGGATACTAGGTGCTTTGCTGGGTTGGACATCGGATTGAGCCAAGACCTTACCGCAGTTACTCTGCTATGGCCGCGCGCCCGCTTCGAGGAAGGTTCCGAGTATCTACAGGATAAGAAAGTTATAATCGTTCAGTTCTTCATGCCAGAAGAAAATCTACTTACGAAAGAAAAGGGTTGGGGTGTGCCGTTAAGTGGGTGGGTAAGAGAGAAATGGATTGAGCTATTACCCGGCGACATGGTAGACACAAGACTTGTGAAGAAATTCATTTTGGAGTTAGCTTCAACCTTCAATGTGGTTGAACTCGGGTACGATCCTTGGCATGCAAGTACGCTTGCTGCAGAAATCTCGGAAACAAATTATGTGAGTTGTGTCGCAGTTCAGCAGACTAGCAAACAATTAACAGGGCCGATACATGAATTCTTAGGCGCGATAAACCGACAAGAAATAGTCCATTTCTCAAATCCTGTAATGGTCTGGATGGCTGGCAACGTCATTCTCGCCGAAGATGAACAAAAGCGTGCAGGTATCAAGCCTGAACGGTTGAGCCGAGATGAAAAGATCGACGGCATAGCAAGCACATTGAATGCGTGGGACCGGATGCTTGCCGCACCGCCACCGTCCGTATATCTAAACAGGGGTTTGGTTTTGTTGGGAAATTCCGTTTAACGGAAAAGGAGACTTATGACGTTCTTAGAAGATGTAAAAGAGAGAGTGATTGACTGGTTGCGACCTGGCACGCGCCAAGCGCTCGGGGAGCACGAAGCCATGAAGCAACTGTATTCAAATTCAAACGCCCAAAACATCATACCGGGGCAATGGTACTCCCTGCTTAATCAGAATGGTGATCGTGTCGGCTTCAGTTATGTGTGTAACTGCGGACGAGAGCACCAACTTATCAACGCATTCGAATGGCTCAGAATGTACACGTGCGGGGCTTGTCGGGCGAGGTTTGACTTACTCAAGTCTGCGGGAATTAAGGGGCATGATGGCGAGTGTAAGAAGCCGGAAGAGTGGGAAGCTTTCTTGCGTAAGTTACCTATTCGGCCAAGGCTCGCTGGCGGCCCTCCACGGCAACCGTTCATTGATACTTGGGGCGCATCAGGTGATTGTGAAACCAGATACGAACTGAGCGATCCCGGCAACCTGCCCCAAAGATAATGTGGCGATGTCCAACATCGTGTGCGATTGCAGGCTGTAGACAACCTACGGCCCGTGGCTCTCGGTGGTGTGCCGCGCATCAGGAGGAAGGCGAGCGCTTGCAACGTGAGGCCATCGAAGCGCAACGCGAGCGCAGTCGTGAGAGTGACAAAGAGCGATACAAGAATGATGCTACTCGCAAACTATACGGCGCAGTGCGTTGGGAGCGTTTCCGACAAGCTGTAATAAGGCAGAACCCAATCTGTCAGCGGCTTCAGAGAGACGGCCAACAGTGCCACAATCCGGCAGTGTTAGTGCATCACCTCGTGTCACCGCGCGTGGATGTGAGTAAGTTTCTTGACACAACAAATGTAGTCTGCCTTTGTGAACACTGCCATCCAACCGGCGAAGGCACACCGACATGGCGCGTTGGCATTGACTACGTTCTTACTCGCTTCAAGTTGCCAAGCTTCGGCTGATGACCCCCGTAACACGCTTTCGAGAATATAGGACGTACTCAAACGTTATCAGGAGCCGCGCTTGCGGCTTGGAGAGTAACTCAAATGCACCTTACCGTTAAGCGCACAAATCACACTTTATTTGATGTCGATAACACGTTGGCGATTCTGCTGCTTGAAGGATTGCCCGATATTTTTGCGAAGTATGAACGGCCCGCGCCCCCCGCAGAAAAAGCGGGTTGGAGCGTTGGTACTTTTATATCGAGTGGCCGCAAGAACATTACTGTTCGTGACGGCAGTTACACTCATTGGTTTGTCGGCCCGCCGGAAAAAATCCAAGAATTTGAAAACACACTGCCCGCCGCCATTGGAAAATGCCCAGAAAACGTGCTTGCCCAGTATGCGGCACTGTACGTGCCGTATGTGACTCAGGAAGGAACCAGCTAACGCGCGATGAACCTTTCGACATACACATTTACTGCTTTCGAGACTTGGGCGCTGGCGTTGCCTATTCCTTGGCTTGAGTTACCTGCATTAGTAGCGCCAACAAGAGTAGATTTAGCCGAACGCTGGCATCTACTGGCGTTGCATCGCACCGCTGGCGAGGAGAAGCACCTTGCAACCACGTTGATAAGAATGGGATCGCTTGATTATTTAGAAGCAGGAGAAAAGGAAAATGTCAGCAACAAAGCTTGAGAAAAGATTCCTGGCAGGTTCGGAGTTACGCGCGAACGCTGCAGATTTCGCGATTGAAGGTGTAGCTGCAAGTTACAACGTTACATCGCGGAATCTGGGCGGATTTGTTGAACAAATTGCCCCCGGTGCTTTTGCTCGCAGTCTCCGCGAAAAAGCAAACGTTGTCTGCTTGTTCAACCATGATGCTAGTCAAATCCTCGGCAGGACTACAGCAGGGACACTAACCCTGCAGGACTCCGCTGCGGGATTACGCTTTCGCTGCCAACTCGATAGAAATTCGCAAGCGCATAAAGACGTGTTCAGCGCGATCCAACGCCAAGATATTGATTCCTGTTCCTTCAGTTTCGTGGTGCCTTCGGGTGGCGACGATTGGAGCGGCTCTGACGTTGATGAAACCGGCCAGCGCGTGCAGCTTCGAACTTTGAAAGATGTTGATTTGATGGACGTGAGCCCATGTACTTTTCCAGCGTATACACAAGGAACTTCAGTTTCCGCGCGCGCTTTGCATGATTATTCTGCACGTGGTTGGAACGCAGAAGCTACCTTTCGCCGTCTAACAGCACAGGCAATTAATTCAGTGAATCACGCGGATGAGCAACGCCGCAACCGCGCTGCTGATGTGATACAGCGGATCACCGCCGAGAAGCGAAAAGACGAGGCGTTCGAGGAAGCCTGCGAGAGAGCGTGCCGCGAACATAACCCACCACTGGATTTTTGCGACGTGGATGAGGATGAACAATTTATTTACGGCAGCAACCCTGATGATCTGGACGAACAAAACTGCCTGAGATATTCGTATCAGGTGGATGATGGGAACCTACTCTTGGATGAGGACAGCAGAACAGTAGTAAAACACTCGCTTGTGCATTCCGAGCGTGGCAGGCGGATTTTATGGCTCAAGGGTATTGCTCGTAGAGCGCGAGGGAGCAGATAAATGGCTGACAGCCGGATCACCGGATCAACGACTGATGAAGAGCTGAAGCGCCGTGCGCTATGGCTTTGCTCTCGATTTGGCGGATCGCTTGACCAAATTGGATGGATTCTGACGCTCGAACGCAGAATCGCCTTACTCGAACAATCGGGTGTGCCTGCTCATCTTCGCGACGTTGAGAAACGTTGAGCGACATTGAAGTTTGTGCGCGGTCGGTAGAGTAACCCCTGTACTAGACCGCATGCAAAGTGGGGCCGCTGAGCTTCGCCCGCCAGCGGCTTCTACTAACCACCCCGGACGCTAGTTTCCATATGGTTCCATTGCTAACGAACAAAGTTCCACCTGAAGGCACATTGCGGCGCTGCCTACACGGAATCTATGCGCCGTCATGGGTTAATGGCGTGAATTATTACTGCCAAATGTGCAACCCATCTAGGGAGATTCCGAACGCGCAAAGCGTCATCTTGCCGCGTTCGTCGAATGACGCACTTTCACACGAAGGCCGAAGCACGGCAAACAAGCACGGTTCCGGGTGCCCGCAGTGCGGCAGCGCTATCTGGCTGCGCGCGGCGGAAAACGGCAGCGACACGCACCGCGTTTGCGCAGAATGTGAATATCGGTACAAAGTTCGACAAAGCTTTCATCAACTAGCAATGCAACTAGAGCGGGAGATGCACGCCGAATGAACCAAGGTGAGCGGTTCGATTTTTGGCAATTCGCTGGAAGGTTTAAGACGCGACCAGCAAGCCAAGCCTCGTGCCTCGCCCACGAAGATTTTCGCTTTGGTAGGATGACAACTCACTACCATTCGCAGCGTCGCATGTGGGTGCCACCATTCGCAAATAACGATAAACAACTTCAGCAGGTTTTACTTCTACGCGCGTGGAGATACAGTCATCACGGAACACCGCTCCCGGCAAATGCAGACTGGCAGATTGTCAACCGAGATGCAACGGCAAAGGCTTTGCAACCGCATAAAATTAAAAGTGAGTCACCCCAAATTCAAAAAGAAATGTACGCCATGCACGTGCGAGCCATAGTTAAGGCAGGCGGATACATGCAATTGCAAAGTTCAATCGCTTGGAAGCGCTGGCGGCTCGGTGAAGACAGTGTGACGATTGCGGAAGCGTTGGGCATAAGTCCCGGCACTGTGCGAATTGCCCTCGCGCGGCTTCGTGGTATTGCGCGCTCGCTTGGTTTTGATTGCGGCCAGCCACATCATTCTTATCGAAGCAAAGATCATTCTCGGCGATTGAAAAGAGCTTGGCGGCGGCGCAAACGGCGGAGTGATGCTGCGGCATAGCCGAGCACCTATCGGCGCGTTATAAAGCAAATGTGAGCGAAGTTTTTGGCGGAAAGATTTCGCTAAACGGAATTGTGCTTGTTAGACCGTCAGGAGGGAATTATGGCAATTACCACGAAATACACCTGTTTGGTTGATGTTCTTGGTGTTCATGTCACTTGCATGAAGTGCGATTTTTCTTTTGAAGGAGAGGCAGAGCAACTTCGAAAACTGAGCAGCAACGGTACAACATGCCCTGGCTGCAACCAAAGTTGGCTTATCGAAAAAGCAGGGCAGACCTCTCTCAATACACTTGATCCCTTTCTTCAGCAGTGGGGTGTGTTCAAGAAATCAATGAGCGAAATTCCCAAGCATGCCCCTTATTCGGTAGCTTTTCGCATAAGGGGAGATTAGCCCGCCGTAATCGTTTGATTGGATCGTGTTCGAGCCTTGCCTGCTCTGCCTTGAATCTGCCGAGCCTGCCGCCGCTGAAATTCCGTTAGACGGAAAAGGCTTGTGAGAGAATGTCGAGCGGAAATGAGCTATGCTTAATTGGGGCCAAAGCAATCAGCAAATACATGGAGAGGAAATGGAATCTTTTAAAGCTTCTGTCCAATATGGAGACTGGGAAGGTACGGCTGCGGCAGATGACGGACATCAACGCACATTGCAAACCTACCTTCAGGAAAAAGGACTCATCAACCCGGAGGAATTTCTTGTCGCAGCATCTTTGTATGTTTCCGAGGTTTCCACGCATGTGCAGGCGTTTGTGTGCCCAAAAGCACACGACTTCGAATCCGTCAAAAATGCCTTAGCCGCAATCGCGAAGCCGATCCCTGTGCGTGAAATAAATGTTGAGCTGACGCTGGAAGAATTCGTTGGGCTGTTCAAGCGGTTCAAGGTGATGCTGACTTGGCACGGCCTGCAACTTGAAGGGCGTGGCTACTCCGTTATTGAAAGCTAAGCATCGTCGCTTACCTGCAGCGTTCCCGAGTGCTGCAGGTTTCTGCCGTGCCTGTCTCTGCCGCAATTCCGCTAAACGGAATCCGGCATTGTGAGACAGTGACAAGCGGAAGCCCCCTGCGATGCTGGCCAGTGATTTTGGAAGGAAGGCTGGAGGGGGCCTTGCGGAGTTGAACTGCGTAGATGTCGCGGCTCGTGCTTTCCGGCAAGTGGACTTCGCAGTGCTTGCCTGCCGAGCCTTGCCTGCCGTGATCCTGCGGATTCCTGCCGCTCTGCCTGCCTGCCTTGCGCCCGCGTTCCTAGCCTCTCCAGAGCGCTCCTGCTCTGTCTGCCTTATCACAGCCTGTCGAGCCTGCCGAGCCATAAAGCGAAGTTATCGCTCCGATAAAAAGTATCGATTTCCCAGCTCGGCGCACGTGTCTGTATGCTCCCGACATCAGAGCACTTGTCTTAGTACGAAACGTATTCCGTGTGCTTTGGCATACTTTTGGCATACCACGGCTCGATTTGGTCGGTTTGTTCGATTTGTTAGGATTGACGACAAACAACTTATTGATTCCAAAAACAGCACGTGTGTTCAGCCTGTACTACGACATCTAAGCAGCCTTTTCATTGACCTCCGAAGCAGTGCTCCGGGCCTGGCATTCAGCCAGGCCTTTTTTTGCTTTGCTCTATGTGCCCCACATCTGCCGCACTGGGGTCCCCGGCGACGGCCGCTTTTGCCGTTGCTGGGGTAGAGCAGTAAGCAGATGTGGGAGTATGGGGAGTTTATTCAGCAACCGCCGTCTTTCCTGGGGGTGACCGTCAGCCCGGCGATCACTCCGGAAGCGCCTGCCCTGAAACCACTCTAGTTGTGCCCCAGCGTGCTATCCTCAGCTAAAGAAAGCGTTTGAGTCAGCGGTCGGGAGCTGGATGTGCGCTGGCTGGAAGTGAGCAGGGAAGGGCTTGGCAGACCAATCACAAGCAGAAATCGCCGGCGAGCTGGAGTACCCGGCTGGCATGGCGGCGGTACGTTTCCATTCGCCGCGGGAGGCGCAAGCCAATTTCAGGCGCATTGCCCGGCGGGTGCCTGCCTCGTTGCTTCCGCCCCTGACGTTGTTGCTGGCCGAATCCCCGAATCCGGACGCCGCGCTGAACCTTTTTGAGCGTTTGGTGTATCCGGAGTCGTTGGATGTGATTCGCCCCCTGGAGCGGCATCCGCAGTTGCTGCACTATGCACTGGCGCTGTTTGCCAACAGTCAGTACCTTGGCGAGACCCTTATTCAGAATCCGGACCTTTTGCCGGGATTCCTGCGCGAAGATTCGCTTGGCCGCGTGCAATCGGCCGAAGACTTTGCCGGCGCCTTCGCCCGCTTCCGTTCGCGTTCTTTCGAAATCGACACATCTCTGCTGCTCGCCCGCTTCAAGCGTCGTGAATACGTGCGCATCGTGTTGCGCGACATTCTCGGCATTGCCACGCTGGCCGAGATAACCGCTGAAATATCGGCCCTTACCGATGTGCTCATCGAAGAAGCGCTGCGCATCTGCGAGTCTCGCCTGCACAAGCGCTACGGCACGCCGCAGCACTACGATTCGGAGAACCGCCTAGTTGAAACTCGCTTTAGCGTACTCTCGCTCGGCAAGCTGGGCGGCAACGAGCTGAACTACAGCTCCGACATCGATCTGCTCTACATCTTCGAGGATGGGCGCGATGCCGAAACCACTTCCATCCCCGGCCGCGAGTTCTTTATCCGGCTGGCCCAGGAACTTACCGACGTGCTGGGGCAGATCACCCGCGAAGGTCCGGCGTTCCGCATCGATTTGCGGCTGCGCCCGCGCGGAAACGAAGGAGAGCTTGCGATTCAGCTCAGCCGCGCCCTCCAGTATTACGGCGAAGTGGCGCATGATTGGGAGTTGCAGGCGCTCATCAAGGTCCGGCACTCGGCGGGAGACCAGCAATTAGCGCGCCGATTCATCCGCAAGGTGCAACCGTTTGTCTACCGGGGAGAAATCAATTTTCGCGCCATCGAAACCGCCCTGGAGTCGCTTGATAAGATCAAAAAGCGCTCCCGGCGCGGCATGGCTGGCCGGCGACTGGACTCCGCCATCGACGTCAAGCTCGGCCGCGGCGGCCTACGCGACATCGAGTTCCTGGTGCAGTGCCTGCAGCGCGTCTACGGCGGCGCCGAGCCGTGGCTGCACTCGGGCGGCACCTTGTTCTCGCTGCAAAAGCTGCATGACAAGGAACACCTCAGCGGCAACGATTTCCACATCTTGAGCGCCAGTTACACCTTTCTTCGGCAGGTGGAACACCGGCTTCAGATCTGGCTGGGGCAGCAGACGCATACGCTTCCCGCCGATGAGCGGCAATTGCAGGCAATTCAGCGCTCGCTGGTTGCCGAGACCCCGGACCGCGAACCGCGGCCGCTGGCCGAACTGGTGCGCGAGCACATGGAAAGCGTCGCCACAATCTACGAGCGCATAATCCATCAGCAGCAGACGGTACAGCGGACGGCGGCGGCTTCGCCCGCGGAAGAGCATTCCGTAGCTGCCCGCCACTGGGCGGAGCAGAGCGACGCACAAATACTGACGCGCCTTGCCGTCGATTCGCCTGGTCTGTTCGCGACCGCCGCCAGTTTGCCCGTTGGTTCGCGGGCGGGGCGCAACTTCTTTCGCGTCATAAGCGCGGCAATCAGCGAAGACGGCCGCTACGCGGCATTAATGAGGCATGCATCGCTGCTGGAGCGGGCTGTGCCCGTTCTTGCCGCCAGCAGGCTCGTAACCGATTCGCTGATTCGTCATCCTGAAGACATCGCCGAAGTAGCGCACGTGGGAGGTGAGCCGGATTCGACGACCGAAAGCCGCGTTGACAGCGCGGCTTCGTCCGGAGTTGCGGAGGCCGTCACGGAGTCGGCGGTGATGGCCAAACTTCGTTCGCAGTACCGGCGCCAGATACTACGGAGCTGCGTGCGTGACTTTCTGCGTCCGCAACCGGTATGGCAATCGTTGCAAGAGCTGACCACGGCCGCCGAAGCGGCCATACGCATTGCCTTGGCGGCCTCCGGCGCGCCGGAGGATTTCGCCGTGTTCGCGCTGGGACGCCTCGGCACCTCTGAATTTGACGTTTTCTCAGACGCCGATCTGCTGCTTGTGCGCGGCGACGAGGTGCCCCCCGAACAAGCCGCCAGCGCGGCTGCCGCGATCGTGACGCTGCTCAGTTCCTACACCAGCGACGGCATCGTTTTCACCGTTGACTTGCGCTTGCGCCCGCACGGCAGGCAGGGAGAAGTGACGACCAGCCCATCGCGCCTCATGCAGTATTTCCTCAACGAATCTCAGGCCTGGGAAGCGCTTTCCTATACCAAATTGCGCCACGTCGCCGGTTCCGCCCCGATTGCGGACGAGGTCTTTGAGGCCACCCGGCATTTGCACCGGCGCTTTGCAGCCAATCCGTCGTTTCGCCGGGAAGTGCGGGAGATGCGGTCTCGGCTGGAGACGAGTGTGGGCAAGGAGCATGATTTCAAAAAGGGCCGGGGCGGCTTCTACGACATCGATTTCATCGCGTCGAGCCTGACGGTGGAGCGGGCGGCAGCCGTTCCGGCGGCGGACATTATCGCGCGTCTGGAGGCTTTGAAGCGCGCAGGGATACTCCCGGCTTCCGAAGCTTTCGCCCTTCGCCATGCCGCGGAGTTCCTGCGAACACTGGAACATTGCCTCCGCATGGTCTACGGCTCGGCACGTAATACGCTTCCCGGCTTTGAGCCGGATCTGGAGTCCGTGGGCAAACTAATGCGCGCCAGCCTTGGCCGGGAACTGGCAGAGCCGTTGCCGCAAGCGCTGGAAAGGACCTGCCTTGCGGTGCGGTCGATATTTGACCATATTTTAGTGGTGTAGGTTGCGCGCTCAGGTGATAAAGTTTCATCATCTGGTCGTAACGGGGTCTTCTCGTCAACTACTTATACGCTTCGGCTTTTTGACTGGAAACTGTGGCATGCGTTCGCTGTCCTGGGCGGCAGCGGTTCGGCCGATATCCGTTTAACTCAGGTTGTTCACGTAATTTCGGAGGGTGGCAAATGTCCAAATCGTCGTACAACGGTGTCAACTTACCGTCGACGGGTGAACCGATTACTTATCGCAATGGCAAGCTCGTAATTCCCAACCAGCCTATCATTCCCTACATTGAAGGGGACGGAACCGGCCGCGACATCTGGAAGGCTTCCGTGCGCGTCTTTGACGCGGCTGTCGAAACCGCCTACCAGGGCAAGCGCAAGATTTCCTGGTACGAGGTTTTTGCCGGCGAAAAAGCCATGGAAAAATTCAAAACCTGGCTGCCGGACGATACGGTCGAGGCTTTCCGCGACCTGCGCGTCGGCATCAAGGGCCCGTTGACTACCCCAATCGGCGGCGGCTTTCGTTCCCTGAACGTCGCACTGCGCCAGTTACTCGACCTCTACGCCTGCGTTCGCCCGGTGAAGTATTACCAGGGGATTCCCTCGCCCGTGAAGAATCCAGAGCGAATGAATGTCGTCATCTACCGCGAGAACACGGAAGACGTATATGCCGGCATCGAGTGGAAAGAGGGCACTCCGGAGTGCAAGAAACTGATCGATTACCTGAATACGGTAATGCTCGCCGGCACCAAGAAGCGGATTCGCGAAGACTCCGGCATTGGCATCAAGCCTATCTCGGTCACCGGCACCAAGCGTCTGGTGCGCAAGGCCATCGAGTATGCCATCGCCAAGAAGCTTAAGACCGTCACCCTGGTGCACAAGGGCAACATCCAGAAGTTCACCGAGGGCGCTTTCCGCGAGTGGGGCTACGAGCTGGCGACGCAGGAGTTCCGCGCCCAGACCATCACCGAGCGCGAGAGCTGGATTCTGGACAACAAAGACAAGAATCCCGCGCTCAGCGTCGAGCAGAATGCGGCAATGGTCGAGCCCGGCCTCGAATTCGCATCCGAGGATTTCCGGCGCGCCCTCTACGCCGAAGTCAAAGGAGTGCTGGATGCGATCTACGCTACCCACGGCAAGGGAGCCTGGAAGTCGAAGATCCTTGTCAATGATCGCATCGCCGACTCGATCTTCCAACAGGTGGTCACTCGCGCCAACGAATACTCCGTGCTCGCGTGCCCGAACCTGAATGGCGACTATATCTCCGACGCCTGCGCCGCCCAGGTCGGCGGACTCGGCATCGCTCCAGGCGCCAACATCAGCGACGAATACGCCATCTTCGAAGCCACGCACGGCACCGCTCCGAAGTATGCGGACAAAGATGTCATCAACCCCGGCTCGGTAATTCTCTCCGGCGTCATGATGCTCGATCACATGGGCTGGAGTGAAGCGGCCCGGCTCATCGAGGAAAGCATGGAGCGCACCATCCAGCAGAAGAAGGTCACCTATGACTTTGCCCGCTTGATGGAAGGCGCAACCAAGGTATCGACCAGCGGGTTTGCGACCTGCATGATCGAAAACATGAAGGTTCGCGCCTCGTCGGCGAGCAGGTAGACCGGATTCGCGGAGGTTCTCCCCGGCGAACGGCGATATCATATTCGCCGGGGGAAGCCGGAATCCAGTGCAGTGTCTCGTAAACTTTTGAGTTCAATTTGTCGATGCTTTATATCTCGCCTCAGGGCGAAAGTGGAAAGGAAGCCGCATGCGCAAGAAAGTGACTATCGTAGGCGCTGGCAACGTGGGAGCCACTTCTGCTCATTGGATTGCAGCCGCAGAGCTGGCCGATGTGGTCTTGATCGATGTCGTCGAAGGCATCCCGCAGGGCAAGGGTTTGGACCTGCTCGAGGCGATGCCCGTGGAAGGAAGCGACTCCTTCATTGTAGGCACCAATAGCTACGCGGAAACCGCGAACTCGGATATCGTCGTCATTACGGCCGGTATCCCGCGCAAACCGGGCATGAGCCGCGACGACCTGCTGAATACCAACTACAAGATCATGCAGGATGTGGTCGGCAACGTCGTCAAGTACTCACCCAATTCGATCATCATCGTCGTTTCCAACCCGCTGGACGCCATGGCGCAGGCTGCCTATAAGCTCAGCGGCTTCTCGCGCAACCGCGTCATCGGCATGGCCGGTGTGCTCGATAGCGCGCGCTTCTGCACCTTTATCGCGCAGGAACTCAATGTCAGCGTCGAAAACGTGACTGCATTCGTGCTTGGCGGCCACGGCGACACCATGGTTCCGCTCACCCGCTACTCGACGGTCGCCGGCATCCCGGTTACGGAACTGATCGAGAAAACAAAACTGGAGCGTATCGTCCAGCGCACACGCGATGGCGGCGCCGAGATCGTCAAGTACCTCAAGACCGGCAGCGCCTTCTACGCTCCCGGACGCGCGGTGCTGGAGATGTGCGAGGCTATCCTCAAGGACAAGAGGAAAATCCTGCCTTGCGCCGTTTACCTGGAAGGTGAGTATGGCATCAAGGGTCTCTTCGTCGGCGTTCCGGCAAAGCTGGGGGCCAACGGCATCGAGCAGGTGATCGAAATCAAGCTGACCGATGAGGAAAGCGCGGCCTTGAAGAAGAGCGCTGCCGCCGTCAAGGAACTGGTGGCCGTCATCGGAGCCTGATTTTCCCGCATTCTGACTGCAAGCAGGGCTGCCGCAAGGCAGCCCTGCTTGTCATTCCTGCGGTCAGTGCTCAGCGTACCGGTCAATGCTAGCGCAGCAGAACGAGTGCGGCTGTCATGCTGAACATAGCAAAACAGATTCCGCTGTCATGCTGAACGCAGTGAAGCATCCCATGAACCTGTCCCTCACCGCGCCGCGTGAGACTTTTCGATAAAATCCTTCCACTGCAGTTTGGCTCCATGCCGCACCGGGATGCTTCACTGCGTTCAGCATGACACCCTAAGACGAGCGGGGGATAGCCCACATCCGCACGCAGTTGGCGAATGTGGGGCGGGAAAATGTTGACAGGCTGTCCCCTTTTTGTTACCGCGATGGAACCGGTGGAAGGTTCAATTCAGGATGCTTCTTCGCACTCTTCTCTCCCCACGCACGGAAGACCGCCATCTCCACATCCCTTGCTCTCCAGGGAAACCCATCTGTCAGTTGTGTCAGCCTATCTGCCCTGTGCTGACACCATTTCACCCATTGTGTCATGAAGTCGAAATCACGCATGTTCAAGTTCAGGACTTTGTTGCTGCTGTTTAGGGACTTCGGTAGCACCAACTGAACCCAAGATGGATCGCTGCCATTATGTTCGCGCATCACCGCCGCCACCCAACTTGCGACTCGCTTATCGACCATGGGAAAACGGTCCGGTTCCATGAACGCTGGGAAGGTTGCAACTATCGCTATCGAACTCGTTTTCAGTCCAAACAGCTTGTGAAATGCCTCGAATCGTGTTCTGGCTTCTGCCTCACTCCGGGACTGGACATACTCGTCGCACCTATGCCATAGTTCGCCCGCTGTTGCGTGCTTGGACAGACTCTCTGCGATTCTTTGTGTCGTACCGTTTCGGATTTGTGGCTGACTCGCGAGCTTCCAGAAGACTACCTCAAACCATGCTTCTAGTGCGTTAGGAGCGAGCCGCCGGAAGTGTTCCTCGAACGCGATGGTCTCTTCGCGACCACCCTTCTTTGCTGTCCACTCAAAGCAGTCCTTGTGCTCGGCTCGGAATATATACTTCCGCAGGTCCACCGGGTAGCGGTAGTCGTCCAGAGCACCCTTCCATGCTTGCGCTTCAGGTTTCGTCTCTCACCTCCCGGATGGAACCCATGCTTGATTCCATGTTGAACAGGGCCCCTTCAATCACCCCATAAAACGCTCGACGCCATCGCCTGCCGCCGGCGCTTGCCGCAGCTCTGAGTCATCCACGATACGCTCCAGGATCGTCTCGCGAATCAACTTCAGATCGTATCGGTTCACGATAAATATTTCCGGGCTATAGAGGATGTCCCACTCTTTGTCGCGCAGCAGTTGGCCGAGGCCGGCCGGCGTTGCCACCGTATACGTGTTCTCAAACAGGGAACCGGTGTGTTTAAAGTAGACCTCCAGCGTGACGTCATCGACAAAACTCAGGGGATCGGCTGGACCGCCGGCGGCGTCGAAGCCGTTGAAATACAGCTTTCTCAAGACTACGGGGCCAAAGTCCATCTCCGGATGAATGGGAGCATTCGGGTCCGGGGTGGCATCATCCGCGCCCTTAAGAATAGTTGGACGCACCGATGGCGTCTCGTCCTGGATCAGCGTGGGATCATGCGCGCTGCTTTCCGAGTGCGCTGAAATCCAACGGCCCACCATGAACAGCGAGATCATCGCCGCCAGGATTACCAGCAGCTTGGCGCCGCTCTCGTCCATCAGCCACGAGGGCGACGCCTTCAGCATTTGGACTGCAAACCACATGCGCAGTCTACCCCGACACGCGCTACCCATGAGGCTCTTCTGAGATGTGGAGCACACTTGATGGCGGACTCCACTGCTTCAGCCAATGGCCCCCTCGATGGCGCGTGCCGGGCCCCCTCATACGCGCTCGATTTTCACCAGCTCCAGCACAATTTCTTTTCTAGGTTTGTCCTGCGGACCTCGCGCCACGTTGGCGATTTTATCGGCAATCTCCTGGCCTTCCACCACTTCTCCAAAGATCGTGTGGTTGCCGGTGAGCCACGGAGTCGCCGCGACCGTGATGAAGAACTGCGAACCATTTGTGTTCGGGCCCGAGTTTGCCATTGCCAGTTTTCCTGGCTTGTCGAACTTGTGGGGCGAGCCCTTGGTTTCATCCTCAAACTTGTACCCCGGGCCGCCGTAGCCGGTCCCCGTGGGATCGCCAGCCTGGATCATGAAGTTTGGAATGACGCGATGAAAGATGGTGCCGTCATAGAGCCTGTCGCTCGATTTTCTCTTGGTTGCAGGGTGAATCCACTCGCGCTTGCCTTCGGCCAGCTCGATGAAATTGGCGACCGTTTTGGGCGCCTCGCTTTCGAATAAGCGGCAAACAACCGTGCCCTCGCTGGTTTGCAGCGTGGCATATACTCCCGATTCTCGTGCCATTCTTGAAGCTCCATGTGCCTGAGACCGCAGTCTCTGTGGGCAGAGTGGGCGCCGCCGGGGTCCCCGCTACGCGGCATTTACGCGTAGTGGGGTGGGAAGCGCCGTGAACAAGCCTATCAACTTTCGACCAGAGAAGACCAACTGGAGTCGAGACAGTCAGACCCCGGTTGAGTTCGTCCCGGTTGCGAAAATGGTTTACTTCGATGTGGTCCCGGCTTTGGCTGGGCCGCTGCCGGCTTCCACGATCTGGATGTGTTTGATGGTGACCGGCTTGCTGGGTTTGTCGTTTACTCCACGAGGAACGCGCGCAATCGCCTTCACCACCGCCACGTCTTCGCACTGCCCGAAGATCGTGTACCCGCCATTCAGGCTCGGGTAGGGAACCTCGGTCACAAAAAACTGCGAGCCATTAGTGTCCGGTCCAGCATTGGCGTATGCCAGGCGTCCGGGGCGGTCGAAGCCGAGATCAGCGCTGGTCTCGTTTTTGAATTTATATCCAGGATCTCCCATCCCTGTTCCCGTGGGATCGCCGCCCTGGATCATGAAGTTCGGAATCACGCGGTGGAAGACGGTGCCGTCGTAGAGAGGCACGCCTTGCTTCTTGGCGCCGGTTCTCGGATCGGTCCAGTCCTTCTTTCCGGTGGCCAGTCCGATGAAGTTTGCCACGCCCAGCGGCGCCTTGTCGGGAAATAGCGTGCAATGGATACTGCCCATGCTGGTTTCAATGATCGCCTGCGGTTGATTGCCCTTGCTCTGGGCGAAGCAGGAAAGCGCAAAGCACAACAGTATTGCCACGAACAACGTCTTTCGCATTAGTGTCTCCTTTACTTGCAGCTTACTAGCTGTTTCCCAATTCGGATTTGAAGGGGCGCGGGCTTCAGCCGCGCCGTTTCCTGACCGCATTTCTCCGGCTTTAGCCGCCGAGGGAACGCCGTTGACTCCGGTCCGAAATAAGTTCTGAAACCTCTTTATTATTGTTGCTCTTGGCGGCTGACCTTTTCCACCTCGGCGAAGACGCGCAGCAGGTTGCCGCCAAGTATCTTTTGTACATCATCCGCCGAGTACCCGCGCTTCAGCAGTGCCTGCGTGATTTTTGGCAGGTCCGCAACCGAATCGATTCCCTCCGGCAGGCAGGCGACGCCGTCAAAATCGGAGCCTAGTCCCACGTGGTCCACTCCGGCGGTTTTCGCAATGTGGTCGATGTGGCGGATGAGACTCTCCAGCGGAGGCCTCGGAATGCCCGCACTCGCTGACCGCAGCGCCCGCAAGTATTCGTTATACCCGATTTTGCGTGCGTTGAACTGTGCTTCGATCGCGTCCATGGCCGCGCCCTTTTCCGCGAGCAGCTTGCGATACGCGTCCAGGTATTTCTGATCGATGAACCCACAGTTAAAGTTTACCTGCGCCACGCCGCCGTTGCGCGCCAGCGCGCGCAGCATATCATCCGTCAGGTTGCGGGGCGAATCGGTCAACGTCCGGGCGGAGGAGTGGGAGGCGATCACCGGCGCCCGCGTAATGGCCAGTGCATCGTAAAACGACTGATCCGAGACGTGCGAGATGTCCACCATCATGCCCAGCCGATTCATTTCGCGCACCACCTCGCGGCCGAATCCCGTCAGTCCGGGATCGCCTGCCGGTGTGGACCGTGCGGGCGTCGACTTCAGCGCGGGGTCCCCAGAGAGCCTGCATTTGGCTCGCTGAGGTGCCTTGAGATCGCCGGAAGACTGGCCCAACTCGTTCGAGTTCGCCCACGTCAGTGTCATATAGCGCACGCCAAGCCGATAGAAATCACGCAGCAGGCGCATATCGCCTTCGATTGCATGCCCTCCCTCGATGCCAAGCAGGGCAGCGATACGCCGGCGCAGCGCGTTGCGCGCGGCCATGATATCGGCCGAAGAAAATGCCATGACTATCTTATCCGGATGCGCTCCGACCGCCTGATAGACGGCGTCGATCATGTCCAGGGCTCGCCGCGCGTAGTGGCCTCGATTGGCGGTGGGCTCGACATAAATGGAGAAGAACTCCGCGCCCAGGTTTCCCGCCTCGGCTTTCCCTAGATCCCAATGCCCAAGGCCGGCGTCGCTTGCCAGATCAAAATTCTCGTCGGTGATGCGCGTTGGCGTGTCGGCGTGAGTGTCGATCACGATTGCCGAATCAACGATCGCCGAATCATGGATCGGCTCTTGAGCAAAACCGCTCAGGCACGCGGCCATCGCGAATATCAGGACACGCCCCACCGAGTGCAAGAACGCCTGGGACTGCACTCGCCGGGCCGGGGCCCCCGGCGACGGCGGCTTTTGCCGTTGCTGGGGCGAACAATCGAGGATTCCGAGTTTCATCAACTCCCATTGGGCGAGCCCGTTGGCGTCGCGTCAGTCAGTATAGTTCCGGATGGGATCGGGGTGGTGTAGATTGTGCCGCGAGAGGATTTCAAAACAAAGGCGATGCATCGCATGACGCATCGCCTAATCGGGATGATTATGCGTTCAGTGAGTTTCTGGCGCCGCCGGAGCTTCGAGTTTGCGGTTGGCGGCCCACTCCTCGTACTTGTCGGAAACCATGATGTGGTAGCAAGCCTGCCGCCGCTCCTCCGCCGCTTCCACCAGCCCTTGCTGCTGCAACTCCAGCACGTACCGGTCGAACCAGCGCCGTTCCCGCGGCAGCATCGGCGCCTTGCCAAAATCGACCGAGATTCCAGCCAGGTGAGAAGAGGTAATCTCGCCATCGGCGGGCGCCGCGTTCCGGTTGTGCCGCCGCAGTCGATGCTGTTGTTCGACGGTGCGAACCAGCGAGGTAACCCAGAGCGGTTTGTTGAATTGATGGTAATACGCTTCGGAAATGTCCTCGAGGAACTGCCGCGTCCATCTCCGGCAGTAGCGGCGAGTGACATCCAAGCGCGGCGAGACGCGCAACGCGCGGGACTCGCTGACCGGAACCAGTTCATCGCGGACTTCCAGGCTCAGCAGCTCCTCTTCGTTGGCAATGCGCGGCAGTTGAAGCTCGTTAATGACCGCGTTTTGCCGAAGCATGGATTCGTGTGAGCCCTTGAGCACGGGGTTCCAGCGGACATGACGCACCTGACGCCGCGTTGCCTTTTGCCGCTTAACCGGAGTGCGGCTGTGAAGGGCAAAGAGATTCGTGGAAGCCACCACGCACAAAAAAACCAGTAAAAATGGACCAGCAAATCGAGACGCTAAGCGCAAGGGCAGTACCCTGAGACAACTTTCCTAGTTCGTTGGATGAAAGCTCAATTGGAAGTGTAACCCGGAATTCGGAATTTTGGCCTAATATCTCTCCCGAATCAGAACAGTTCATACCTCTTAAGGGCCTACGCCTTTTGACTGAGCCCTCGCCCTCGCGGCCAAGAAAAGGCATTTGCTGGGCTTGAAAGCAAGTCAGAATGGCACGCAAAAGCGCGAGCCCGTGCCCGCGCTTGCCGAAGACATTCGGTTGTTCTACGTCATAAAGAAGTCCAGAATGGCTTTTTTCATGACCTGCCGGCCCACGTCGGCGATAGAAGTGGTTAGCGGGATCTGCTTTGGGCAGATTTCCAGGCAGTTCTGCGCATAGCAATTCCAGCAAAAAGGTGAAGGGAAGTCCGGTTAGAAACTTCACCTGCTCTGCGTACGCCTGCGGCCCGTTTGTGGCAAATGCATTGGAATCGGGATTCTGCGTCAGAGAATTGATAACCGGCCGGCAGTTTATGCTACCTATCCTTTAAAATAGGGACTTCAGGTACTCCCTGTTAAGACGGGCGATGAACTTTACACTGATCCCTTTGGGGCACGCTGCCTGGCACTCGTAGTGGTTGGAGCAGTTTCCGAAGCCGCAGTCTTGCATCTCCTTGAGCATGTTGGCGACCCGTTCGGCCGCCTCGACCTGCCCCTGCGGCAGAGCCGCGAACTGGGAGACTTTGGCCCCCGTGAACAGCATTGCCGAGCCGTTCGGGCAGGCCGCCACGCACGCCCCGCATCCGATGCATTCGGCCGCATCCATTGCGTATTCGGCGTCAGGCCTGGGGATGGGGATCGCGTTGGCGTCGGGGGTCCCGCCTGTATGCACGGAAGTGTAACCGCCGGCCTGGATGATCCTGTCGAGTGCGCCGCGGTTCACCATCAGGTCTTTAATGATAGGGAACGCTCTGGCGCGCCACGGCTCGATGTAGATCGTGTCGCCGTCCTTGAACAGCCGCATGTGGAGCTGGCAGACAGTGGTCCGTTCGTGCCCGCCGTGGGGGACGCCGTTGATGACCTGCGAACAGACCCCGCAGATTCCTTCCCGGCAATCATGGTCGAAGACGATCGGCTCCTTGCCTTCCTTTATCAGTTCCTCGTTTACCACGTCGAGCATCTCAAGGAAAGAATGGTGGTCGGTTATGTTTTTCGCGATATAGGTTTCGAAACGGCCAGGTTTGTCCGGTCCCGCCTGCCTCCAGACGATCAGATTCAGAGTCTTCGTCTTTTCTTCGCTGTGCCCACTCATTATTTATAGCTCCTTACCGCAGGCTTGATCAGGTTGAACTCGAGCGGCTCCTTGTGGAGCTCGGGCGGAACGCCGTCCCCCTTGAACCCCCAGGCGGCTACGTAGGAGAAGTTCTCATCGTTCCGCTTCGCCTCCCCGTCGGGCAACTGGTGTTCCACGCGGAAGTGCGCGCCGCACGACTCGTCGCGGTTCAGAGCGTCGCGGCAAAGCAGCTCAGCGAACTCAATGAAGTCGATCGTTCGACCGGCATTCTCAAGCTGCTGGTTGACCTCAAATTCGGTTCCGGAGACCTTAAGGTTTTTCCAAAATTCCTCCCGGATTTCCGGGATCTTGGCGAGCGCCTCGGTGAGGCTCTCTTTGCTCCGCGCCATGCCGATGTTGTTCCACGTAACGTTTCCCAACTTCCGCATGAATTCGGCGGGAGTCTCCTTCCCGTTGATCAAGAGGAGCTTCTTGGTATGCGCCTTTACGTCCTCGATCGATTTTTTACACTCAGCATGGTCTTCCTTCGCCTTCCCCGGCTTGCTGGATGCCAGGTAGTGAGCCACAGTGTATGGTATGACGAAGTAACCGTCGGCCAGACCCTGCATCAGTGCGCTCGCACCGAGACGATTGGCGCCGTGTACGGAGAAGTTCGCCTCTCCTAAGACGAAGAGGCCCGGGATATTGCTCATGAGATTGTAGTCAACCCAGAGCCCCCCCATCGCATAGTGGGATGCCGGGTAGATCCTCATCGGCACCTTGTAGCCGTCTTCCCCGGTGATCCGTTCGTACATCTCGAAGAGGTTGCTGTACCTTTCCCGAATCACGTGTTCACCAAGACGTTTAATAGGATCGCGGAAATCGAGGTAGACGCCTCTTCCGCCGGGGCCGACGCCGCGGCCGTCGTCGCAAGCTTCCTTGGCCGCCCGCGACGAGATGTCACGGGGTGCGAGATTTCCGAAGCTCGGGTACTTCCTCTCGAGGAAGTAGTCGCGATCGTCTTCTGGTATGTCGTTGGGGGCCCGTTTATCTCCCTTGTTCTTCGGGACCCAGATTCTGCCGTCGTTGCGGAGAGATTCCGACATGAGCGTCAGCTTGGACTGGTAGTCGCCAGCCTGCGGGATGCAGGTCGGGTGGATCTGCGTGAAGCAGGGGTTGGCGAAGAAGGCGCCCTTCCGGTAGGCCTTCCAGATTGCGGTGACGCTGCAACCCCTGGCGTTCGTGGAAAGGTTGAATACGTTCGCGTACCCGCCGGTGCAAAGTAGGACGGCATCTCCTACGTGGACTCGGATTTCTCCGGTGACCAGGTCGCGAATCGTGATCCCCTTGGCCTCCCCGTCGATGAGGATCAGGTCGAGCATCTCGGTCCGGGGGAACAACTTCACCGTCTGCAGCCTGATCTGGCGGGAGAGCGCCGAGTAGGCGCCGAGCAATAGCTGCTGCCCCGTCTGCCCGCGCGCGTAAAAAGTGCGGGACACCTGGGCGCCGCCGAAAGATCGGGTGTCCAGGTACCCGGCGTAATCACGGGCGAAAGGAACTCCCTGAGCCACGCACTGGTCGATGATCTCGTTGCTGACTTGGGCGAGCCGCCACACGTCGGCCTCACGGGAGCGGAAGTCGCCTCCCTTGATGGTGTCGTAATAAAGACGCCGAATGCTGTCGCCGTCGTTCGGATAGTTCTTGGCGGCGTTGATACCCCCCTGCGCGGCGATGCTGTGCGCGCGTCGAGGGCTATCCTGGTAGCAGAAAGACTCCACGTTGTATCCAAGCTCGCCCAACGATGCGGCGGCGGAGGCGCCGGCAAGGCCCGTACCCACCACCAGGATCTTGTACTTCCGCTTGTTCGACGGGTTTACCAGCTTCATGTCGAACCGGTGCTTGTCCCATGTTTTTTCAGTCGGTCCTGTCGGACATTTTCCATCGAGTATCAACTGGAACCCCCTATTTTTTCAAAATGCCGGCGAGGATGAGCGCCGGAATGGCGCTGTAACCCACCAGGAAAAGCACGCTGATCAGCTTGCCGACCATCGTCACCTTTGGAAGCGTATTGTCATTGCTGCACCCGACGGTCTGGAAAAAACTCTGGATCCCGTGGCTCAAATGAAAGAATAAGGTCACCATGGCTGCCACGTAAACCAAAGAGATAGTGGTGATCCGGAAGCTGCCGAGCACCATCCCGTAAACGTCGCCGGGGCGGTTGGCGACCGCGTCCGGCAGAATGTCCGGCGTGATGCGGAACGTAAACTGCAGGAGGTGGTAGACGAGGAAGGCGAGGAGCAGGACTCCCGTCCAGATCATTGTCCGACTTGCGAAAGTGGCCTTGAGCTTTCTACTCTTGGCGTACTTCGACGGGTTCGCCGCGCTGTTCTCCAGGGTCAGGGTGATGCCGAAAAAAACATGCACCGCCAACATCAGGAACATGAAGCCGCGAAAGATCCAGACCAGTATGCCCAGGCTGTGCAACTTCTCGGCGTATGTGTTCAATGCGCTTGGGCCGATAAAGACCGAGGAGTTCCCCATCAGGTGCACTGTGACGAAGAACAACATGAAGAAGCCCGTGATCGCCATCAGCACCTTACGTCCCACACTGCTCGACAGGAATTGCATGACGCTTTCCTTCCTACATTGATTTTGCTAGCCGACTCAAAGATTGCATTTGGAAATGAAATGCTCGACTAGAAACGCGCCGATGGGCACGATTCCGGTTAGTGAATGCAAGCGGCGCCACAGAAAAGAATTTCCCTCGCCTGCTCGCAAAGGCGGTACTCCTGCGGGAATGCGAGCCTGACTGGCTGCGACTGGTGATGCCACAGATTGCTCCTTAATTGCTGTGAGCTAAAGTGATGAGAGTTTCAGAGATTATCCTAACCCCTGACCAATTCGTCAAGACTTTCGCTCACCTGAGTCTGGAAATCGCATGGGTACTGCTGTTATCTGTCGGGGCCGCTCACGATGTCGCCGGAATCGGCCACAGTCACTCCACAAAAACCGCAACGGACGATATTACTCCTAATGTCAAGTTTGCATAAGCATGTATGCCAGACGAAACGACCCCGGATTCACGGAAAACCGCTCTAGTGGCCTGATTCCCGGGCGCGGCACCATTCCAGAAACCGCCGTATCGCCTCTCCGCGGTGGCTTACCGCGGCTTTCTCCTCCGCCGTAAGCTCGGCAAAAGTTTTCGCCAGCGGCGCGAACCAAAACAAAGGATCATAACCGAAGCCATTGTTTCCTCTCGGCGAGTGCAGCAGCACGCCTTGCGCTTCGCCTCTGAAGCTCGCCAACTCCCGCCCGTTCCTCGCCACCGAGATCACGGAAACAAAGCGCGCTCCACGGCGGGCATCCTCCACTCCGGCCAACTCCCGCAACAAACGGGCGTTGTTGGCTTCGTCTTTGCTGTTTCCGGGCAAATCCGTATCCAGCGCGGCATAGCGAGCCGAGTGGACGCCCGGAGCTCCCCCGAGCGCGTCCGCTTCGAGTCCGGAATCGTCGGCCAGAACTAATTGGTCCGCAACCCAGCGGCTGTAGTGTTCCGATTTCTTGCGAGCGTTATCGGCGAATGTCTCGCCATCCTCCACCGCCTCCGGCAATTGCTTGAAGTTGGGAATCAGCTCGAATTCGACTTTGAAAAGGGAAGCCGCACCAGAAAAATCTCGCAGCTTTCCCGAATTGGAAGACGCAATCAGTATCTTCATCACCCTCCAGTGGACGAGACCCGGATCGCTTGCGGCGAGTAGCCTTGAGAGAGAAGCTGCTCGCAGTAGATTATGTTGCCGTAGCCGGATGAAAGCGACCTTGAAGGTGCCCCACGTTCGCCCGATCGGGAGCCCCGGCGAGCACCGCTCGCTGGGGTGGTTGGACTAACGTGGGGTAGTTGCAGGATACCCCACCTCCTTCGTGAGTGTCATCCTGAGCGCAGCCGGGGTCCCCGGCGACGGTCGCTTGGTGCCCCACATCTGCCGCAGTTAGCAGATGTGGGAGTTCATCGCTGGGGTGGAGGAGCGAAGGATCTGCTTTTCTCCGCGCCACAAGAAGCATATTCTTCGCTCCCCGTGGTCGCTCAAAATGACACCTTCCGCGAGGGCTTTGATGCGAGCCGCTCGCAGGTCACGCTTTCCGCTTCGCACCCTTCCACTCTCAGCTAAAATAAATGCATGAAGATTGGCGTGCTTGCGCTTCAGGGCGACTTCGACGCGCATCGCCGGCGGCTTGAGGAACTCGGCGCCGAGATCGTGCTGGTCCGCAAGCCTGAACAACTCGACGAAATCGATGGCCTGGTCCTTCCCGGGGGCGAGTCGTCGACCATTCTGCGTTTGCTGGGAGAGCAAGGCTTTCAAAAACTCGGCGAATTCGTTCGCTCGAAGCCTGCCTTCGGAACCTGCGCCGGGGCCATCCTGCTGGCCGCTGAAGTCGAAAATCCCGCGCAAAAGGGACTGGGTGCAATCGACATCACGGTGCGTCGCAACGCCTACGGACGCCAGATCGATTCGACCATCATCAGCGGCCCTATACGGCTCCCGGGCGGCCCGATCGAGCAGGTCTACATTCGCGCTCCGCGCATTGAGCGCACTGGACCGGGCGTTGAAGTGCTGGCCGAGCGCGATGGCTACGCGGTGCTGGTGCGGCAGGGAAAGAAAATGGCTGCCACCTTTCACCCGGAACTCTCCGGCGATACGCGCGTCCATCAGGAATTTCTGAAACTGGTAAAGAACGGAGAAGGGAACTAGACCAGATTCGCGGAAGGTGTTTCCCGGAAAAGAGCCGGGAGTTAACGCCTGACGGCGATATTAGGGATACACCAACTCCGGAATTTCTGGATTGCTGGCGAGAATGCCTGTTTACGCCAATTATAGGGTCGAAGCGAGTGCCCCGTCCTACGCCGCTTTTGTGTAGGGTGGGGTAGTTGACTACGTAGCGTAAGCTCATTGCGTGCATTTGGGCACCACCCGCTCTACTGGACATCGGCAACCTTTTGGTTGACCAATATCACCTTCATGTCCGGATAGTAAAGCATCTCCTTGTCGGCCAGTTTGACCACCTTCTGCGGCTGCCCTAAGATCGCCACGACCTCGTCCCTCGTCTGACCTAGTGAAATCGTCTTAGGCGGAGGAGGGGGCACGTCGGTCGGCGGCGGTGGTGGAGCAATCGGTGCCAGCGTCGGCTCTGGTGCCGGGTTTGGTTCTGGAATGACCGCTGGTGCGTTGGGCGAGATGGGCGCAGGACGCACAGGCCTCGCTGGGCTCTCGTCTGTTTGCATAACGCGGCCTCGGCCTCGGGTACCAGCCGCATCCGCCGCCGGTGCGGAGGGTGCGTCGGCTGCGCGCTGCGTGAGTTCTGGTGGTAACTCCCTCAGAAGGCGCCACACCGAACCGAGCGGAGTATTGAAGTTGATGTTGTTCGTCTGTTGCAAGTGGTAGTCGTCAATGATCTCGAAGGATGCAGTCTCCCACCATGTCGCCAAAAATCCCCTCTTCCACTTTTCCCTACCAGTATATTCACCGGGTGCCGCTGTACGGTTCAGCAGCACTTGTATTTCGCCATTTCTGAATCCCGGCCACCGTTGTTGAAGGAGAAGGTATCCTACGAACTCAAAGCCATCGGAAGCTGCGTTTGGATTCCTGGTAATTGCCGTGCGCCATGTATAACCCCCGGCTGCGCCGCTCCAAATGCCTATTACTGGATCGGTATCCTGCTCCCGTGCGATGGTTTGAATCACCTGATTAAGATCAAATTTCTCCTTGACAGGCTTTTTCGGCTTATCGGCCGCATGTGTCAGGGGTACGACAGACATCAATAGCAGGAGACATAGAAGACCCTTGATGTTCATGTGTTCCTCAATATGTGACTTGAACGTGCGGAAAAACTTTATCACAGCATTTCTCTTGCGCTAGATACTTTGTGTGTTGCCGGCTGGATCGCAATATCCGGGCGGAGGCCAACGTCTCGCAGCTCAATCAAATCGAGCGCTGCGGAACGCGGCCCGGTGCCCCATATCTGGCGCGCCTTTGCGACAGATGTGAGTCTTTTCTATCCATCGGAACATCCCCACATCTGCGCCCAACAACAGGCGCGGATATGGGCCGCCGTCGTAATTGTTGAGAAATCCCCTTCTCACCAGTTATCGCCGGGTTCCCGTTGTGCTCTGCCAGTCCCGCCCCAGGCCCAGGTCGGTTATACTTGAGGT
>Ga0181533_1000525_pt1 | contig 51517 bp, 49 predicted proteins | sample PEATcosm2014_Bin_45_FD_119772 | JGI IMG/M metagenome (GOLD analysis project Ga0181533, IMG submission 119772) | Peatland microbial communities from MTU Mesocosm Facility, Houghton, MI, USA - PEATcosm2014_Bin11_60_metaG | ecosystem: Environmental > Terrestrial > Soil > Wetlands > Peat | place... | reverse complement strand
TGGGTTAACGCGACTGGCAGCTTCATTGTTGGTAATGTGCCTGAGGGTCAGTATGTGATTACGGTTTATGGTAGTGCTGGCGATTCCGCGCAGGCCATCTTCAGTGTGACCGCTGGCGCGTTTATTCAACTCTCAGGTGTCAGTGGCGGATTTGCTAGCGTCGGCCACGTGGCTAGTGGTCCGATCGGTACGCACGTCAACATTGAGGGTTCACAGTTCTTAGCCGACGATGCGTTCACCGGCTATACATGCTCCATTTCAAGTCCTACTAGTGGTACAATAATTAATAATGGTGCATGTTCCTTCTCCACAACTACTAGCGGGATCGTTAACGCGACCGGTAGTTTCGTTGTTGGTAATGTGCCTGAGGGTCAGTATGTGATTGAGGTTTATGGTAGTGCTGGTGATTCCGCGCAGGCGCTTTTCAATGTGACCGCGGGGGCGTTCATTCAACTCTCAGTCTCAGGTGTCAGTGGCGGATTTGTTAAGGTCGGCCAGGTGGCTAGTGGTCCGATCGGTACGCACGTCAGCATTGAGGGTTCACAGTTCTTAGCTAACGATGCGTTCAACGGCTACACATGCTCCATTTCAAGTCCTACTAATGGGGTAATAGTTGTGAGTGGTGCATGTTCCTTCTTCAAAACTACTAACGGGTGGGTTAACGCGACGGGCAGCTTTACCGTGGGCAACGTTCTCCCCGGTCAATATGTGATTGAGGTTTATGGTAGTGCTGGTGATTCCGCGCAGGCAATGTTCGCTGTGACGGTGGGCCCAACACTCACATTGAGCCCGGGGAGCGGCCGGATCGGTACTGATGTTATAGTCAACGGGACAGGGTTCCTGCCGACCGACGGTACCTGCACGATTTACGGTCCAAGTTCAAGCATTGTGACTGCGGCGGCTTGCAGTATGCGCCTGGGAACCGGTAATCCGAGTGGTAGTTTCACTGTGGGGAATGTTGCGCCGGGGCAGTATGTGATTCAAGTTACTGGAAATCAAGGTGACTACGCTCAGTTCGTCTTCAAAGTAACCATAGGCCCAACCATTTCGCTGAGTCCTGCGAGTGGGCGCATAGGGATTCATGTTCTAATGAATGGCACCGGCTTTCTGCCGACGGATAATACTTGCACGATTTCAAGTTCAACTTCAGGCTTCATTACCGTCGGTGCCTGCAGTTTGGTTTTCGGTAGTGGGGCGCCTGGTGGTAGTTTCACGGTAGGGAACGTTCTCCCCGGTCAGTATGTGGTCCAGGTTACTGGAAGTCCTGGTTCAGACTTCGCGCAGATGGTGTTGAACGTTACCGTCGGCGCCACATTTAGCCTGACCCCGACAACTTCTCCTCCAGGGCACGGTGTCACTTTCAGTGGCACTGGTTTTCTACCAACCGACACCACGTGCACCATCACCAGTCCCACTGCAAATGTGGTTGAGTCTGGCAGTGCAGCTTGTGTGACGCGGGCCGGGACCGGAGCCGTAAGTGGTAGTTTCATTACTGGTAACGTTCTGCCGGGTCAATACATTGTACAGATAACTGGAAACGGAGGTGACTTTGCTCAGGAAGCACTGAATGTCACCGGCGGGCCGATTCTTGGGCTGAGCCCAGGAACTGGTGCGATTGGAGCCTCCATATTCGTCAACGGCACGGGCTTTCTCACAACCGATCAATCCTGCTCGATAAGTAGCACAAGCTCACCCAACCCAATTCTCTCGGGCTCCTCGGCCTGCGTAGTCACCGTTGGAACCGGAAAAATGAGGGGTAGCATCACAATTGGAAGCGCTCCGGCCGGCGAATATGTAATCGAGCTTACCGGTTGCGCCGGAAACAACGGCTGCTCCCCCAGCGTCGGCGACTTTGCACAGTCAATATTGACCGTTGTGTCAGGGCCAGCTTCGCTGACTCTATCTCCATCAAGCTCAGTGGAGGAGTCTACGGTCACTTTCATTGGTACCGGTCTGTCGGCTTCAGATACAGGTTGCACGCTTGTGGCGTACAATACGGAAACGTCTCCTCCAGCGGTCGACAATAACCTGATCACCTCCCCAACCTGCTCAATCACGACGTCGGGGGTAGCGCAGGGAAGTTTCGTAGTCAGTCCATACGCGACTGCGGATACTCCTTGGAGCCTCATTGTGAAGGGTACACCAGTATTGGATCAAACTCCGTTCGCTGCGTTCACCGTAACCCCCGACGTCATCGTCACTCCTACATCCGGCACGGTTAACACCGTCTTCACGTTCACCGGCTCAGGGTTCAGCTCTCAGGCGACAACTTGCACCGCAACCGTCATCCCATCATTCACGACGACAACGACGACAACTGCTCCGGGATGCGCTATGTCAGCGAATATCGGACAAGTCTCGGGATCCGTGGTGGTCCCAGCAGGCGCTCAGCAGGGCACCTACGGAATATCCGTGACGGATAATACTGGGAAGACTGCCGAAGGCACGTTCACGGTCGGCACTCCGTCGGCGTTGGTAGTGTTGAACCCCGCTAGTGTGGGGCAGGGTCAACCGGTTGGTGTTGCTGGGACCGGTTTCAACCCGAGTGACACATACTGCACTATAAGCTCAAGCAGTGGGACCGCGCTTTTCGCGTCTACGCCCACATGCCTAATTTCAAGCGGTTATGTCTCCGGCTCATTTACCGTGTCTAACACGGCGGTAGGTGGTTACTACTTGATCTCGGCCACTGCCTGTTCCGTGGCGCCATCAGCAAACGTCTGCCCTGCGGGAGATGCCCTTGACTTCGCTTCTAACTTCCTCAGCGTCACTCTCACCACAACCGTGACAACCTATAGCACGACAACAACTTCATCCACAAGTACAACCTCCCTCTCCACAACCACAACTAGCGTGGCCACTAGCTTCAGCTACGTAAGCACCACGTACAGTACGACGGGCATATTCTTCACCAGCTACACCCAATTCTTGGTCACCACGGTTTCCGGTTTGACTACCACAACCTACAGTCAAACGAGCGTCACCACCCAAACACAAACCACCGTAACATTCTCCACAACCACCTCATTCACAACAGTCCCATGCGGCCCGCTACCCTGCGGCTTGACAATTCAACCCGCCTCGATGAACCCGGCTCCAGGCATTGATAGCGTCGGGTTGCTGGCGGCATTGCTGTTGCTGTTACCTGCGTTACTTAGGAGGTTGTTCACTTGAAGTCGAGAGCACGTAACTTAACGATGGCCTTAGTGCTGGTGGTTGGAGTTCTAGCCGCCCTTATGGCCACGAATTCCACCTCGAACCTAGCTGTGGCTACTTGCGGTATTAGCGGGTGCGTCTCTACCGCACCTCTAAGCTCGTCGACAAGCTACAGTTATTATGGCACCAGCGTCGCAAGCGTAACCTCCACAAGCACTACGATCTCCACCTCCGTCTCCAGTTCAACCACCTCAACAACAGCCACATCCACAAGCACCTTCTTCAGTTACACGAGCACCATCTCCACAACCCTAACAACCACCAGCTACTCAACCATCTACACGTCTACTCAAAGTACCAGTAACACATACAGCTCTACCATCCAATCCACGACAACCAGCACCGCCACCTTCACGGCCATCGCGACCTCGCAAGGAACCAGCATCAGCTGCCCCGTCAACTACGTAACCAACGGCAACCGCCTCGAATCCTACGCCCAATTCCTCCGCAACTTCCGCGACAACCAGATCCAGAACACAACCGCCGGCCGCACCTTCCTAACCACTTTCAACGCCTGGTACTACAGCTGGGCACCAGCAGTCGCCTACTCAGCCGCAACCAGCCCCTACGCTTACACGGCCGTCCAAGCCACAGTCATCCCACTACTAGGCATACTATACACATCCTACTACTCCTACACCCTAGTAGCGCCGCTAAGCGCTGAAGCCGCCGCCATAACCGCCGGCTTAGTCGCCGCCTCCCTAATCGGCGTCGTCTACTTCGCACCAATCGCCTACGTGGCCTCACGAATAATCAGGCGCCACAGCCGCATCACCATCACACGGTGGACGCTCGGGCCCTCAGCCGCTTGGTTCGCGGCCAGCATCATAATGGCTTTCACCGCTTACGCTACAGGTTCCCTCAGCCTACTCGCATTCGCCACATCAAGCCTAGTCCTCTCAACGCTCAGCCTCGCAACCCTAACCAGCACCCGCCTAATGATGTACGTTCAACTACCCTCCGTAAACCCCGCCAACATGGCCCTACTACTCCGGCGGTTCGCGAAAACATTCCCATAAAACCCGCACCCAACCCCTCGGCGGCCGTCACGGGGGCGGCTGCTCCTGATCTCTCGGCCCAGTGTTGTTCCAGTGAATCCTTCCGTTCAAACTCGATTCTTAGGTGCAAGTCATTCTTCCCTAGCGGTTTTGGGTAATGAGTTGTGGTTCCGGTTCAACGGTAGGGTTTAATGTCCGAACCGTTTAATGTCACCAAGGTGATGTTGATGACATTAGTGATCAGAGGGATGGATGAGAAGACTAAACGGTCGATTCGTGCGGAAGCCGTCAAACGGGGCCTGAAGCTCGCGCAAGCTGTGAAGGAAGCCTTCCAACTCTGGCAAACTTACAACCCAGATGAGTCAGCAGTCTCAGAAATGGAGGCAAACAACGCCGCCTACAATGCGCTTCGAGAGGAACTCGACAAGTACGCTGGTAAGGCTGTCCTGATCGCTAATGGAAGACTCTTGGGAACTTATGATAACCCCCATTCCGCAGCTCTCGATCTCAAGTTGAAGGCGCCTGAAGCACATCAGGCCATCATTACCATAATCAACAAGGACAAGAGGGAGGAACTCGAATGGTTAGGCGGGTCTTTGAATCTCTAATCTGCTGGCCACATATCGATCATGTTCAACCAACCATACCGGTAACACTGAGCACCCTCGACGAGCGCCGAGTGATCCATGATGAGAAGCTGCCGGTGGACACCGGATTCGCAGGCACAATGCTCCTGACCCGCGACACCTTCAGCCATTTCGAGAAAGCGGAGCTTCCGGAGTCTGAATCGCACGTATACCGAACACTAATCGGGCCGCTCCCTATGCGAACCGCACGCGCGATTCTCACACTGCCATTTCACGATAAAGTGGAAATTCTTGTAGATACACCACGATACGGTGTCGGAAAGTCTCTCGTGGGCCTGAGGGCTTTAACCAAAACTCTGCTGCTTCTTCACGGACACAACTCAGAGACATGTCTGCTAAAAGAGAAAAGTCACTAGAGTCACAGGGCACAGATAATTTCGCAGCGGAAGGGTTAGAGACATAGTGAGGAAAGCGGTAAGTGATAAACTGAGAGAAGCGGAACCAATCGCTGTTCGCGACACGTCCCGTTCCCACGCCGAGAAACTTATCGACGGTTACTTGACCAAGCACCCCGGCCCACACTTTCTTCGAAGATAGCGGAAGCACTCGACCTAGATTTCCGCACAACCCTAGAAGCCATCAAACGCATGATCGATTCCGGCAAGATTCACAAGACCAGGGGGCGAGGACACTTGACAGCCTTCACCGGTGAAGGGGATGTAATCGTTTGATGATTTTCTTCATCAAACGCGTGAAGACAAGTTCTTTCGTGAATCGAGCCTCGGCTAACGTCGCCTAACGCAGTTCACGGAGAGCTTCTGCTGGTGTTAAGACTCGCACCCCTCGGCGCAAGAGTCCTCTGGAGTTGAAATGTCTCCTGTTATAGGTGATAATCGTCGACGGTGACCTCGCAAGTGCTAGTGCTGCGAACGGGGCATCACTTTCATCGCGGATGAGCTGTAACGCTTCATGGAACTCGTCCCGATAGGACGAGACTGGCACAAGATTAACGTTCTCTAAGACTCGATTCAGAGCCTCATCAAGAAGCGGTTGTGTAATGTTTGCTTTGTGACATATCTCTTGCGCGTGAGCTCTCACCTCTTCAACTACAGCGGCTGGAGCCAAAACCTCATAGTTCCAATGATGAAGTAGAATCGTAAGGCCGATTCTCGTAACCCCTTCCGACCTTACCAGAGAAGAGATCAGAACATTTGTGTCGAGAATTAAAGTGCGTATGGCCTTAGCCTCTTCCACGCCAAGGTTTTGATCTCACGGGAGAGCTTCTCCGCGTCTTTCTTGGCCAGCTTGGACGACGAGGCCAAAACCTCCAAGACGGCGAAGTCCCTGAGGATTCTACTCATCTTCTCCCGAGAAATACCATTTCGCTCCGCAATCTGAAAGATCTCCGCTGGAATTTCCACGGGAATCGTTTCTGTAACCAAGGTGCTACATGACACTCATGTTTTGTGTCCTTGAAAAAGATTCTCTGCACAGACGCTGTCTAAGACGAACCTCTTAGGGATCGCCCTCTCGACCAGAACCTGCTCAACTCCCGCGAAATCTCACCCGCTTTCCGGTCGGTTACTGCAAACGTGCCGGCGAAGTCGGAAGGCCTAAGGCTTCTCGCCTTTATGGCTGAATCTAACACCTCATCCATCGAAACAGGACGATGAAGGCGTATTCTAAGCTCCCCGGCCATTTCCTTCAGTCTCTCGTGTGACACCCTGCTCACTTTAATCGTTGCCATAGTAACCAAGTCGCTTAGTAACCACATAAACGTGCACATGCGGTTAGGAATCTAAAATAGCTGCAAGGATCCAGGCTGTGCGGAAAACTCAGCTATCCCCAGGATGGTTCGCAACATAAAACGCATTCTTAATGAGGGCTAAAGGTTCGCAAGGCTAGGAGCGAACATGTACGACAACGACCCCTGAGGCCTTCGAAAACACAAAAACACACAGCACAGTAACCTGTTTGGCCCAGAAAACTACGCCCCCCACCTGTGGGACGCTCACGCGTAAACAATACAAACACGTTGAACTATCGGTTTCGCGGCTGTTGAACTGTGCTCGAGGTACCTGGAGATTTACTGGAGGGTGGAGGCCAGATTGTTCGGACCACCATAGCCCTAGCCGCGCTAACTGGGAAGCCCGTAAAGCTCACCAAGATTCGTGACAAGCGTCCGAACCCAGGCCTGCAAGCACAGCATGTTGTGGCGGTGAAAGCGGTCGCCGCCATATGCGACGCCGAAACCGCCGGCCTAATTCAAGGTTCACAGGAACTGGCATTCACCCCACACGGCCGTGCCGCTGGGCGGTGGAGTTTTGACGTGGGCACGGCGGGCAGCATACCTCTGATTCTGCAAGCTCTGATGCCCGCAGCCGTCTACGCACCCACAAAGGTTGCGGTCGAGTTGACCGGAGGGACGGATGTGCTGTGGAGCCCTACGATTGATTACGTCCGTTTGATCGAACTTCCACTACTGCAACTGATGGGTTACCGGGTAACTATCCAAGTGCATCGGCGGGGCCACTACCCGAAAGGTGGAGGCCATGTATCCATCTCTGTAGATCCGCCTCGAGTTCTGAAAGCGGTCAACTTGCTGGAGAGGGGGCAGTTGCTGGGAATCGAAGGGACTAGCCACTCCGTCAGGCTTCCAAGCCACGTAGCCCAAAGGCAAGCGAGTGCAGCGAAGGAAAAACTCAACGCGGAGGGGTTCACTCAGGTGAAGATCGCCACCGAAACCTATCACCCTAATCAAGACCCACATTTTGCACCTGGAAGTGGCATCACGCTATTGGCGAAGTTCACTAGCGGATCGATACTTGGCTCCGACAGCTTAGGCGAAAGGGGTAAGCCCGCGGAAACCGTGGGAGCTGAGGCGGCAACCAAGTTAGTCGCAGAATTGGCTTCGAAGGCACCTGTGGACCGGCATATGGGCGACATCCTAATCCCCTACATGGCCGTCGCCGAGGGTAAATCGATGATTCAGGTTTCAGAAATCACAATGCACACTCTTACCAACATTAAGGTAGCTGAGATGTTGATGGGAGTCAGGTTCGAGGTTGAAGGAGAATTGCATCGTCCTGGGAGAATAACAGTGAACGGCGTCGCTCTGAAAACCTAGAGCAAAGTTCAAGCAGCAATAAAATACTGGCCTTCAAAACCCCTCAGCAGGGAACCGCGAGATGCTTGTAACCGCAGTAAAAGTCGTTGTCGTAATTGCCCCTGGCTTTCTGTTCGCCTACCTCTACGGTTTCAATGAGCACGGATTCATTCCGTCCGCAGAACATCTCCAGTTGAGGTTCTTGCATCACTCCGGCAACTACCACATCATAATGTTCGCCGTTTCTCAGCGCTACCCCTAGTGGTTCTTGTGTTCGAACCGAATTTGCTCGCAGTGCGCCTGTGTTTCTCGTTGTGAATCTTCGTACCCTTGGGGGAAGACGTATCCTGGTACCATTTCGCTGGAACTTGGCCAACGCCAGAAGACTGGACCTCTTGGGGTGGAGGATATCATGTTAGAGGACGTTGGGTTCCAAGATGATATCTAGTAAACTCAATTCTCGTATTCCTATTTTTCGCCCTAGCCATGGCTTTCGCGCTTTCAAAATAGTTCACTTCTGACCTGCATTCTCCGTGACGGTTTAGCTTCAACTAGATCCGCATGGATTTATGTCGGTGCGAGTTTCCCGAAAACGTATGGCAGCACGCCGCCGTCCCGATAATATTCCACTTCGACTTGATTGTCCAGCCTGACTGTGACCTCAAAGCTTGTTTGCTTAGTTTTTCCTTTGGCGTTCACCGTCAAGCGTGTTTTCGGTTCGTTGATTCCACTGACGCCCTTCACCTCGTAAGTTTCGTCGCCTTCAAGGCTTAGGGTTTTCCAGGTTTCGCCCTGTTTGAATTCGAGTGGTAAGACGCCCATTGCGACGAGGTTGCTGCGGTGGATTCTTTCGAAGCTCTTCGCAATAACCGCTTTCACCCCCAACAGTTTCACGGCTTTCGCCGCCCAATCCCTTGAACTACCCACCCCATACTGTTCCCCCGCCAGAATTAGGAGCGGCGTCCGTTCGGCGATATAACGCATAGCGGCGTCGTAAATCGTCATCACTTCTCCCGAAGGCTGGTGCTCGGTCCAACCACCTTCCTTTCCCTTGGCGAGTATGTTCCTTAATCGTATGTTCGCGAACCCGCCGCGAACCATAACTTCGTGGTTTCCCCGTCTACTACCATAAGTGCTGAACAGATTTTTCGGAACACCATGCTGTTGTAGGTAGAGGCCTGCAGGGCTATCGGCGGGGATTGTCCCTGCGGGGGATATGTGATCGGTTGTGACTTTATCTTCGAAAATTGCAAGCACGCGGGCCTTGGAAAGGACGGCTACAGTATCATTTTGGTTCGCAAACCATGGTGGTTCGCGGATGTAGGTTGATTTCTCATCCCATGCATACGCGTCGCCTGTGGGTGACCGAAGTGCTTTCCACCTTTCGTCGCCTTCAAGGGCTGCCCCGTAAGTCTCCTTATAGAATCCGGGTGAGAGTGAGTTGGAGATTGTTTCTCGGATCTCTTTCATTGTAGGCCAAATATCCTTCAAGAATACTTTCCTTCCATCTTTAGCTGTGCCTATGGGCTCCTTATAGAAATCAAAGTCAATTCGGCCAACTAAAGAGTAAGCGACAACCAGAGGGGGTGACATCAGGAAAGATGCGTGGGCGAGGGGGTGGATACGCCCGTCAAAATTTCTGTTCCCACTCAATACCGCAACCGCGTATAAGTTCCGGTCTCGAATCTGTTTCTCGATTTCAGGACTCAGCGGACCGCTGTTACCGATGCACGTAGTACACCCGTAGCCTACAATGTTGAAGCCGAGAGCCTCAAGATCCCGGAGCAACCCAGCTTTCGATAAGTAATCATTCACAACCTTCGAGCCAGGCGCGAGGCTTCTCTTGACGTAATCCTTCGGCCTAAGCCCCAGTTCAACCGCCTTCCTTGCAAGCAGCCCAGCACCTACCATGACCGTCGGGTTGGAAGTGTTGGTGCAACTCGTTATCGCGGCGATAACAATTGAGCCGTCGCTCAGTTGACCCGGGTTCGATGTTCCGTCTCCTTTAGGCGTGTTGTGGAGCAGAGTAAGCTGGTATCCGTCATCAGCAATTTTGCTGGCGCTAGGCGGTGCAGGGCCGGTCCTCTTGTACTGTTCGATAGTGTTCGCGATGACGGTTGGAGCAGATTTGAGAGGCACCCTTTCATCAGGGTTTCGTGGGCCTGCTATTGATGGTTCGATCTTGCTTAGATCAATTGTGAGGACCGTTGAATAGTTGGGGTGCGGGCTGGTCCGCTCAAGAAAAAGTCTCTGAACCTTACAGTATTCGCTCACAAACTTCGTGTGGCCGTTCTCTCTTCCTGTCCCGGTGAGGTAGGCGATTGTTTGTTCGTCCACTGGTGAGAATCCGACTGTTGCACCGTACTCTGGCGACATATTTCCTAACGTCGCCCGGTCGGGGACGCTCAACTCGCGGTATGCGTCACCGAAGTATTCAACGAATGCTCCTATGGGGTCTTCTTTGCGAAGAGCCTCAGTTACCGTCAGAACCAGATCAGTTGGTGTTGCTCCCTCCTGAAGTTGGCCCGTAAGTTTGACGCCGATAACTTTCGGTATCGGCATATAGTATGGCTCACCGAGCATGACTGCTTCGGCTTCTATTCCACCAACGCCCCAGCCTAACACCCCCAGCCCGTTGACCATCGTCGTGTGCGAATCAGTGCCAACAAGGGTGTCGGGGAAAGCAGTCAGGACGCCGCCAGTTTCATGGAGGGAAACAACTTTCGCTAAGTACTCGAGGTTGACTTGATGACAGATTCCTTTCCCTGGTGGGAAAATTCGCATACCACTAAACGATGATTGCGCCCACTTGAGAAGCGAATACCGCTCAGAATTTCTTTCATATTCCTTCTCCAGGTTCAACAGAAGCGCGTCAGGTATGCTCCAACTATCAACCTGAACCGAATGATCGATGATCAGGTCGACTGGAACTTTCGAATTGACCGTTCTCGGATCCAGCGTTCTTCTTGCGAACGCACTTCGCATCGCTGCCAGATCTACAATAAGTGGGACGCCAGTGTAGTCCTGCAGCAGAACACGGTAAGGCATGAACGGTAGCTCTTCACCAATACTCTTCGGCCACTCAGAGAGCCTATATACCGCATCTTTGGCGCCTGGAATTTTCCCAGATGATCGAAGCGTGTTCTCAAGAAGAACTCTGATCGAATAGGGGAGTCTTTCCAAGTCACACCCGATTTCGTGGAGCTTGCTGAGACCGAAATACTCAGCCTTACCCTCATGAGTATCAATTATACCTCTCACAAAATCGAAGCTGTCGTTCACAGCGAATCGCAGACAGCATCAACGAAGGCCGATATTTCTAGTTTCGTTTGAAGTCTACAGTCAACTCGCTTCGAGCGCAATCATACTCGCCAAACGGTCCAACAGTCATCTGACTGAGAACCGTTTATTCTAGAAGCTAGTTCAACTCTACTTAGTGCACGTCTTCAGATGTTCTTCCAAGCAAATTTCGCACATAGTGTTTCCGCATTTGGAGCAGGTCTTGAGTGGTGTTTCTAACGCACGGCCGCAGAATCCGCAGTAGGTGCCAGCTAACAACTCTGGGGTCAGCCCAATGGTTAGGATGCGGGTTCCTAAAGGATGTATAAGGTGGTTGTAATTCGCTAACGTTCGGGCAAGTCAAAGGGAGCCGGGGGCTGACACTGTTGTTGATTGCTCTTGGGTTACATAAGAGTGAAGGTTGTTATTGCTAACCCCGCCGAGAAGATGAAGAAGTTTGATGTTGATTGCTTGGTTGACACCGGCACAATCTATATGATGATACCAAGAGGCTTGCTTGAAAAGGTCGGAGTTAGGACGACAGGTTCGAGACGCTTCAGGCTGGCAAATGGGAAGGTGGAAGGGTATCCTGTTGGTGAAGCGTACGTAGAAGTTGGGAAAGTCGGAGCGACGTCACTGCTCGTATTTGGACCCGAGGGCGCACAACCATTACTTGGGGTTACGACTTTAGAGCTGTTAGGTTTCCAAGTTGATCCTGTTGCGGGTCAACTGAAGCCACTGGAACTGTACCTTCTCTGAGGCGTGTACACTCCATAGCTAGTCTCTCGTTACCTCTCTGAATCCAATCGCCGATCGGTGCCTCATAATCCAGACAACGCTGAGGAGGGGGACGTGTGGTTGAGATCTCACTCGGGGTCTTTTGAATAATTCTCTCATGGCTTCTTTTTGCGGCTTACCCAGACGATTGAATCATCGATCGTATTGCGGATTTCGAGGATTCGGTGAAAAGGAATGACGGATTCATCCATGCCATTCACTTCCTGAACGGTGAAGTATGATTTACCCAGATTCTTAATGCTAGACGCACGGACGATTTTCACGTCATCCGGTGCCCCTCTGTGCCTGTACGTTATCACATAATTCTCGGGGTTTTCGTTGCTGTCCCAACGAAGCCGGTTGAGAACATTCTTGAGGGGATGAACCACGGATTTTTCATCTGTTGTGTCTGTGACTAGGTTTTGGAGTACTAAGCCCTTATTAGTGCGCCTGCGACGGGTTTGATTAATTGGTGTTTCAATTGAGCGAATACTATTTGCCTGGCGCGACAACTGTGGGCGTGGTCTGTAAGGACGGCGTAATTCTTGCCGCGGAACGTCGGGTCACGTATGGTTATTTCGTTATGAGCAAGCATGGGAAGAAAGTCTTCAAGATCGCGGAAAAAATAGGTGCCGCCTGCGCCGGCATAGTAGCCGACATGCAAATCCTCACACGGGAAGTAGGGGCCTACCTGAACTTATATTCATACGAACGGGAGCAAAGTGTTAGCGTCAGGACAGCTGCCAAGCTAATGGGCAGCATGCTTTTCGAACGCCGCTACTTCCCATACATCGCTCAAACTATCGTGGGTGGAATGGACGAGGCCGGGCCGAAGCTATTCGTCTTGGACCCGTTAGGCTCGGTGATCGAGGATAAGTTCACCGCGGTAGGCTCAGGTGCGGAGATTGCGATGGGTCTCCTCGAAACCGACTACAAGGATGGGATGGCGGTCGAGGACGCGAAGGGGCTTGTTCGGAAAGCGGTTAAGGCCGCTTCAGCAAGGGATATCGGTAGCGGGGAAGGTATCGACATGCTCATCATAACTAACAGCGGCATACGCGAAGAACACGAAGCCGTTCTAAAGTAACTCACTCCATTCCGTTTTAATTGCGGAAGGCGTTAGCGATCGGGGAGCGCCTATGCTGTCAAAGAGCGATATGCATCAAATTCAAGCAGAACTATTATCCTATGATAAGGCAAGGGAAGAGCTTCAGGCTCTAACGAGAGGTACAACAAGGCTGTGCAGCTGGGCGATTATTCAGGTTCATCGTGGTAACCTATCGCAAGCGAGTAAGACCTTAAACGAAGCCAAGCATTCGCTCGACGAGCTTCAATCCTTGCTTTCGGCACATTCTGAGCTGCCTCAATTTGGGCAGGTGCTTGTTGCGTTCCAAGAGTACGCTGAAGCTAAGCTACTCTTTCAACTGAAAAAGAGCGGAGAGGTTGCCTCCTTGAAGGAGGTTGGGACAGGCAGCACAGCCTATCTGCTTGGGATGCTTGATTTCGTGGGAGAGATGCGAAGATTGATTCTTGACTCGCTGCGGCGTGGAAACGCAGACGAGGCGCAAAAACTGCTTTCAACTATGGAGGGTCTTTATGAGGATCTCATGTCGTTGGATAGGACCTCAATTCTCCCAAACTACCGTCATAAGCTGGACGCGGCTCGTAGAATCCTTGAAACGACCCGGGGCGACGTCGCTACTGATCTTCGCCGGGTTTCGTTGGAGAGAGCATTAAGAAGCGTGGAGCGCAAGCTCGGGTCCAACCTTAAGGAATCGAAAAGCGGACGACATGCGAATTAGGATTCCAACTGATATTTCGCCGCAAGGAGCCGTAATCATGCAACAGAGGCTCGCCCCACTCATCTCTGAAACAAGTGAATTGCCGACGAAGATAACCGCTCTAGTTGGTTGCGATGCCAGCTACCTGAGTGGGACAACACTGGCTGCGGCCGTCTTGACAGATTATGAGAATCTGCGGGCACTGAAAGTCAGGACCGTTAAGGAGCCTACTAGGTTTTCATATATTCCGGGTCTTCTTGCATTCAGAGAGGCGCCTGCAGTTTTACGAGCCATCCGCGCCCTGAGAGCTGCTTCCTACATTTGCATGGTTGATGCTCACGGGCTCGCTCACCCACGGAGATTCGGCCTTGCCTGCTTCGTTGGCTTAGCTTTGGACCGCCCTACCATTGGTGTTGCGAAGAGTCTCCTTTACGGTTCGGTGAAAGGGAATCATGTATTGGACGAGCATGGTTACCCGATAGCTGAGAGCATGGTTCTTCCAGGGAGTGGGAAAACCATCTATGTTAGTGTGGGGCACAAGGTATCCTTGAGGGATGCGGTTAGGATTGTCAAGTACTGCCTCACCACAGGCGGTCCCGTCCCAATCAAGCTAGCTCACGAAGAGGTAACGAAAGAAAAATGGCGAATCAAGGGATCAAATCCAGTCTCCTCATAACCCTTTACAAGCTCATAGAGGTAGGCGCTTACCCAGATGAAGTAATCTTCACCACGACTGAACTTGCGAGACTTTTAGGAGCATCTCAGCAAACAGCGTCCCGTCACCTAATTGAACTGGAGAAAATGGGACTTGTTCACAGAGTAAAGTTAGGTCGTCGTGAGTCCATAAAGATCACTTCGGGCGGCGTGAAACATCTCGATGATATGTTTCTGACGCTCAGACGGGCATTTGAGATGAAGAAGACTGAATTAATCTTCGAGGGCACCCTGTTCTCGGGCCTAGGCGAAGGCGCCTACTACATAAATCAAGAAGGGTATAGAAAGCAGTTTGTTGCAAAGCTCGGCTTCGAACCCTACCCTGGCACCTTGAACCTTAGAGTACGGAAAGAGGATCAAGAAGAGGTGCGTCTGCTTGAAGCTTCACCTTTCATACTTATCGAGGGATTTACTAACGGCAATAGAAGTTTCGGTCCTGCTAAATGCTTTCAGGGTAAGGCCGCGGACAAAATCAACTGTGCTCTGATCTCTCCAGTCCGTACTCACTACGAAGGCGATGTCGTCGAGATCATATCGAGTGAATATTTGAGAAAAGCACTTCGAATCAAGGACGGTGACACAGTGAAGATGAGAGCGTTTAGTTCAATTCCTCAGAAAGCTTCTGCTTCAGCAAACTAGAACTAGCATACTTCTCATGGTCAAACTTCGACAACCTAACCACCTTAATCTCTAAGCGGTGGCGCTGAATGATTTCAACGACTGTTTTTTCTAGGTTCTCTTGGTCGTAGCCGAAGGTGACGATATCCGGTTTAACTTCCGCTAAGACTTGTTCAAAGCCGAAGCCGACATCTTCGTACCCCAAGATGGCTATATCAACCGGTTTCAGGCCTTCGACAAGGGCGCGTCGATCTTCCTCCGGGACGACCGGTCTTCGCCCCTTCAATGTTTCGACGGTAATGTCAGTAGCAACAACCACTACCAAGACATCACCAAGCGACTTCGCTTCTGCGAGTGCAGCCAAGTGTCCGACATGGAGAACATCGTAGACGCCACCCGCCAACACGACTTTGATTAGTCTGCGGCCCTCCTCGGACAGAGTATAGCGCGTTTCAGATTCGCTCCGATGCTGCAACAAGTATTTTGAGCTCATCAGGTCGGCTAATGTGTCATGCTTGATCGTGTCCTGGAAGGTCCTTCCCGTGAAGGGCCCGTGCCTAAGCTGTGTGAGGTACGCGGCTTTAATGAGGGTTCGTTCATCTGTATTCATTCTAGCCCACCCAACATTCGGCCAACGCCATCTCATCACTAAATGCCTTACTGCTTGATTCGAGGTTGAGCCAATTCTAGGAGTATTAGAGCATCGAGCAGGCCCTCAGCGTATGCAACGGATGCCAGTGAAGTTGTTGCGCGTCCTTGGTCTAAGTAGTGACGCGCGTCTTGCAGATAACGGTGAATAGCATCGGTCACTCTATCAATGTTCGATGTTTTGACCGGGGGCCCCTCCGGCATTGTGGACGTTTTCTCGAGCTCTGCTGTGAGATTCGCAATATATCTACGGGCTCTAGAAGCTGGATCCTCATTGAGTGCGCTCAACGTTCTCTAATCACCAAGTTCTTCCTCGCGCCACAGAAAACCTGCAGTGCTTCTGCCTCGACGAAGTGGAGAGCAGCGGGTAAAATGAGACAGTGTGGAGGTTTACCGAAATCAACCTGCATAAGTTCCGAGACGGTTGCTGCATGAATAATCATGTCTGGTGCTTCCAATCTCGCTATACCCACAACAAGTGTTTCCGGTTTTAAGATAGGGTTTGGTGTTCGGGTTGCAAGTGATAATAATCCTTCGAGGGCTTGAGGGACGGTAACGTTGCGTTTGGTTTCAACATCTACTTCGAGAAGTAGAAGTGAATGTAAACCGGCTTCCATATTGACTCTGAGCCCAGCATAAATGCTCTCAGGAAGCCTATCTCCTGCCGCGACAGGCACAGTGATGGTTCTGCCGAATTTATACGACTGTAAACCAGTCGCCCCCGCCGCTGCCGAAGCTACCGAGGCTCCATGGATGATGCGAGTTCGAATACCTGCCCTATGGGCTCGCAGGCGTAAGTCAACGTGAGTTGTGGCCACCATCGGATCTCCAGCCACCAGAAAAGCAATTCTTTCCGTCTTAGCTTTCGACAGGATTTTGTTTTCAGCGCATTCCTCGACATCAATACGTGAAAGGATATCGACGGGCTTACCTATAGCCTCGCTAAGCTTTTCAATTCTCAGTCCGGGCATTACGCTGGTGTAAAATTCCGCGAAAACTCGATCACAGCTTCTTGCTTCAGCTTGCCCGCGGAGTGACAGGCCAAGTTCATCGTACAAACCTAAGCCTATGAAGATTAACTCCCCCATGACGCACACTTCTCCTCGCTGTCACTTGTCGCCAAGAATACTTTAATTCGCGAGAAAACTTTCACAAGCCTTCAGCGGGTCCGTAGCTCAGCCAGGTAGAGCGGCGGACGAGATTCAGCTTTGGCCGAAGCTCTTAACTGGATCGGGGATACCCGAAGGTCGAGAGCCACAAAACAGAGCAAAGTGGCCGGCAGGGTTCAAATCCCTCCGGACCCGCCACACCAACGGTTCCCGCTAGGGTCCGGCAAATACCGGAAAAACCGTCCCTAGAATTACCGTTCATTCCAGATGTTAGTGCGCGTGCGCCGCTATTACGAGAGTTCAAATTTGATTGCGCGCCCCAAGCGGCCTACACGCACAGAAAGATTCCTGTACCCGCGTAAGCCTGAGCAGCAGAAAGGACTCCTATTCTAGAGACGATTACGCGATCACTTTCCAAATTCGACGCGTGGGAAGGAGATAGACTGGGTCAGGAAAGATTGGGGTTTAACGAAAATTGCCGCAGAGTATGACGTTGCGGTCTTCTGAACACAAAGATGTCAAGGATTCAACAAGCGTTTCGCAAAATAATGGACTTCCAACCCTCGATTGCTTATTCAGAGCATTGTAACGAAGGACTGTGAAAGTCGTTCGGCAACGGATGCTGCGCTTTATTGAACACGAGGTCGCTGCTAAACGTGAGGGTGTGGTTGCACTTTCTTGTTTCACGTGGCATCTATCTGATGGCGGCAGCATTTACTAAAATCATTTTGATTTCAGGAAACTTGCAAAACTATCCTTTCCAAGGCTCTCTGCCCTGGCCAAGCACAGCCGCATGGTCTCAGTTGCTGTATCAGTCACTCTTCTACGGTGACTCTGGCTGGTACTGGACCATAATAGCGAACGGTTACGAGAAGGCACCATTCACGTACAAGCTTGCCAACTGGGCATTCTTTCCGCTATATCCTCTACTTGTCAGGTTGCTCGGGTCAAATCCATGGGTGGGTATTCTAATCTCTAACTTGTCTGCTCTTCTTGCGATCTTGATCCTACGCAATGTAGTGGTGAAAAAATACGATTCGTCGTTGGCTGACCGCGTTGTAATGCTCATGCTCTACTTTCCGTTCTCATATCATCTTTCTGCCTTCAGACCTGAAGGGTTACTGCTGCTCCTAATTGTTCTGACGTATGTTTTTTCCCTTGAACGAAGATGGGGACTGGCTGGCCTTTGTGGTTTCCTGGCGGCGCTTACTAAAGCTGAGGGGCTTTCTGTTGCGATTCTCATCGCATATGAATATCTTATGAGCATAAATTTCAATTGGCGAGGAATCCGAATTGGATCGATCGCAACATTAGGCCCATTCGCTGGCATCGTGTCATTCTCGACATATCTCTGGACGATGACGGGAGATCCCTTTGCATGGCTGAAGGTTAGAGTAGCATGGGGTCAGGCGAGTAGACTTCCATGGACCGCAATCACTGCATATGTTTCGCGCCCGATGTTCATCGACTATGGAGGGTGGAACCTTGCGGCTATCAATTGGATTGTTATGATTCTGTCACTAGCCACTGCAACCTATCTCGTCGTTCACTCGATCCACAAGAGGGAGCGTGACGAGTTAGGATTAGGACTGTTTGCGATCCTGTTCATCTTAGCACTAATGACCTCGGCCAGTTCTATCAATTTCGGAAGGTACGCGCTGGCGATTTTTCCTCTATTCATTGTGTGGGGGAAGTTGAAACGAAACGTTCTGTTCGAGGCTGTTCTGGTTAGCTTCACGGCTTTGCTCGTTCTCTTCGGCTGTTGGATGGGACTCGGCCTAAATGCGGTAATGGTTTGAAAGTCAGAACCGTCGGGTTTGAGCTGTGAAGTTGTGTGTGCGTGTATGTAACGTGTCTTGTTTTTCTCACTCCGCCTGACAAGGAGTCGCCCAAAGAAGAACAAGCAGGTTACAATTCAGTCACACCATGATAACCACACACAGAGAGAACCTCAATGGTACGACGAAAGCGAAGCCTTCCTTGGAAGATACGAGACTTGAACGGTCCGGTTAAATAACGGGAGATGCATGCCGAGTAATTGGGTTTGGAGAATATTCATGCTTGAAGGGAAGGGCAGATTATCTAGAAGAAAGGACGGAAAGTACTTCCTGTATCTTCCTAAGAACGTAGTGCTAGACAGTGCTTTCCCCTTCAAGCTGGAATCATCAATAGCGGTTAGAGTAGTTGCGGATCCCAAGGAAGGAAAGCTTCTGGTCCTACCTGAAATCCAAAAGGGACGCAAGAAAAGAGACTAGAACATTCACTTTGCTAGGTCCTCATTTCAGCGCAATTGTTGGCCAATTCAGCCGTCATGTGAAAACCTGCCTCGAACTAGCCTATGTGTTTCAGTTGCCGTAACACATTTTCTAGCAGAAACCGTCCTCTACCTTCAGCCTTTGCGTTACGCGGAGTTTCTGGCTCGCTCTCCAGATTAATAGCAGGGAACTCGGCTCATGCAGCAGGGTTCGTTCTGTGCAGGTTGCTAAGAAACTTGAAATTTCAGGTCGAAGGCTGTGCAACTGCCCTGAAAATCATCTCAACTGTATGACGGCGAAGGAATGGGTTAAGGCTCAGATAGGTGTCTGGGAGGTTTTCTACGAAGGGCGGGATGTCCGCGACAAAGAGATTCATCCAGCTGTGATGCCTATCGCCCTAGCTCGGAAGGTGATTGAGTTGTTTACACATCGCGGGGACGTGGTTCTAGACCCGTTCAATGGGATCGGAACCACTCTGGTTGCTTGCAATGACCTTGAACGAAATGGTGTCGGTTTCGACATAAATCCCTTGTACTGTCACGTCGCCAAACAACGTCTCTCCAAGAACAAGCTCGACAGCAGAACGAAAGAGCTAGTGATCTGTGACGACGCTAGAAGCATTTCGGAGTATTTAGAACCCGAATCTCTCAACCTAATCTTTACGTCGCCGCCCTACGCGAACCTGTTAAACCGGGTTCGGCTCAACAAGAGTAGACGCGGTGACCTCAGACGAAACAAGCAGTTCCTAAGAGTTGAGCAGTACAGTCAAGATCCAAAGGACCTAGGAACGCTTGAAGTCGAACGCTATTCGGAAGAGGTGAAGTGTGTCTATGGGAAGCTTCTTCCTCTTCTAAAGCCGCGCGGTCACGCAGTTATCAACGTTCCAGATATGTGGTGGAAAAGCGAGGGCTATGGAAAAAGAATCCCAATCCACATTAACATCTATCGGTCCCTTATCGAAGCAGGCTACGAGTTCCGGAATACGATCATATGGGATCGAACGAACATAGTGAACAAAATCGGAATATTCGGTTGGCCGTCAAACTACATAACCATGGGAACAACGTTCGAATATCTACTTGATTTTTGGAGGCCTCCAACCGAATGACACCGAGACGCGCCCTACCTCCTCCATAGACCAATCATCAACAACCTTGCGTTAAACCCACGAAAGTCACAAGGACTAAGTAATTGTGAAGCAGAAACGAATCTGAGACTTCGATTTGAAGCTCTTAATCGCTGATACTCTTCCAGCATCTCACGTTGATACTTTGCGCAAGATTGTGGGCGAGGTTGAATACGACCCCGACTTGACGGAGGAGTCGTTAGTAGATCGAATAAGAGGAGCCAAAATTTTGGTTGTAAGAGGGACGAAGGTTCGGGCGCAAGCGGTTGAGGCGGGGGAAGATCTGGAACTTATTGTGAGGGCTGGAGCGGGAACAGAAAATATTGATATGGCCGCAGCGTCGGCGAAAGGAGTTTACGTGACCAATTGTCCTGACAAGAACGCGGCCGCCGTGGCTGAACTCACTTTTGGCTTGCTGCTTGCTGTTGACCGAAAAATCCCGGAGCAGAACGTGGCCTTACACGAAGGCAAGTGGAACAAATCCGTCTTCCAACATGCGGACGGTCTGAAGGGGAGGGTCTTCGGCGTCGTCGGCGTGGGTTCCGTCGGGCGGGAAGTGATTAAACGTGCGAAGGCGTTCGAGATGCGAGTAGTCGCATGGTCCAGAAGCCTCACGGACCGAAAAGCTGCAGAACTCGGCGTCTCCCGAGCATCCTCGGTCGATGAACTCATAGAAAAATGTGACATCATCTCCCTGCACGTCGCTCTAACCGCTGAAACGAACCATCTGATTTCAGCTGAACGAATCGCGCGAATGAAGCAAGGAACGATAATTATCAACACAGCCCGCGGCGCCGTTGTCGATAACGTTGCATTGGCTGAAGCTCTCAAGAAGGGCCGAATCCGTGCGGGGCTTGATGTGTACGAAAGAGAGCCTGGGGAAGGGCAGGGAAATTTTGTCGACGTGTTGGCCGGCGTGCCAAACTGGGTGGGAACCCACCATGTGGGGGCTTCAACTTTACAAGCACAAAGGGCAACAGCGGACGAAACAGTTCGAATAATCGAACACTATCTAAGGACTGGGGATGTTGAAAACTGCGTGAACTTCGCACAGGAGACTTCAGCACTATACGAACTAATAATTCGACATTACGACAGAATTGGCGTGCTTACTACGATTCTAACGGATCTAAGAGAGTCAAGAATTAGTGTGCACGAGGTTCACAATGTAATATTCGAGGGGGCGAACGCAGCGGTGGCACACATTCAAATTGACACATATCCGACGAACCAAGTGATCGAAAGGATCTCCAGCAGAAAAACAGAGATCATCAGTCTGAGGATAGTGAAGCTTCAACCTACTTCGGGCGAGGCTCAAGTCAACAACGCCTGAAAGAAACCGGTACATAGACGGTTACGTTCCATGTTCAATATGAAGAGCGCTACACTGGATTCAGCTGATTAGCTGTGATCGGTTTTATGATGAGGGCATAGCGCGTTGTAGACAGGGGGATTAATGGCAAACCTTTCCGTTGGAAAAAACGAGCGCCTTCAGGCTGTTTTGTCACTTTCGTCTTTGCTTGTGACGAGTGCGTCGGTACTTAATTATTCCTGTTAATCGCTTGTACCAATACAGATTCGACACAAGAATAATGGCGACTGCGGCTGCAAGGAGTGTTAGAAGGGTTATGTTGTTTTCTCTGAGAGGGATGAGCGGTTGAAGTTCGCTTAGTGCTGCGTTAGCGTAGGTTAATGCGTCGTCGATCTGCCCTTTCGCTACCGTGTACCAGCCTAGATTGAAGTTCTCTTGGGCGGCGGTCACGAGTTTGGTAGCTTCGTTATACGAGGACGTGATGTTCTGGGGGAGAGAGGTTGTGTCGTTTCCAGTCATCTGGCCGATTTGCTCAAGAATCTGCGCCGCCTCATACGAGCTAGTATTGAATGTTAGATAGCTATCGATGGCAAACGCTCCGAAGGCTATGTCTCCGCCGTACCTTGGTTCGAAGCCTAAGTTCGGCCACCGACTCCATGCCATCTTCATGAACGTTGGGCCGCGACTTGCCATTTCATAATCGATGAGGTTAAAGTCTATGCCGAAGGTTTTTTCGAACCACGTCGTTTGTTGGTCTCGAATTGAGGACGTGTTCTTCATGCCTTCTTGGACGAAGGAAACTATGCCGGCGTTCTCCACCTCGCGCATGTCGGGTTGGTAGAATTGTGGGTAGAGGCCCCACCAACTTGAGATTGGGTACTTGATGATCGCTAGGGCCTGAAGGGGCACAGGGGTTCGGTCTGGGTATCTCATCTGGGTCAGCCAGTTAGCTGCGAGTAAGGCTGAATTGTAATACTTACCGTCACCTGTGAGTTGTGAGAGCATTAGGAGGGCTGGTATCGCGTCGGCTGCGCTCCATAATGATTCGGCGACTCGCCAACCGAATTCATGTTTTTCCGTCTGGTAACCATAGTAGAATCCTCCTACGGCCATGCTATCGTTCGCGTATGTGTGGTTTCCCCAATTCGTGTCGGTATTCGTAACTTGGAAGCTGAGGAGCCAATCGGCATATTTCTCCGCCGCGGTCAGGTATCGCTCATCGCCCGTTAACCGGAAGAGTTGGGACCAAGCGAGGATCGTGAAGCCAGCGTGATTGGTGGAAACGCTGTTTGTATAATGCGTCTCATTCCACTCATACGGCAGCGCACCGTAAACTGGCGTGTTTTCCCATTCGGGGCCGATGAATTGTCTTGATAACATGTACTGCCCAGCAGCCTCAGCTGAGTTGAGATAGGTCTTGTTTCCGGTGAGCATGTACAATTCCGCGAGAACCCACGCTGACTCCGTGGTCTCGTACATTCTCGGTTTCCAACCTAGCGCCCAGTAATATTGAGTGACAGGGAAAGCGCCAGCATACTGTCCACTATGAATCTGCGTTCCTACCAGCCAACTACCGTAACGGTTGAGCATGGCGAGTGCGGTCTGGTCGTGTGTCAGACGGTAATATGCCATCAGAGTTGTGGCGATGGGGTTTCCGTGTTCAGCGGCGGGAAAAACCGCTTGGAGCGTAGTCCGGTCGTCTTCACTTCCATAATTACCATTGGCACCAGCCGAAACGCTGGCCTGTTCTGCCCAGAATCCGGAATTATCAACAGTGATATTTTCTCCATTGGCGCTAAGCACAGCGTAGGCAGGGGTTGTGCTTCTCGTACCTGGTATTTGGGAACCTTGAAAATATCCGTAGTAAACGTTGAAAATTTCCAAATACTTCGGATCCCCTGTTTCTAGGTAAGCGTCGAGCGCAGCATTGGCTCCTTCGCCCGCGTCATGCCCTCCGATTAGGTATGCCAACTTTTGCCGTTCTCCGCCTGCGATGCCTCCCAATCCAGCAGTTATGGTTCCATTATCAAAGAAGAACGGATCCAATCCCCAAACGCGCTCGTCTTTGTATGGTATGCCCCACGAATCGTTCAGCGGTGTTACTTGGAATGAAGTGATCCAGTCTGCAGCTTCCAAACCGAGCTTCGCATACCGTGTCTCCGATTCAGATGATCGAGTTGATAGAGCGGGGACAACAAGAGACTGGTTCATCAGAACGGCTACCAGAATGAGAATGCAGAAGTAATGGGTTAGAGAAGTCAGGTTCGTAGGTCGGTGAAATGATTGTCTCCCAACTTGTGTCAACTCCGTGGGTGAACCGCTGAAATTTCCTTGAACCATAGAGGAACTAACCTGACCCATCTAACTCCCTTCATCCCAGCTCTTTCAATCTTCTCGTCTGCTGAGGTAGGGGTCGGCTCACGCCTCTCCGGTCGCTTCTGCCGATTGGTAGTTTGTGTTCTTAGTTTATCCAGACAGTTCGTTTGGCTGTGAACTCTAGTAGGCCATATCGGGAGAGTTCGCTTCCCAATCCGCTCTTCTTTACGCCCCCGAACGGTAGTCGGGGGTCTGAGGAAACTATCTTGTTGATGAATACCATTCCTGTCTCTATGGATGGGACGAGTCTTTCGGCTTCTTCGGTTTTTCCCCACACGGAAGCGCCTAACCCATATGGTGTTTCGTTGGCTAGTTTGACCGCTTCCTCATTTGTCTTGAACCTCTTGAGAATTGCGACGGGGCCGAACACTTCCTGATCGTAGAGGGCGTCGGTGCGGACGATCGTTGGTGGAACGAAGTTTCCATCATTCTTGTCGGCAAGGGCTTCGACTTGGCCGATTGGCTTTAGCTCCTCAACTTGTTTCGTGACGATTTGTTTCTGTTCGCTGCTTGAGAGGGGGCCGAGGAAAGTGTTCTTATCGAGGGGGTCACCGATTTTGACGTTCGAAAACTGTTCCTTCATCCCCTTGTAGAAGCGGTCGAAAATCTTGTCGTCGACGATGAACCGTTTTGATGCGATGCAGGATTGGCCGTTGTTCTGGATTCTGGCGAATGTGCAGTTGTTGATGGCGTCCTCTAGGTTTGCGCTGCCCAAGACTATGTATGGGTCGGAGCCACCCAGCTCCAAGACGACCTTCTTGATCTTCCGCCCAGCTTCCTCCGCAATCTTAGACCCGATCTCGGTGGAGCCGGTGAAGGAAACGCCGTCAACATATTTGATAGCGCTTAACGCGACGTTGCCTCGGCAGACGGTGGATTTGAAAATGTCTGAGCCTATGATTTCCTGAAGTTTGAGGCTTGTCCCTGTTACGATTGAAGCATGTTTGAGTAACACTGTGTTGCCCGTCGCCATTGCTGGGATGGCTGCACGCATCACCTGCCAGGCGGGGTAGTTCCAGGGCATGATTAGGAGAATTGTGCCGAGCGGGTCGAACCTGATGTAGCTTTTCTTTGCGTCAGTCTTCACTTGCTCCGGGGCAAGCATTGTGCCTGCGTTTTCGGTTATGTAATCGACGACCCAAATGCACTTCTTGAGTTCGGCTTCGCTTTGCGCGACGGGTTTCCCCATCTCGGTGCTCATGAGTGCAGCGAGCGTTGGCAGCTCAGTTTCCATTTTCTTCTTGATTTCTTTCAGTCTCTCAAGCCTTGCGTCTAGGTCGCGTTTCCATTTCAGCTGCGCGTCTTTCAGTGAAGAAATCTTACTCTTGATGTCGTCGAGGTTTTCTTCTTTGTACTCGTGCAGTTTCTGGCCAGTGTATGGGTTTACGGTAATGATGGCCAAGGGCCTTCCCGTATCCATACCGGGCTGCGGTCTTTATTCTTTCACGCGTCAACTCGAGGCAGGTGACTTAGCCGCTCTCCCGTAGATCTCTAGGCCTTTTTCTAGGAGAGTTTCACTGATTATCAGTGGTGCCATGAAGCGGAGAACGTTGCCATAATGGCCGCATGTGTGCATCAGTAGGCCGTTCTCCAACATTTCTTTTCGCATTCGGATAGCGCCTTGCTTCGACGGCGTCTTGGTCTGTTTTGATTCCACGATCTCATTGCCGATCATGAACCCTCTCCCCCTGACTTCGCCCACGTTTTTGCTGGACTCGGCTATTTGCTCAAACTCTGTTTTCGCTTTTTCACCTAGGCGGGTGACGTGGTTGAGGAGGTTTTCTTTTCTTATGTAGTCGATGGTTGCGGCTCCGGCGGCCATGGCGAGTGGGTTGCCTCGGTAGGTTCCCAAATGGAACGCTTCGGGAACAGTTTCATCATATTCCTTCTTGTACGCTATCAGTGAGAGGGGTATGCCGGCCCCAACGGATTTGGAGACGCACATGATGTCGGGGGGCGTGTCGGTGAGTTCGCAGCCCCAAAACTTCCCCGTCCTACCATACCCAGTTTGCACTTCGTCAATTATCAGCGGGATTTGGAATCTATCCGCAATTTCCCTCAACCCGGGGAGGAAGTCATCGGGTGGGACAATGTATCCGCCTTCACCCTGGATGGGTTCGACAAAGATTCCGGCCGGCTGATCGAGGCCTGAATGTTCGTCCACAAGCAAGTCCTCTAGATACCTCAGAATGACCTTACCCTCATCCCCCCTCTTCTGAACTGGGAACGGGAACCGGTAGGAGTATGGGTAGGGTATGTGGAAGACGCCTGAACGTACGGCGTGCGCCGATTCAAGGTAGTGTCTACTAGATGTTAGGCTGACGATGCCTTGATGGATGCCGTGGTAGGATCCTCCGAAAGCAATGATCGTATTCCTCCCAGTCACATGTTTAGCTAAGCTAATGGCGGCTTCACACGCGTCCCCTCCGGTCACGGTCAACATAACCTTCGCATTACCACGTAGCCCGCCTGGGAGAACGGAATGCAACTTCTCAAGGAAGCTGATTCTCGCTTCCGTTGGAATCTCAAGCGCATGCCAAATTCGCTCAATCTGAGATTTCACGGCGGCGGTGATGAATGGGTTGTTGTGGCCTAGGTTGAGTACGCATATTCCTGAAACCCAGTCGATGAAAACGTTCCCATCAACATCTTTGATGGTCGCCCCTCTAGCTGAATCGATACCTATAGGGAAAGCCTTGCTGTAAATCACAGCTCTCGTTTCAAGCGCTGATTGTTTTGCTAACAGTTCTTTGGATTTGGGGCCTGGGGGTTTAACGACGATCCTCGGTGCTTCTTCAAAACTCAATTCTTGCAAGGAAACCATAACCAGCCTATTGAGTGCAGGCAATGAATGTACTTAGGGTTATATGCTCTCGCCGACTGGGGGCTCCTAGTTTGCCGCTTTACGATGCTGAAAAATTGGGGGTTCAAGGAATTTACGCGTATCTGGGAAGTCTCTGAGTCCGTGGTTGCGTCATTGCGGTTGGGTGGCGTTGCAGTGCGGGCAGATGCTCGTCCCCAAAGGTAGCTGTGCGCCGCATTGTACACAAGAACGCAGTTGCGGCACAGGCGCTGAAGATGGGATTGGTTTCCATTCTGATCTCAGTTCTAGTTCCTGCCGGGTCTGGATGGTTCTAATCAAATCCCCCCTAGTCACGATGCCTCGTAGCTGTCCGTTCTCTGTAACCAGGAGCCTACCAACCTTCTCACGCGCAATCTTCTGTAAAGCATCCAAAGCTGAGAGGTTGGGCGGGGCGGCCACTGCGCGTTCGATGGGTATCATTGCTTGCGCAACAGTCTCAGAGCTCCTCATATCTTTCGGAATAGCGCGAACGCACTGCAGGGTTATCAACCCGAGCAGCTGCCCATCCCTGACAACTGGGTAGCCACCGTGCGGGTGGACAAGGAAGTAATCAGAAACCACCTGCTGAACCGTAATGTTCGGCGGCACCGCTAAGACCTCCCGCGTCATAATGTTCCCTACGGTTATTCCACTGAGTGTTTCACCGACGAGCGTCTGTCTAAGGCTGGTTTCCGCGCCGGACTTGATGAACCAACCTAACACTACAATCCAGATTCCGTCCACGAAATCTCCAAAAATTATCGCTACGAAACCACCAAGCATCATGAGAAGTGAAAGGGCTTCGCTGACTCGGGTTGCAGTTCTTGTTGCGGTGATTAGGTTCTTGGAGTGTTTCCAGAGACTTCCGCGGAAGACGCGGCCTCCGTCAAGCGGGAAGGCGGGTAACAGGTTGAATGCGCCCAGTGCAGCGTTGATTAGAGCCCCATATCCAACTGTGGCGGTTATGATGATGGGTAACTGAGCTTCTTGCCCCACATACCAGACTGCGCCGAGGATGCCGGCGATGAGAAAACTCATCAGCGGTCCCGCGGCTGCCATCCGAACCTCTAGGCCCGGATCCTGCGGCTCCTCCGTCATCTCAGAAACTCCCCCAAAAAAGAAGAGTGTTATCCTGGCGATGGGCAACCCATTCTTCTTCGCAATATACGAATGCGAAAGCTCATGAACCAACACGGAAACGAACAAGACGATGGATGACGCGATTCCTATGGTCCAATATGTGACCTCGCTAAGCCCCGGGTATTGATGGGGCATGTAACCATACGCTAAGGACCAAGCGATGAGAAGGAAAACAAGCCATAACGTGTAATGTATCCGCACGGGTATCCCCATAATTTTCCCAAGATTAATCGACATGGTTCCTCACGCGTTGAAGAAGCGAGGCCGTGCAAAAAAAGCCTTCTTGGGTTCTGGATCCAGGCGCAGACCTACCTCTCGACTAGGGTTGTGAAGATACTCTGCTCGGCGGTATCCTAAACGTACCGCTCATTGAGGTGATATGACATCGCGTAGAGTTTTGAGCATGAGGTCGATGTCGGCCATTTCTATGTAACCCATGTTTCCGATCCTGAAGGTTTTCTTCTTGAGCGGCCCATATCCTTCGGCCAGCTCGAACCCATTTTGGCGCATCCTCTCATAAACGACACCGCCCTCCATGATTTTTGGTGCGTTGATGCAGTTCACCGTGGGGCTCTCGGAGCCTTTCTGTGGGAAGGTGGATAGGCCAATCTTCTCGATCCCTTCTCTAATCTTCCGGTTTCGTTCCTTGTACAAGTCGAAGTACCATTTCTTTCCGCCCTTCCGTTGGATCATTTTCAGCGCGGTGTTGAGGCCGGCGATTTGTGGTATGACTGAGGTGACTGGGGTGCCATGGCCTTTCTTCTGGTCTTCTTCCCAAACTTTAAAGTCGAAGTACCATCCCTTGTTCGTAGCCGTCGCGGAGAGGTTCAGCGCCTGTTCGCTTACGCTGCCCATCCCCAAGCCGGGGGGAACGCCGAAGCATTTCTGTGAGCTTGAAAAGCAAACATCAAGTCCCAATTCGTCCACGTTAATGTCGGTGCCGCCCATTGAGCTGACGGCGTCCACGAACAGTAGCTTTCCATGTTTCTTGACGGTGGCGGCTAGTTCTTTTAGTGGGTTGATGAGGCCGACGCTTGTCTCATTGTGGGTGAGGGCTACAGCCTCAACATCAGGGTTTTCCCTCAACGCCCCATCCAACTCCCCTGCTGATGTGGGCTGGCCGAGGGGTGGGGCTAGCTTCACGAGCGTTATCCCATTGGATTCTGCTACTTCAGCGAAGCGTTCGCCGAAACTTCCGTTTATGCAGCACAGCATCTTCTTCCTCACACAGTTCCTCACCGACGCCTCCATGAAACCTGTCCCAGTACTGCTGAACAGGAAGATCTCGTTTTTCGTCGAAATGAAATCCTGTAAAAGTCGAACGGTCTCATAATGCATGGTGAGGTACTCTTTACTCCGATGGCTTAGCATCTGCCGTCCCATAGCTTCAAGCACTTCAGGGTAGCAGGCCACCGGTCCAACAGTGAAGAGCTTCACGTAGCCACACCGCACGCTGACCACTTCGACACCGAACATAAAAGAATGGAGTCGAAAACCCAAGAGCGGGCAGGTTCAGAGATCAAGTCGATGCTCGCAAAAGCCAAGTAACACTGAACCATCCTTTACTCCCACCCCAATGAACCTCAACATTCTCGCGTTCACGGATTTTCATGGAAACGAGGATGCATACGTGAGAGCGAAGCAGTTAATCGCGGAAAAGAAACCATCGTTTGTGATAGTTGCCGGTGACATATTCAACCACAACCCCGATCGAGCGGGACAACATCTGCTCGATCTCGCAAGCGCCGGCCGGTCCATCTACTTTATCCCAGGAAACATGGATGGTGTTGGGTTGGCGGCTTGGCATGGGGTTGAGAATGTTCATGGATTGCATGGGCGCTGTGAATACGTAGGGGATGTGGCCCTTTTGGGGTTGGGTGGTTCCCCTCACGGTCCATTCCGAACCGTGTTCGAGTACAGTGAGGAAGAGGCTGCGGGCTTGTTAGAGGAGGCAACTAAATCCTATCATGGGGGTAGGTTGATTGTCGTCTCCCACTGTCCGCCGAAGGGTACTAAACTCGACCAAGTCTCAAGTGGCGAACATATAGGAAGCACCTCGGTCCGTAAATTCGTTGAGGAACAGAAACCCATCCTGGTCATCTCAGGGCATGTTCACGAAGCGCAAGGAATCGACAGGATTGGTTCAACCACCCTCGTCAATACCGGCCCAGCCCAACGCGGCAACTACGCGACTGTAGCCCTGAACGAACTGATGACGGTACGGCTGCTGAGCTTCCACTAGCCAATTACATGTTCGTTCTGAATGAGAGAGGCGCCGATACGGCGTGAACACCTCCATGCCTCCAGCCGGCTCGGAAGCGATGAAGTATAGGTGTGAATTGCATTGATTGACATGCTTACCGTCCTGTCGATTTCAATAATTGCCGCTCTGCTTGGGGCTCTTACCGGCCTCGGTGGCGGAAGTATCACTATCCCAGTGCTTGGTTAGTTTTCGAACAATCTGTGAATGTCGTAATGTGCTGAAAGATTAATGTAGAGCGGCCAAATCTTAGCTTCACCTTCATAGTTCAAGGTGCATTTGGTTGCCAGTCAAGAATGGAGATTTCATACTCGCTAACTATACCCTCAAGGTGAAGGAGAGCGGGGAAACGGTTGGGACTACGCTTGAAAGCGTGGCCAAGGAAAAGAAGCTCTATCGTGGGGAAGAACGGTACGAACCTTTCTTCATCATAGTTGGGGAAGGATGGGTGCCGAAGGGATTAGACGAGGCATTGACGAATCTCGAAATTGGCGTGGCCACCACAGTCGAGCTTCCTCCAGAGAAGGGATATGGTGTTCGTGATCCTAAGAAGGTTCGACTTGTTCCGCTTCGAAAATTCGCAGCTGAAGGTGTGACTCCAGTTCCGGGTTTGCAAGTGAACCTCGACGGGAAGACAGCCCAAGTTCGCTCCGTGGGGGCAGGCCGAGTTCAGGTAGACTACAACAATCCATTCGCAGGTAAGACGCTCATATACGATATAACTCTAGAAAAGATCGTTGAAGCCGAAGATGAGAAAGTGCGCAACTTGGTTCACAAACGGATTTCATCTGTGGACCAACAAAAGTTTTCGATTAAGATTGAGAGCGGTAAACTCCAAGTCGAGGTTCCAGAAGAAGCGTTCTTCTTAGAAGGTTTGCAAGTTGCTAAGCGTACATTGACCGCTGATGTGGAAAAGTACATGTCGAAGATAGAAGCGGTTACGTTTGTTGAGACCTTCAAGAAGCCTCCGACGGCACCTTCCGCCACACCACCACAGGCGGCGCCCGTTCAACCTGCTACAACAGCTTAGTCACAAGGATATTCGAGGCGTGGTTCGCAGTCGAGCTTAGTTTCTCCGCGACCTTCGGAACAGGAATTGTTGCAAAATGGATTAAGGGCTGACGGGCTAACGATGAAATAATCGTAGCCTTGTAGCTACCTTATTCTTCGATCCCTGTTGAGAGTGTGTGTCTGCCAGGAGTAGTTTCGCAGTCTCTTGGACGCTCCAAAACCGCAGGCCGAGCAACGCTTCCACCTGATATGATACGAGTGCCTTCCGCATCGTCTGCATCGGATGTGAGTCTTCGAACGTCCTCGTCTTCCAAATGAGGCTGTTCCTTTCGTCAAAACCTTCGCGATCCCCGTAATCTGCTAAACTAACTAAACTACCTCTTCGGAGGTGGTGATACGAGAACTACATTGTCTCCCCTGACAATAATCGTGCCGATGTTCCGAGTATTCTCCGGGTTCGAGACGTCTTCCGCGTCCTCGAGGACCAAATTCATGTGCTGGTCGTAGCTGTAGAGTTTTCCGCGTATGGTGCGGCTTCCTTTCAGTTCCACGAGAACGATTTTGCTGAGGCTCTCTTGGAATATCTTGTCGGCTACTGCAGACATTGTTCTTTCTGACCTGATTTGTTGACGTGAGGTTTCCGTAGAAGAGGAAGCTCCAAATTAAAGGTTAGGCTACGTAATCTAGTAGGCAGTTTGCCTAGCAGGGCTTTCGAATGATCTCGCGTCTATTCGCAAAGAGACGTCAGAGCTGAAGTCATTGCCTTCGATGCGCCGTCTCAAAGACAGAGAAGTTAAGGGGCTTCTTAGAGATTTCATTGGTCGCTATCCTGGCGTTGAAGAATTTCTCGTATCGGCGAAGACCTTTGATGAAGTCGTCGTTGGTGAAGAGATGGTCTATTTCGTGGATGATTTGCCCTTGATTTTGCGGAGGACGATTGGCTTACTACCGTCGCTGAAGTTCGAAAAATGTGTCAATTCGTTGCCGCGAGTTGTTGTTGATATGGGTGCAGTGGCCCATGTCGCGAACGGCGCCGACATTATGCGCCCTGGAATCAGTGATATTCCAAGCGATTTTGCTAAGGGCGATTTGCTGGTAATCGTCGATGAAAAATACAGTAAACCACTCGCTTTAGGCCTAGCCGAGGTAGAGTCGAAGGAAATGAAGTCAATGAGTAAGGGCAAGGTGATCGAGAACGTTCACTTTGTAGGTGACGAGCTTTGGAACTCGTATAATAAGCCAAGCTGATGAACCGTTTTCCAGTAGAAATTGACGTAATTCGCCTGTGGAAATTGTGTCAAATTTCTAGGCGCGTGAGTGACAAACTCCGCACACTTCTCTATGCAAGTCCTGCTAAGTCTTTACATGGGCATGTTAGAATCCCCCTCTTTGGGCGCAAACGTTTAAACTGTTATCCACCGAGAAACCGCACGTTGAAACCGGTGGACTCAAGTTGATAGGCTCTAATTATGTGGGAGCCGAAAGGTTTCCCTTGGTTAACCCCTCGATTCAGCATCCGATCTATGTTAAAGCGTTCCCGCTTCGCGATCCAACTGATGTGCCGAGGATCAAGGCTGAGATAATTGAGGGAAATATATTGATCGTTAAAATCACCCCTATTGCGAAGCGGAGTGTCGAAGAGACAAAGTCTGCAATCAGTGAACTCGTCGCCTTCGTGAAATCCATTCAAGGAGATATCGCAAGGCTCGGTGAAGAACGAATTGTTATGACGCCGCCGACCGTCAAGGTTTGGCGGGGAAGAGAAATTCCTATGGAAGCCACGGCAACTGGTGCTGCGGCTAACGAGGAAGCATAGTCCGTCTGTTCCGCGCTGAGCTGGGCGGTTAGCCTATCTCAGCCTCAACTTCTCTAGCAGGTCAGGCGCTACTGTTCTCAGGTTCAGAATTCTTGAAACCTGGTGCGCAAATAGGTCGGTCTTTCGTCTTTCTCCATGTCCCATTATTACTCTTGAAGGCCTAGGTGACACTCGCTTAAGAAAAGCGAAGAGTTGGTTTCTGTCGGAATGGCCCGAGAAACCCTCGACACTATCAACGCGTAGGTTGACCTTCAAAGCTTCAACTTTGCCATTTCGTCCCATCAAGGAAACTTCACGGGCGCCATTCTTCAGCCTATTTCCCAATGTTCCTTCAACTTGGTAGCTGACGAAAACCAAGGTATTTTTCTCATCTGCCGCCATATAACGGAAATAATCTATCGCAGGCCCACCTTCCATCATTCCTGAAGTAGCGAGTATGATGCATGGTGGCCCCGTTGCGATCTTCTCACGTTCAGAGGGGTGGTCCACGTTGGTGAAGTAGTCTGACTGGAATGGGTTAATGTCCTTGTACAATATCTGTTCTCGGAGGTCGCGGGAGAGGTATTCGGGGTAGGCGGTGTGAATGGCCGTGGCCTCGGAAATCATGCCTTCCAAGAATATCGGGAGTTCTTTGATTTGCTTGTTCTTCATGTATGCGTTGAGGACTAGCATTATCTCCTGAGCCCGTCCCACAGCAAGCGTCGGAATTAGAACTCTACCACCTCTCTCAGCGGTTTCATTCACAATCTTTGCAAGTCGACCTTCCACCGTCTCCCGGTCCGACATCACATCATCAGGCCCACCGTACGTACTCTCCATGATCAACGTCTCAGCGCGCGGAAAAGAGCAAGTGGCCGGCTCCAGTAACATCGTCCTGCCGAACTTAAAGTCGCCCGTATAGACGACATTGTGTAAGCCTTCGCCGATGTGGAGATGAACGATGGAGCTTCCGATTATGTGGCCTGCGTTGTGAAGGGTAAGTTTGATGTCTGGAGCTACATCTGTTACGACTCCGTATTTGATAGGTATGGTGTGCAAGACAGCTTCCCGCACGTCCTTCTGGTCATAAGGCGGGTGGCCCCCTTCCTTACCGAAAATATCCAAGTAATCTAATTGCAGTAAAGTCATCAACACCGACGTCGGCTCCGAACAGTATACGGGCCCATCGTACCCGTATTTGAAGAGAAACGGAACAAAGCCGCAATGATCTAGATGTGCGTGTGAGATGATGACAGCGTCTATTTTCCCGATGTCGAAATCGTCGGAATCTATTCGCGGATAAGCGTACTGGGGGAGGTCCGCACCTGCGCTGATGCCGCAATCCATCAGGACACAGCTTTCCTCTGTCTCTACGAGCATTGCCGATCTGCCGACTTCGTGGAATCCTCCGAGTGGCGTGAAGAAGACGGTTGATGTCTTGGACAACCTGGGACGGAAGATCCGTTCTCCAACGTCGCGAAAGATCCTGCTCCTCTCTTCGCTTTCTGAGTGCAGGATGTGTCGGCTGCTTGCTATGATTTTTGATGGAAGTGGTGGGGCACGGAGAACTCTAGGCCGCCAACTCGTGGTCTTAATGATTTCCGAAAGTGTGGAACCATCCTTTCCTATAGCTAGCCCAGGCTTCTTGGCTTCTATGACCACCTCGCCGAGGCTTGGGTCGAAGTTTATCTCGGTAATATCGGCCTCAGAGGGAACGATTCCCTTTATCAGGCGTTCAGCTTCGTTCTCTTTTAGTCGAATCGACGGGTCAGAGCGTACTACAACTCGCTTATGGAGCAGGGTTACGATTTCGGTAACGATGTGACTCTGTTCAAGGAGGAGTCCAACATTCTTGACGTAGATTGCGAGACGTGGCCCTTCAAATTCAATTCTTGTAATCTCGGCCTCTTTCGGCATATGGGTAACTATTGTTTCGCGTATCCTCGCCTGCGTGTCATCTACTATTCTAGCCAATGCCGAATCCACCTTGAAGATTAGTTACTTAGAATTCTCATTAGGGGCGCTTAATTTTCTTGAGCGAGCACTTTCTTCTTCTCGTCCTCGTCTAGCTCCCTGTACCCTTCCTTCGATATGACGGCGACATCAAAACTGTCGCCACTCGCGGAGTCACGTTTCATCGCGGAATTTACTGCGCGAACCACAAGGGGTATGGCCTCATTTATGGACATGCCCTCCTTGTAACCCGGCTCGAGTACACCATAAGCGACAGGTGAGCCGGAGCCAGTTGACACGAATTTTTCTTCGGTAACGCTTCCTAGTGGGTCAAGAGCGAAGATGTGTGTGCCTGCGTCATCCATTCCGCCAATAATGGATTGAAGTATGAACGGGTAGTATCGATAAGAAAATAGTAAGTTGGCTGCTAGGCGTGCAATGGCGCTGACGGGCATGGGCAGCCCTTTTTCGTACTTGTAGAGTTTCGCATTTGCACGTAGGGTCTCGACAACGCTCTGAGCATCTGCAACGCCCCCGGCTATTGTCATGGCTACATGGTCGTCGATTTGGTAGACCTTCTTAGCTTTCTTGTGGGCAACGAAAGTTCCGAGTGTGGCGCGAGTGTCAGTTCCTAGAACTATCCCATCACGACAGACAAGCCCCATCGTGGTTGTTCCAGTCAGTACGTATTTCGGCATATTGTTCTTCTGTTCATGGTACATGAGTTTGCTTTCCCTCCGAAAACGAATTCCGGAGCACAAGGCAACGCGCAGGAGAAGTTTCTAGCGCGAATACGTAGACCGACGCGCGACAACTTAAAAACGTTTCCTGACTATGCTGGACGCGTTGACAATCTATCAATACTCGGTCAATAAATAGAGGGGACTCAGAAAGAAGACCTTAAAATGCGAGCCCATAGCGGCGACCGTGTTTACTTGTTGTTGGATTGAAAATGTCAACCGCTTTTCTTCAAGAGAAGGAGTTGATGGATGAAGCTTACAGTGAGCTTGAATCGGGTAGGGAACTTTCCGCCCAACTTAATGAGGCGTTGAAGGAACTGTTTGGAGAGCGATTCAATAACGGCTGGGAACTAGCAAATTCAAGGAAGGTGAGACGATACGATTTTATTCCGAGCGGACGGGCCGTGTGGGTGGTTCAGGGTAGGAAAAGCGAGTATCAGGTCATGCCTGACATACCCTTCTGCTATTGTGACGATTATTACTTCCGAGTAATGGATAGGAAGCGAGGTTTATGTTATCACATAATCGCACAGCGTATTGCGGCGGCCCTAGGTAAGTTTGAGAAGATCCAAAAGAATGATTCACAATATTCAACCGTCACAGATCGATGGCGCGCAAGAGATACAGGTGGCAGATCGGACTGAGTAGTTTTTAAATGGGAATTTGCTTTCTAGCGACAGGCGGGCGTTGGGATCTTGACAACTGATGAGTTCTGGGAACTGTTCCAGATCGGTATAACGTTCCTAGCGTTCGTAGCGGTAATTGTTATCTTCGTATATCTAGCCTATGAGAAACCTGCAGCATAAGCAAGTTGATTATTCCACCGAGGACTACATCAGACAGTTTTCGATGATTAGTAAAGCGGAGCGGGCTTGAAGCCTGCATAGTCCAGGGTGAATTGGTTGATGGAGAATGCGTTCGCGCAATTGCATAGGCCCATCCGTGCTCACTTGGAGAGTGTTGGTTTAGAAGAGCCGAGCGACATACAGAAAATCGCCATACCACCTATACTTGAGGGCCGAAACGTTCTCGTGATCGCCCCTACTGGCACCGGAAAAACGCTTGCCTGCGTCCTCCCGATCTTCAACATGTTCATTGAACGTCGGTCCGCGGGTGAAACGAAAGGCATCTCGATCCTCTACGTCACCCCGTTGAGAGCGCTAAACCGGGACATTGTCCGCAGGCTTACGGATGTTGGGAGGGAATTGGACATCAAAGTTCAGGTTAGGCACGGGGACACCACCATGAGCGCTCGCTCCGCGCAAGCAAGGGCACCACCTGAAATGCTGGTTACGACTCCTGAGACTCTGCAAGCAATCCTTCCGGGGAGGAGGATGCGGGAACATCTCAAAGGTGTCATGTGGGTTGTGATCGATGAGATTCATGAACTTGCTACTGACAAACGAGGTATCCAGCTAGCATTAGCGTTGGAACGATTGGAACACCTGACTGGCCGTAGGTTTCAAAGAATAGGGCTTTCCGCGACCGTTGGTGAAGAAGAAAAGGTCGGTCAGTTTCTCGTAGGAACAAACCGAAGCGTGACGGTTGCAAAATCAGGTGAACTACGACAAGTCCAGATTGGGATCCAATATGTTACGCCCAACCCCGAAGACACTAAAAATGCCGATAGGTTCGGATTACCACCAACAACCATCGCGAGATCGAAAAGAATCGCGGAAATAATTTCAGACAAACGTTCGACACTAGTTTTCACAAATACACGCGAACAAGCAGAGGCGGTCGGGTCGCAGCTACACGCCCTGAAGCCGGAGTTACCGGTACGCGTCCACCATGGATCACTTTCACGGGAAATTCGCGAAGAGGTTGAGAAGGCTTTCCACGATGGATCGTTGAAGGGCGTGATATGTACCTCTTCGCTGGAGCTAGGAATGGATATTGGCAGAGTCGACTACATCGTCCAGTACATGTCCCCCAGAATGTCCACGCGCCTAATCCAAAGAATCGGCCGAAGCGGCCATACTTTACGAGGCATCGCCCAAGGAACGATCATAGGCGCATGGGCCGACGATCTCTTGGAAGCCGCCGTGTTAGCAGCTAACGCCAAAGCCTCGAGAATTGAGAAAACAGTAATACACAACAAGGCGCTGGATGTATTAGCACATCAAATAGCCGGCATCGCACTCGATTTGAAGCGAGCCAAACTCGCCGAGATCTATGAGATTATTCAACAATGTTACCCCTACCGCAACTTCACAAGCGAAGAGTTACACGATTTCGTAAAGTTTCTTGACTCAATCAGGATAATCAGACTCATCGACGATGTGGTATCAGCCCGTTTCCCGAGAACCTTCCGATATTACTACGAAAATCTCTCCGTCATCCCTGACGTGAAGCGATTCGATGTTTTCGACTTCTTCAGGAAACGCCGAATTGGCACACTAGATCAAGGATTCGTGTCCAGGAAATGTAAAGCGGGCACGATCTTCATCATCCATGGACAAACCTGGAAGATCATCAACGTAAACGAAGAGAAGCTATCGGTCGAAGTAGAGCCCACCGCTCCCACACTTGACGCGATTCCGAGCTGGGAGGGAGAGATCATTCCCGTCAGCTACGAAACCGCTCAGGAAGTCGGCAGGTTGAGAGCCTACATAGCTTCGAGGATCGATCAACCAGCAGAACTTAAAGAGCTCCAGCGGCAGCTCCAACTTAGCGAAGAAGCCCTGGTCAAGATCACTGACACTATAAGGGCCCAACTGAAACATTCACAACTATCGTCAGATCGGCGCATCATTATCGAGAAATTCGAGAACTGCATTATCATCCATGCGTGCTTTGGTAGTACGGTTAACGATACGCTCGCGATGATACTCGCCTCCCTGCTGAGCTCGAAGTATGGAGTGAATGTAGCAACCCAAACCGACCCATACCGAATAGCGCTCATATGCCCGTTCAAAGTTGAACCTGAAACCGTGGCCCTTGAAATTCTGAAGTTCACGCCGGAAGACGTTGAGAAGGTTTTGGTGGAGGCCCTCCAGAATTCAGATCTCTTCGCATGGCGACATTGGCACGTAGCCCGGCGCTTCGGTGTCATAGAGAGAAAAGCTGACTACAGATCAAACCGTGCGCGGATGCTAGTCCGTGCGATGAAGCAGTCACCGGTCAACACTGAAACCCAAAGAGAGGTTCTTCTCGAAAAATTCGACCTACTAACTACACAAGAGACAGTCGCAAAGATTCTTGATCGAGAAATTGCAGTCGACATAGTCACGGAAAAAGCCGACACGTGCTCCCCGTACGCTACACCAATTGTCGACAAGATAATCCCGCATGACTTACTCAGACCTGTAGTCCCTTCGAAGTCGCTAACCGAAATTGTTCGAGAGCGACTCCTATCAGAAACGGTCCGGTTGGTCTGCATCTTCAACGGTGATTGGGACGCTATAAGAGTGGTAGATCAACTAAATCAGAAGGTTCGTTGCCCCAAGTGTGGGTCGACGCTCATCGCTGCAACCTATACAAGGAATGATCAGCTCTTGAGAGTGGTTCAGAAGAAGAAAAGAAACTCTAAGTTGACACCGGAGGAAGACCATCTCTGGAGACAAGCCTGCTTCAGCGCGAGCCTCGTCCAAACAAAAGGCAGAGAAGCAGTTGTTGTTATGAGCGGACGGGGCGTAGGCCCTGCAACCGCGACCCGAATTCTGAGAAGGGTTCACCGGACCGAAGAAGACCTATACTTAGACATACTCAAAGCCGAACGGGAATACGCGAGAACCAGGTTGTTCTGGGACTGAACGCCTCCACTCATGGAGGTCTGGTCAGGAAGTCACTTTCAACGATATCGACAAGTGATCAGGATACCGAGGACGCCCTAACTCTTGGTATTCTTCTTCAGTTAAGGTAACGATTAAGCGCGGGGTTCCAAGTTGCTGCCCGACGCCCGGCAATTGTGTAAGTACTCTCTGAACAGCAATCGTAACCCCAGCCATTTCGCGATCCATATCCAAGGGCATCGTGACCGGTCCCTTGATCGTATCGCCCAATGTAATCTGCACCATAGGCCTTCCCTGCGAAGATTGGATAGGCGTAACGACGAGAACGGTTCCTTCGATTATGACATCCGCCAAGACTTGTGCACCTTAATCGCGCGTACTCAGTAACGAGCTATTCTAAGCTTACGCCACTTTGTAGACGATATCGTTCTCTCGGACCCGATCTGCAACCTTGAGACCGATCCGCTGCCCAGCTTGGGCGAGGGAAACCTGCTTGTGTTCTACCTCCATCGAGTCCACGGTTTGTTCAACCTTTGTCGTACTGCCTCGAATCACTATCTTATCTCCCTGCTTAAGCGGTGATGAGAGTTCAACAATAGCTACGCTTGCCTTAGAGTAGAAGTGTTCGATTCGACCCACTTTGCTATACGGCGTTTCCATAGTCGGATCAGTGTACATTACGCTGCCCACCCTTGAATCTGTTACGGTTCCTCTCCCTACCCTAGGCAGAACGAAACATATTTCCCATGTGTGTATTGGGTTCCTGTTTCGCGAGTATCGGGGGAAGATATTAATGTGCTTCCTTGCAAAAATGAGTACATTGATTGTTATGCCCACTGAAAAGGGCGACGAGAGGACTTAGTTTCTGGCCAACTTTCTGGAGTAAATTTGCTTTGAGGCGAACGAACCCTTGTCCATCGTACAAACTATAGTAGAGGACATACTCTCCAAGCGCCGCGAGCTTTCGCAAGAACAGATTCTCGCCTTGATCGAAGAGAAGAAGAAGGAGGGCCGCGGATTGCTTTCAGACGAGGGCGCTGCCAGGCTAGTTGCGGAAGAGCTTCTTATACAAACCCGCGGAACGGACCTCGGACGCATGCAGGTGAAAGACCTCGTGTCCGGATTGAATGATGTGACCATCTCTGGACGTGTCCTTATGACGTGGCCACCACAACAATTCCAAAGACGGGATGGGACACCAGGCCGCGTCATGCGGATTGTTCTCGCAGACAAGTCTGATCGAGTTCGCTGCGCGATATGGGACAGACATGTTGACGTACTTTCTCGGGCGGGTAACCTGCAGGGTAGGGTATTGAGAATTGGCCACGCCTACACGCGACAGGGACTGGCTGGAGACACAGAGGTTCATGCAGGTGATCGAAGCAGCATACAGATTGATCCCGAGGACATGCCTAAGTCTGATTTGCCAGAATTCGGAGATCTATTCACTCCACTCGGTAAACTGGTGGCTGGCGCGAGTCAGGTGAATGCCGTGGGAATTGTTCAGTCGCAACCTAAGTACTACAGTTTCGCGAAGGAAGAGAGAACAGGGAGTGTACTTCGAACAATAGTCGCTGATGAGTCCGGAAGCATTCCACTCGTTGCTTGGAATGAGAGGGCTGAAGAATTAAGAGAACTGAAAAATGGGGATATAGTCCAGATGCTGAATGGCAGAGTACGCCTCGACAAAAACGCCAGACTCGAGTTACATGTTGAGAGTAGAAGCCAAATTCAACTTCTCAAATCTTCCCCCGACTATCTCAAGGCCCCCAGCGCTAAGTCCTACAAGATTGCAGACCTAAATGATCAAACAGGCTCTGCGGACATTCACGTCCGCGTTCTCGCCAAAGGATTGCCTCAGGAAATCAAAAGACCTACTGGGGAGACCGTCAAAGTGGCAAGGCTCATAGTCGCGGACGAGTCCGGAATCGTTTCCCTCTCTCTATGGGACGACAAATCACAGCTCGTAAACGACTTCGAAGAGGGAGACATCATTGAACTTAATGGCGTCTCGGTCCGCGAAAGAATGGGAGGCATTATGCTAAGTCTAGGTAGGTCAGGCGGACTGCAGAAGTCCTCGGGGAAAGCAGTAGGAGTCAGACCTGCTACCAATCTAAACGCCCTCCAACAGTCGAAAGGACTCGTTATCGTGGAAGGCTCAGTGAGTGATGAACCATTAACCCGGCAGGTTGTCATTGAAAAAGGTGAAACGATAAACCTCTCCTCATTCACTCTTCGAGACAGCACGAGCTCCTCCAAAGTTACATTCTGGCGAGACCAAGCAGCCGATGCGCTAAAGCTTCGACCAGGCGTGCGCGTGAGAATTCAAGGGCTCAGGGTTCGGACAGGGCTAACAGGAGAATTCGAGCTTAGTTCGATCCCCCTCTCCCGCATCGAAGTCCTTGATGAGATTGTAAAGGAAAGGCCTGCCTGGGAGGACATACGACACGTCATTGCTCTCGAACCAGGTTTAAGCACTTGGATAAAGGGCATAGTGCTTGAGGTACCTGAAGATTCCAAGCTAATTGCCTTATGCGAAACCTGCGGCTCGGCGTTGAGAGTTTCGGAAAACGAGTATACGTGCGAAACTTGTAAACAGCCACGATCTGGAAGGATTGTGTTCACTGGGCGCGTGCGAATAGATGACGGAACAGGCTTAGCAGATGTAGTTTTCTCTGACATTGACGAGCAGGCACTGCCGGCGTTAAACCTCGCTGAGGTCAAGCATCAAATGCTTAGGAATCATGAGTCCCAGGTTCTACTGAGTAAAGGGCAATTACTGGACGTAGTTGGAAGAGAGATCGAAGTTTACGGAATCGCGAAGCAATCAGCTGAGAATGGCAAGTTTGAGTTAATTGCCAAAAAAGCCCTGCTGGCGAGCGCTTCCTAAGGCGGCAACGAGTTTATGTTCCATGAAAAGTCAACGTCAACATACGCCGAAAATCTAATAACCAAATGCACCAGCCAATAGGACCTAGAAATCGGACAACAAAATGGAGACTATGCAGTCCGTATGACGCTGCCTTTTTTCTTCTTATAGATTCAGCCAAAGATTCCGAGTAGGTTAGACCCATTGTCGCTTCTCCGAAACGTTATCGGCCCCCACCCTAGCCTATGGGACTATATCAATAACATCAGAAACCCAACTGTGAAAGGGACAGTGAAGAAACGCGTACAAGAATACCAACCCAATCCTGCGGTAATTGAGAAGTTCTCAAGCTTAACAGATCGATTTTTCTTCGTTGTTTTCGCCACAGAATGGAACGCGGAATGTAGAGCACAACTACCGAATATGGCCAAAGTTTTCGTTGCAGCGAACAACGCTGCCCTGAACGTAAAGGTTATAGATTTTGATGAGAACCGGGACATTGCGGATGAAATGAGAGTTCTGCGAATACCTACCGTAATAGTTCACGACCGAACATGGCGTGAAATTGGCCGATTCGTCGAAAAGCCACAGCACGGCGCCACCCTCGAAGAGGAACTGTGGCAAATCATCGAAAAGAATTCACAGAAGGAATAGTGAACCTTCGCTGAGTTGTTATGGATACTTTCACCTGCATTAGAACGCGCCGCGAAATCCGAGATTACCTAGACAAACCAATCCCTAACGAAAGCCTCCAACGAATCTTAGAAGCAGGTCGGCTAGCTCCGAGTTCGAAGAACTCCCAACCTTGGCATTTCATAGTAATTAGAGACAGAATGATGCTCAAGAAGATCTCTGAATTGACACCTACCGGCGCACACATCGCTAAGGCAGCACTAGCAATCGCCATACTGATGGACGCAGCAAAACTTCCTGAGATCGATGGCGCGCGTGCCGTTCAGAATATGGTACTTGAAGCGTGGGAGATGGGAATCGGTTCATGTTGGGTCACCAATTTCTATGAGGACGGGGTGAAAGACCTGCTTGGCGCTCCTCAAAGGATGAAACTGGTTACTGTTATGCCGTTTGGTTATCCTACCGAACCGAAGGCGAAGCGTAAGAAGATCCGTAAACCGTTAAGCGAAATAGTGCACAACGAGAAATTCGGCCAACCGTTTAGTACGTCGAAATCTTGACCACACCAGGAATCTTCAGTAGTTTCTGGAGTGTCGTACCGCTGGGCTCTTTCTCAACAACTAGGGTAAGCTTTGGTTCCGGCGTAAGGTCAGGGTCGTCAGCCACTGCTTGTCTGATTGCGATGTTTTCTTGCGCAACTAAAGCCGCGGCCTGCGCCACGACGCCAACGGTGTGAGGGTCAGCGTAGATTTCGATTACGCTGTACCCGAGAAACTTGGCGACATCGGCAAGGAATGGGCCTGCAGGTTTGAGCTTCTCAAAGACAGACTTGAGCTCTGGGTCTGAGGTTATGAGTTGTGCTGTGTCCTTCACGGTCCGTCGATCTATATTCAGGTATCGAGCAATCTTGACATCCGAAAGTTCGATACCCCCACAGTATATCTTGTTGTCCTCCTTGATGGCCAACCCAAATTCTACTAGCGCCCTTGCAACCTTCTGCCGTCCTGGATATTCCTTGAGTCGATCTGAAATTTGCCTCCACATTCGCAATCTAACCTATGACGTACATATTTGTTCAACAAAGTCTTAAATGCTACTATGGAGTTCCAGAGCGACGCCAATCAACAGGATAGTGCACCCATGAGCAAACCAGGCCCCATCGACAAAGAACATGCAGTCTACCTTCCCCAAGATGAAATGCCAAACCACTGGTACAACATTCTGGCCGACCTTCCTGAGCAGCTGCCCCCACCTCTTGACCCGCGAACCCTCAAGCCCATCTCGCCAGAACCATTGCTGCGACTCTTCGCGAAAGAAGTCGTCATGCAGGAAGTGGCAACAGAACGCTTCATCAAGATTCCCGACGAGATCTATGATGCATACCTACGCCTCCCCCGCCCCACGCCAGTACTTCGAGCGAGAAGACTTGAGAAGTTTCTAAACACACCCGCCCAGATATACTACAAATGCGAGTACGTAAATCCCACGGGTAGCCACAAACCCAATACCGCAATAGTCCAAGCCTACTACAACATGGCCGAGGGAACCAAACGCCTCGTAACAGAAACCGGCGCGGGACAGTGGGGTTCCGCCTTAGCTATGGCCTCGGCGATTTTCGGTTTGAAATGTAGCGTCTACATGGTTCGCGCAAGCTACGACCAGAAACCCGGCAGAAGGATCATGATGGAAACTATGGGAGCCGACGTAGTTGCGTCACCTAGCAAGAACACAAAATTCGGCAAAACCGTCCTCGAATCTGATCCCAATAACAGTGGCTCATTAGGTATGGCCATAAGCGAAGCCATCGAAGACTGCATCGGCCACGAGGATACCAAATACTGCCTCGGCTCGGTTCTCAACCACGTTCTCCTGCACCAGACAATTATTGGACAGGAAGCAAAGAAGCAATTCGAAATGATCGACGTAACTCCGGACTTAATCTGCGGTTGCATCGGCGGCGGATCAAACTTCGCTGGATTTGCATACCCATTCATGGCTGACAAACTGAAAGGAAAGTCAGAAACTCAATATGTAGCCTGTGAACCGAAAGCTGTCCCATCAACGACCCGCGGAGTCTACACGTACGATTTTGGAGACACTGCTGAGATGACACCACTAATCAAAATGTATACCATTGGGCATAAGTATCACCCACCCCCCATCCACGCAGGCGGACTCCGTTACCATGGCAAAGCACCATCGCTCTGTTACCTGATCAACAAAGGCTACATGAGTTCCGTCGCATACTCACAAACCGAAGTCTTCGAAGCCGCACGAATCCTAGCACGGACAGAAGGCATGATAACCGCGCCCGAAACTGCGCACATTGTGAAATACGCAATCGATGAAGCCTTACGCTGCAAAAAGACCGGAGAGAAGAAAGTCATAGCGTTCAACAATTCCGGGCACGGCCTACTGGACCTTCAAGCATACGATGCTTTCCTAACTGGCAAGCTCCAAGACTACGAACCCGCTCACATCGAGGTCCCTAGATTAGTCCAATGAGGAGGAGCGCCTCAATATGACGGTTTGTGACAAAGCCCGGTATTTTCGTCAATTCTGCTGACCAAGTTTATTCAGAATATATTCTAATGGCAGTAAGAGCGCGTTCCATAAGTTGCCTCTTTGTCATGGTGCCTATGGGTTGATCGTCGCATGGGATTTGCTGCAAAGGATTTGCCCCCCATATTGAATCAGATGCTCGCGAAGGTTACGATGGGGCTCCCACCAGATATTATGGACGCGATAAAGGAGGCTCATATGCATGAGACAAAGCAACTGGCAAAGAAACAACTCGAAGCCATCCTGAACAGCGCTAACTTAAGTTACGAAATGCATCTCCCACTGTGCCAAGACACAGGTTTAGTTACCCTATTCATTTCAGGAGAACTGATCGGGCATGTAGAGGAGGTCGAAAATGCTCTAAGCCGAGCGGTTGAAAGCCTCACCGCCAAAGGCGGCATGAGGGCGAACGTCGTTAACCCGCTCACACGAAAGAACACTGGCACCAACACTGGCCTTAACGAACCAGAAGTTCTACTAGACAGGAGTACAGAGAAGACTACAATGAAGATGATTTTGAAAGGTGCCGGCTCAGAGAACTTCACCAACCTGAAAATGATGGTACCAACCGCCAGCAGACAAGACATAATGAAGCATATTCTCCAAGCCGTCATAGATGCAGGAGGAAAAACCTGCCCACCCAACATTCTTGGAATTGGAATTGGTGGATCTGCGGTTCAAGCCATAATCAACTCAAAACTGGCATTGCTCAGAAGAATAGGTGCACGGAACCCTGATCCCGAAGTAGCACAGTTCGAAACATCGATCGTGAAGGCAGCTAATGAACTTGGAATAGGAACCATGGGCCTAGGAGGCGACACAACCACCCTCGACGCCCACATCGAAACCGCTGGGACCCACACGGCATGTTTGCCTATCGCGATCTCTTTCGGATGCTGGGCAAACAGGGTTTCAGAAGCCGAACTGAGTGACGGACGCTTCAAGATCACCAGGTGAGATACAATGACAGAATTGAGGCTTAACGTTCCACAAGATAACAATCGTGTCGCTGATATTCGTGCGGGAGACGTTCTCTATGTTACAGGCGATATAGCAATCGCTAGGGATCAGGCACACAAGAAACTGCTCGAAACATTTCTCCCCGAATTAGTTGGCCTCCCAATCTTCCACTGCGGCCCAATCGCACAAAAAGTTGGCGAGGAATGGAAAATCTTGGCCGGTGGGCCAACTACAAGCACACGAATGGATGCTCTAACTCCGCCAATCCTGGAGAAATACCGAACCAAAATCGTCATCGGAAAAGGCGGTTTAGGAGAAACAGGCAAAAAAGGCTTGCAAACATTCGGTGCCGTCTACTCTGAGTTCACGGGCGGAGCTTCAGCCCTGGCTGTCTCAAAGATTGTGCGTGTGAAGAAACGGTTGCTTGAGCAACTCGGCCCAACGGAACTTGTTTGGATATGGGAAGTAAAGGACTTTGGACCACTGCTAGTAACTCAGGACCACCAAGGAAATGACCTAAAGAAAGCTGTAACCACGCAAGCCACCCAGAAACTTGACACCCTCGTAAAGACATACGGCTGAGTCAGTAAAGCGGCCGCGCCGTCGAATCGCCCTGCATAAACATCCTCAGCTGTCCCACTACCGATCATGTACTGAAGTTGTACCGTGAGCTAGCATACCACCCAAATCTGGGGCGCTGAAAGTAATAGACTATTGACCGGTAGAATAACAGACTCCTCAAACTTGAATAATGCCAAATGAGCCGGAAGCCAAGACATTGACTCGGGTCATAATGCACATCGATATGGATGCATTCTACTCCTCAGTTGAACAGCGCGAGAATCCGCTCCTGATCGGGAAGCCCGTAATTGTCGGCGCTGACCCGAAGAAAGGAAAAGGTCGAGGAGTTGTGATGGGCTGCTCATATGAGGCACGCAAGTTTGGAGTGCATTCTGCGCTGCCCATCTCTCTTGCTTACAGGCTTTGCCCAAACGGCGTCTACCTACCTCCCAACTTCACCCTATATGAACAGGCCTCAGAGCAGATTATTCAGCTACTCCGAACTTTCTCAGAGAAGCTTGAACAAATGAGCATCGACGAAGCCTTTCTAGACGTAACCGAAAGAGTGTCCAGTTTTGAAGAAGCCGCCGCACTAGCCGAAACAATCAAACAAGAGATACTTCAGAAAGCAAAACTCACCTGTTCAATCGGTATCGCCCCGAACAAAGCCATCGCCAAAATTGCCTCCGACTTTAAAAAACCGGACGGCCTAACTAGTGTGTCGCCGCAGAAAATCCGAGAATTCCTAAATCCACTCTCGGTAACAAAGATCAGTGGAGTCGGCAAGAAGAGCTCAGAGTTATTGGCGGAAGCAGGAATTGTATCTATCGGCCAACTGGCTTCCACGCATCCGAGCAGGTTAACCGAGATTTTCGGGAAATACGGAACAAGAATCTGGCAAATAGCGAATGGAATAGATGAAGAAGAAGTAGTTACCAGATATGCGATCAAGTCCATCAGTTCGGAAAGTACCTTCGACGAAGATGTACTCGACAGAACCAAAGTCATGCAGACTTTTGACTCAATCATCCAAGACGTACACGCGCGGGTTCAATCTCAAAACATACTCTTTCGAACCATCGGCATCAAGGTCAGGCTAGAAGATTTCGAAACTTTTACTCGAGCAAGAACCCATACGAGGTACACAAACGAAAAATCCATCATTGAAGAATATGTAAAGGAACTCTTCCTGGAATTCGAGAGTTCTCCACACAAGATTCGTCTCGTCGGCGTTAAAGTATCCAGCCTCAAAGACTTGGACTCAGAACAAGAGAGCATCCTACGTTGGGCCAACCCGGATGAGTGAGTTGGCTTCATGCGTGGTCGGTAGATTCATCTTCGCCAACAGAGCTCGCAGCTCAGTAAGCCAATCTCCGAATGGCCTGTTACTCGAAACTACGATACGCACGCGCCGGTCGGCAAGGATTGTAACGCTTCCTTCATCTTCAGTCGAGAGTGGAATCAAGATTGTTTCTCGATGCATATTAGACGAGTCTGTTAATTCGAGAATCTTCAGGATCTGCTCAGGACGTAACGCAGCCATGATTCGTCATTTATGATTCATTTAGGGCGACTAATTATTCTCTTGTTCTTTAGCGTCATTTAGTTAGCTTCAGGAAGATAGTTTCTCTAGGAGTTTGTTGAGTTCCGATCGACTCCTAACCCCAGTCAATCGATCCCACTCCTTTCCATTCTTGAAGAGAATGAGGGTTGGGATGCTTTTGACACCAAATTGCTGCGCCAAGTCCCTGCTGTTCTGAACGTCCACTTTCGCGAAGACTATCCGAGTTTCGAATCTTTTTGCCATGTCTCTAAGAATCGGTGTCATGACATGGCAGGGGGCGCACCAGCTTGCCCAAAAATCCACAACGACGGGTCTTTCGCTTCTCAGAAGCTCTCGCATGTTTCCGAGAGTAGCTTGATGAATCCGTCCGCCCATGATACTAACGCAGCAGGAGCTCTTCGGACCTGAATCCGCTCAGTTTCATTTCTTGGAGGAGTCGTATTCGCGGTTTTCCCACATATCGTAAGCGGTCGCAACGGATGCGTAGAGTTGTTTCCAGATGGCCATCGGTGGTCCTAATTGTTGGAGGCCGAGGAATACTCTAAAGATTCCGGTTAGTTTCCCTGGATAACAAATAGTGGCGTGATATCTACTTGGTAGTGGGCTTTCGGTTTAGGCCCGGATGTCGTACCAGTGCATTGTTTGCACTGTGGCTAAAGGCGCTTGTGCGAGTAGGCGTGCCTCGTTGAATAAGTCTATTACTCGCTGGACGGGGCCGTTTTCACTGTTTATGCTGTATACGGATATTGGGCCGTAACTTTTCATGTGTACGAGGTTTGTTTCAACTAATTTTCCTAAGTGTTTTCGTATTACCTTCCTGTCCAACCCGCTGAACTTTGCAATTTTGTAAATCGTCAAGTCCTCTCCCCGATTTCGAGCAAGAACTAATAGGATCCTTAACCGGGCTTCGCTTCCCAGCGTCTTCAAGAGTAGAGGTCTCAGCGGCAATTTTACTCAAGAGGAACAATAGACACCCTGCAAAGATAAGCAAGAGAGTTAAGTGAAGCTATTCGTTGCACTCTAAGAAACGCAGATTTGAGATTGGACAGGGACGGCGAGCGTGCTCTAAGGCCTTACTCTCAGCGTCTTCGACGCTTCGTTCTGCGTTTCGCGCTGCGCTTCGTTCTACGCTTCGCGGTGTGTCTCTTCTGAGGGGATAGGTCTCTTCGCATTCGTTTGAGCGTTTTTTCGTCTACGAGCCTGAGCATGTATAGGAACATAAGGAAGACAAGCAAAGCATTGAAGTGTGTTTCTTTCGGGGCTGCGCGCTTTCGCCTAGCTCTTGACTTCTGCCTTCTTGGCGTCATTCTCCTAGCGGTCCGACTACCTTTCCTGGGCTTGCTCCTTTTTTGTCTTGGCAGCTTTCTTCGCCTACAAATGACGTATTCCTATAGTGGCGAGTCGTTTTATCTAACTTTCGCCTTATTTCCTGGTGATGACTAGGGAACTCTGGAGGCTCTAAATTGACCTGTGTTTTCTGCGACATCATAAGTAAAACAACGCCAGCATACATCATCTACGAAGACTCGGGCCACGTTGCATTTCTCGACAAGTATCCAATCTCAATAGGGCACACTCTAGTCCTGCCGAAGACGCACTTCGAGCGCGTGAACAACATGTCGCAGCGCGATTTCTGCGCGCTCTACTCCCGTGTACACGCCTTGAATCAGCTGATAACCTCAAAGTTAGCCGCAACCGCATCCCATATTTCCATAAACGATGGCGCTGCTGCAAACCAACTCATACTCCACGTCCATGTCCACATAATTCCTCGAAGCCCGAACGACAGCGCCGGATTCACTGCAAGAAAACTTCTCCGCCCAGACCAAATGGAGGAAGTCAGGAAGAAACTGGCGGTTGAGGATCTGAAGCTTAATGTTTGATGTTAGAGATGATCATTTGTTGCAGTGACGGCCCGATCTGTTTCGGTTCCGTAATGGGCCCTGTGCAGGCTCTTCCGACGCAGATGTAGGCGGTTGGGGTATAGGACGTTGAGTAACCCCTCGCTTCTATTTCCTTTGAATCTTCACGCGGGTCATAGACGTGCACTATTTTTCTTGGCTCATAGATGCGGTTAGCTTCCGCGAGTAGACCTTTTGTTTGGGGGCTGTCTGGGGATCCAACGATCTGAATCATACTCGGCTCATTCAAGAACGCGTCAACAGCCAGCGCGTATTCTGCCGATGCGAATCCGAAGCTGAGATATGAATCCGCGAAACGCTTCAGGGTATCTTCCGCGTATATTCGGTAAGATTGTTCCCCCGTCAGGTGATGTAGCTTTGTTAGAACGCGGGCTGCGGCGCTGTTTTCCTCGAGGGGTTTGGTTGGTTTGCTTAGGAAGCCAGGCGCGTTGGGGTCTACTACGGTATCGAAGAAACCGCCGAGTTCTGGATCGTGCAATTTTGTTACGGTGAGATTCATCAGCTCGGTAGCGGTCTTGAGATACTTCCTTTCTCCTGTGCACTCGAAGGCACGGCATAGTGTACTTGCGGTTTGTATTTGGTCAGCAAGTTGATTCTCCAGTTGTGGTTTGCCGTCGTGGAAATGGTACATGCCTTCATTCCTCTTGAAATTGAGCACAAGTAACCTATCGAGGCCTCTGAGTGCGAATTCTCGTGGGAGCGGATCCGCTAGGATGAAAGAGGCGTCAAGATATGCGGATATCATTATTGCATTCCAATTCGTATAGATTCGTTTGTCAACGAAAGGTGGCTTTGTCTTGAGGCGTTCAGCTTTGCTCAGTTTGTAGTATTCTTCATCCGCATCCTGGCTTCCGTAGAAACAACCCTGCTCCTGGTCTCTCAACCATACATTCACGTAGTCGATAATGCCTTTTGATACTTCAGCATAGAATGGATCGGCGGTGGATTGGTAGGCGTGCATGTACAGTTGGAGCCATTTTGCGTTGTCCTCGGACATTTTTTCAAAGTGTGGGATGCTCCAGTCTCTGGCTGTTGAATAGCGGAAGAAGCCGCCCATCTCCCTGTCATA
>Ga0181533_1000523_pt1 | contig 51532 bp, 47 predicted proteins | sample PEATcosm2014_Bin_45_FD_119772 | JGI IMG/M metagenome (GOLD analysis project Ga0181533, IMG submission 119772) | Peatland microbial communities from MTU Mesocosm Facility, Houghton, MI, USA - PEATcosm2014_Bin11_60_metaG | ecosystem: Environmental > Terrestrial > Soil > Wetlands > Peat | place... | reverse complement strand
GCATCGGCTGTGTCATCCAGGCGGCCGGCGGTCTGATCATGGCCGCGGTGGTCGCGCTCGGGCTCGCGCATGTCCTATGGTTCGTCGGCGCGATGACGATCTACCTTGCCGGCATGGGCTTTGTGCTGCCAGCCTCGATGGCCGGCGCGCTGACGCCGTTTCACGATCGCGCCGGTACGGCATCCTCGCTGATGGGCTTCACCCAGCAATCCGGCGCCGCCATCGCCGCCGGCGCCATCGGGCTTTATCTCGGCCGCTCCGCCTGGCCGGTCGCCGGCGTGGTCGCGGCGATGGGCTGCGTGGCGTTTCTCATCTGGGCGACGACGCGCAAAGTGCGCGCGGCGGAATGGTGAACCATAAACAACCGGCATGACGATTTGCCAGTTCGCGCGATCTGACGCAGAATCGTGTCGTCTGCCATGCAGGCTGGTTTCACGAGCCGGGTTCAGATGTATTTCACCGACAGCAAGCGTCTCACTTACGACGGCGCAAGGAAGATGGCGTCGACCGCCGTGGCCAAGGCCGGCGAAGCGAAAATTGCGATTTCGGTTGCCGTCACCGACTCGGGCGGTCACCTGATCGTGCTGGAGCGGATGGATGGCGGGCGCTTCCATTCGCTGCATTCGGCGACCACCAAGGCGGTCTGCGCCGCGTCCAACAAACGGCCGACTTCGGCCCGCGGCGCGCAAGGCCAGGACCTCGATGTCGCGCATGCGCTGGGTCTTGCGCTCGCGGCGGGAGCGGAACGCTGGACCGCGATGGAGGGCGGCTATCCGGTTCTCGTCGGCGGCGAATGCATCGGCGGCATCGGCGTCAGCGGCGGCGACTGGGCGACCGACGAGCGCATCGCCCGGGAAGCCGTGGAATCGATCGGCGCCAGTTGGCGGCTCGAGCCGCCGTGAACTGCCACCCCCAGTTTTTGCCCACCAATCTCGGACGCAACGCCCATGGGTGCGACGGCAATGGATGAACCGCTCCGCGTCGCCTGCATCGGCCTGGGCTGGTGGTCCGACGTCCTGGCCGAAGCCATGCGGCGTTCGGGCAAGCTCGAGATCGTCGCCTGCTATTCGCGCTCGGAAGACAAGCGGCAGGCTTTTGCGGCGAAATACCAATGCCGGGCGGCGGCGAGCTACGACGCCATCCTCGCCGACGGCGAGGTCGAGGCGATCGTCAACACGACACCGAATGACGCGCATCTCGAAACCACGCGCGCGGCGGCGGCGGCCGGCAAGCACGTTTTTCTCGATAAGCCGATCGCCAACACGGTCTCCGAAGGCCGCGCCATCGGCGACATCTGCCATGCGGCGGGCGTGGTGCTGGCGCTCGGCTATCAGCGCCGCCGCGAAAGCCATTTCCGCTTCATCCGCAAACAGATCGACGACGGCATGTTCGGCAAGATGGTCAATGCCGAAGCCAATATCAGCCGCGACCGGCTCGGCAAGATCGATCTGAGTTCGTGGCGCTACCAGGCGCAAGGCATGCCGGGCGGCGTGATGCTGCAGATCGGCATCCATTATACCGACGTGCTGGAATATCTGCTCGGCCCGATCAAGGCCGTCAGCGGCCAGCTCGCGCAGCTCGTTCTGCCCGGCGACAATCCCGACGTCGCGAGCCTCCTGCTCGAACACGAGAACGGCGCGCTCTCCACGCTCAATGCCAGCTACGCCTCGGCTTCCGAATATTACCTGTTGAACGTCTACGGCAAGAACGCGAGCGCCTATTACGACATGCACAACGGACTGCGCCTGCTCGAGCGCGGCGCCGACCGTCCGGTCGCGGTGCCTTGCGCGAAAAACGATACCTTCGTCGAGGAACTGGAGGAATTCGCCGCCGCGGTCCGCGGTCACGGCCAGCCGGAAGTGGGCGCCAGCTATGCCACGACCTCGCTCGCGGTGGTGCGCGCGGGCATCCTCTCGGCGCGCGAGCGGCGGCGCGTGGAAATCGCCGAGATTCTTGAAAACGACTGATCGTTTCGACAGCCGGTGGTCGTGGGCGGACGCCGCCGCGCCCTTGCATCCGCCGCTTTTCCGGGGCATGGCTTTGCCGCCCCGGTTCCAAATGAAGATACACTCATGCCCATCTACGGCTTTGTCTGCAATAAATGCGGCCACGACTTCCAGACGCTGGCGCGCTACTCCGAAACCCCGTCCTGCCCATCCTGTGGCGGCGCCGATCTCGAACGCCAGCTTTCGCTGATCGCTGCGCCGGCAAAAGGCCGCGACGACACGCCGATGTGCGCCGGCGACGGCGGCTGCGGGCTCGCTTGTCCGGGCCTATGCGACTGACGCCGGACCGGCCATGACCCAAGAGCCTGCGATCAAGCCTGCGATCAAGCCGGCGATCAGCATCGCCGCGCAAGCACTGGAGACGGCCGCGTTTGCGCCCTATGGCGAGATCATCCGGCCGCGTCCGATCGGCGGCCAGTTTTCCGACAACGCTTACGATCCGGAATTGAGCGCCGAAGAGCCGAAGCTGACGCTCACCAACGGCACGCCGCGGCTGTGGATCATGCAGCAGAGGAAACGCGGGCTGGTGTTTCTCAGCCTGGCGCGACATCGGCGCGTCAGCCAATGCCTCGGGGCGCTGCAAGGCAAGGAATGGTTCATCGCGGTCGCGCCGCCGAACGACCTTGCCGACGGCACCAGACCGGACCTCGACCGGCTTGCGGCGTTTCTCATCCCGGGCGACTGCGTCATCAAGCTCCACGTCGCGACCTGGCATGCCGGCCCGCACTTCGTCCACGACGAGTGCCTGTTTTTCAATCTCGAAAATCTCGACACCAACAAGCGGGATTTCGACACCTTCGATCTGCCGAACGCGTTCCAGATCGTTCCCTGAGGCTTCGGTCCGTCCTGGTCGCGCTGTAGCCGTTCGATGCCGTGAAGACTGTCGAGCCGGCCATTCCTCGGCGGGCTTGGCGTTATTGTTGCCGACACGCAATTGTTGCCGACGCGCAGTAGGGCAAGACGGCCTTTCCTGGAATCGGCATCCCGCTCCAGCTGTTTGTTCGAGCATGTCCTTTTCGCAAAACCGGCTGCCACCCTCGGATCAAGTCCGAGGGCAGGCTTTTTGCGGGACATGCTGTATGCCATCGGCTATAACGCGGGCCGCGACAGGGCAGCGATGATGAGAGCAGCAGCAGATGACCACAGCTAAAATCCTACCCACCCGTTCGCTCGGTTCCTCCGGCATCGAGGTTTCCGCGATCGGCTTGGGCTGCATGTCGCTTTCCGGCATTTACGGTTCGGTCGGCGACGACGACGGCATCGCGCTCATCCGCGAGGCATTGGACCGCGGCATTACGCTGCTCGACACGTCGGATGCTTATGGCGCCGGTCATAACGAGACACTCGTCGGCAAGGCTATCGTCGGCCGCCGCGCCGAGGTCGTGCTGGCGACGAAATTCGGCAATCTCGGCGGGCGCGACGGCAAGTTCGCCGACGGTCGGCCCGCATTCGTCATCAGCTCCTGCGAGGCGAGCCTCAAACGGCTCGGCGTCGAGACGATCGATCTCTACTACCAGCACCGCATCGATCCGACGGTGCCGATCGAGGACACCGTCGGCGCCATGGCGAAGCTGGTCAAGGACGGCAAAGTGCGCGCACTGGGCTTGAGCGAAGCGAGCCCGAAGACGATACGCCGGGCGCAAGCCGTGCATCCCATCGCCGCCGTTCAGAACGAATTCTCCCTGCTGTACCGCTCCGACGCGGAGGAAACCTTCGCGACGACGCGGGCGCTGAACATCGCCTTCGTCGCCTATTCGCCGCTCGGCCGCGGCCTTCTCACCGGCGGCATCGAATTGGCCGAGAACGACGCGCGCCGCCGCCATCCGCGCTTCGCGCCGGAAAATCTCGATCGCAACATCGCGCTGGTTCAGCGCATCGAGGCGATATCGCGCGACAAGAAATGCACGCCCGGTCAGCTCGCGCTTGCCTGGGTGCTGGCGCAAGGCCGCGACATCGTGCCGATCCCGGGCACCAAGCATAAAGAACGGCTGTTGGAAAACATCGGCGCGCTCGCGGTCGAACTCTCCGCCGGCGATCTGGCGCAAATCTCCGACGCGATTCCAGTCGGCGCCGCTGCCGGCTTGCGCTATCCGGAAGCGCAGATGAAGAGCGTGTATGTCTGAGGCGCCGATAGGCGGTCTTGTGCTGCAGTCGGATCGAAGAGCGAAACCATGCAGACCGTAAAACTCGGCCAGACCGGGCCGGTCGTCGGCGCGCTGGGGCTCGGCTGCATGGGCATGTCGCCGGGCATCTACGGTGCGTCGGACGAGGCCGGGAGCATCGCCACCATCCGTGCCGCGCTCGCAGCCGGCGTGACCTTGATCGACACCGGCGATTTCTACGGCATGGGTCACAACGAAATGCTGATCCGCCGCGCGCTCGACGGCACGCCGCGCGCGCAGGCCGTGCTGTCGGTGAAATTCGGCGCGCTGCGCGATCCGTCAGGCGGCTGGGGCGGCAACGATTGCCGCCCGCAGGCGGTCAAGAACTTCCTCGCCTATACGCTGCGCCGGCTCGGCACCGATTATGTCGATATCTACCGCCCGGCGCGCGTCGATCCGGCGGTGCCGATCGAAGACACGGTCGGCGCCGTGGCCGACATGGTCCGCGCCGGCTATGTGCGCCATATCGGGTTGTCCGAGGTCGGAGCGGAGACGCTGCGGCGCGCGCAGGCGGTGCATCCGATCGCCGATTTGCAGATCGAATATTCGCTGATGAGCCGCGGCATCGAAACGGCGATCCTGCCGACGGCGCGCGAACTCGGCATCGCGATCACCGCCTATGGCGTGCTGTCGCGCGGACTTCTGAGCGGCCATATCCCCTCGAGCGACGCCAAGGGCGATATCCGCGTCGTCCGCATGCCGCGCTTCGCGCAGGGCAATCTGCAAAAGAACCTGAGCCTGGTCGAGGCGCTGCGGCGGATCGGCGAGGAGAAAGGCGCGACGCCGGCGCAGCTCGCGGTGGCGTGGCTGCGCTCGCGCGGGCCCGACATCGTGCCGGTGCTTGGCGCCCGCCGGAAGAGCCAGTTCGAGGAATCGCTCGGCGCGCTCGCTCTGTCGCTCGGCGCCGACGATCTTAAGCGCATCGATGCCGCGGTATCGCCGGGCCTCACCGCCGGCGCGCGCTACGACCCGGCGCAAATGGCGCATCTCGACAGCGAGGCGCCGCACTGAAGCTCATGATGAGTGCGAACGTCTTGCACGGGAAATTGTCGGGCGCCATGGTCCGAGCTACATTTCCCGCGCTACATTCGCGGCCGTGATCGCGCGCCACGCAGATGGCGCCGCAACGGAAATCGGGGGAGGGAGCATGTGGATCGCTCTGGTGATCGCGCATGGGCTGACTGCGTTTCTGCTGTTGGGCGCCGTGACGCATCAGGCAGTCAGCGTGTGGGCGCCGGTGCGGGCGAAAGCGGGCAATTTCGTCGCCCGTTTCCGCGCCGTGAACGCAGCCAATTACGCCAATGCCGTGATCGTGCTGTATCTCGCCGCGGCGACGCTCGGCGCCATCATCTACACCAATTATCGCATCAGCGCCCGGCTCACTCTGGAGCAGGGCCACTACTGGAAATCGTTCGGCGCGTTCGAACTCAAGGAACATTTCATCGCCATCGGGCTTTCGCTGTTGCCCGCCTATTGGTGGTTGTGGCGGCAATCGCTCGATGCCGGCGACGCGCGGACGCGGAACTTGCTGACGACGTTGCTCGCTTTCATCGTCTGGTGGGCATTCCTCGCCGGCCATATCGTCAACAATATCCGGGGGCTCGGCACATGACCGCGTCGCGCCCCTTTGCCGTATTCGCCGTCACCTTCGCTGCGGTCTATGCGGCGGTCTATTACTTCGCGGTCGCCTACAACTGGCCGCTGTTCTCCTACGGTCCGGCGGTCGGCCGATGGACCTGGTTGAACCGTCCGGCTTCGGACGGCCCGACCATGTATTGGTACGGCTGGGTCGCGACTTCGGCGCTCGCCGCCGCCGCCGCCGGGCTGATCGCCTGCCGGCTGCCGCAGAATCTTGGCGCCCGTTTGTGGTCCGGTTTCGCCTGGCTGGTGCCGGCCTGCGCGATGGCGGCCGTCGCTCATCTTCTCAGTGCCTATTTCACGCGATGAGGTTTGGCATGACAGGCATCCGCGCCCGGCCGCGCCGGATTTTGCTCGTAGGCCTGATTGCGGGTTTTGCGTTCGCCGGCCTCGGCCCGTTGCGCGCCGGCGGCGTGAACCTCGGAGGCGACGACAGCGGCGCGGACGAGGGTCCGTCCTTTTTCGGCTTCATCCGCGACGCCGACGGATCGGCTGTCACCGACGCCAAGGTGACGGCGGCGGTCAAAAGCGGCGGCGCGCTCGTGACCCGCAGCAACAGCATGGGCGTCTATAAGTTTTCGGGCTTCGGCAAGGACATCGATCCCGACAGCGTCACCATCTCTTGCGCCAAGGACGGCTACAGGCAGGCGAATGTGGTGCCGCGATCCCGCGCCGGCGCCGACAGCAAGGATCCGGTCGAGGTCGAGTGCTACCTGCAGAAGGAGTAGCGGCGCCATGACACCGGCGCTTTGCTTCGCCGCGGCACTCGCGTTCGCCCTTGGCGGCCTCGGGGCCGCGCCTGGCCGCGCGCAGACGCTCGCCGGCACGGTCGCTTCCGCCGCGGAAGGCGCCATGGAAGGCGTGCTGGTCAGCGCGCAACAGGACGGCTCGCCCATCACCGTCACGGTCGTCAGCGATGCGCGCGGCCGCTTCCGTTTTCCCGACGGCCGGCTGTCGGCCGGGCATTACCGGCTGCGCATCCGCGCCGCGGGTTATGAACTCGACGGACCGAAGGAAATCGAGCTCGGCGCGGCGCCGGCCGATGTGTCGGTCAGGCTGCGCAAATCCTCCGATCTCGCAGCCCAACTCACCAATACCGACTGGCTGATGAGCATGCCCGGCACCGCCGCAGACAAACGGCCGCTGCTCGAATGCATGAGTTGCCACGGCTTCGAGCGCATCCTGCGTTCGACCTACGATGCCGACGCCTTCGTGCCCGTCCTCGAGCGCATGGCGCGCTATGCCAACAACACGATTCCGGCGCGCGTGCAGTCGCGCGTCGCGCCTCGGGAGGTGAACGCCGCAGGCCTGCGCAAACTCGCCGCCTATCTTGCCACGGTCAATCTGTCGCGCGCGCCGGTGTGGAACTACGAATTGCGAACGCTGCCCCGCCCCACCGGCCGCGCCACCCGCGTCGTCATCACCGAATACGATTTGCCGCGGCAGACGATCGCGCCGCATGACGTGCGCACCGACGCCCACGGCAATGTCTGGTATTCGAATTTCGTCGAAAACTTCCTCGGCGAACTCGATCCCAAGACCGGCGTGCACCGCGAATATCCCATTCCGGTCCGCAAGCCCGGCTTCCCCACCGGATCGCTCGACCTCGAAGCCGACGGCGACGGCAATCTGTGGCTCGCTTTGATGTTCCAGGCCGGCCTTGCGCGTTTCGACATCAAAGCCAAGACTTTCACGATATTCCCGGTCGATCCCGCGCTCGACGACGACGCCATGCAATTGTCGATGGTGATGCCACGCGCGGCAAACGTCGACGGCAAGGTGTGGACCAACGACGTGGCGCGGCAAGCGGTCATGTGGCTCGATCTCTCCGGCGGCAAATATGAGCGGATCGATCCGTTCGCGCTCCTTGGCAAGGGCCGCGTGCACGGGCCTTACGGCATGGCGGCCGACGCCGGGAACGATCTCTATGTCATGGATTTCGGCGACGAGAACATCGTGCGCGTCGACGCCAACAGCGGCGCGAGCACGATCTTTCCGACCCCGACCGAAAAATCCCGGCCGCGCCGGGGCATGCTCGACGATCACGGCCGGCTGTGGTTCGCCGAATTCGCCGCCGACAAGCTCGCGATGTTCGATACCAAGACGGAATCTTTCAAGGAGTGGGCCGTGCCGACGCCCCACACCTATCCCTACGATGTCTATGCGGACGACACGGGCGAGTTATGGAGCGGCGGCATGGCGAGCGACCGGGTGCTGCGTTTCGATCCGCGGAACGCGAGCGCCGTCGAATATCTGCTGCCGCGGCCGACCAATATCCGGCGCGTCTTCGTCGACACGTCGACCGATCCGGTGACGTTCTGGGCGGGCAACAATCACGGCGCCGAAATTCTGCGGCTCGAGCCGCTCGATGAGAGGATACGCTGATGTCAGACGCAGCGGAGTTCGATCCATGAACCAGCGTTCTGTGCTCGCATTGTTCGCGATGATCTTCTTGATCGTCGTGCAAAGCGGGGCGTCGTCGCAGACGGCGCCGCCGCAGGCCGCGCCCGCGCCGGACGTCGCGCCGGTGCCCTATGTGCTGACGATGGGCGACATGATGAATGCCCTGGTGCAGCCGCGCCATGCCAAGCTCGGACTGGCCGGTCGTGCCGGCAACTGGTCGCTTGCGGCCTATGCGCTCGTGGAAATCCGGCAGAGCTTCGCCGGCATCGTCAAGGCGCAGCCGCGGTTTCGCGGCTATCCGGTCACGGAACTGGTCGACGCGGCGCTCGGGGAGCCGCTGCGCGCCGTCGACGCCGCCATCAAACAGCGCGATCCGGAGAAATTCGCAGCCGCCTACGATCGGCTGACGCAGGGCTGCAACGCCTGCCACGCCTCGGTCGATCATCCTTACGTGGTCATCAAGACCCCGGACGCCTCGGCGTTTCCGAACCAGGATTTCGACGCGCGGAAATAACCAAGCGGCGCCGTCGTTACGCGCCGCTGCGGATCAGCGGTCCGCTTCAGGCCAAGGCCCCGAGCGCTCCGTGCGAGCATGGCTTCGTCGTTGCGCGTGCCGACACGATTGATTACGAATGTTCGAATTGTGACCGAAGTTACGTCCTTTGTGCGGTATAGCGCCTATAGATTATCATAGGTTTCGCGGGCTTTTGGGCAGGCTATTTTTGCGCTGCGCAGCGTGACGGAATCTGGCATCGTCGCGACGCGGAGGGGCTAATTACATGGCAGCGGCCGGCGCATTGGATCGCCGTTCGTTTCTGGTCGGCGTCAGCGCCACGGCCGGCGGCTTGGCGCTGGGCTTTGCGGCGCCGTTCGCCGTCGATCCGGCGTGCGCCGCCGCGGCGGCGGCGGAGATCACCTGCTGGGTGGCGATCGCCGCCGACGATACGGTGACGATCCGCGTCGCCCATGACGAGATGGGGCAGGGGGCGATCACCGGCCTCGCCATGCTGGTCGCCGAGGAGCTGGAGTGCGACTGGAGCAAAGTCCGCACCGAAATCGTGTCGCCGCAGGAGAACGTGCGGCGCGGCCGCGTCTGGGGCGATACCGCCACCGGGGCGAGCCGCTCGATCGCATCCTCGCAGCTTTACTTGCGCAAAGCCGGCGCCATGGCACGGCAAATGCTGATCGCCGCGGCGGCGCTGCGATGGCAGGTGCCGGTGATGGAATGCACGGCGCGGAACAGCACCATCACGCATACCCCGAGCGGCCGCAGCGTGACCTTCGGCGCCGTCGCCGAGAGCGCGGCCAAGGTCGAGCCGCCCGCCGAGGTGGCCTTGAAGGACCCGAGCGCATGGAAACTTGTCGGCCAGCCGCGAAGGCGTCTCGACGTTCTGGCCAAGGTCACGGCGGAGCCGGTCTATGCCATCGACCTGCGGCTGCCGGACATGCTCTACGCCGCGATTGCACAGTGCCCGGTGTTCGGCGGCAGGCTCAAATCGGTCGATGAAAGTTCGATCGCAGGCAGGTCCGGTATTCGCGGCGTTGTCCGCATGCCGAACGCCGTCGCCGTGGTGGCGGATTCCTGGTGGCGGGCGCAGCGCGCCGTCGCCGCGCTCGCGGTGACATGGGACGACGGCGGCAATGGCGGGCTGTCGAGCGGCTCGATCGCCGATGTGGTGCGCGGCGGTCTGACCGCGGCGCCGGCGCAAGTGGGACGCGCCGACGGCGACACAGCAGCCGCGCTCGCCGCTGCGGCGCGTCGCATCGAAGCGGACTATGCGGTGCCGTTTCTCGCCCACGCCACCATGGAGCCGCAGACCTGCACCGCGCATGTTACGGCGGATGGGGTCGAGGTCTGGGCGCCAACGCAGGATCCCGCCACCGCGCTCGCGACCGCGGCGATCGCCGCCGGCGTGCCGAACGACAAGGTCATCGTCCATCGCATGCTGCTCGGCGGCGGCTTCGGCCGGCGGGCGCCGATCCAGGATTTCGTCCGCCAGGCCGTCGTCATCGCCAAGGAATTCAAGGAACCGGTCAAGCTGGTCTGGACCCGCGAACAGGACATCGCGCACGATCAGTATCGATCGTGCGGCATGGCGCGGCTTGCCGCAGGCTTCGATGCCGAAGGCACGCCGGTCGCCTTGACCATCCGGCTCGCCGGGCCGTCATTCGTGGCGTCGCTGGTCCCGGCATTCGGTCCCAATATCGGCGACCGCACCTTCGTCAGCGGTCTCGCCGAGGAAATGCCCTACGACGTGCCGAATTATCTGGTCGATTATGTCATCCGCGGCACCGCGGTGCCGCTCGGCGTGTGGCGCGCCATCAACTACACGCAGAACGCCTTCTACAAGGAAAGCTTCATCGACGAGATGGCTCATGCTGTCGGTGCCGACCCCTATCTGTTCCGGCGCAAGCTCTTGGGCAAGGATCCGCGCAGCCTCGGCGTGCTCGATGCCGCGGCTGACAAGGCCGATTGGGGCGGCGCGCTGCCGCCCGGCGTGCATCGGGGCATTGCGGTCAACACCGCCTGCGGCAGCTATTGCGCGCAGGTGGTCGAACTATCGGTCACCGACGGCCGGGTGCGCGTCCATCGCGTCGTTTCCGCATTGGATATGGGCTATGCGGTCAATCCGCTGTCGATCGAAATGCAAACCGAAGGCGCGGTTCTGTTCGCGCTGACGGCGGCGCTCAATGGCGAGATCACCATCAAGGACGGCGCCGCCGAGCAGTCGAATTTCGACGAGTATGAAATGCTGCGCATGGCCGATATGCCGCGGGTCGAGACCGTGATCGTGCCGAGCGGCGGCTTTTGGGGTGGCGTCGGCGAGCCGCCGGTGCCGCCGTTGGCGCCGGCGCTGTGCAATGCCATCTTCGCCGCCACCGGCAAGCGCATCCGCTCGCTGCCGCTGAAGAATCACGATCTGCGCCATGCCATCTGAGAAGCGGCGCGACGCTGATGCCGCTCGGCGGCGCCACGGCGACTTTTACGGGATTTCATCGCAGGAAATAGCGACGCGCCCATGACCGTCATCGATATCCACGCCCATTTCGTCGACCGCCGTTACGTCGACGATCTCACCCGTGTCATGCGGCTCGACACCGATGCCACGGCCGACGGCAAGACGCTGTTGCGCGACCGCGGCGCCACCATCGCCTGGACCCGGCCGGATATGTTCGACGTCGAGCACCGCCTCGCCGACATGGCGGACAAGAACATCGACCTGCGCGTGCTTTCGGTGAGCGCGCCGAACGTCTATCCCTGGCCGGCCGGCGAACAGGTGGAAATCGCGCGCCACGTCAACGATGCGCTGGCGCGCTACTGCCGCGCTTACCCGAATAAATTCATCGGGCTGGCGAGCCTGCCGCTCGCCGATGTCGACGCCTCGCTGCGCGAGATCGACCGCGCCGTCGACGAGCTCGGTCTCAAAGGCGTGGCGATCGGCTCCAATATCGGCGGCGTGCCGCTCAACGACGCGCGCTTCGAGCCGCTGTGGGCGAAGATCAATGCGCGCCGCCTGCCGGTGGTCGAGCATCCGGTGTTCCCGCGCGACACCTCCGACATGGGCGAGTTCGAATTGCCGCTGCGCGTCGGGTTGATGTTCGACACCACGCTGATGGCGGCGCGCATGATCTATGCCGGTATTTTCGAGCGCTATCCGGATTTCCCGTTCGTCTTGGCGCACACCGGGGCGGCGCTGATCATGCTGATGGAGCGGCTCGACAACGGCTACCGGCTGTTTCCCGACTGCCGCAAATATATCGACAAGCTGCCGAGCGAATACGGCAAAAGGCTCTATTACGACAGCTGCGCCTTCGGCTCGAAGGCGCTCACATTCGCGATCGACGCGGTCGGCATCGGCCAGATCCTGTTCGGCACCGACGATCCGTTCATCGGCGCCGACACCGCGCATGTGATGCGCTTGCCGATCGCCGAAACCGACAAGGCGGCCATCCTCGGTGGCAATGCCGCGCGATTGTTAGGCGTCGGCTAAGCCGTCAGCGAGCCGGATTGGTCGTCACCCCGCGCTTCCCGTGCGCGTCGCCTCGACGAAGCGCTCGGTCGAATCGTCGATGCTGCGGCCGGCGCGGCCGCGCTGCGCATGGATGTAAAGCTCGGGCCGTTGCGGGTCACGCGCCGTCCCGCCGTCGGCTGCGTGGCGCTGCGTCAGCGGCAATTCGTAGCGGACCGGCTGGGCGTGATCGGCCAGCATGCGCTCGACATTGTAGACTTTTTTGTAATTCATGATGCCGCGCAACAGATTGGTGCGCCCGCGCAGCACGTTGCGCGCCACCGGGGCGAACATTTTCGGCGCGCTCAACCAGTTCATGTGGCGGCGGTAGATCACCTGCTGGGTGAGCAGCAGCTCGCGATAAAAATCAGCGAGCGGCAACCTGGTCGGCAACACCGCATGCTGGATATCGAACAGGCGGTAGTCGCGGCTGGTCAGGCGTCGTCCCTCGGTGCGCCAGGTTTCGGTGCCCGGATAGGGCGTGTTGACGCTGACGTTCACCACTTCCGGCACGGACATGCACCAGTCGCGCACGACTCGGAAGCGCTCTTCGTCCCAGTCCGGATCGGCGATGATGTTGATTGCGACCTCGATGCCGAGCGTGCGCGCGAATTCCAGCGCCTCGAAATTGCGGCCGAGCGGAATGCGCTTGCGAAACTTGCGCAAACCGTCCTCGTCGATCGCCTCGATGCCGAGGAACATGTAGGCGAGGCCGAGCTTCTTCCAGAACTTGAACACCTCCTTGTTGCGCAACAGCACGTCGCCGCGCGTTTCCAGATAGAATTTCTTGCGGATGCCCTTGCGGGCGATGGCCTCGCCGATGGCAAAGCCGTGACTGTCGTGGATGAAGGCCACGTCGTCGACGATGAAAGCGCCCGGTTCGGCGATGGAGGCGAGGTCTTCGACCACGCTTTCCGGGCTGAGCAGCCGATAGCTGCGGCCGTAGAAGGTCCAGGCGCTGCAAAACGCGCAGTCCCAGGGACAGCCGCGCGAGAACTCGATCGAGGCGCAGGGGTCGAGCAGGCCGATGAAATATTTGCTGCGATGGCGCACGAGGTCGCGAGCGGGCCGCAACTCGTCGAGATGTTCGACGAAGTGCGGCGGCGGCCCCTCGCCCAGAACGCTGACGGCGCCGGGCACCTTGGCGAGCGAGCCGCGGTCGTCGGCGACGGCGTCGAGGAGCTTGACGATGCTGGCCTCGCCCTCGCCCTTGAGCACGCAGTCGATGGCGCCCTCGCCGTGTTCCAGGATCGCCTGCGCCGTGAACGACGCGCTGTGGCCGCCGACGCAAATGAAGGCGCGTGGCAGCATGAGCTTGGTCGCCTTGGCGAGGTCGACGATCTCCGGCACGTTGGCGAGATAGTTGCAGGAAAAGGCGATGAAATCCGGTGTCCAGTCCGCGACCATGCGGCGGTAATCGGCATGGCTCTCGACCTGCAGGTCGATCAGCCGGACGGCATGCTTGGCGCGCCGGGCGGCGGCCGCCACCAGTTCGAGGCCCAACGGCTCGAGCCGCAGGAAGACGTTGGTGTAGAGCAACGGGCCCGGATGAACGAACAGAAGCTTCATCGCGACTTTCGGGGGTGCAACCTTCGGGGTGACCGGAGCGGACGCTAACCCGACGCGATCGTCCTGTCTAACGTCGCCCTGCCGACACAGTCAGGCGGGTACCGCTGTTCGCCGCTTGTCGATCCCCGCGGCGGTCGCGGCCGGCGATCCGGGTCACGGCGGCTAAATGGTTTATCCGTATTAATATTATCGATCAAAAAGGCGGTTTGGCAGACTGCGTTACTTAACGGCTCCGAAAGCCTTTTCCCCATTTATGGTTGTGAAATCAATCGCATCGGTCCGTCGAGGCCGTACCCGCCGCGTCCTGTACCATGAGCCACGCCGCATTTTTGTCCAACGCCGTTTTGACCGCTCGCAAAACGGGAATTGGCGCTGCTGCCGATGCCGGAGCGCGAGGCTCGGGCCGGGCTGGGATCGCGCATCCGCCAAAAGAGCCGGACCGTGGGGCGCGTCGCGCGCCCTCCGGTCTTCGTTGAGAGCTGACGATGCCCGGTCCAGCGAAGGCGCGGCCGCTCATTATCTACCTCGCTGCTGCCGCGGCGGCGCTGCTCTTTCCATGCATCGTCATGATCGCGATTTTGACGAACCGGTACGCCGAATCCGAGCAGGCGCGTCTCGAAACCACCGCTCAATCGGCGCTCCAATACATAACGGGGGCGCTGGAGCGCGAGATCGCCGGCCAGGTCGCGATGTTACAGGCGCTGGCGACCTCGCCCTATCTCAGGAGCAAGGACTACGAATCGTTCGATCTGCAATGCCGCGAATTGGGCGCGTCGCTCGGCATCAACTTCATTTTGCGAGACGCGAACGGACGGCAGTTGCTCAACACGCGGCTGCCGTGGGGATCGGCATTGCCGATGGGCGCCAGCCAGGCCGCCATCGAGCAAGCCCAGAGCAAACTCGCCGCCGCCTTCACCGCGCAAGAGAGCAAAGTTCACGTTTCCGACCTCTATTTCGGGCCGAACAGCCAGACCTATCTCGTTGCCGTCGAAGTTCCGGTGAAGGACGGCAGCGGCTCGAGCAGCATCCTGGAGGAGATCGTCCCGCCCTCGCTTTTTGCCGGCCTGCTGAAAAGAGAAGCCCCTCCGGCGCCTTATTTCGTGTCGATCGCCGACCGCAAGGGCGAGATCATAGCGCGCTCGACGCGCAGCGAGGAGTTTCTCGGGACAAAATTGCCCGCATTCGAGGCCGCCACCGGTCCGAGCGGCGCGGTTCGCGCGTTACGAAATCCGCAAGGCGAGGAAGTCGTCGGCTTCTACAAGCATTCGACCTCGTCCGGCTGGCTGGTCACGATCGGCATTGAAAAGGCCGCTTTCGAGGCGCCGCTGAACCAATCGCTGCGCTTCATAGCGCTCATCGGCGGCGCCTTGCTCCTGCTCGGCATAGTGGTGGCCTGGGCAATCGCGCGTTTCGTCACCAAGGCCATCCGCAGTCTCGGCGTCATTGCCGAACAGCTTTCGGGTCGCGGCAAAGTCGTCCCGCCGCCAACTCAAATCCTGGAAGCGCAAACGATCGGCAACGCCTTGGCGCTCGCCTCGACACAGCTGCATCAGCAGGCCGATGAGCTTGAACGATCCGCCAAGGAGCTTGAAGATCGGATCAAGAAACGCACGCGAGACTTGGACGAAACCAAGAAATTTCTCGATTCCATCGTCGAGAACATTCCCATTTCGGTCGTGGTCAAGGATGCCGAAACGCGGAAGCTCATCCTTGTCAATCAGGCCTTCGAAAATCTGCTCGCATTGTCGCGCGCCGATCTGCTCGGCAAGGACGTATTCGATCTCTATAAGAGAGAACACGCCGAACTCATGGACGCAGCCGACACGCAATGTGCGTCCGGAGACAGCAGCGTAAACTTCCTGGAGTACGATGTGGATACGCCGGTGCACGGGTTGCGGAGTGTCGCAGCCAGGCGCTTCGTCATTCGCGATAAAGCAGGCAAAGCAAAATATCTTGTCGTAGTCATCGATGACGTTACCGAGCGAAAAAAGACCGAGCAGCGCATCAGATTCATGGCGCACCATGATGCGCTGACCGGGCTCGATAACCGTTTGACCGTCGTGCAAAAAATCGAAGAAGCGGCCGACCGGCAACATCGCAGCGGCGAGCCGTTCAGCGTGCTGATACTGGATCTCGATCGCTTCAAGCAGGTCAACGACACCCTCGGTCACCCCGCCGGCGACGCTCTCTTGCGCGACGTGGCGGCGCGGCTCAAGCCGCTGCTGCGCGACGTCGACGTATTCGCCCGCCTGGGCGGCGACGAGTTCGCCATCGTGCAGATCGGCGCGAGCAGCCCACGCGAGGCGGCGGGCGCGCTTGCCGAGCGCATCATCGAGCTTGTCGCGCAGCCGTTCAACATCGAGGGCAATGAAATCAACGTCGCGACCAGCATCGGGATCGCCATGGCGCCCGAACACGCGGCCGATTCGGACAACCTGTTGAAAATGGCCGACCTTGCGCTTTATCGCGCCAAATCGGGCGGCCGCAGCGGCTACTGCTTCTTCGATAGGGAAATGGGCGCGGCCGTGGTCGCGCGTCACGACCTTGAAGGCAATTTGCGCCGCGCCATCCAGAACGACGAATTCACGCTGTATTATCAGCCGATCGTGGACATGAAGACGCGGCGGATTTGCTGCGCGGAAGCATTGATCCGTTGGCGACATCCGAGCAAAGGCCTGGTGTTGCCCGATCAATTCATTCCGCTAGCAGAGGAAACCGGCTTGATCACGCAGATCGGCGAGTGGGTGCTGCATACGGCCTGCAAAGATGCCGTGGGCTTCCCAGCCGACATCAAGGTCGCGGTCAATTTGTCCGCCGTGCAGTTCCGCAAGTCCAATCTGCCCGATGTCGTCATGTATGCGCTCGCCGAATCGGGTCTGGCGCCGGAACGGCTGGAGCTCGAAATCACCGAGACCGCACTCATCGAATCCGCGGCGCAATGCATGCCGGCGTTGCGCCGGTTCAAGAATCTCGGCATCTCGGTCGCGCTCGACGACTTCGGCACCGGCTATTCGTCGCTTCGGCAGATCACGATGTTCCCGTTCGACAAGATCAAGATCGACAAATCCTTTACCCAGAACATGACCAAGCGCGCCGACAGCGCCGCGATCATCGCCGCGACCATGACGCTGGCATTGAGCCTCGATATCGAGACCACCGCCGAGGGTGTCGAAACCCTCGAGCAGTACCGGCTGTTGCGGCTTGCCGGCGTGGGGTCGTTGCAGGGTTACTTGTTCGAAAGCCCGAGCCCCTTGGCCGAGATCGATTTCGGGCGCGTCTATGCCGCGGCGGAGATGGAAGATGCTGCATAATTCCGGACCGGCATCGCGGGTCGACGGTGATCGCGACCGGCAGTCGCTGATCGACGAGCTGGAAATCGCGGTCGAAGGCCGCGACATCGCATCGCGGGTCGACGTGCTGCGGCGAATTACGGATTTGTTCGTCGCCGGCTCCGAGCGTTACGACACCGAACAAAGAGCGCTGTTCGACGATGTGATGGGGCGGCTGGTCGAGGAGATCGAAAGCTCCGCCCGGGCGGCATTCGGCGCCAGGATCGCCGCAATCTCGAACGCCCCGACCGGGATCAGCCGCCGGCTCGCGCTCGACGATCTGATCGAAGTGGCCGGGCCGCTGCTCGAGCATTCCGACCAGCTCGACGACGCGACGTTGATCGTCGGCGCTAAGACCAAGAGCCAGGACCATCTGCTGGCCATCTCGCAGCGAAAATCGCTCAGCGAGAACGTCACCGACGTCCTCGTCGACCGCGGCGAACAGAAGGTCGTCGTCAGCACGGCGGCAAACGGCGGCGCGCGCTTTTCCGAATGCGGCTTTGGCAGGCTGGTCGCCAGATCGCAAGACAATGCCGAGCTTGCGGTCACGGTCTGGTCGCGCCCGGACACGCCGCGCGAGCACCTGCTGGCGCTGTTCGCCAAGGCCTCCGAAGCGGTGCGGCGCAAGCTGGAGTCGGCGGATCGCGGCAAAGCCGCCGTGCTGGGCGAGATGGTCAAATGCGCATCCGATCAAATTCAGTCCCAGGCGCGCGAACGCTCTCGGGAGTTCGCGGAAGCTGAAGCGGAAGTCAAAAGGTTGCGGCAAGCAGGCGCGCTCACCGAAGATTGGCTGCGGTTGTTCGCGGCGGCCGGCAGCTTCGACCGGACCGTCCTAACGCTGTCCTTCCTGAGCGGCCTGCCGGTCGGGGCCATCGAGCGCATCTTGGTGCACGACCACAGCGATCAAATTCTCCTGCTCGCGAAGTCGATCGCGCTTGATCGGCAGACGACCAGGGCGATCCTGCTGCTGCAGGCCGGAGTGCGAGGCGGCTCGACCGAGGCGCTGGAAGAATGCCTCGCCAGATTCGACCGGTTGAAACCGGCAACCGCTCGCACCGCCATTCAATTCTACCGCTTGCGCGAACGCTCGGCTGGCGCGGCCAAGCCGCGCTGAAGCAGTATGACTTTTCTTCGAATCGTCATCCCACTTCAGCAGTCTGATTGAGCATGGCCTTTTCGCAAAAACCGGCCGCCACGCTCGGATCACGTCCGAGGGCAGGCCTTTTTGCGGGACATGCTCTAGGCTTGCCGGCCACTGGTGACCGGGAAAAACCGCTCGAGCCAGTTGCGCAGGATGACGCCGACGCGCGGGTCGGGATCGACGAACATGAAATGATCGACGCCGTCGATCAAATGCAATTCCACCGGCGGCAGCGCGCGGCGCATCAGGCTGAACGCTTCCTCGAAATTGCACACCCGGTCGCGCGCGCTGTGCAGGATCAGGATCGGCCGCGGCGCGACCTTCGCGATCAGCTCTTCCGGGCGGAACATGAAGAAGCCCACCGCCGTTTCGGCGGTGAATTGCATCAGCGAATTGTTCGATGTGAGGTTCTTCTGCAATTCCTTCGGCATTTCGAAAATGTCGAAGCGGTGCACCATCATCGACGTGCCGGTGGTTTCACGATGGCGGATGCCGTCCGCCATCAATTGCATGAATTTGACCCAGGATTCCGGCGTATGCATGCTGCGGATGATGCGCTCGCCGTTGCCTAAGCCGTTTTCGAGGATGACGGCGGCGACCCTTTGGTCGACGGCGGCGGCGTGAACCGCGACGCCGGCGCCGAGGCTCGAGCCGCACAAGGCGATCCGCGACGCGTCAACTTCAGGTCGCGCCGCCATATAGGTTACAGCATTGCGCGCGTCCTCCACCTCCTCCAGCGGGATGACGCGGCCGCGCTCGCCGCCCGACTCGCCGCAGCCGCGATAGTCGAAGCGCAGCGCGACATAGCCCCAATCCTCATATTGCTTGCAGATCCATTCCGGGCCGCCGCTTTTGTTGGCGCCGAAGCCGTGCATCATGATGATGGCGGGGCGCCGCTCGCCGCTTTCTCGTCCATCGGGCAGATGGACGACGCCGGACAGCTCCACGCCGCCCGATGGAAATTTCACGCTCTCCTGCATCCGCCCCTCCCGACCTCGTTTTGGACTCTTGCCATGCGGCACTGGACCGCGTTCCGCGCATCTGTATGCTGCGGCACGCTCTGCCGCATAAAGCCGTGCCGGGATGGTTGTTGCAAGCAGGGCCACGCAGCGGCGGTGTCGCCGCCCAGCGGCGCTGCCGAAAAGTCGCCATGCCGGCCAACGGCATGTCCGAAGAAACCAAAGGGAACGAAAGATGCTCAAGATCAGGATTGGGCGGGGCCGGGCTTCCGTCCGGACGCAGCGATGCATAGCCGCGACCGCCGCCGCTCTGGCCACGCTCGCGGCTTCGCTCGGCACCGCGCAGGCGCAGCAAAAGACCGCGCTGCGTGTGGCCTATATTCCCGTCATCACCTGGTTGCCGGCTTTGGTGGCGCAGGAAGAGGGGATTTTCGCCAAAAACGGCCTCGAAGTGACCTTCACCAAATTCCCCAACCTGATCAATCTGCCCGGCACGCTCGGCAAGCAGTTCGATCTCGCGCCGTCGACGGCGCCTGACCTCCTCAACGCGGTGGCGAGCGGCTTGAATCTCGCCGCGGTCGCCGGCGAAACGCTCGAAACCTCGGCCAACAAGTCGTACCAGGTGATGGTGAAGCCCGACAGCGGCATCAATTCGATGAAGGACCTCGCCGGCAAGCGAGTCGCCGGACCGGGCGTCGGCTCGGTGATGCATGTCGCGCTGCTCTATCAGGTGGCGAAAGAGGGCGGCGATCCGAACAGTGTCATCGGCCTCGAAGCGCCGTTCACCGCGCTGATGGACCAGCTCAAGTCCGGGCGCGTCGACGCCGCCGAGCCGCTCGAGCCGTTCGTCGGCCAGATGCTGGGCGCCGGCTTCAAGTCGATCGGCGATCCGCTGCTCGCGGTGGCCGACCCGGTGTTGTTTCCGTTCTGGATCGCCGATGCCGATTGGGCGCGCGCCAATCCCGACGTGTTGAAGCGCTGGGTCGCCTCGCTGCAGGGCGGGCTCGATGCCATCCACGCCGACGAGGCCAAGGCGCGCAAGGTGCTCGCCAGCTATTCCGGCTTGCCCGATGCCGTGATCGCCCGCATTCCGCTGCCGCATTACGAATTCAAGATCACGCCGGACGAACTCGAAGTCTGGCGCAAAGTCCTGCTGTCACAGGGCGCGCCGCTGAAGGACCTCGACGTCAAGCGTATCGTCGTCACCGCCGAATAAGCGAAACTTCATGCCGGAAAGCTTGATGGCGGAAAAACTCCTGGCCAAAGATGCGTTGCAAATGGCGGACAAGCCGGCGCCGGCCGCCGGCAATATCTACGAGTGCGACGGCGTCAGCCTGGAGCTGTTTCCGCACGGCCAGCGCCGGCTGATCATCGACCGGCTTTCGCTCAATGTTCGCTCAGGCGAATTTCTGACCATCGTCGGCTCGTCCGGCACCGGCAAATCGACGCTGCTGCGGCTCCTCGGCGGGCTGATGCCGGCCTCGAGCGGCACCATCCGCTTCCGCGGCAGTACCGTGACCGCAGCGCCGGCGGGCGTCGTCGTCGTGTTCCAGGATTATTCGAACGCGCTTTTGCAATGGCGCAGCGTTGCCCGCAATGTTGCGCTCGGCATCGAAGGCAAGCTGGAGCGGGCGGAAGTCGACGCCCGGGTGCGGCAGTCGCTGCAGATGGTGCATCTCGAAAACAACGCCAACGACCATCCGTGGCAATTGTCCGGCGGCATGCAACAGCGGGTGCAGATCGCACGGGCGCTGGCGCTCGAGCCGGAGGTCATGCTGATGGACGAGCCGTTCGGCGCGCTCGACGCCATGACCAAAGCGAGCCTGCAGGACGAAGTGCTGGAGCTGCACCAACGCACCGGCACGAGCTTCGTCTTCATCACCCATGACATCGACGAGGCGGTCTATCTCGGCGACCGGGCGATCGTGCTCGCCGGCCCGCCCGGACACATCCACAAGACCGTCGCCATCGCGTTGCCGCGGCCGCGCGACCAGATGCGTACCCGGCAATCCACCGAATTCCTGCACTACCGGGCCGAAATCCACGCCGCCGTGCTCAGCGCCGGCGGTCATTGACGCAAAAATGCGCGCCGGCCGCTTCACCGCCAGTTTCAACATTCCCGGCACGCTGACGCTGTTGGCCGCGGTCGCCGGCTGGGAGGCGGCGGTGCGGACCGGGCTTCTGACCTTCGAATATCTGCCGGCGCCGTCGGCCATCGTCGTCGCGTTCGGCGCCATCGTGCGGTCCGGAGAGCTGCTCGCCGCCACCTTGCATACGCTGCGCTCGATCCTGATCGGCTGGCTCTCCGCCGGGCTGATCGGCTTCGCGCTCGGCCTGATATTCGGGCTCTCCGGCTTCGCCCGGCGCTGGTTCCTAGCGACGCTCGAAGTGTTGCGGCCGTTGCCGGCGATCGCGTTCCTGCCGGTGGCCTTGCTGCTGTTCAACTTTTCGCTGACCACCGAGCTGGTGGTGATGATCTATGCCAGCATCTGGCCGATGTTCATCAACACCATGGGCGGCGTTTCCAATGTCGCGGCGCGGCTGCACGACGTGAGCCTGACGCTCAAGCTGACGCCATCGCAGTCGCTGGTGAAAGTGCTGGTTCCCGCCGCCGCGCCGGCGATCCTGGTCGGCTTGCGGCTGTGCCTGGGCACGACGCTGGTGATGGCGATCATCGCCGAGATGATCGGCAACCCGCACGGCCTCGGCTACGCGGTGGTGAGCGCCTTGGTGGCGATCCAGCCCGAGCAGATGTTCGCCTATGTGCTGTTCATCGGCGTGCTGGCGATCGCGCTCAACGGCGGCCTTTTGCTCGCGGCGCGCCGGCTCCTGCCGGTCTACGGACGCGAGGCCTTGGATCATGGCTAAAGGCGCGCCGTGGTGGACGAGCTGGATGACGGCGCTGCGGTTCGGCCTGCCGCCGATGCGCGGCCTGTTCCCGCTCGTTCTGCTGTTGGCACTGTGGCAGGCGATCGATCCGAAGGGCTCGCCCTATTTCCCGCCGCCAAGTGCGTGGTGGATCGGGCTCACGGGCCTGGCCAAGAACGGGCGGCTGCTTGCCGCGCTTGCCGCCACGCTGACCACGTTCGCTTTGGCGATCCTATTGGCTTGCGTGATCGGCGGTCTGCTCGGCCTCTTGCTCGGACGCTCGCGCGCCGCGCGCCGCGCGCTCGGGCCGCTGCTCGAATTCTGCCGCGGCCTGCCGCCGCCGGTGATCGTGCCGGTCGCCGTTCTGATCCTCGGCTATGTCGAAAGCTTGAAACTGGTGATCGTGGTCCTGGTCGCGGTCTGGCCGATCCTGCTCAACACCGCGACCGCGACTGCGGCGCTGTCCGAGCTCTTGGTCGACGTGTCGCATACGATGCGGCTCGGCCGGCTCGCCACGCTCGCCAAGATCGTGATGCCGTCGGCGGTGCCGGCCTTCCTGGTCGGCGTCCGCGGCGCGGTGCCGCTCGCCATCATCATCACGCTCCTAGTCGAAATGCTGACCAGCCTGCCCGGCATCGGCAGCCTGATCGTCATCAGCCAGCGGCAATTCCACTCCGCCGAGGTCTACGGGCTGTTGGTCGTCGTCGGCCTGGTCGGCTTCGCCATCAACGGCCTCTTCGTCATGATCGAAGGCATGGTGCTGAGCCGCTTCCCGCCCCGCGCCGGCTACGTGCAGGGCGGTTGAGAAGCCGCGCTGTCGATCGCGAACGTCAGCGCCCGATGTGCGGCGCGCTTTCACGACGAAGCAAAGATAGAACTTCCTGCGCCGTCGAAGCCGTCGGAGTCTACCAGGTTGCGTGCCGCCAGCGTACCGGCGTACCGCCGATGCTCGTTTCGCGGCTCTTGGTGGCCCGCGCGCCAGCGAGCGGCCGTAATTTGATCATGATTCGACTGCTACCGCTGGTCCGGTCGACCGGCTGCCGGCATATCGCTTGGCTGCGGGGTGCCGTCAGGTTGCCGTCAGGATCGCGACCCAGGCTGTCCAAGCTGCCCCGGTAGATTCGAATTTGTCTCGGACCAAAGCGCGAGATGCCGGATCTTGCCTTCCGAACGCATGTTCCGTCAATTAGGCATGTTGAATGCGCATCCTGCTCATCGAGGATCATCAACGCCTTGCGCAATCGATCGTGGAAGGCTTGGGAGGATTTGGATTCGGCGTCGATCTGTTCATGACCGGCGAGGAAGGGCTCGCCGCAACCAGAAGCATTTCGTATGACGCCGTTATTCTCGACCTGGGCCTGCCCGACCGTAACGGTCTCGATCTGATCAAGGACATTCGCGCCACGGCGAGCTGGATTCCGGTCCTCATTCTCACCGCACGCGACGGCATCGACGACCGTGTGGAAGGACTCGACCGCGGTGCCGACGATTATCTGTTGAAACCCTTCGCCATGAAGGAATTGGCTGCCCGGTTGCGCGCCTTGCTGCGCCGACCCGGCGGCCCGCTCGGCTCGACGATCGATATCGGCAATATCACGCTCGATACCGCGGCACGCCAACTCAAAGTCGGCGGCCGAACCGTCGCCATCCCGCCGCGAGAGCTCGATGCGCTCGAGCTTCTGATGCGACGCGCCGATCAAGTCGTGCCGAAACGCTTGTTCGAGGATTCCGTCTACGGCCTCAGCGACGACGTCGCGCCCAATACGATCGAGGCGCTGGTCTCGCGCCTAAGGCGCCGGCTGGAAACCATCGACGCGCGTGTTTCGATTCACACGCTTCGCGGCATCGGCTATCTGCTGAAGGAATAACGCGAAACAAATGTCGCTTTCGGTGCGCATCATCGTTCGTCTTGCCGTCACGACGGTCGTGGCGAGCGGCGTCCTCTATGGCTGGCTTTATATCAAGCAAAGCCGCGTCGAGGCTTATCTCCGCCAGCGAACGCTGGTGCGGCAAGCGCAAGAAGTCTCGAGTTTCATTGCGCTTGGATCCGACGGAGCGGTCGAACTCGACCTGCCGTCAAATCTGTCCGAAGCCTACAACAGTCCCGGCAGCAGATATCGCTATGCGGTGCGCGATGAAGCCGGACGAATCGTGGCAACGTCGGGTCGCCGGGTCGGACCATTGCCGGACCTCCTTCATCCGCAGGACCGGGATATTTACGAATACCGGGCCGCCGCCGATAATACCAAAATACTCGGCGCCGCGGTTCGAACCGATATCGGCCAGCACGTACTCTTCACTCAGGTCGAACAAATGGTGCCGATGACGCAGTCGCTCAATGCGGCGGTGTTCAACGAGTTCTTCATGGACGGCGGCTGGCTGGGAATTCCCTTCCTGCTTGCGCTGTTGGGAATAAGCGCGCTTACGGTCAAAAGGTCGCTTGCACCGCTCGAGGAGTTGGCCGGCCTTGCGACCAAGATCGACGCCGGCAATTCAACTTTGCGGCTGCCGACGGCCGACATTCCGGCGGAAATCCTTCCGCTCGTGCATTCGTTCAACAATGTGCTCGATCGCCTCGACCAGGGCCTGACGCGTCAGCGCGAATTCAATGCCAACGCGGCGCATCAACTGCGAACGCCGCTCGCGGTATTGGCGGCGAATATCGACACCATGACCGACGCCGCCGTGGCCGAGAAGCTGCGTTACGATGTCGGCATCATGAGCCGGATCGTCGGCCAATTGCTGCTCGTCGCGCGATTGGAGACGTTGAACGTTCGGCTTGACGAGCCGGTCGATCTTGGTCTAGCGGTGCGCCAGGCGGCGGAGAATCTCGGGCCGATCGCGATTTCGACGCGCAAGACGCTGGAAGTCGACGAACCGGCCCAGCCGATCGTGATCCGCGGCAACGCCTTCGTCGTCGCCGTCGCCGTCGGCAATTTGATCGAGAACGCGCTCAACCATAGTCCGCCGGGAACGGCCGTTCGCATCAGTGTCAAGTCGGATCAGTCCGTCGAGGTCTGCGATTGCGGCCCGGGCGTGGCGGTTGAAAATCGGGAAAAGGTGTTCGAGCGGTTCTGGCGCGGCGAAACCAGCCAGGAAGGAGCGGGATTGGGCCTCTCGATCGTCCGCCGCATCATGCATGCGCTCAACGGCAGTGTGTCGGTGACCGACGGGCCCGAAGGCGGCGCGCTGTTTACGCTGCGGTTTCCAACGCCCGACGCGACCGTATTTGCTTGAAGTCGAACAAGCCGGAAATTCGCCGCACTCAGGCCTCGAATTGCGCCTGAAGGGTGCGAATTGCCTTGATCTTGCCGCCTCGCCGTCAGGGGGCCGTCAGCGAACACGGCCACTACTTGACCGGGCCGGTTGGCACGGGATGGGGATTTCAAATGTTCGCTGTGGTGCCGCGATCCGATCGCCTGCGCTCCGCCGTCGAAGCTACGATCCGTAAGCTCTACCGCGAGCGCTACGATGCCACGCTATCGGCGTTCGCACCGACGATTTTCGCCGAGCTCGATGAAGCCGGGAATGTCGAATGCGCCGCCGGCATCCGGTTCGGCGACGACGGATTGTTCTTGGAATGCTACCTCGATCTGAGCATCGAACAGGTCCTCGAGGAACATCTTGCGCATCCGGTCGATCGCGACCGGGTCGTGGAAGTCTGCCATCTGGCGGCTCCGGGCCGCGGACATTCGCTGCAATTCGTCGAAAATCTCATCGCGCTATTGCGGGCGATCGATACCGAATGGGCCATTTTCACGGCGACCAGGCCGCTGCGCGCCCTGCTGCAAAGAAGCGGCTTGGCCATGATTGAAGTGGGCCCCGCGGAAAGGAGCCGGGTGCCCGATCCCGACTCCTGGGGGAACTATTTCGAACACGATCCGCGCATCATGGCCGTCAACTACCGTTTCGCCGCGAAGCCGAAACGACGCTACCCGGCGTTCCCGTCGTCAAGGTTCACGGCCGATGCTCGCGTTCTTTGAAGCCTTGTCGCGCCGGGCCGAGACTGCCGGCGACCGGCCGGCGATAATGTCCGTCGACCGCGCGCTTTCCTATCGCACGCTCGTCGAACGCGTGCGCGGACTGGCGCAAGCGGCCGCGCCGCTGCCGCGTCGGCTCGGTCTCCTGTTCGCCAACGGCCCGGATCACATCGTCTGCGATCTCGCACTGAGTTTTGCCGGCAAGGAACTGATCCCGCTGCCCGATTTTTTTTCGGACGCCCAGCTCACGCACATCATCCGATCGACCGGGCTGTCCGCCGCAGTGGTCGATCCGCATTCGGCCGCGCGGGCGCGCCGCCTTGGCCTGACCGGCCATCGGTTGCAAGGCGAAGAGGCGCCTGCCCTTGCGCCGGCGCGGGATACGACGCGAATCATCTTCACGTCCGGAACGACCGGCAAGCCGAAAGGCGTTTGTCTTGCGGGCCGGCAGATGCTGGCGAGCGTCGCGGCGCTGGCTCAGGCGTCGGGCGCCAGCGCGGCCGATCGCTATCTTTCGGTGCTGCCGAAGGCGCTGCTGCTCGAGCAGATAGCCGGCATCTATCTGCCGCTCTCCGTCGGCGCGTCGATCGTCACCGGTTCGGGGGCGGCGACGGCTTCGCCCGGAAGCGCGCTGGCGCTTGCCGCGCAGCAAAGCCAAGCGACGGCGACAGTGCTGGTGCCGGAGTTGCTGGCGGCTTGGCTCAAGGAGCTCGAGGCGCTGGGGCAGTCCGCTCCGAGCTCGTTGCGGTTCATAGCGGTCGGTGGCGCGCCGATCCCGCAGCAGCTCGCCCGCGCGGCTTGGGAACAGGGTCTCCCCGTCTACGAAGGTTACGGTCTTTCGGAGTGCTCATCGGTCGTCGCGGTCAATCGGCCGGATGCGCGACGGCCGGGTACGGTCGGCCGGCCCTTGGCCGGGGTCGAGGTCGCGATCGACGCGGGCGAGATCGTTGTCGGCGGCCCCACGGTGATGCGCGGCTATGTCGGTGAGCCGCCGCTATCCGGCTCATGGCGCACCGGCGATCTCGGCTATTTCGATTCCGACGGATTTCTGGTCGTGACCGGCCGAAAGGACAACGTGATCGTCACCGCCGCCGGCAGGAACGTCAGCCCGGAATGGGTCGAGGAGACGATTACCGCCGATCGCCGCGTCCGACGCTGCGTGGTTGTCGAGCACGAAAAGGAACTGGTCGCCCTGATCGTGCCGAGCGATTCGGCCCTGTGTCATGATTTTCCGGCGCTGCACGACGTGCTCACGTTCGCCGCCCGCGATCTGCCGGCTTACGCCAAGCCGCGGCGGTATCTGACGATGTCGGAACGGCACTTCCGCGATCTCGATCTCTTGACCGCCAATTTTCGGCCGCGCCGTCCTGAAGTCGGTCGGGTGGTGTTCGACCGCAGTCACGCGCTCTTTCCGCGCGCATAGGACGATGAACATGTCCGCCTTTCGGCAATTGCTCGAACAAACCACGCCGGCCCGGGACTCCTTCATCGCGCTGCCGCTCATCCAACAGGTGCTGCGCAATGGCGCCTCGAAGGACTTGTACCTGGAATTCCTCGGTCAGGCTTATCACCACGTCAAATATACCGCTCCGCTTTTGGCGCTGGCCGCGGCACGCTGCAATGCGGAGGATCATCTCTATCAAACGGCATTATTCGAATACATCGAGGAAGAGCGCGGGCACGAAGTGTGGATTCTGGAAGATATCCACGCCCTGGGCGGCGATCCGGAACGGGTGCGCCGCAGCGCGCCGCGAATGCCCTGCAAGGTCATGGTCAGTCACGCCTATTACATCGTCGACCATGTGTCGCCCTACGGTCTGCTCGGCATGATCCATGTGCTGGAAGGCATGGCCGTTGCGCTGGCGGGCAAGGTGGTATCCGCGCTTCGTGAAACCGTCGCGGCGTCCGCGGCGGGCGGCTTCAAATATCTCGTCACGCACGGCGATCTCGACGTCCGTCATTGCGCGTTCTTCGAGAACCTCGTCGACCGGATCGATGGAAGTCATTTGCCCCTGGTGATCGAGACGGCGGACGATTTCTACAAGCTTTACGGCGATGTGTTTCGCGATCTCGACGGACTTCGCTCGAACGGCTTCATCGCTTGAGCGAACGATTGGGGACGCAGAGTGGGAGTCATCGCGTGCCTGGCGATGCAACCATGATCCTGGCGCGGAAGCGAATCGTGCTGACCGGCGGCAGCGGCGGCCTCGGCCGGAGCGTCGCCGCCGCGCTTTGCCGCGAAGGTGCGGAGATCACGACCATGTCGCGCGCCGGGATTGCCGATGGAACCAGTCCCGCCCGCCACGCCGCGATCGATTTATCGACCGCCGCCGGGATCGCCGAAGCCTGCGACTTCGTCGCCCGGGAAGAGCCGGACATCCTCGTCAATCTGGCCGGCGTGCAGTATTTCGGTCCCGCCGAACGGCAATCTTTCGACGACATGCACCGAAGCTATATGGTCAACCTCGTCGCGCCGGCGGCGCTGTGCAGCGCGTGCCTGCCCGCCATGAAGCGCCGCAATTCCGGTCAAATCGCCAATATCGGCTCGATCTTCGGCTCGATTGCATTCGCGCATTTCGCGGCCTATTCGAGCGCCAAAGCGGGCCTCCGCGCACTGAGCGAAGCGCTGCGCCGCGAACTCGCCGACACCAAAATCGCCGTCACCTATGTCGCGCCACGCGCCGTTCGGACCGCCATGCTGACGGCCGACATCGAAAAATACGCCACGATCAGCGGCATGAACATCGATCCGCCGGAAACCGTCGCGACGGCGATCGTGACGGCGATCAAGCAGCGCCGAAAAGACGTCTATATCGGGTTTCCGGAACGGTTTTTCGTTCGCCTCAATGCGCTATTGCCGCGACTGGTCGATACCGCCGTCGCCGACACCGATCGCAAGGCATCGCGGCTGTTTGCGGCCCAAGCATAATGCCAACACAGGAGGGGATCATGTTCCGAAAGACGATCGCCATCGTCGTCGCAATAGGCGCGGCGCTGTTCTTGACGCAGCCGGCAGCAGTCCGGGCGGCCGATAACGCGGCGCTCAATGCCGATATTCTGCGGCTGGCGCTGGACTGGGAACACGTCAAATTCGAAGTCGCAGACAAGGACCTGCAGGAGAAGCAGATGGCGGCCCTGGCGGACCGCGCGGCCGGTATTGCGCAGCAATATTCGAACCGGCCCGAGGTGGCCATCTGGCTCGGCATCCTGGTCAGCGAGCAGGCCTCGATGGCGAGCGAGAATGGCAGCCCGTTCAAGGCGCTCGGTCTGGCGAAACGCGCGCGCGATATTCTCGAACAGGCCGAAAAGGCCGATCCGGTTGCGCTCGATGCCGGCGCGCCGACCAGTCTCGGCGTGCTTTATTATCGCGTGCCGAGTTTTCCGATTGCATTCGGCGACAAGAGCAAAGCGCGGCAATTGCTCGAAGAAGCGGTGAGGAATGCGCCGAACGGTCTCGACGCCAATTATTTCTCCGGCGATTTCCTCTACGAGCAGCATGAATATGCGCAGGCCGAAAAGGTCTTCCAGCGCGCGCTGCTGCTGCCGCCCCATCCCGAGCGGCCGATTTGGGATAAATCCCGGCGCCTGGTCATGCAGCAGGATCTGGCCAAGATGCCAAGCAACTGAAGGTCCGGCCGGCCGCCGGCGCAGAGCCCCGCATGTCGCTGCGATCGCGCGCCTGGGCGGCCATCGGCGGACAGTTGCGCCATCCATCGGGTCTTGCCGGAGGCCTGATCGGCCGCCTGATGGGCGTCGTAAACCGGCAGTCCAATCGGATCGCGATCGGCGCGCTCGAGATCCGGCCGGGCGACACGATTCTCGAGCTCGGCGTCGGACCGGGCATTGCGGTCGCGACGTTGGCCGGTTTGGCGCAGCAGGGACGGGTCGTCGGGATCGATCATTCCCCGACCATGCTGGCGCAGGCCGCGCGTCGCAACCGGCGTGCCATCGCCGGCCGCGGCGTTCATCTGCTGCTCGGCCGATTTGCGGCGCTGCCGTTTGCGACCGAATCGGTCGACCGGATCCTCGCGGTCCACGTCGCTTATTTCATCGGTGCCGATGCCAGCGAAATACGAGAAGCGAGACGGGTCCTGCGCCCAGGCGGCCGCGTCGCGATCTTTGCGACCGATAAATCGACGATGGCAAGTTGGGGATTTACCAGATCCGGCCACCACCGATTATTCGATCGCGACGAGATCGCAGGACTGCTTTCGACCGGCGGGTTCGCGACCGATGAAATTGCCGTCGCCGAAGTGAGCCTGCCTTTCGGCATTGCCGGACTGCTCGCGGTTGCGACCAAGCGCGCCTGAACAATTCATCGCGCCGCCAAGCCGGGAGCGAACGGAGTTCTTCTGCGAAACAGCGCGGCGTCCAACGGGCAGGAGCCAAGAACCGGCAACGGGACGGCGGTCAAGCGGCGCGGCTGGCCCGCAGTTCGCCCAATGCCGCTTTGCCCGCTCGGGTCGCTTCGGACATTGTTTCGAAGAATTCCGATTGCCGCACCGGCTTGCTCTTGCCTGCCGCGTAGATCTCCCAGCGCCAGGATTTGGGGGGACGGCCTTTGTTCTTGATGGCAAGGGTGTAATCAACGGGGTCGAAAGACTGGGGCTTTTCCATCGGAGTCCTATCGAGATTCTGGCTGACCAAACCCTGATCCGATCCAGTTCATTTGGATCGGATCAGAGTCTAGATTCTTAATTTGAAACATAATCTTACCGGAAACCGGCTGCCACCTTCCGGGATCATGCTCTCATGACAAACCCGGAATAGGCGCGGCGCAACGTCAACTCGCATTCTTCGGCGCGCTGGCGAGCCACCTCGGAACCCCAGTATAGCAGAATTTCACGTAAGTCCCGGATGGCGACATCGACGGCCGTCGCGAGGTCGATTTCGCTGTCGGCGTCATGGTCGATGCAATAGTCACTGAAGTTGTATATTTCTGCGCTCACACGTCACTCCACGAATCACTGTGCCGGCAGAATGGCGGCCGGGAGTTAACGGGCCGTGATCTCGGTCGGGGTGTTGGGACGGCTTGGAGGTTTTGCAGGATGACCGGGATGACCAGCTTGGAGGACAGGCCGCCGCCGCCAGTCGGTGTCTATTGGATCGACGAGGCCGATTACCCGGCGGCGCTCGAGATTTTCGACGACGGCGACAGGATGCCGGGCGCCTGGAAGGAATGGCTGAAGATGGCCGAGGAGATGGAGCGGGGGCTCAAGGCCTACGGGCACCCCGTGCTGCGCGTTCGCATCGATCCGGAAACCTTTCCGGCGTGGTGCTCGAGCCACGGCACGAGTCCGGGCCGCGAAGGGCGCAAAAAGTTCGTCGCCGCGGCCGTCTACGAACGGTACGGCGATTTAAATTAATCGGGCTTTAAAACCCCGCTACCGCTTCGAGCGTCTTTCCCCCCTGCGTCAGCGCGCGGCGCGTCAATTCGAGCTGGGTCGCGACTTCCGGCGGCATCGCGATCTCTTTGGCGAACTCCGGACGCGCACGCAGAGTTTCGGCCCAGGCGCCGAGGCGCGGATGCAGCCGCCCCAGCGGATATCCGGCGAGCGAAAGCCGGTGCGCATAGATGAACCAGGCAATGTCGAGCACGCTCAGTGTGTCGCCCAGCAGAAAAGGCTGCTGCGCGAGCCGCTTGTTTCTTAATCCGATTGTTCGGGGATTCCGCCGATAAGTCCCGGAGCGCCGTGGATTCTTGTCATTTCCGTGATCCCGGCAAGACGAGCGGTAAATCCTGGGACAAATGCGCCGAAAACCGGCACATTGCGTCAGACAGGAGCAATGCCAATGAGCACCCCTATCTCCGATCTCACCGAAAAGATCGCTACGCTCGAAGCAGAGCTTGAAGCCGAGCTTGCCAAACGCCGCGCCGAGCTTCGCGTCGGCATGGAGAGAGGTCGAGTGGTTTTCGAGGAGGAGATTCTGCGCCGCCACCGCGAGCTGCGCACGAAGCTGTCGCGCTATATTCTCCGCGCGCACCCGCTCGTGGTGCTGACCGCGCCGGTGATCTATTCACTGATTCTTCCGCTCCTGTTACTCGATCTGTTCGTCACGGTTTATCAGGCAGTCTGCTTCCCGGCATACGGAATCGCCAAAGTGCGTCGGGGCGACTATTTTGTATTCGATCGTCGCCATCTGGCGTACCTAAACGCCCTCGAAAAGCTCAATTGCGCCTATTGCTCCTACGCTAACGGCCTCATTGCCTATGTCCGCGAAATCGCCGGACGCACTGAACAATATTGGTGCCCGATAAAACACGCGCGCCGCGTCATCGGCGCTCATCCTTATTATGCGCAGTTCAAGGACTATGGTGACGCGGCGGCCTTCCGCGCGCCGTCGAAGTGATACGCGGCGCCCGCTCTGCGTCAGCGCCGTCCGAACAATTTATCGAGCAGCCAGAAGTCGAGCCCGCCCGAATTGCCTTGTTGATCGTCGCGTTGGCCGCCGCGATTGTTGGCGGACGGCGTCGTGATCGATGCCGGCGGCGGCGACGAATTGAACCAACCGCCATCGAGCCCCGGCAACGCCACAGGCGTCACGCCCTGGTGCGCCACCCTCATGAACCGGCTCCAGATCTCGACCGGCACGCCGCCGCCGACCGCCTTTTTGGTCGGCGAATTGTCGTCGTTGCCGAGCCAGATGCCGGTGACGAGATGCGCGGTGAAGCCGATGAACCAGGCGTCGCGGAAATCCTGGCTGGTGCCGGTCTTGCCGGCGGCCTGCCAGCCCGGGAGGTTGGCGCTGCGCGCGGTGCCCGACACCAAAGTCTGGCGCAGCATCGTATTCATCATCGCGATATAGCGGGCGTCGACGATGCGGCCGAGCGGCTGTTGCGAGCGGTCGTAGAGCGGCTTGCCGTCGGTGGTGCGGATGCGCTCGACGACATGCGGCGACACCGCGAGCCCGCCATTGGCGAAGGTGGCATAGGCGGACACCAGCTCGAGCGGCGACACTTCCGAGGTGCCGAGCGCGATCGAAGCGTTGGGTTCCAGCATCGAGGTGATGCCGAGCCGGTAGGCGGTGCGCACCACCGCCTCGGGCCCGACTTCGAGCGTCAGCCGCACCGAAACCGTGTTCAGCGAATTGGCGAGCGCCTGCGTCAGCGTCACCGGTCCGGCGTAGTCGTGCTCGAAATTTTCCGGTTTCCAGCCCTTCACCGCGATCGGGGCATCTTCGCGCACCGTGTCGGGCGTGAGCCCGCGTTCGAGCGCGGTGAGATAGACGAAGGCCTTGAACGACGAGCCGGGCTGGCGCTTGGCGTCGATGGCGCGGTTGAATTGGCTGTCGCCGTAGTTCCGCCCGCCGACCAGTGCCCGCACCACGCCGTCGGGCGTCATCGCGACCAGCGCGCCTTGGCCGATGTTCAATTTTTCGCCCCTCTGATTGAGCGTGTCGACCAGGGCCTGCTCGGCTGCGGCTTGCAGCACAGGCTCGATCGTCGTCTGCACGACGATGTCCTGGTCGAACTTGCCGATCAGGTCGTCGACCGCGTCCATCACCCAGTCGGCGACGTAATTGACCGAGCCGGCGCCGGCCGGCTGGATAGCGCGCGCGGGATGGACGAGCGCGAGCTTGGCGGCCTCCGGCGCGATCATTTTCTGCTCGGCCATGTCGGCGATCACCACCGCGGCGCGGCGCTGTGCGCCGTCCGGATTGTGGCTCGGCGCGAGCCGCGACGGCGATTGCACGAGGCCGGCGAGCATCGCCGCTTCCGGCAGCGTCAATTGCCGCGCCGATTTGCCGAAATAGCGCTGCGCCGCGGCTTCGACGCCGTAGGCGCCGGCGCCGAAATAGACGCGGTTGAGATAGAGTTCGAGAATCTCCGCCTTCGAATATTTGTGCTCGAGCCAGAGCGCGAGCGCGATTTCCTGCAGCTTGCGCGTGACGGTGCGTTCATGGGTGAGAAACAGATTCTTGGCGAGCTGCTGGGTGATGGTCGAACCGCCCTGCGAGGCGCCGCGGCGCAAAATGTCGGCGACCAGCGCGCGGGCGATGCCGAACGGATCGACGCCGTGATGCGAATAGAAGCGGCGGTCCTCGATGGCGACGAAGGCCCTCGGCACGTAATCCGGCAGTTCGCCGAGCGGCACCGCGGCGCCGCCCATGTCGCCCCGCGTCGCCAGCGTGGCACCGTTGGCGCCGAGGATCAGCACCGAGGGCGGGCGCTTGGGGATTTCCAGCGACTGGATTGGGGGCAGATGAATGCCGATCCAAATGACCGCGCCGATGCCGGCGATCAGGGCCCACAGCGCCAGCACGAAACCCCAATAGAAGAGGCGGCCGAAGCCGGACCGGTGCCTGCCTCCGCCTTTGCGCTTGCGCCTTTCGCGCGGCGGCGGGCTCGGGCTGCTGCGGCGCGAGCTGCCGGAGCGGGAGTCGCTTCGTCCTTTGGGCGGACCGCCGATGCGGTCCTGCGGCCGCAGCCGCAGATCGAAGCCCTCAGCGTGGCCGGCAGCTTTGCGTCCCTCTCGCCACGCCATAACCCGTCCCCAGCGCGGTAAACGCACTTAATCCATCGTAAATCGGGCGGTTTAAGGGGGGGTTACTGGAGCTGATCCCTCCCCCCTTGTGGGGGAGGGTGGGGAGGGGGGTCGGGAGGTAGTACTCAGCGATTACACCTGCAGAAAATTGGTTAGTACCTCAATCTGAATTTTGATTCGGGACGTAGGATGCGTCCTGTTTCAGCCCGCAATGGCGGCAATCCCTCCAAGCTCGCTGCCGTTGGAAATAGCCTCTCCATTGCAGATTCCAGTAATACAAACCGCCACAGCGGGGGCATCGAAATCGATTCAACCACACCCCAACAATGACATAGAGACCGAGCGGTACCAGAATGACAACCGAGGCGTTTAGCAACGTGGCACGTTCAGAACGATAAAGATGGATTAAGCCGATCATCATGGGAATCAGCGCTATTTGCATCACTCTAAACAGCCAGAATCGCCTTCGCCGATCCCGCCAGGCCGCGGCATATCGTTCCTCATCATTCATCTATTGTCTGCGCTGCCTCTGAAACTTGTCACCGCTTGCGTATCGCCTCCCGACCCCCACCCCTGCCCCTCCCCACAAGGGGGAGGGGAAAGCTACCCCGCCGCGGTCTCTTTCGCCGGCTTTGTCTCCACCGGCGCCGTGAACAAAGCGAGCAGCGGGCGTTTGATCGCGGCTTGGCGGGTCGGTGTCGCGATCTGGGCGCCGGTGAGATCGGTGATGTAGAACACGTCGACCACGCGTTCGCCGAAGGTCGCGACATGGGCGGAGGCGATATTGAGATTGAGCTTGGACAGCGTCGTGGTCAGTTCGTAGAGCAGGCCCGGCCGGTCGAGGCCGGTGACTTCGACCACCGTGTAGCGGTTCGACCATTGGTTATTGATGGTGACTTCGGGCTCGATGGCGAAGGCCTTGAGCCGGCCCTTCGGCGGCGCGCGCTTGGCCACCACGTCGGGCAATTTGAGCTGGCCGCGCAGCGCTTTTTCGATCGCATCGCCGATCCGCGCGGCGCGGCGGCCCTCGTCCTCGTCGCGCTCGAACTCGCGCGAAATGGAAATCGTGTCGAGCGCGCGGCCGTCGGTCGTGGTGTAGATCTGGGCGTCGACGATATTGGCGCCGGCGAGCGCGCAGGCGCCGGCGATGATCGACAAAAGCCACGGATGGTCAGGGGCGAAGATCGTCAACTCGGTGACGCCGCGCGCGGCATCGAAGCCGACGCTGGTGGCGAGCGTCTTTCCGGCCGTCTCGATGCTCTGCACGAAGCGCGCATGGGCGAGCTTGTGCGGCAGGTCGACCTTGAGCCAATAGGCCGGGTAGAGCCGTTCGACATGGGCGGTGAGTCGGTCGGCCGGCCAGTCCTGGAACTGGGCGCGGAATTCGGCCTGCGCCGCGGCCACGCGCTGGGCGCGGTTGACCTCGGAGAAGCCGCCGGTCAGGACCGGCTCGGTTTCATAGTACAGCGTGCGAATGAGCTGCGCCTTCCAGCCGTTCCAGACGCCCGGCCCGACGGCTTGGATGTCGGCGGTGGTGAGGACGGTGAGGAGTTTCAGCCGCTCCAGCGATTGCACCACCGCGGCGAAATTCTCGATCGTCTTGCGGTCGGACAGATCGCGCGATTGCGCCACCGTCGACATCACCAGATGCACTTCGACCAGCCAGGCGACCAGTTCGGTGTCGGCGGTACTGAGCCCGAGGCGGTGGCCGAGGCGGCGGCCGATGCGCGCGCCGGCGATCGAATGATCCTCGACCCGGCCCTTGGCTATGTCGTGCAGGAACAGCGCCAGGCAAAGCACGGCGCGGTGCTGCGGCTGGATCGTCTTCATCAGCTCGGTCGCGAGCGCGAATTCCGGCTTGCCGCCGCGTTCGATCTCGTTGACGATGCCGATGCAGCGCAACAGATGCTCGTCCACCGTATAGTGGTGGTACATGTTGAACTGCATCATCGCCACGATGCGGCCGAACGACTGCACGAAGGCGCCCAGCACGCCGACCTCGTTCATGCGGCGCAGCACGATTTCGGCGGCGTTCTTCGACGTCAGGATTTCCAGGAACAGGCGATTCGCCTCCCGGTTCTGGCGCAGTTCCTTGTCGATGAGATTGAGCGAGCGTGTCGCCACCCGCATGGCTTCGGGGTGGAGCACCAGATTGTGCTTCTGCGCCAGCCAGAACAGCCGGATCAGATTGACCGGATCGCGCTTGAACACGTCGGCACGCGCGATGTTGATGCGGCTATTGTCGACGACGAAATCGTCGGTGTCGCCGAGCTTCTTCGGCGCCCGCGCCGAACGCCACGGCGCGATCATCCGGCTCAGGACCGGCGCCGGCTTGGCCTGCATGTCTTCCAATCCCGCGCACAGGATCGCGGTTAGATCGCCGACATGTTTGGCGGTCAGGAAGTAATGCTTCATGAAGCGTTCGACGTCGCGCAGGCCCGGATGCGTGGTGTAGCCGAGCCGCACCGCGATATCGCGCTGGATGTCGAACGACAGCCGCTCCTCGGCGCGGCCGGTGAGAAAATGCATGTTGCAGCGGACCGACCAGAGAAAATCCTCGCAGCGGCGGAACATCTTGTATTCGTCGCGGTCGAACACGCCGCGCGCGATCAATTCCTCCGGCTCGCGCACGCGATAGACGTATTTGGCGATCCAGAACAATGTATGCAGGTCGCGCAAGCCGCCCTTGCCGTCCTTGACGTTCGGCTCGACCAGATAGCGCGATTGGCCGGCGCGGCGGTGACGCTCTTCGCGCTCGGCGAGCTTGGCGGCGACGAATTCCGGCGCGGTTGATTGCGCCACTTCCTTGTCGAAGCGTGTCGTCATCTCGTTGTAAAGCTTGATGTCGCCGAACAGGTAGCGCGATTCCAAAAGCGCGGTGCGGATCGTCATGTCGGCTTTGGCCTGGCGGATGCATTCGTTGACCGAACGCGTGGCATGGCCGACCTTCAGGCCCATGTCCCACAGACAGTAAAGCAGCGCTTCCGCGACCGACTCGCCCCAGGCGGTCTGCTTGTAAGGCAAGAGAAAAAGCAGATCGATGTCGGAGCCGGGCGCCAGCAGGCCGCGGCCGTAACCGCCGGTCGCCACCACCGCCATGGTTTCGGCTTCCGACGGCACCGCCGAGCGGTAAAGCTCCTGGCGGGCGAAGTCGAACAGGATGCGGATGATCTCGTCCTGGACGTAGCACAGCCGCTCGGCGCAGCGCCGGCCGTGGCGGTCCTTGAGCAGGAGCTGCTCGGCTTGGGCGCGGGCCTGCGTCAGCGACGTTTTGAGGCGCTGCGCGACGGCGGCGCGCAGTTCCCGCTCCCGCCCGGCATGCGTCTCGGCCAGTTCCTTGAGGTCGGCGACAATGGCCGCGGGGTCGAGCAATTCGACCGGCGCGCGCGCGGAACGGGGGCTCTCCAACATCATCGATACGAGATAGCGGAGCTGCCGCGCACTGTCATCGGCCCCGTCCGGCGTCGGCTCCGCCGCAGTGGATGAAGCAGTTATGGCTGCAAGATCAATAATATTTTGTGATAACGCAAATACGTAGTATTTATTTCTAATTGACTGGCGTCAGCGGCTCTCATAAAGAAAAATATAACGCAAACCGGCGAGCCGATGCGCTGCCATATCCGGAGCTGAGTCATGCTTTCACGTCGTGGGTTGCTCGCCGGCGCCATCGGCGCGGGTTTCCTGCCGTTAACGCGCGCTGCCCGCGCGGCCGACAAGCCAACTGAAATCCGCATCGATTGGGCGACCTATAACCCCGTCTCCATGGTGCTGAAGTCGAAGGGCCTGTTGGAGGCCGAATTCGCCAAGGACGGCATCGGCGTGCGTTGGGTGCAGTCGCTCGGTTCCAACAAGGCGCTCGAATTCCTCAATGCCGGCTCGATCGATTTCGGCTCGACCGCCGGCTCCGCCGCGCTGCTCGGCAGGATCAACGGCAATCCGATCAAGTCGATTTACGTCTATTCCCGCCCGGAATGGACCGCGCTGGTGACGCGCAAGGATACGGCGATCGCCAAGATCGAAGACCTCAAGGGCAAGCGCGTCGCCGTGACCCGCGGCACCGACCCGCACATCTTCCTGGTGCGCGCGCTGCAATCGGTGGGCTTGGGCGAAAGGGACATCGTGCCGGTGCTGCTGCAGCATCCCGACGGCAAGACCGCGCTGATCCGCGGCGACGTCGACGCCTGGGCCGGCCTCGATCCGATGATGGCGGCGGCGCAGGTCGAGGACGGCGCGCGGCTGTTCTATCGGAACAAGGCCGCCAACACCTACGGCATCCTCAATGCGAGCGAAGACTTCCTCGACAAATATCCGGATCTGACCAAGCGCGTGCTCGCCGTCTACGAGGATGCGCGCAAATACTCCCTGGCGCATTACGACGACGAGAAGAAGGTCTTCATCGACATCACCAAATTGCCGGATGCCGTGGTCGACATTCAGCTCAAGGAGCGTACCGAACTCACCTTCAACCGCATCGGCCCCGAGCAGCGCGACACCATCCTGCAGGCCGGGCTGGCGCTGCAGCAGGCCGGCGTCATCGCCGCCAATGTCGACGTGAAGAAAACGCTCGACGATCTGGTCGACGATCGCTTCGTGACGGCGGCGTAGCTCTTCTCCGTCTCCCCGCACGCGGGGCGAGGGAGTGCGCGGAGTCTAGCCGTATTGCATTTGCCGGTGTCACTATGTCTCTTGTCGGCATGACGATCGCCGCAGAAGCCAATCCGACACGGGCGCGCGCACTGTCGAATCGATGGACGCGGCCGGCGCTCGGGCTGATCGTGCCGGTCGCCGCGGCATTGGCCTGGGAATTCATCGTGCGCATGGGCTGGGCGAGCGGGCGCCTGGCGCCGCCGCCGTCCGTCATCTTCGCCACCTTCGTCGATCTCGCCCGCTCAGGCGATCTGCAGCGCAATACGCTTGTCACGCTGACGCGCGTGGCGGCGGGATTCGGCATCGGCGTCGCCACAGCGACCGTGCTCGGCGCCGCCGCCGGCTATTCGCCGCTGGTGCGGCGGCTGCTCGATCCGAGCCTGCAGGCGCTGCGCGCCATTCCGTCGATCGCCTGGGTGCCGCTGTTCATCCTCTGGCTCGGTATTTTCGAAGCCTCGAAAGTGACGCTGATCGCGGTCGGCGTGTTCTTTCCGGTCTATCTCGGGCTGATGGGCGCGATCCAATCGGTCGATCGCAAGCTCGTGGAAGTCGGCCGTGCGTTCCGGCTGTCCGATATCGGGATGGTGCGCCGGATTTTGCTGCCGGCGGTGCTGCCGGCCTATGTCATCGCGTTGCGTTCGGGACTAGGCCTGGGCTGGATGTTCGTCGTCGCCGCCGAGCTGATGGGCGCTTCCGAAGGTCTCGGTTATCTCTTGATCGACGGCCAGCAACTCGGCAAGCCGGCTGAAATCGTCACCGCCATCGTCGCTTTCGCCATCGTCGGCAAGTCGACCGATTGGCTGATCGCGCTCGCCGCCGCGCCGTTCCTGCGCTGGGAAGACGTGGTGCGGCAGGAGTAGAGACTTCGATGCTGGTCCTCGATCGCGTCGGCAAGACCTATGCGAACGGCGTGCATGCGCTCGGCGGGGTGTCGCTTACCGTTGCGCTCGGCGAGATCGTGGCGGTGATCGGCGGCTCGGGCTGCGGAAAATCGACGCTGCTGCGTGCCATCGGCGGCCTCGACGCGCCGAGCGCCGGCGCCATTTTGCTCGACGGCGAGCGAGTAACGGCGCCGCACGAGAAGATCGGCATCATCTTTCAGGAACCGCGCTTGCTGCCTTGGCTCAAGGTCGCCGACAATGTCGGCTTCGGTCTCGGCGAGCGGCCGAAACGGGAGCGCGCGCAGCGCGTCGCGGCGGCGCTCGAGCGCGTCGGGCTTGCCGATAAAGCGGCCATGTGGCCGCGCGAACTGTCCGGCGGCCAGGCGCAACGCGTCGCGATCGCACGGGCGCTGGTGCCGCGTCCGGAGGTGTTGCTGCTCGACGAGCCGTTTTCGGCGCTCGACGCCTTTACCCGCGCCGATTTGCAGGACCATCTGCTCGATCTGTGGGCCGACGCCAAGCCGACCTTGCTGCTCGTCACCCATGACGTCGAAGAGGCCATCGTGCTGGCCGATCGCATCATGGTGATGCGGCCGCGGCCAGGCCGCATCTTCGACGAAATCGCCGTCGAGCTGCCACGGCCGCGCGACCGCCAGTCGGCCGCCTTCGATTTCGCCAAGCGCCGCGTGCTCACCGCGCTCGACCGCTCGCTCGACCGCTCGCTCGACCGCGCCACGACCGGCGCGACCGACGAGCCGAAGGCTGAAGCCGGCGCGGCGCTATGGTGGTGACAAAACTCGCGGCGTCCTTTATTCCGGCATTTCACGCAGAAGGGACTCAGCGATGGACGCCGCCGGGCTGCGCGCGCTGCAAGCGCCGATCAAGGAGCGCTACAAGGCTGATCCCAAGGCCGGCTTCATCACGCTCAAAGCCAAAGGCACGCTCGACGACAGTCATATCGCGTGCAAGGTCGAGACCGGGCGCGCGCTCGCGGTCGCCGGGCTCCATCCCGCCACCGGCGGATCGGGGCTCGAATTGTGCTCCGGCGACATGCTGCTCGAAGCGCTGGTCGCCTGCGCCGGCGTCACCCTCAAAGCGGTCGCGACCGCGATCGACATCCCGCTCAAATCCGGCACGGTTTCGGCCGAAGGCGATCTCGATTTCCGCGGCACGCTGGGCGTCGCCAAGGAGGCGCCGGTGGGATTCGCGCAAATCCGACTGCGTTTCGATCTCGACACCGACGCGCCGCCAGACAAGCTCGACCAGCTTCTCAAACTCACCGAGCGCTATTGCGTGGTCTATCAGACGATCAAAAGCGGACCGCCGGTCGAAGTCAAACTGCAGCGCAAATGACTGTCATTCCGGGGCGTCGCGCAGCGACGAGCCCGGAATCCATATTCGCTGACCTGTGATTATGGATTCCGGACTTGCCGCCATCCAAGTCGGCTGTTGCCGACTTGGCCCGCTGCCTGCCGATCTCGGGTGAACCCGAGATCGGTGGCAATCCGGAATGACGTGGGCAATTTTCCCCATGATCTCTCCCGAACTCCTGTTCTGGTACGGTCTCGCCCTGAAGATGGCGATGACGGCGATCGTGGTCGTCATCACTTCGGTCGCGGTCGAGCGTTCCGGTCCGTTCATCGGTTCGCTGGTCGCCGCGCTGCCGACCGCGGCGGGCGCCGCCTATGTCATCCTCGCCATCGAGCACCCGCCGCGCTTCATCGCCGCGAGCGCGATCGGCAGCGCGGCGACCAGCGCCGCGGTTTCGATCTTCTCTCTGGCCTATGCCGTTCTGGCGCAGCGCCGCGGCCTGCTCATGAGCGTCGGCGTTTCACTCGCGATATGGTTCGTGGTCGCCGGAGTCTTGCGCATGATCGACTGGACGCCGCTCGGCGCGCTGGCGCTCGACGCCGTCGTCTTCGCCGGCACCATCCCGCTGAGCTGGCGCTACCGCGAGGCCGGACCGTTGCGGAAATTCCTGCGCACGGCGTTCGATATTCCGTTGCGGGCGTTGGCCGCCGCCGTCGTGGTCGCCGTCGTGACCACGGCGAGCTACAGCATCGGCTCGTTTGCCTCCGGCGTGTTCGCGGTGTTTCCGATCGTGATGTGCAGTTCGATCGTGATCCTGCATCCGCGGGTCGGCGGCAAGGCGACCGCCAGCATGCTGGCGCATGCGCAGATCGCCCTGATCGGGCTGGCGCTGAGTTTCATCGCCGTGCATTACGCGGCCGAATCGCTCGGCTCGTGGTGGGCGCTGGTGATCGGCATGAGCGTTTCGATCGCCTGGAGTGGAATCCTCTTGTTGTTTCGGGCGCGGCGATGACGCCGCAATGTGGCCCGGTCTGCGACTTCATAAGTTGTCGCCCCGCGAAATTCATCCAGGACGCGCAGGCCGAGCTGGCACATCGGATTTTCCCCATTCAATTGACGAGGCCGTTTAATAATCCAGGCCTATGCAATAATTCGAATCGTTCAAATTTATGTAACAAGTTGGAAACTAATCGACTCCAAATTATCTAACAAAATAAGCACTGTGTCGGACATTTAGTTTTTTTGCACCGCCCGGCTCGCATCGCCGCGGGTCCAGCGCATTGACGGTCAGAGGGGTCATCGGCCAGTGAACATTCATGGCACTTCGCCCGCGAGCAATGCGGCGGTCGCCAATGCCGCGGCGGGTCCGCTCGCCGATCGCGCCGAATTCATCAGCTTCGCCATCGGCGAGGAGCAATACGGCGTCGACATCATGGCAGTGCGCGAGATCAAGGGCTGGTCGAACGTCACTCACTTGCCGAATCAACCGGATTACGTGCGCGGCGTGCTCAATCTGCGCGGCGTGATGGTGCCGATCGTCGATCTGCGCTGCCGCTTCGGCCATGGCCATACCGAAACGACGCGACCAGCCAGAATTAGCCCGCGATTTCCACTCCCAGCCTTTCATTTCGAATGGAGACCCCGATGTTGTGGTTGAAGCCATCGTCCGCTCGTCCCAGCGCCAAAGGCCGGCCCGCCGCCGCCTATCCGCTGCCGGAGCTCAAGGCCGACATCGCCGACAAGGTTTCGGTCGCCGTGATGATGGTGGATCGCGACTTCACGGTTACCTACGTCAATGGCCCGACCATGGAGTTGTTCAAGAAGAATGCATCGACCTTCCGTTCGGTCTGGCCGACGTTCGAGCCGGACAAGATCCTCGGCATGTGCATCGACGCCTTCCATAAGAACCCGGCCCGCCAACGCGAGCTTCTCTCCGACCCGTCGAAGCTGCCATTCAAGACCGACATCACCATCGGCGATTTGAAGGTTCAGCTATTGGTCAGCGGCAGTTTCGACCGCAAGGGAAATTACGTCGGAAATGTTCTGGAGTGGCAGGATGTCACTGCGATCCGAATGAACGCCGGCATGCTCGCGGCCATCGACAAGGCACAGGCCGTGATCGAGTTCACCCTCGATGGCAAGATCGTTCACGCCAATGAAAACTTCCTGAATGCGCTCGGGTACACGCTCGACGAGGTTCGCGGCCAACATCACAGCATGTTCGTGGACCCGGCCTATCGCCAGAGTCCCGAATACCGCATGTTCTGGGAGAAGCTCGGCCGCGGCGAATTCGACGCCGATCAATACAAGCGAATCGGCAAGGGCGGCAAGGAAGTCTGGATTCAGGCCAGCTACAACCCGATCCTCGATGCGAACGGCAAACCGTTCAAGGTCGTGAAATATGCGACCGACGTCACCGCGCAGGTTCGCGCCAGCCAAGCGCTGCAACTCGCCGTCCGGCAGACCGAGGGAGTTGTATCGGCGGCAAAAGAGAACGACCTGACGCGGCGCATACCGCTCGCCGGCAAGACCGGCGAAATCGAATCACTGTGCGCCGGCGTCAACGGCCTGATCGATACGATGGCGGAGGTTGTCTCCGGGATCAAATCGGCCACGCGCGAGGTCACCAATGCCTCTGCCGAGATTTCCACCAGCACGACCGATCTGTCGCAGCGCACCGAGGAACAGGCCGCGAGCCTCGAGGAAACCTCGGCGTCGATGGAGGAAATTTCCGCGACCGTGAAGAAGAACGCCGAGAACGCCGAGCAGGCCAGTCATTTCGCGGCAGAGACCCGCGAGGTCGCCGAACGCGGCGGCGCGGTGGTCAGCGACGCCGTCGGCGCCATGGCGCGGATCGAGGAATCCTCGCGCAAGATCTCGGACATCATCGGCGTGATCGACGAGATCGCCCGGCAAACCAATCTGCTCGCGCTCAACGCCGCGGTCGAAGCGGCGCGCGCCGGCGACGCCGGCCGCGGCTTTGCGGTGGTCGCTACTGAAGTGCGCAGCCTGGCGCAGCGCTCCTCGCAGGCGGCCAAGGACATCAAGGACCTGATCACCAGCAGTTCGAGCCAGGTCAAGGACGGTGTCGATCTCGTCAACCGCGCTGGCACCTCGCTCACCGAGATCGTTACCTCGATCAAGAAGGTCGCGGGCATCGTGTCCGACATCGCGGCGGCGAGCGCCGAACAGGCCACCGGGCTTGATCAAGTCAACAAGGCGCTGGCGCAGATGGACGAGGTCACGCAGCAGAACTCGGCGCTGGTCGAGGAGAACGCGGCGACCGCGAAGAATCTGGAAAGCCAAGCCGCTGCGATGGATGAGCGCGTCGGTGTCTTCATTCTCGACGACGCTGGCGCTGCCGAAGGATCGCGATCGGCCGGTTCGCATGATGCAAGCAAAATCCGCACGCCGGCTCCCAAGGTCGTCGCAGCCAATCCGCGGGCGCGACCGGCGCGTGCCGCCGCAGCGAAAACGGCTGCGGCGGTCAAGCGTGGACCGGCTCGCCAGATGCAGACGGCGCTCGCCACCGCACTCAAGGGCGAGCCGGACTGGAAGGAGTTTTAGGTCGCCCGCAATGCCATTACGCGTCGCGCTTCGGCAGCCGCGCCTTGAGCGCGTAGAGCGCTTCCAGCGCTTCGCGCGGCGACATTTCGTCGGGATGCAACGCGGCGAGCGCCTCGACCACGGCGTTGAGGGCCGTGTCTGGCCGCGGCGCGGCGGCGGGTCGGGCGGCGGCGAACAGCGGTAGGTCGTCGATCAACCGGCGTGCCGGCGAGATGCGGTCCTCGGCCTCGATCTGCGCCAGCACCACTTTGGCGCGCTCGATGACGCTTTTCGGCAGGCCGGCGAGCTTCGCCACCTGGATGCCGTAGGAGCGGTCGGCGGCGCCGGCAATGACCTCGTGCAGGAACACGACGTCGCCCTGCCATTCCTTCACCCGCATCGTCGCATTGTGCAGCCGCGGTAGCTTGGCCGCGAGCGCCGTCATTTCGTGGAAATGGGTGGCGAACAGCGTGCGGCAGCGATTGCTCTCGTGCAGATGCTCGATGGTCGCCCAGGCGATCGACAGCCCATCGAAGGTCGCGGTGCCGCGGCCGATCTCGTCGAGAATGACGAGCGCGCGGCGGCCGGCCTGGTTGAGGATCGCGGCGGTTTCGACCATCTCGACCATGAAGGTCGAATGACCGCGGGCGAGATCGTCGGCGGCACCGACGCGCGAGAACAGCCGATCGACCACGCCGATATGGGCCGCCCGCGCCGGCACGTAACTGCCCATTTGCGCCAGCACCACGATCAAGGCGTTCTGGCGCAGAAAGGTCGATTTCCCCGCCATATTGGGACCGGTGACGAGCCAGATGCGGCCGGCCCCTTCCGCATCCTCCCCGGCAAGCGGGGGAGGAAACATCGATGAACCCTCCCCCGCCCGCGGAAGAGGGTAGGGAAGGAGCGGCGGCGACAGATCGCAATCATTGGCGACGAACGGACCGCCGTCGGCGAAGAGCGCCTGCTCGACCACCGGGTGCCGGCCGCCGCTAATGGCGAAAGCGAGGCTGCTGTCGACTTCGGGCCGGACGTAATCGCGTTCGACCGCGAGCGCGGCGAGCGCCGTTGCGGCATCGATCGCCGCCAGAGCGTTGGCGGCTTCCTTGATCGCCACGCTCGCCTTGGCGACGGCCGCGGCCAGCGCATCGAAAATCTCGAGCTCGAGCGCCAGCGCCCGTTCGGCGGCGTTGGCGATCTTGGCTTCCAACTCGCCAAGCTCCGTTGTCGTGAAACGGACCTGGCCGGCGAGCGTCTGGCGATGGATGAAAGTCGCATTGAGCGGCGGGCTCAAGAGCTTTTCGCCGTGCTGCGTCGACACGTCGACGAAATAGCCGAGCACGTTGTTGTGCCGGATCTTCAGCGTACGGATGCCGGTGGTCTCGGCGTAACGCACCTGCAGAGCGGCGACGACGCGGCGCGATTCGTCGCGTAACGCGCGCGCTTCGTCGAGCGCCGGCGCGTAGCCCGCGCGCACGAATCCGCCGTCGCGGCGGAACGCCGGCAATTCGTCGTCGAGCGCCGCGCGCAGCTCGGCGGCGATAGTGCCATCGGGGCGGCGCAGCGCTTCGATAGAGCGCGCGATGTCGCGCGGCGGCGCGCCGAGCGCCCCAAGCCGCGCCGAAAATTCCGCAGCCGCGACAATGCCGTCGCGGATCGCGGCGAGATCGCGCGGGCCGCCGCGGCCGACCACGATGCGCGCCAGCGCGCGGGCGAGATCGGGCACCGCCTTGAGGCCGCTGCGCAGATCGTTGCGCGCGGCACTGTCCTCGACGAAGGCGGTGACCGCATCGAGCCGGTGCGCGATCTCCGTCGGATCGGTCAGCGGCGCCGCGAGCCGTTGCGCCAGGAGCCGCGAGCCGGCCGCCGTCACCGTGCGGTCGATCGCGGCGAGCAGCGAGCCGCGGCGCTCGCCGGCGAGCGTGCGGATCAGTTCGAGATTGCTGCGGGTGGCTTGGTCGATGGCAAGCGTCGCGCCGGCAGCCTCGCGCGCCGGCGGCGACAGCGGCGGCCGTTTGCCGAGTTGGGTGCGCTCGACATAAGTCACAGCGGCCGCCGCGGCGACGAGCTCGATCCTCGAGAACGAACCGAACGCCGCCGTGGTGGCGACGCCGAAGAACGCCGAGAGCCGCCGCTCCGCGGTGGCGCCGTCGAACACGTCGCGGGGGAGCGGCGTCAATGCCGGCAGCGAACGCAGAAACGGCTGAAGCTCGGTATCGGCGTAGAACCCATCGGAGACGATGATCTCGCCGGGCTCGAGCCGCGCGATTTCCGCCTGGAGCGCAGCGCGCTCGCATTCGGCGACGGTGAACTCGCCGGTCGAAATATCGATCCAAGCGAGCGCGAAACGATCCTCGCCGGCCGAGGCGCGGCTCCGCGCCAGCGCCAGGAGGTAATTGTTGCGCTTGGCGTCGAGCAGCGAATCCTCGGTGAGCGTGCCGGGTGTGACCAGCCGCACCACGTCGCGGCGCACCACGCTCTTCGAGCCGCGCTTCTTCGCCTCCGCCGGATCTTCGAGCTGATCGCAGACGGCGACGCGGTGGCCGAGCGCGATCAGCCGGTGCAGATATTCGTCGGCGCGCTCGATCGGCACGCCGCACATCGGAATGTCGTTGCCGCGATGCTTGCCGCGCTTGGTCAGCACGATGCCGAGCGCGCGCGACGCCACCTCGGCGTCGTCGAAGAACAATTCGTAGAAATCGCCCATCCGGTAGAACAGCAGGCAATCCGGATTGGCCGCCTTGATCTCGATATATTGCTCCATCATGGGAGTGACGCGGCCGATGTCGTCGGCCGCTTTGGGCATGACACTGGCGGCTGCCTCGGAGACAGGCTCCGGCGCGTCAGTCATGACGGTGCGTGCGGCATCCATGGCGTGACGCTAGCAGAAGTAGCGCGCTCTTTCACCGTTGTGGATGACACTGCGGGCTCCCTCTCGCCGCGTGCAGGGAGAGGGTCGGGGCGAGGGGGCCGCTCCGCTGGACTTGGACTACACAGCTCAGAATCGCGGAGAGGCCCCATCACCCCCTCACTCGTCGCCTCCCCCGCAAGCGGGGGAGGAAAATCACTACTTCACCAGTTTCTTGCCGGTGACAGCTTCGAGATTTTTGTAGAACACCTTGTCGTGGCTGGCTTTGTCGAGCCCGAGCGAATCGAGGATTTTGAGCGTCTCGCGCGGGAACATCGTGCCGCCTTCCGGATCGAACGGGCAGTCGGAGGCGAACACGATCTTGTCGATCGGAAAAAACTCCATGCCGGCCTTGGTCGCCGGCACGGCGGTGAACGCCGCGGTATCGGCCCAGAAATCCTGCTTGAAATAATCGAGCGGCCGCTTCTTCAGGCTCTTGCGTAAGCCCACGTAATCCTCGTCGGTGGTGCGCGAACCCATCACGTCGTTGCCCGGGCCGAGCCGGCCTTCCAGCATCGGCACGATGCCGGCGAAATGGTGGGTGATGATCTTCAGATTGGGATGGTTGTCCATGATTTTCGAATAGACCAGCCGCAGCATGGCGCAGGCGGTTTCGTAGGACCAGCCGATCGTCCACCAGATTTCATAGAGCGAACGCTTCTCGTCGATGTAGTCCGGCACTTCGGCGCCGCGCGCCGGATGAATCCAGACCGGGACGCCGAGTTCGTTCATCTTTTTCCAGAACGGCAGATATTCCGGCCGGTCGATCGGCTTGCCGGCGACGTTGGTGTAGATCTGCACGCCGAGCGCGCCGTTTTTGATCGCGCGTTCCGCCTCGCCGACGCCGGCATCCGACGCCGCCAGCGAAACCTGCGCCACCCAACCGGGGAAGTGATCCTTTTCCTTGTCGATGAGTTCGGCGAAGCCGTCATTGATGATGCGGCAGAACTCGTCGATGTCTTCAGGCGATTTGGCGAATTTCTCGACCGGCGGCTGCGGATAGGACAGGATCTGCTGGTAGTCCTTGTGGCCGTCGACGATCTTCTTGCGCACATCGATGTCGAACAAGGCCGGCAGCGAGCGCACGCGCTTGCCCATGTCCTTGTAGTCGCCGGCGACTTCATTGAGCTTGTCGAAGAATTTCTGCGGGAAAAAGTGGGTATATGCGTCGATGCGCATGGGCGTTTCTCTCCTTATTTGGCGGCTGCGTTCTAAAGCACTTTCGCGCCCACGGGAATACGCATCCCGTCGCGGCGCGGCGTGGAGCGCCTTGGGGAGCTCGATCTGTCGGATCAGCCCTGCATCAGGCGCGCGGCGATCTCGGGCGGAATCGGCTGCGACTTGATGCGTTCCGGATCGAGCGGATCGCGGCCGACAAAGACCCGGGTCTCGAAACCCTCGACGGCGAGCACGCCTGATTTGCTGATACGATGCCCGATCTTGACGCTCGACCGGCCGCAGGAGAGCACCGCGGTTTCGACGGCTATCTCGTCGCCGAAGCGCGTGGAGGAGTGGAACACCGCGCGGGTCTCAACCACCGGATGGCCGACAAGATTATAGGTCTTGAGATAGTCGATCTTCGACACCCCGATCGCACGTTCCATCAAATGGGTGGTCGAGGCGTCGAAGATCGCGAAGTAGCGCGGATAGTAGATGATGCCTGCGGGATCGCAGTCGCCCCATTCGATGCGGAGCGTACGGATATTGCTGAGCATCGAGGATTACCGCGGCGCCATGCGGAGCGCGCCGTCGAGCCGGACGACTTCGCCGTTCAGATAGCGGTTCTCGATCATGTGGCGCACCAGGCTTGCGTATTGCGCCGGCTGGCCGAGCAGCTTCGGAAACGGCACCGAGACCGCGAGGCTTTGCTGGGCTTGCTCCGGCAGCGCGTGCAGCATGGGCGTGGAGAATATTCCCGGCGCCACGGCGTTGACCCGGATGCCGAACTGGGCGAATTCGCGCGCCGCCGGCAGCACCAGCGCGACGATGCCGCCTTTGGAGGCGGCATAGGCAGCCTGGCCGATCTGGCCCTCGTAGGCCGCCACCGATGCGGTGCAGATGACGATGCCGCGTTCGCCGTCCTGCAGCGGCTCGATCGCCTGCATGTCCGCCGCAACGAGCCGCATCGCATTGAAGGTGCCGATGAGATTGATCTCGACCACGCGGGCGAAGTCGGCAAGCGGCATCGGGCCGTCGCGGCCGACGATGCGCTTGGCCGGTCCGATGCCGGCGCAATTGACCAGGATGCGGGCGACGCCATGCTCGCGCTTGGCCGCGGTGATCGCGGCCGCGGTTTCTTCCGCCTTGGTGACGTCGCAATGGACCGCGCGCCCGCCGATTTTTTTCGCGGTCGCCTGGGCGCCGTCGTCGTTGACGTCGAGGATCGCCACGCGGGCGCCGGCTTCGGCCAGCATTTCGGCGGTCGCGGCGCCGAGGCCCGAGGCGGCGCCGGTGACGATTGCGGCATGTCCACGAATTTCCATATCCGATTACCTTACGCTGGTTGCGCCGCGCCGGCGATAATGACATGAGGCGGCGGCTCGTCGGCGTATAGTTCTTCGACCAAAGCGGCGCGATGGGCAAGCACCGCGCGCTGGTTGATCGAGCCCTTGTCGGTCATTTCGCCGATATCGAGCGAAGGCGGATCGGCCAGCACGATGGCGCGGGCGACGCGGCTCGATGTGCCGGTCGAGGCGGTGACGAAGGCATCGAGCTTCCTGGCAAAGGCGGACGCCACGCGCGCGTCGGCGAGCAAGGCTTGCGCCGGGATCGTCGCCGGCAGGCTGGGGGCTATTTTGCGGCAGGCATCGAGATCGGGAAACACCAAGGCCGTGACCTCGTCGCGGTCGGCGCCCGCGAAGACGACATCCCGCGCCAGCGGCGCAAACTGCGCGATGAACGACGCGCGCAACGGCCCGACGCTGACCCAAGTGCCGGTCGCAAGCTTGAAATCCTCGGCGAGGCGGCCGTCGAACAGCAATCCCTTCGCCGCCACGTCCGGATCGGCGAACTTCAGGGCGTCGCCGATCTTGTAATAGCCTTCCGCGTCGAACGCCGCCGCGGTGAGCCCCTCGGCACGCCAATAGCCGGGCGTGATATTGGCTCCCTTGATGCGCGCTTCGAGCTTGCCCTCGCCCGGCACCAGCTTGAGCTCCACGCCCGGCGCCGGCAATCCGATATTGCCGGCGTGCTCGCATTCCCAGGTGCAGGCCAAAGCGAGCGGAGCGGTTTCGGTCGAGCCGAGGCTCGAGACGAAAATAATCCGTTCGCCGGTGGTCTTGACCGCCAGCTCCTGCAGCGCGTCGAGCACATGCTGCGACAGGCTCGCGCCGGCATAGAACAGAACCTTCAGCCGACTGAAGAATTTTTCACGCAAGCCCAAATCCGATTCGAAAAAAGGCACCAGCATTTCAAAACCCTTCGGCACGTTGAAATAGATCGTCGGCGCGATGTCGCGCAGATTGCGCACGGTGGCGTCGATGCCGCCCGGCAGCGGCCGGCCCTCGTCGATATAGAGCGAACCGCCATGGTCGAGCACCAGGCCGAAATTGTGGTTGCTGCCGAAGGTGTGGCTCCACGGCAGCCAGTCGACGACGATCGGCGGCTCGTCGGCGAGAAATTCGAAACCGGCGGAGATCATGGCTTGGTTGGCGCACAGCATGCGCTGGGTGTTGATGACGCCTTTCGGATG
>Ga0181533_1000521_pt1 | contig 51604 bp, 50 predicted proteins | sample PEATcosm2014_Bin_45_FD_119772 | JGI IMG/M metagenome (GOLD analysis project Ga0181533, IMG submission 119772) | Peatland microbial communities from MTU Mesocosm Facility, Houghton, MI, USA - PEATcosm2014_Bin11_60_metaG | ecosystem: Environmental > Terrestrial > Soil > Wetlands > Peat | place... | reverse complement strand
CATCCCTCGCCTCGCACATCGCCTACCTCCCTCGCTTGTACAGAACGTATGTTCGTAACCTAGCAAGGGGGTGTTTCACCCCGGGACGGACCGCGGCCGCCGGGCCGGACGCAGGACCCCGGGACGGGGCGCGGGCGCCGGGGAGTGCGACTGCCGGACAGACCCAGTCAAGCCGCCGTTTCGGGCTTGCGGGCTTGAAGCTGGGTGAGCGCCTCGTCCGGCACGAAGAGGTCGCCTGTCCCGGTACCGATGAAGATGTCGGGCTTGAAGGAGCCGTGGAAGTCCGAGCCCCCGGTCGCAACGAGGTCGTGTCGCCTCGCCATCTGAACGAGCCCGGCGCGTTCTTCAGGGGAATAGCGGCCGTAGTAGCACTCCATCCCGCCTAGGCCGGCCGCGGCGAGCTCCCCGAGAACGCCTTCTAATTCTGGCGTCTGCACGCCGAGTGAGAGCGGATGAGCGAGCACTGCCACCGCTCCGGATGCTTTGGCCACAGCTATGAAGCTGGCGGCGTCGATGCGTGCCTTGGGGACGTATCCCGGCGCTCCCTTGGCAAGCAGCCGGTCGAAAGCGTCCTCAATACTCGTTGCCGCGCCGTTAGCCACGAGGACGGCGGCGAAGTGAGGCCTGCCGATGACCGAGTCCCCAGCAACTGCTTGCACCTCTTCCAAGGTGATGGGCAAGCCGAGCTCCTCCAGCCGTTGCACGAGCCGCTCGTTGCGTTTCGCCCGGTCTTGGCGGAGCCGTTCGAGCTCGGCTTGCAACGGGTTCTCGCCGGGCTCGGCGAAGTAACTGAGGATGTGCATCGCCCCGGGCGAGAAAGCGCACGAGACCTCGCAGCCCGGTACGAACCCGACCCCGAGGCTCTCCGCGCGAGCTTTGGCTCGGGTCACACCGGCGAGACCGTCGTGATCTGTCAGAGCGATCGCCGCGCAACCTGCGGCCGCGGCCAGCTCCACGACCTTCTCGGGCGTCTCCGAACCGTCCGAGCAAGTGGAGTGCACGTGAAGGTCGATCACCGTGCCGAGCGTACGCCGCCTCCAGTGCCGGCTACGACGGAAGAGACTGTTTCGGCGCTTCTGTAAGTTGAGAGGACGAGGAGGTCGCGCCGATGGGAACTGTGGCAGTACGTACCGAGGGCCTGTCCAAGCACTACGGCAGCGTCCAGGCGCTCGAAGATCTCGACCTCGAGGTGCTCGAAGGCGAGGTCGTGGGCTACCTTGGCCCGAACGGGGCGGGCAAGACGACGACCATCCGCCTCTTGCTCGGTTTGATCCGCCCGACGGCCGGACGCGCCGAGATCTTCGGGCTCGACTGCCAGCGCCAGGTCGAAGAGGCCCACCGGCAGCTGGCTTACGTGGCAGGGGAGGCGAGTTTGTGGCCGTCGCTTACCGGTGCCGAGACGCTCCATCTGCTTGGCCAGGTGCAGGGCACAGTGGACGCCTCCTATCGGGACGAGCTCATCGCGCGATTCGATCTGGATCCTTCCAAGAAGTTCCGGGCCTACTCCAAGGGCAACAGGCAGAAGCTGATCCTGATCGCCGCTCTCATGACAAGACCGGCGCTCCTGGTCCTCGATGAGCCGACGAGCGGCCTCGACCCGCTCATGGAGCAGGCGTTTCGCTACTGCGTCGAAGAGGCACGGGAGCGGGGCCAGACAGTCTTTTTGTCCTCGCACATCTTGAGCGAGGTTGAAGCGCTGTGCGACCGCATCGGGATCCTGCGCCAGGGCCGACTGGTCGAGATGGGGACCCTGGCTGAGATGCGCCACCTTTCGGCTCTCACTGTCGAGGCCACGTTCGAAGGTGAAGTGCCCGATCTCTCCGTGGTCCCTGGAGTGACTTCCGTTCAAGTTGTCGGCCATGTCGCGCGATGCCAGGTGCGGGGAACGATCGAGCCACTGCTGAAAGTCTTGGCGGCCTCAGACGTCCGGGAGCTCTTGAGCCGGGAGCCGTCGCTGGAGGAGCTCTTCCTTGCTCAGTACGGAGCGGCCAGCGAGCCGGCCCAGCCGGAAGAGAGCGGCGAGCCGGCCCAGCCGAAAGCGGCCAGCATCCGGGCCCAGCCGAAAGAGAGCGGCGAGCCGGCCCAGCCCGACGCCGCGAGCACGCCAGGCGAGATCGGGGAAGCGTCGGCGCATGCAAGCTGAGCTCGCGATCCGCCCGGCCACGTCGCACGACATCGGGGCTTCAACAGTCATCGCCCACCAGACGGCGCGCAGGGCCGTCCGCTCCGGAGCGTTGTGGGGCGTCGTCTTCGGCGTTTACGTGGCCAGCCAGGCCCTGGCGTACGCGTCGAGCTACAAGACCGCCGCCCAGCGAGCTCACCTGGCCAAGGAGTTCGGGACGAACGCGGGCACGAGCGCTCTGGTCGGCCCAGCGCACGACATCCAGACTGTCGCCGGCTTCACGGTGTGGAAGAGCCTCGCCGTGCTGGCCATCGTCGGTGCTATCTGGGGACTTCTCACCGCCACCAGGCTGCTGCGCGGCGAGGAGGATGCCGGGCGTTGGGAGCTGCTGCTAGCCGGCCGCACGACCCGCAGGGCCGCCGCCGCTCAAGCACTGGCCGGCTTGGCGTGTGGCCTCGCGGCGCTGTGGGTCGTCACCGCCGTCATCACGCTTATCGTCGGGCGCTCGTCGAAGGTCGGTATCGGTGCCGGGGGAGCTCTGTTCCTGGCCGTTGCCCTCGTGTCGGGCGCGGCGATGTTTCTCGCCGTCGGGGCTCTCGCGAGCCAGCTCGCCGCGACACGCCGCCAGGCCTCCGCCTACGCCGGCGCCGCCCTCGCTGTGAGCTACGCGCTGCGGATGGTGGCCGACTCCGGCGCCGGCCTCGGCTGGCTCCGGTGGGCGTCGCCGCTCGGATGGGTCGAGGAGCTCCAGCCGCTGACCGCACCTCATCCCCTCGTTCTCTTGCCGATCGCCGCTCTCACTGGTGCCCTGGGCCTGTTCACGGTCCACCTGGCGGGAGAGCGCGATCTTGGGGCGAGCACGCTTCCTGATCGCTCGAGCTCGCAAGCGCACACACGGCTCCTGTTCGGGCCCACGGGCCTGGACATCCGCATCGCCCGGCCGAGCCTCGTGGGATGGGCCGTGGGAATCGCCGCCTATGGGTTGCTGTTCGGGCTTGTCGCCAAGTCGGGCGGAAGCGCCGTCTCGAGCTCGTCGAGCCTGAGCCGGGTCCTCTCACGCCTCGGGGCAGTCGGCACCGAGGCCTACTTAGGTGTGGCCTTTTTGATTCTGGCTGCCGTGGTGGCGATCATGGCCGCCGGCCAGATCGGCACGATGCGGGCCGAAGAGGCCACGGGACGGCTTGACAACTTTCTCGTCCGGCCGGTCTCCCGCTGGTCCTGGCTCGGCGGAAGGCTCCTGATCGCAGCCGTCGCCGTGCTCGTGGGCGGGTTGATCTGCGGGGTCTTCACCTGGATCGGCGCGGCGAGCCAGCACAGCGGCGTGGGCTTTGGGACTCTGCTCGACGCCGGGCTCAACGTGGTTCCTCCCGCCGTTTGCCTCCTCGGCTTGGGAACCCTCGTTTTCGGTGTCTCGCCCCGCGCTACGACATTTGTCACTTACGGGGTGCTCGTCTGGTCATTCCTCATCGAGCTCCTCGGCGGGATCGTAGGTATCAACCACTGGGTGCTCGACACTTCGCTGTTCCACCAGATGGCGGCCGCACCGGCCGTGAGCCCGGACTGGACAAGCGGAGGGGCCCTTCTCGCGATCGGTGCGCTGGCCGCCGTCGTCGGAGGCATCGCGTTCAGGTTCCGCGACCTTCAAAGCGAATGACGAAGCCGGACTGGCAGCGCCGCCCCGCTCAGCACTGCCAGCCTGGCTAGCCCGCACCCCGCGCCGCCCGAGCCGCGTCGCCGCCCGAACCGCGCTCCCGCGCCGCGCCCCCGCGTCGCCGCCCGAACCGCGCCCCCGCGTCGCCGCCCGAACCGCGCCCCCGCGTCGCCGCCCGAACCGCGCCCCCGCGCCGTGCCGCCCCCCGCGCCGAACCGCGCCCGCGCGCCGCCGCCCGCGCCGTGCCGCCCCCGCGCCGCGCCTCCGCGCCGCCGCCCGAGCCAGCACCCCGCCCGCGCCCGCGCAGTCACTGTGAGCCGAGCGCCTCCCGGACAGCTGCACCCACGGCTTCGTGCTCCACGAGGAAGCCATCGTGGCCGACGACGGACTCGATGACGTGCACGTCGCCCGCTCCGAGCAGCTTCACCAGTTCCCACTGGAGCCGGAGGGGGTAGAGCCGGTCCGAGGAGATCCCTGCGATGGTGACTTGTGCCCGGACCCGTCTAAGCGCCGCTCGCGCCCCGCCGTAGCCGCGAGCGAGGTCGTAATGGTTCATCGCTTCGCTGAGGACGAGATAGCTGTTGGCGTCGAAACGGCCAGTCAGCTTGTCACCGTGGTGCTCGAGGTAGGACTCGACCGCGTAACGCCCGCCCCTGAGGGGTGCCTCGCGATCCTGAGGGTCGTTCGCAAAGCGCTGTTGCAGTTCGAGCTCGCTCCGGTAGCTCAGGTGGCCGATCCCCCGTGCGATCGCAAGCCCGGCCGATGGACCCTCCTCGGCGTCGTAGTAGTCACCGCCCAGGAAGCACGGGTCGAGGCGGATCGCCTGCTCCTGCAGCCAGCAGAGCGCGATCTGCTCGGCGCTGGCGGCCATGCCTGTCGCGACGGCGAATACCCGCTCGACCGCGCCGGGGAAGTCGACGGCCCACTGCAGGGCCCGCATCCCGCCCATGGAGCCACCGACCACCGCGTACCAGGTGTCGATGCCGAGCTCGGAGGCGAGAGCGTGTTCGACGGCGACTTGGTCCTTCACGGTCACGACGGGGAAACGGGACGCGTACGGCTTTCCGTCCTCCGCCCACGAGCTCGGGCCGGTCGTTCCCTGGCATCCTCCAAGGACGTTCGGGCACACGACGAAGTAGCGGTCGGTGTCGATCGGTGCGCCCGGGCCGACAAGCGGGCCCCACCAGCCTGGGGTCGGATGCCCCGGCTCGACCGGGCCGGCGACGTGGGAGTCGCCGCTCAGAGCGTGCAGGACGAGGATGGCGTTGGAGGCATGCTCGTCCAGCTCGCCCCACGTCTCGTAGGCGACGGTGACCTCGTTCAGACGTCCGCCGGCCTCCAGTGCGAAGCCGCCGGTTCGGCCGCGCCCCCCGTTGAAAAGCGACACGAAGCTACGCCGGCCGGGGTCATCTTCCGGCCGCCAGGCCCCGGTGACCGGGGCGAGGGTCATGACGTTGCTCAGTTCAGGCACCCTTCGCGGCCCGGAAGCCTGCGTCCAGATCGGCCAGGATGTCGGACAACGTCTCGAGCCCGATGCAAAGCCGGATGAGGTCCGGTGTGACGCCGGTCGTAACCTGCTCTTGTTCGGTCAGCTGGGAGTGTGTGGTCGTCGCGGGGTGGATCGCGAGGCTGCGGACATCACCCACGTTCGCGAGATGACTGAACAGCTCGAGACCCTCGATGAAGCGGCTGCCCGCTTCCTTGCCGCCCTTGATGCCGAAGGTGAGGATCGCGCCGCCGCCGTTCGGAAGGTACTTCACCTGTCGCGCGTGCCAGGGGCTCGACTGCAGCCCGGGGTAGCTCACCCACTCGACCTCGTCGCGTGCCTCGAGCCAATTCGCCACCGCAAGGGCATTGGCCACATGGCGCTCCATGCGGATGCTGAGTGTCTCGAGGCCCTGGAGGAAGAGGAACGAGTTGAGCGGAGCGATCGCCGCGCCGACGTCGCGCAGGTACTGGAGGCGGGCTTTCAAGATGTACTGAGCCGGGCGTAGAGCGTCTGGCAGCTCCGAGAAGATGAGCCCGTGGTAGCTCGGGTCGGGCTCGGTGAAGTTGGCGAAACGACCACTTTTCACATAGTCGAACTTGCCTCCGTCGACGATGACGCCGCCGATCGAGGTACCGTGGCCGCCGATGAACTTCGTGGCTGAGTACACGGCGATGTCGGCACCGTGGAGGAAGGGCTGGCACAGATAGGGCGTGGCCACCGTGTTGTCGACGACGAGGGGTATGCCATGCCCGTGACCGACTGCCGAGACACCCTCGAAGTCGAGGATGTCACCTTTCGGGTTGCCGATGGTCTCGGCGTAGAACGCCCTGGTGTTGGGCCGGATGGCGGCGCGCCAGGCGTCCAGGTCGTCCGGATTGTCCACGAAGCTCACCTCGACGCCCAGCTTCGGGAAGGTGTAGTGGAGCAGGTTGTAGGTGCCGCCGTAGAGCGATGCGGAGGAGACGATGTGGCCACCGTTCTCGGCCAGGTTGAGAAGCGCGATCGTCTCGGCCGCTTGGCCGCTCGCGACCGCGAGCGCGCCGACCCCGCCGTCGAGGGCCGCCATGCGCTCCTCGAAGACCGCCTGGGTCGGGTTCATGATGCGGGTGTAGATGTTGCCGAACTCGGAGAGCCCGAAGAGGGCTGCGGCGTGCGCCGTGTCCCGGAAGACGTAGCTGGTCGTCTGGTAGATCGGCACCGCCCGGGCTCCGGTGGTCGGGTCGGCTACGGCTCCGGCATGAATCTGGCGGGTCTCGAAACCCCAGTCGGCCATGTCGACGGTCTCCTTGTTCCTCAGGCCAGCAACGGGTCTCGTGACCTCGCTCTTGCTCACGACGCTAGCCGCCAATAGATGAGTGGTCAAGTCATGATTGTTTCTGGCAAGGTTGTGCCATGATTGTCCGGGCGGCGAACGCAGGTGATCGCGATTGGATCGCCGGCACGCTCCGCGAGCGTTGGGGCTCGACTGTGATCGTCACCCGATCTCGCCAGTGCGACGCCGCAGGGCTCGAGGCACTCATCGCCATCGACACTGCGGGGCTGCACGGGCCTGAGCGGGTCGGACTGCTGACCTATCGGGTCGACCACGAGGGGCTCGAGGTCGTGACCGTCGATGCCCTGCGGGCACGGGCCGGGATCGGGACGGCCCTCTTGGCCCGAGCCACCGAGGTGGCACGGAATGCCGGCGTGGCGAGGCTTTGGCTGATCACCACGAACGACAATCTGGAAGCGATCGGTTTCTACAAGAGGCGGGGCCTTCGGATCGTCGCAATTCACGAGGGCGCGGTCGATCGGGCCAGGGCGCTGAAGGCTTCGATCCCGATCGTCGCCGGGAACGGCATCGAGTTGCACGACGAGATCGAGCTCGAGCTCGATCTCGTCACAGTCGTGACGCGATAGCAACGGTGTCGGAACGCGTTTACAGTCATTGGGCGAGCTGGTGAGGCAATCGAGCGTTCGGAGGGATGTGTGCCGCCTGGTTTTCTGATTCCGAAGCAACCGGAGCGCGGGGCGCTGTGGCGACGGGCCCTGTTTCGGGTCCTCGTCGTCGGGGGCCTCGGGCTCGCCGTGCTGGCGGCGCCGGTTGCGAGCAGCGCGGAGACGACCTCTCACGATGCTTCCGGTGCTCGTGTCGCGAAGTCCATCGTCTACAACGCCATGGCTGCCGGGACCGAGCTTCAAGACGGGCAGTCGCTCGTCTCGCCCAACGGCAAGTTCAGGCTCGAGATGCAAGGCGACGGGAATCTCGTGCTCTTTGGTGAGGGCCTCGTCCTCTGGGACTCGGGCACGATTGGTGACGCCCCGGACTTCGTGGCAATGCAGAGCGACGGCAACTTCGTCCTATACCAGGGTCAGCGTGCCCTCTGGAGCTCGGCGAGCAACCAAAGCGACTTCGGCGACTACGTGCTCACCGTCCAGGACGACGGCAACGTGGTCATCTACTCGCCAACTCACCAGCCGATCTGGGAAACCAATTCGCAGGCGGGTGCCGGCCTGCAGTACGGCGACTCCAGCTGGGGGGTCCGTGCCCTCCAGATCCGCCTCGCTTCGCTCGGCTACTGGCTGGGTCCTGCGGACGGGTATTTCGGCGACTCGACACAGCAAGCGGTGTGGGCGCTGCAGAAGGCCGCCGGCCTTCCCCGTAGCGGCGTCATCGACGGTCAGACGGCGCTCGCGATCGCGAACGGGGCCGTTCCGACGCCACGACCGGCCTCGGGCAACCTGGTCGAGGTGGATCTCCAGGATGACCTCTTGATGGTGATCCAGAACGGCAAGCTCGCCTACACCCTCAACACCTCGACCGGCGGCGGCTACACCTACTCGGACAAGAACGGGACCTCGGTGGCCATCACGCCAACGGGCGTCTACTACATCTACGCGACGATCAACGGCTTGGACGTCGACTCGCTCGGCGCGTTGTGGCGCCCGAGGTTCTTCACCTATGGCGGGATCGCGATCCATGGCGACTCGTATGTGCCACCTTTCCCCGTTTCTCACGGCTGTGTGCGCGTGAGCGACGAGGCGATCAACTGGATCTGGGCGGACAACATCATGCCCATCGGCGAGGAGGTATGGGTCTTCTGAGCTGACCCGGTAGCGCCTGCGGCGCCGCCCTCGGCGCGCCGCCTCAGCCCTCGGAGGATCTTGCGCCTGGCACGGCCGCGGCCTCGACGGCGTCCACTCCTGGGGGTGGGGCGCGATGCGGGCTCCGCCACGGCAGCAGCGCCAGCACCAGGAGGGCACCGCCGAGCGCGACACCGCTGCCAACGATAAGCGAGACCGCGTTTCCGCTCATGAAAGCGGCGCGGGCGACGCGCGCCAACGCAGCCCCGGTGGCCCCGCCGACCCTGCTGGCCACGGCCAGAGCACCGCCGAGGGATCCGAGTATGTCGTTCGTCGCGGCGACCGGCACATGCCGGCCGGCGAGGGCGGCGGTCATGCGGTGCCGGTACCGAGTCGACAACACACTTCCGATCACGGCCACACCGAGCGCGCCCCCGACTTGGAGTGCGACGGCGTTGGAGGCCGATCCGATTCCGGAGTCTCCCTGGGGAACCGCGCCCACGACCGAGTTCGTGGCCGTAGGCAACAACAGGCCGGCCCCGAACCCGACGAGCACCAAGCCCGGCACGAAACTCAGGTACACAGCAGTGGCGGTCGAGACGGCCGCATTCCACCAAAGACCGCCGGCGATCGCTGCTAAGGCGCAGGCGACAGTCAGCTTGATCCCGGCGGCACGGACGAAGACAGGGGACAACGGCGCGCTAACGACGAGCATGGCGGCGACGGGCAGAATTCTCACCCCGGCCTGGAGGGGCGTGTAGCCCATGTCGAACTGCAGCACCTGGGTCTGGAGGAACAGCCCCCCCAACATGGCGAAGGTCCCAAAGCTCTCGCTTGCCGCGGCTATGGAGAACCTGCGATTGGAGAACAGCCCCAGATCCAGCATCGGGTGGCGGCTGTGGGACTCCCAGGCGATGAAGACGATGAGGACGGCGAGGGCCCCCGAACCGGCACCGATCACATCGCCAGAGGTCCAGCCCTTGGTGGGCGCCTCGATGATCGCCCACAGCAGCAGGCCGAGGCCGACGATCGAGCACAGCGAGCCTCCGGGATCAGGGCTCTTTGCCGCCAGGTTCTTCGAGTTGGGCACCAGGGCGATGCCCAGCACGAAGGCGACGGCCGCGATCGGGACGTTGACGAGGAATATCGAGCCCCACCAAAAGTGGGCCAGCAGCAGGCCACCGGCGATCGGGCCAAGCGCGATCCCGACCCCGATTACCCCGCCCCAGGCGCCGATGGCCCGGGCGCGCCGTGCAGGATCGCGGAAGACGTCGTTGATGATCGACAGCGATGATGGGATCGTCGACGCCGCACCGGCGCCCATGACGCCTCTGCACGCGATCAGCAGCGGCACCGAGCCCGAGAAGGCGGCGCCGACCGAGCCCCCGGCGAACACGGTGAGGCCGAGGAGGAAGAACCACTTACGACCGATTCGATCGGCCAGGCTGCCATTTACGAGCAACAACCCAGCGAAGACCATGGCGTAGGAGTCGACGATCCATTGCAGGTCGCTCGAGGTGGCGTGCAGTTCGCGCACGAGGGTGGGGAGGGCCACATTGAGGATGGTGTTGTCGAGGTTGATGATCAGCGCCGAGGCGCAGACGACCGCCAAGGTGGTTCGCGGGTGAACGCGACGCTCTTCCATGGTTTCGCCCCATTTCGATACTTAACAGTATTGAATACTGTTCAGTATGCTTTGGGGGATGAGTGACGTCAAGCGCACACCGGTCAAGGTAGCGATCGCTGCCAGCCCAGCCAGCCCGGCCAGCTCCGACAACCCGGCCAGCCCGGCCCGCTCCGCCAGCCCGGCCAGCTCCGACAACCCGGCCAAGCCAGCCAGCCTGGCCAGCTCCGCCAGGCCCGCTACGGCGGCCCCTGTCGTGCGAGTCCGGCGGCCGCGGCGTGAGGCGGTTCGCCGCCGCTTGCTCGACGCGGCGTTGCAGGTCTTCGCCGAGCGCGGCTTCGCCGGCGCCAGCCTGGACGAGGTCGCTGCGGCGGCTGGCCTCACGAAGGGCGCGATCTACTCAAATTTCGAGAGCAAGGACGATCTCTTCTTCGCCATGATGAGCGACCAGGTGTCGACCAGCATCGAGGCCATCCGTGGCGTCCTCATCGGCACCGCGGGCGACGCTCGCAAGGAGCAGGCTCGTTACGAGATCGGGCGCCTTCTGACCGAAGCTTTCACCCAGCAGCGCGAATGGGAGCTGGTCCTCCTGGACTTCTGGCGGCGAGCCGTCGCAGACGAGGAGGTCCGCCCCCAGTTCCTAGCCCACCGGCGGGCACTGCGCGCCGCGATAGCCGACAGTGTCGAGCAGGTCCTCGGCAGGTCTCCAGACATAGGCGGCCTCAGCATCGACGAGGTCGTGACTGTGGTACTGGCACTTTTCAACGGCCTGGCCATCGAGCAGTACGTCGATCCTGACCTCGTCAGCGACGACCTGTTCGGACGGGTCCTCGCGATGCTCGGCCGATAGGCCTGAGCAGCCGGGGCTCACGATTGCTCCGTCCCTCGCGAAGCCGACAGCATGGCTATCTTCGAGGTCTTCGACGAGGAGGTTCCCTTCAAGGGCGAGCCGCCGAGCGCGTGGTGAGCGTGCTCGTGGAGCACAGAGGGCGCCGAGTGTCTTGACTGTGTCTCGGAGCCGCTGCAGCCTGGTCGTAGGAGCCGACGATGAAATCCCCTGCCATTGTCTTCACAGCGCACAACATTGCGCTCGACGACGGCACATTCACCAGACCCAACTCACCGGTGACTGCTGACGAGCCCATAACTGGGGCCGTGATGCGGAGTCTGAACCTTTTCTTCCCGCCCTCGGAACGCAAGGGCAAGACCATCGTTGATCTGGGTTGCCTGGAGGGCGGGTACACGGTTGAGTTTGCCCGGGCCGGGTTCGAGGCAACCGGGTTGGAAGCACGGGAGCAGAACATTGAAAGGCCAGCCGGAGGGACCGAGCTTCGTCAGGCTCATCACGGCCGCGACGCTCCCAAAAGCGGCGCCCGTGCCGACCGCACTTCGAGTGCAGCGCACCCATCGTTCCAATTTCGGAGGGGAAGACTGGTCGGAAGACCACCGTTCTCGGCGTTTAGCCCCCTTCGCTGTCACCGCCAAATGCCCGGTCCAAGAGTCGGTTGACCACCGGATCGAGCAAGTAGGCGTTTACCTCGTCGCCGCTGGACTTGAGGTCATCGGCGATGCGCATGAGGTCTTCAACGATGACTGCCATCTCGTCAAGGGTGAACCGGACTGGACCCTCACCGGGTGACACGGTCGGCTGTTGGGTCCTTGACGCTCAGCTTGCGTTGCGCGTTCGGCGAACGTCCTCGACCCGGAACGCGCGAACCCCGCCAGGGAGCTCGACTGCAATCAGGCGACGTTCCCGGACGGCGTGAATGAATTCGCGCGGCCCGAGGCCTGATTCTCGAACCGCGTCGGCTGGCGAGAGCAACCCTGCGGGAACGACTTCTCGACGCGTCACTGCCCGTCGGCGAGCGCGGACGACGTTCGGCTGGCCAATGTCTCCGACCAGGGTGCTGATCTCCCGAGAGGACAGTCCGGCTCGGTGCGCGTCGACGATCGCGGAGTCGCGAACGAGGCGCGTCACATAGTCGTCTGTGCGCGCTCGCTGGTATTCCTCTTCAGCCTCGATGAGGCGCTGACGCACGTTGTCCACTTCCGCCGACGACTCTTGCTCGCTCACTATGTCAGTGTGACATGGCGGGCAGGACGAGACAAGGCGGGAAGGTTTCCGAAACATCCCTAATCCGTCGCCACCACCGGCCGTTGGAAGCCGTTATTGACACGTGCTGACCGTCGTGACTCCTCTAGGTGTGGCACGTGTGTGGCACGCCGCCGAGACCGGCGACGAAGAGAGGTCAGCTGCAGCGCTCTGACTAGGGAGTTCTTGGTGGTCGGGACCGGCATCGATCCGGTGACCTCGCGCTTTTCAGGCGCGCGCTCTACCAACTGAGCTACCCGACCTCCCGCCCCGTTGCCGGAGCGGCTCTCCATCTTGCCGCAAGAGACGACGCCGCACCGCACGGCGATATCCGGGAGGGTCCGCGCCGGCCCGCCGTCGCACGGCAACACGAGCGAGCGGACCTGACGGGATTTGAACCCGCGACCTCCGGCTTGACAGGCCGGCGTGCACTCCAGGCTGCACCACAGGTCCCGGTGGCCGACAAGAAACTGCCGGCGGGGATGAGTTGCCGCTGCTGCCGGACCGACAGCCTGCGACGTCAGACCCGACTGCGAGATCCTAGGCGATAACGAAGGCGCCGTCAGCGGCCCCCGCGGCCTCGCACGGTGCCCAGCTCTCGGCGAGCTACGGCTGGTCAGGCTCGGCGGTCACCACGGCGAGAGCGAACCCGTCGTATCCCTTGGAGCTGACAGTCTGGACGGCTGTCGCGCTGACACGTGGCTCGCTTGCGACCTGGTCGAGGAAACGACGCATACCCTGCACGTTCGCATCGTCGCTGGCTGCGTCGGCGACCTTCCCGTCGCGCACCACGTTGTCGACGATGATCAGGCTTCCCACGTGCGTCAACCGCAGCGCCCAGGCGAAGTACTCGGCCGTGTTCGCCTTGTCGGCATCGATGAACACGACGTCGAAGCTGGGTCCACCTCGGGCCGCGAGGGTTGGAAGCGTCTTGGCAGCCGGCCCGACCATGATCTCGACGATGTCCGACAGACCGGCACGCGCGATGTTGGCCTGAGCGACCGCGGCGTGGTGCGGATCTGCCTCGAGGGTCACCAGCTTGCCTCCGGGAGTGAGGGCACGGGCCATCCAGATCGTGCTGTAGCCACCCAGCGTTCCGACCTCGAGGACGGTCCGGGCCCGGCTGGCGAGCACCACGAGGTGCAGCAGCTTGCCCTGTTGGGGGTCACGTGAATCGTAGGAAGGTGCGCGTCCGCGCTGGCCCGCAGCGTTGCCTCGAGTACGGGGTCCGGCGGCACCAGGAGATCGGTCAGGTAGTCGTCGACATCTGCCCATTGCTGTCGCGTCACGCCGCTTTCTTAGCATCGCCCGAGCTGCCGGCCGGCCCGGTCCAAGACGGCCGGCTTGGCGCAGGCCACCGACCCGGCGTGTCCGGCCGCCGACCCCGCCGATAGGCCCCGGCCGCCACCGACGTCCGCCGACGACCCCGGCCGCCGCCGACACCCGGTGGGGACAAACAGGGCCTTGGACCCTAACAAAGCGTCGGCCGGAGTGCCTATTGTGAAGCCATGGACTTGAGCGCTTCGCCGTTGGCGGACCGCGCGCGGGTCACGCCAGGTTGCTTGGGTCGCTCACGGCCCGCGGCCACATCGAGTCCGGAGGTGACCGGTCATGACCGAGAACATCGGTGAGTTAGTCGCGGAGCATCCGCTGTTCGCCGGCTTGCCAGTTGACGTGGCAGAGCTGGTCAGTGGCTGTTCGCAGAACATTGCCGTCGCCACGGGCCAGCTCATGTTGGAGGAGGGCGAGCCGGCGCGGTCGCTGTTCCTGCTCCGCCGCGGTCATGTGGCCCTCGAGATGCACGAAGCGGGTCGGGTGCCGCTCGTCATCGATCGGATCGGCCCGGGAGAGCCCGTCGGCTGGTCCTGGATGTTCCCCCCCTACAGATGGAACTTCGACGCCCGCGCTCTCGAGCCCGTCGGCGCCATCTCGGTCGATGCCGAGTGCCTGCGCTCGAAGGCGGATGCAGACCCCGCCTTCGGCTACTTGCTCATGAAGCGACTCGCGGCAGTGGTGCTCGACCGGCTTCAGGCGACCCGGATCCGGCTGCTCGACGTCTACGGGCGCGACACCTACTGACCAGGGGACGTACTGAGCGGGGACGCTCGCCTCAGATGAAGGGGCTCTCCCCGGGGCTCTCGGTCTGGCCTTCGAGCGCCGCGTGCTGGCGGAGGATCGCCTCCACGGCGTCGGGGTCGTCAGGGGTTATGAAGGGCTGCACGTGCCGGCCGACGTCGAGGATGAGGGCGACCGACTTGTGCGGCCGCTGCGGGTCCAGGCTCGCCCAGTAGCGTGGGTTCGAGGTACCCCAGACCCTCATCTGTCCCTTGAAGGTGCTCATCTCGACGCGCCGCACCGAACGAATCGAACCGTAGGGGATCCGCTTGGTGCCCCAGGGGAAGTAGTACCCGCGAATCTGGATGCTGTCGGACGAACATTCGATCCACCGGTCACGGTACTGGCTGTCCATGAAGCCGCCTCCGATCATCGGCCTGATGATCACCAGGCACCCGGGTTACCGCCAGCTTCCCAGAGGGCGGGCCTGGTGTAGAGCGCCTGTCCTGCACCTGATGATCAATTGTCTATCTCCACCGAGTTGACGTACCAGCCCTTGGCCGTCCGGGAAACACAGATCTCATAGAGCGGGTCGGTGGGCGCGCTTCTGCCGGGCGGCCGTACGAGCAGACGACGGGCGGGACCGGGGGTCGTTGCAGCCACGGGAATTGGCGAGCTGTTCGGGTACAGCCGGGTGGCCGTGGTCACAGCAGGCAGCGTCGTGGACGGGACCGTGGTGGTCGGTGCCGGCGCCGTCGCGGTCCCGAAGGACCCGCGACCGGTGGCCGCGACTCCGAGAGCCGCGGCCGGGAGGCCAACGCGCAGGCAGGCGGAGGCCATCACCGCAAACTACAGCTGGCGTGTTGTTGGCTGAACGCGCCTCGTGCGATCACGCCCCCGGCTCGGCGGCCTCTTCCAGGTCGCAGAAGGAGAAGCCGTCTCGCTCGACGATCTGACCGATCTCGACGTCGATGGGCGAGCGAAATCCGGGACCGTCCCAGACGAAGGTGTGGAATTCACCGTTCTCGCCGCAGGGGTCTACCCCCGCGGGGAGCGTGTTGAGTAGCTCGGCGTCGAAGCGGCGACCGACGAACTCGCCTGCCAGCTGCGCCGGGTCGACGCAGGTGATGATGGCCTTGAGGCCCGCCTCGAGCATCTCGCGGGCGAGAACATCGGTGGGCCGATCCCAGAGGGGGAACATTGGCGCGATGCCCGTTCCAGCGAGGTGGTCCTCGCGATAGGCCCGCACCTCCCGGAGGAACAGGTCACCGAAGACGACGCGGGCGACGCCTTCGGTGACCGCCGCGGCTATTGCCGCGGCCATGTGCGCCTCGTAGACCTCGTTGGGACAGGGCGAAGGGATCTCGACGATGACAAGAGGCAGGCCGAGCCGATCTGCTTGGGCTTCGAGCAGGCTTCGGCGAACAGCGTGCATCGCCACGCGATCGGCCTCGGCGTTCACGGTGCACAAGAGCGCCGTGACCTCGACGGTGCCTTCGGAGCGTGCCGCGTCCAGTGCCATCGCGCTGTCTTTTCCGCTGCTCCAGCTCATCCAGGCACTCTCGCGGGCTGTCACGCGCTCAGTCCTGCCCAGCCGGGACACCGGAGGCTGCCCGAGGAGACAGCTTCGGCCTAATTGGCAGGAAGGGCGGATGACCGCCCAGCCGGGCTCGTAGACTGCACAATGGACGTCTCGTAAGGCGAGTGGTTGCAGTTAACACACTAAAGCGCTTTATCTCAGTCATAGCCGTCGGTCTCGGCCTGCTGGCACTGGCTGTGTTCATGGTGCTCACAAACACAGTGACGCTCGTGATCACACTGGCTGTCCTGGCCGCGGTCATCGTCGGCTCCTCCCGGCTGATCTTGGCGGGATCAGAGGATACGCACAGGAAGAGCGGGAGCGGATAGAGGCAAACTGGCTGACAGCTGAACTCGCCCGCCGTCAAGGGGGGACCAGGGGGGACGGGGATGACAGCGAGAACACTGATGCACATGGTGGGTGACCGGTGGCTGACCGGAGACCCGCTCGAGTTGCTTAGGGCTAGAAACCGCTCGGGGCGGCCTTGCGAGGAAGGAGCCAAACGAGGCCGAGGCAGAGCGAGGCAATCCCGCCGACAACCGCGACACTGACGACTGCCGCGTGTACCGCTCCGTGCTGGACAAGCTGTTTGAAGTAGACCGTCGTCACCACAGCCGAGCCGATGGAGGTGGCGAGTTGCTGGACAGCGCTCAGAGATCCGCTTGCACTTCCAGCTTCGTCCGAGGCGATGTCGCCGAGCGCAACGTCGTAGATGCTGCTAAAGCAGGCACCCATGCCAAGCCCGAGCACCAGGACCGATGGGACCATGTCCCATACGCCGACGTCTGGGCCGGCCGTCAAGAAGGTTAGCCACAGGCCGGCAGCGCCAGCCAGGGTGACGCAGAGCCCAATTACGACGAGACGACGGCCCATCTTCGCGACGAGAGGCCTGCAGACCACTGAGGCCAGGATGATGCCGGCCATGTTCGGGGAAAGCGCCAGCGCGGCTTTCGCCGGCTTCATGCCCAGCCCGGTCTGGAAGAACAGTGAGAGGACGTAGGCGAGGCCTGCGACAGCTGCGAAGTAAGCCAGGCCAAGCAGCATCCCGGATGTGAAGCCCCTGTTCTTCAGAAGCGAGGGAACGATGAGAGGGTTCGTCTCGTGACGCTGCCGGAGGCAGAAGCCGACGAAGAACAGTGCTCCCATCGCCATGCTGAAGATCGGCACGAAGGTCCACCCGGAGGTGGAACCCTCGATCAGGCCATACATCAGCCCGAGCATCGTTGCTCCGAGAGTCCCAGCGCCTATCCCGTCGATCGGGGCATCGCTGGTTGGCCGATCGTGGGGAAGGTACTTGAGGGAAGCGACGAACCCGATCGTGCCGAGGACGATGTTGATGAGGAATATCGGTCGCCAGGACAAGCCCAGGATGTTTGCATCGATAATGAACCCCGCCGCTATCGGCCCGAGAACTGCCGACATGCCCATCACGGGCCCGAACGCGCTCACGGCTTTGGGAAACTGGGCCCGGGAGAAGTTGGCCGTAAGGATACTGATGCCCTGGGGGATCATGAGGGCACCGAAGCTGCCCTGGACGAGCCGGGCCCCGATCAGCGTCGCCGGATTGACTGAGAGCCCGCAGACCAGCGAGGCGCTGACGAAGCCGGCGATGCCAATCAGGAACATCCGCCGCTTGCCGTAGCGGTCGCCCAACCGGCCGCCCACCACGAGGAGGACGCCCATCGCGAGGGTGTAGCCGGAGCCCAGCCATTTGATGAGCAACTCACCGCCACCGAGGCTCCGTTCGATCGTCGGGGCGGCGATGTTGGTGATGGTGCTGTCCATGAGGTCGAGCACATCGGCGATGACCACGATGGCAAGGAGGATCCGCAGTCGGGTCGGAAGCGGTCCCGAGTCTTCTTGGTCGTGTGCGGGCGCCGCAAAAGGCTCTTCTTGAGCGACGGTTGTTTGCGCGTCCTCATCCGTCTTCACTAGTCGACCTCCGCTCTCCGCAGGTAGGCGTCGGGCACCGCCCCAATGCGGTCGGTAGCGAGGCCGGCGAGGATGGCGTCAATACCCCAGCGGAACCGCTCCTCGGGTGTCCCGGAGAGCATCGTCTTCCTCAGCTTGTACAGCCGTGGATGACTCTTCGCGGAGACCTTGGACAGAGCGAGTGCCATGTCCGAATCGTCCTCAACGGTGCCTGGCTGCTCCTCTCTCGTGCTGTGCTCGGCCGCCGTAGACGTGGCGTAGAGAAGGAGCAGGTCCACGCCCCAAGCCGCTGCGCCAGGTTGGATGCCACCTTCGTCTAGCAGTGTGAGAAGCGTCTCGAACAGCCGCAGACTGTTGGGCCCAGTCGATCGGGTGAAGACGCTGAGCCTCGCCACGCTGGGGAACTCGAACAACACCTGCACGTAGGAGGCAAGGACCGACGCCAGCCGGTCCTCCCACGGTCCGCCGGATCTCTTCGGCAAGAGCCGGACCTCCCCGAGCAACTCGTCCAAGACGGCGGCGTACAAGTGTTCGGTGTTCCGGAAGTACACGTACAGTGACGCCGGTCCGGTATCAAGGGCGGCGGCCAAACGACGCATCGTGAGCCGCTCCAGCCCCTCGCTGCGTAGCAGGCCTACCGCGGTCGAAACGATGACCTCCCTGCTCAGAGGCGGTTTGGCGGGACGGTCACGACGACTAATCGGTTGGGTTGCTGATACCTTCATGAACCCAGTGTAACGAACATGTTCGTGACGGTCACATTCGTTACGAGCATGTTCGTAGACGTTGTAACGACCTCGCTTTAGGCCCGACTCCCGATAGTCGCGGTTCACGACTCAAGCACGGCAAGCTCCCAGGCTTGCGTTGTGAGATTCAGTACGCGAGTTCACAACACCGTGAAATCTCGACCATGGCGCGCCGGAGCCAGCATGGCGGAGGTGACGGACGGCTAGATAGGCGGCCTGACCAGGGAAAAGGCTCAGCACCCCCAACGGGATTCGAACCCGTGTTTCCGCCTTGAAAGGGCGATCCGGGGCGCGCTTCTGCCTGCCCGCGTTTGGTGAAAGTCCTGGTAAAGACCACTTATTATTGTCCACTGCTTGCCATCAGAATCCCTAATTGCGCGCACGATCGCGCACGGATCGCGCACGGATCGCGCACGGCCGGACTGCGAAGGGCACTGAAGGCGACGCCGAGGTAGCTGCGGTCGATGATGGGCGTTCTTAGTTGTCGCGTATGGCGATGCAATACGCTGACTGTGTTGAGCCGTGGAGGGTGTCGAGGAGCCGCTTTGGGACGACCACAACCTGGATCACATCGCTCGTCACCACGCGAGACCAGCAGAGGCCAACAGCGTGGTCTTCGGGCCTCGGCCGGTACTGGTTGTGATCTCGAACGAGCACCGGCTCGGTCGCCGAGAATTCTATGGAACCACTGAGGCGGATCGGTATCTCGTGGTCGTGACGGACGCGCCGACTTCGACGGGCCTCGCGTCCGTCGTGACGTCGCGACCCATGAGCGAACGCGAGCGTCGAGCATTCGAGAAGAGGATGGCGAGCGATGAGTGAGCATGACCCAGTCACAGACGGGCGCGACTGGTACGCCGAGACGGACCTGTCGGAGCACATCGCGAGTGGCAAGGTCGCCCGTGCTCCGCGCCCGCGCGATGGTGAGCCAATGTCGACATTCGCGTTGCGCATCAGCCATGGCGTGCTCGACGACGTTGCCGATGTCGCTAGCGCTCGTGGTGTGCCGACGAGCACGCTGATGCGCCAGTGGATCCTCGAACGCCTCGCGTTAGAGCAAGGACGTCCAGCGGATTCGACCGACGCGATCTGGCAGGCAGCGCTCGATGCCGTGCCACGTCTCGCCGAAGACATCGCCGGTCAGCTCGCGGGTCGGCGCTCGACGTAAGCCACGCGTGTCGCGCTTTTCAGGCGCGCTCAGACCAGATCAGCCCGAGTCCACTACCTCACGGTCATCGCGTCAGAGCAGGTAGATAGCAATTTATTCGTGTCCGGTACTGACCGCCCGATACCGGGATTGACCCTCCCGTGCCACTCACTGTGGCACGGGAGTGGCACGCCCGCCTGGCTGGCAACGCGCTGAGCCGCCGTACATGGCAGTCCGAACGCGGCCGCCGAAGCAGGTTCCCGAACCGTACTGGCGCGATCGGCAGTTCGGGTGGTCCCTCGCGGTGGCACGCCAGATCGGATGACCTGTGCGCCACCCAGCTCGCGGCTAGCTGCCGAGGCAACCTGCCACCTTGGGCCGACGGAGCAGTCCTCGGTACTACGAAAGTGGCAGTGTTATAGTATGTCCGTATGACAGGTAAGCAGAGGCTGTCGGCCTCCGTCGACGCCGAGCTACTCGACGCCGCCCAGACAGCGGTGGATCAAGGACGGGCCACCAGCATCAGCGCTTGGGTCAACGACGCCCTCCGGCTAAAGGCCGAGCATGACCGGCGGATGCAGGCGCTCGACTCCTTTCTGGCCACATACGAGGCGGAGCACGGGGTGATTACCGAGGTTGAGATCGACGAAGCGGTCCGCCGGGCCCGCTCACGGGCGACGGTCGTTCGGTCGGCACCAGCCAAATCGCATCGCGGAGTCGCGTGACCCTTCTCCTCGACGCCGGAGCCTTCGTGGCTGTCGAGCGCGGTGACCGGGACGTCGTCGCCCTGGTGAAACGCGAGCGATTGGCCCAACGCTCGCCCCTGAGCCATGGTGGCGTCATCGCCCAGATCTGGCGCGGCGGCTCGGGCCGCCAGGCCGAGGTCGCACGCCTGCTGCGCGGCGTCGACGTGAGGGCGCTCGACGAGGAGCTAGGTAAGAAGGCGGGCGTGCTCTTGGGCCGCAGCGGGGCTGAGGATGCAGTAGATGCCGCTCTCATTTGTCTTGCCGCCGACGGCGACGACATCCTAACCTCCGACCCCGCGGACTTCAGGGCCTTGGCCGAAGCCGCCGCCGTCCATGTCGACCTGGTGCCGGTGTGACGATGCGGCGGATGCGTGGGCGGAATGATATTTATGGCAACTCTGCGTGGCAGCACAAGCCTAATTGGCGGGCATCGGAGTCTCAATAGCCGTCGTTACGCGTCGGTTCCTCTTGGAACTTCAGCATTTCTAGGCCACGCATAACATCCGGATATGCCGGTAATCGTCATGGTTCTTCGTTACGGCGACCAGAGAGCCGATTACCAGCATGATCTGGCGTTATGCCGGCCCGAAGGGCGAAGTGATCTTCGATCACCGGCACAACGGGGCGATCTGTGCTTGTGGCCCTCTTGCTCAAATTGTCTCAGTTGGCCCGGCTTCAGGCGACCACGTCCGGCCTCCGTTACTCGTGTTCCACACCAGGCCAGCATCCTGCCACCAGCCAATCAACGGCGTCGGTGAAGTAGAGGGCGGGAGTGGTCCCGGGAACCTGTCATAGAACTCCGGCACTATCAGGCGGGGTCGAACTTCGTCCCGTACCACGCCACCGAATTGCTAGTAGCAGGCGCCCGGGGCAGCGATGACTTGGTACCCCCAGCCGAGGTACTCGAACGACGTGGAAGAGAGCGTGACCTGGTTACCGGGTACCGTCTTCCAACCGGTGACGCTTTGCCCCGTCTCGAACTCCGAGAGGGTGGGTACCTGCTGGAGGGCACCTTTATCGAGGGCAGCTTGGAGATTGGAGTGGAAGATCGCGGGGAGCCCGGCCCCGGTCCACTCCGCCGGATCGATCACAAGATCGCCAGCATTTCCTTTCAACGGCAAAATGGCGCCGGTCGGGCTGATCACGGGCGGCCGGTCGGCCGGGAACACCAGAACCGACTGGCCGTCTCGCGCGTTGACGAGCGCGAACGCAAGAGCCCCCAGCTGCGTGTCCTTCGACTCGGTCGCATTGGTCTGCGCGAGCGTGCCCACCATCGTGCTCGGCATTGAGGAGATCTGTTCAAGGCCTGTTGTCTTCGTCGTGGCCGCCTTGTCGAACTCCATCGCGAAGTCCGCCGGCGTCGTCTTAGGCCCGGGAAGCCCGTTGAACGTGATCGATTGCGTGTCGTACGCCTGGGCGGTATCGGTCGAGAGCGTCCCGTTGGTGTTTTCCGCCCACGCGTTGAGACGCCACACACCCGGTGTCGTACCGACTGCGATCGCGAGGCTGTAGTGCCCCGTGGCGTCAGTTGTGACCGTAACGTAGTTGCCATCCGGGTCCTGCAACGTGCCGGTCGGCCACACCCTTGTCCCGCCGCTACACACCGACGCGAGCGGACCGGCCGTAACGGCCTTTAGCGGAGACTCGCCGAACATGCCCTGCAGCTGAACCCCGACGCTGACCGGGTTGCCGAATTCCGTCGTCGTGATGGTCCCATCAACGACCTGAAGACCGTCCGCGAGAACAACCGACTTGTCGAAGTGAAGCTCGAGTTTGATCCCAGACTGCAGCGTAAAGTCAGCCGTTCCGCTAGAACCGGCTGCGATCGAGGTGTCGTTCACCTTAGGGCGGTACTCCGGCGCGGACTTCCCGTGCGGACCGCCGGAGGGAACGATCTGGTAGCTCCCGGGCTGAACTTGCATCGCATAGTACCCGTCAGCTCCGGTCGTCGTACTGGCACGGTTTTTCCCGTTAGCGTCCACGGTGACCCCTGCGACCGGGCTTCCGTCCTCGTCCTTGACGTGCCCTTCGATGACCCCGACGCCCTTGGCCGGAACCCCGTAGTAGTCACAGGACTCCCAGCTTCCCTGTTGCGTGAAGCTGCCGTTGATGCACAGCGCGGCCCAGGTGTTGTCCGTGGACGCCGTAGCTTTGAACACGCAAGAGGTGGCGTCCTTGCCGCAGCCGCTCACCGCACGGCCCGGCACCGAGGCCCATTCCCAGGTGTTGTCGGGCGCAGAGCCGCAGACACCCGGGGTGGTGCGGCCGACGACATCGTGGCCGAGGAAGACGATGTGGCTGGCAACCTTCATCCCCTCGCACCGGGACTGCAGGGGGTTGACGAGGCCCCCAAAGCCCCCCGTCGGCGGGCTCGCAGCCGACGCTGTTGCCTGGGCTGTGGTGGCCAACATGGCGACCACAAGGGTAGCGGTGAGGACAACCCCAAAAGCTGTCCGGGCTGCACTACGGCCTTTGACGGCGAACGACGCTAAGGCCGGAGGCGTGAGCGGGGACATTGAGGAGCTCGATCGGAGGGAGGGCACAGCGGCACGCTAACGGACTTACCTGAACTAGCCGTTCGTGCCAGTCAGCGAGAATCTTGGCCGCGGCCTTGCTCTCGGCTCGCGTGACCCAATGTGACAGGTTCGGGATGGCCCACAAATCACCGAAAGACGGTCGGGCCAGCATGGCCGGTCTTCCCTGGTGGCCCGGTCGGTGGCCCGGGTGATGGCTAGCGCCGGCGGGTACGCCTTCAGAGGTGACGTCGACGAGCTGCGGCGCGGGATGCTCGTCGGCCGGCCGGCCGAGGTCGTCGAGCGGTTGCTGGCGCTACACGATGTGTACCCGTTCGCCGAGGCGGTCTTTTGGGCCCGGTTACCCGGCGTCCCGCTCGGCCTGACGGCGGAGAACTTGGAGCGGGTCGCGGCCGAAGTTGCCCCCGCGCTCGCAAGGTCGTGATCACTGACGGAGAACAGCGAGCGCCGGCTGTCTAATTGGCATTGCCTCAGCGACCAGTACGCGCCCATAGTTGGTTTTATTGCGCCGATCTCAAAGACTCCCAGGAACCCAGTCAGGCTCGCCATACTCGGCGTAGCCTAGTTGGCGTAGACGGCGGGAGATAGAAGGCTCCAGCACTACCGCCCAAGGCTCGGTCCCTCCCGTTCCATCGGGCGCAGCGGCGGCATCGGCACCGCCCGATATCCCGGATCGTGTCGCGACGCGCGCGCGAGCACGGCGCGGGTGGCCGCGTCGCCGGCGGGTGAAGCCTCGAGCCTGGCCCGCTTCAAGCGTTCGCGTCCCGGTGTCTGTTCCGCGCGTCCGTCACGAGTCCCCTGACGCTCGCTGGCCTCGGTGCGGGCGAGCTCGTAGTCGCGCACGGCCACGCGCTCTTCGAGCTGTTCGATCCAGCGCCTTGTGTCCGGGTGCTCGCGTAGGAAGGACTGGCGGCGCTCCTGTGCGGTGCGTGCTTCGCTGAGCTGGCGAGCGGCGCGCTCGGCGTCCTCGAGGCGATGGCGCGCTCGTTCGTAGGCGCGAAGCGACTGTTGCTCGATTCGTCGCGCCTCGTCGAAGTCGCGTTTTGCCCTCTGGCGGTGGGCCTCAGTCTCGCGACGGGCCTCGTTGCCTAAGAGACCGGGAAGGAGCGCCCGGGTGGGGCGGGTGTTCGCCGCTACGAGGGCGGTCTCGGCCCTCTTACGGCGCTCCTCGGCGCAGCGCAGGGACGACTGCGCACCCGTCAGCTCCTCATTGGCGCGTTGCACGTCGGCTCGGGGCCGTAGCGCAATGATCTCCGCTTCGCGATCCGGTCCTGCTCGCTCGTCGAGGTCGCGCCGGGCCTCGGTGAGGAGGTGGCCCAAGAGGCCGATGTCCTCCATGTGGGCGAGGTTCTCGCGAGCCACGTCATGCGCGGAGTGCTCCGCGCCATCGCGCCGCATCACGTTTGCCAATAGCTCGACGGGCGTGAGCCGTCGCGATCTCCACAGGATGTCAACACCAGGGTCGCAGCGTTGCTCGACGACGAGCGCCGCGTTCATCTCGCGTCCCCGGCTCATCGCCACGTAGAGCTGCTGGGCGGTCATCTGCTCGTCGACGAGCACGATCCCCCGGTCGATAGTCGAGCCCTGGGCCTTGTGGACGGTGAGGGCGTAGCCGAGGGCGACGTGCTCGGCGACGTAACCCGGAGGAAGCGTGACGCGCCCGCGTCCCTCCAGACCCTCGACGGTGAGTGCGCCCGACAAGTCGCGCTCGACGACGCGCCAGCGCTCGCCGTTGCGGACGAACTCACCGGGAGCCCAGCTGAGCTTGCGGTCGTTCTTCAAGGTCACGATCTCGTCGCCGACACCCGCTTTGCCGTTCGCGATCGGTGCGCCCTCGCGCTCGACCTCGCCCCGCGCGACGAGGTCCTCCCGACAGCGTCTCGCCAGCGCGTCGACGGTCGCGTTGTCGCCGGCCATGAGAAGCACTGCGCGTCTCTCGTCGCGTGCCCGGCGCCAGAGCGCGAACGCCTCGGCGCGCGTCTCTTCCTCGCGCCCGCCGGCGATCCGGCCGTGCGACACGTACTCGGCGAGCACGCTCACGTCGCGTGCCCGCAGCCGGAGCGAGGCTTGGGCCTCCCATGCCTGCGTGAAGCGGCGCACCGTCTCGAGCTCGCTCGCGCCGTGATCCCTGACGAGCGTCGCGAACAGCCCACCCGGGCCGACCGCGCCGAGCTGGTGCGGGTCGCCGACGAGGACCAGTTTGCAGCCCACCTGTGCGGTGTGGGTGACGAGGCGCTCCAGGTCGTCGGTGCGCGTCATCGTCGCCTCGTCGAGGACAATCACGTCCCTATGACAGAGGCTGCGACGCCCGTTCTCCACATCGAGGAGGAAGCGGGCCAGGGTGTCGGAACTAAGTCCCGCTTCGTCGGACAGCACGCGCGCCGCGATCGCCGACGGCGCGAGCCCGATCGGACGGTAGCCGGCGGCGTCCCAGGCCTCGCGTGCCGCGCCGAGGGAGCGGGACTTCCCCGCGCCCGCCGGACCGACGAGGAGGGCCACCTGCTCGCCACCGGTTAGCAGCTCGCGTACAGCCCTTTGCTGATCGGCGCCGAGTATCGATCCGGAGAGCACCATGTCCAGCGTGCGCTCGGGGACGAGGCCGACTCGGGCATCCCTTCCCTTCGCCACCGCGTCAAGCACGCGTGCCTCGCGGCGCAGCGTGGCCTCGGTCGTGTAGCGCGTCGCCCCGTGGCGCTCGATCGCGCTCATGCCGTCTCGGCGCCGGAGCGCATCGGGCGGCTCGGCCGGCAGCGGCGCCGCGAGCGAGCAGACCCGGTGGTCGCCGATGACCTCGTCGGAGGCCTGTTCGACGCGGGTGCGAAGCTCGTCTGCGTTCGCCCCGGTGACAAGCGTGGTGAGCACCTCGGTGACGTCCGAGCGTCCCCAGGTGGCGCGCGTCTCTTCGAGGCGGGCGATCGCGAGGTGTACAACCGCCTCCCGGTCTTCGGGGGTCGATGTTCGCGCTTGGCCGAGCACCCGAGGCAGCCAGCGCTCCGGTGCCTGTCCAAAGGAGGCGGCCTCCTCGCGCCAGCGGGCTACCAGGACTTCGGTCGGTGTCTCGGCGTCGAGCTTGGGGGCCCGGCTGCGATAGGCGGCGAGCTGCAGACAGCGCGCCCGCTCACCACCGGACAGCTCGCGACCGAGCTCGGCCTCGCGGCTCGCGACGAGCTCTGCGCCTAAGGACTCCACTTCGTGGCGACGCGTAGACCAGGTCTCGACGAGCACCTTGGGCACGCCTTGGATCTCGGCGATGCCGTTCTCGTCGACCGGCGTCCAGGAGACCTGGAGCGAGGCGGTGAGCTCGGCCCGAAGCGCCGCGCGATACAGCATGCCGGCGGCCTTCTGCTGCTCGTAGAGCTCGCGACCGTCCAGGCTGAGCCACCTGCCGTCCTCGGCGCGCACCTTGTTGGCGAGAAGGACGTGGGTATGCAGCTGCGGGTCGGCGGCGCGCGAAGTGCGGTGGAGAAAGCTCGCGGCGACGAAGCCCTCGGTGTCGACCTGGAAGATCCCGCCTGCGCCGCGTCGCGTGAAGGCGGCGTGGTCCTGCAGGAAGGAGAGCGTGCTCGCAAGAGCGCGTTCGTGCGCGGCAACGACAGCTGTGCGGAGCTCTTCGCCGCCGGTTCCCCACAGCACCGAGACGCTCTTGGGCGGACTGAACGTCAGCCCGAAGCCGGCGACGACGTTGTCGTTGTCGGGCGAGTAACACCGCCCGAGCCCATGTCCGTCGCGGGGATCGGTGCCGTGACCGATGAGGCGCTCGAGGCCGAGCGCGTCGACCTCCGCGCCGGCGAGCCCGATTGCCTGTGCTCCGCGGCCGAGGTAGCGGCCGGGGTGCTCCGCGGAGCGGGCGAAGTAGTCCTCGCGGCCGGTCGCGATCTCCTCGGCGAAGTAGCGCAAGCCGGAGGGACCGAGCTTCGTCAGGCTCATCACGGCCGCGAGGCTCCCGAGGAAGGCGTCCACGCCGAGCGCACTTCGAGTGCAGCAGTGTCTGGCAGAGGAAGCACGAAGACCAGTTATGACAGGCGAGAAACCCCTTGTAAATGGCGGAACGTGAAACGGTGAACAGTGGTCAATGATGGTCGATTGTGAGGTTGCAACTGGGAGGGTGTCCGTAGGTGGGAAGAGCGAATCGAAAGGGTGTGCGCCGGTCACTGAGGGTTCGTAAGAGGAGATTGGGATGGTGAGTACCTGGGAGGAGCTGAAGGCGGTCTTCATTGAGCTGCGCGACGATCGGCGCCGACCGCGCCGCGGCGTCTCGGGTCCCACCGAACACGATGCTGGAGCGGGGTAAAGGCGACCGGCGGATCGGAAATCGGCCATCCCGATCTGTATCACGTGTAAGCACAGATGTGATACAGTGCGGATATGCGAAGCCTTCGGCTTGATTCCGAACTTGATGAGAAGGTCCGGCGAGCGGCCGCTGTCAAGGGCGAGTCGGTGTCGGAGTTCCTCCGCCATGCCGCCGCAGAGCGGGCCGAAGAGACGCTGTCCGCGCGTTCAAGCGAGCGTTTCGCCGATGTCGCCGGGGTGGTCCATGGCGGCGGCGGTCGGGCTCGACGGACCGGGGACGCCTTCACCGCATCACTGGTGGAGGACCGCGAGAGGCAGTGACACTCACCGACGCTGGTCCGCTCATCGCGATCATCGACGCCGACGAGCCAGACCACGTCGCGTGCATGGAGGCCCTCGACCAGATCGTCATCCCGCTCGTGACCACATGGCCAGCATTCACCGAAGCGATGTACCTGCTCGCCAGGGCAGGCGGCATTAGAGCTCAACAGGCTCTCTGGCGCCTGGTGCAGACGGACCGACTCATCATCGTCGATCTCTCGCCGTCCGCTGTGGATCGCAGCGCTCGGTTAATGGATCAGTACGCGGACCGACCTATGGACCTGGCGGACGCCACCCTCGTCGCGCTCGCCGAGGAGCAGGGCGACCGACGGATCTTCACCCTCGACGCCGACTTTCAGATCTATCGGTTCCGGGGACGACAGCGCTTCGAGACGATCCCAGCTCGATGACCCACGGGCACTCCGGTTCGCCCAGCGCACTTGGCATTTCTCCTGCCACCCAGCCGCTACGCCGCCACGTGGGCGAACTTGGCGTGCGTTGACGGCATCGCGGCAGCAGCTCCCGTCGGCCCGCACTTTCCCGACCGGACGTACCGCGCTCCGGACGGGAGACCTTGAGAATGCCGGCTGCTCGTGCAGCTCCCTCGTCTCGACGCCGGTGAGGTGGAGGTGACGCTCGCTTCGGAAGTCCGCGTCCGCTCGGGCTTCGTGGAGACCGCGAAGTTGTCAGTGCGCAACTTGGGAGTTCGTGAGTTGTCGATCAGGACGACCGGCAACTTGACCACCCGTGTCGTCGACCCAGCGAGCGGCGAGGTCGTCGGTGGCTGTTGGGGCGGGCAGACGACGCCGCTCGTCGTCTTCCGGGCGACACGGGGTCGGTGCGACTCCTGAGCGTCACGGCCTCCTTCGCCTCGGAGCTCGGCTACGCGATTCCGCCGGGCCAGTGGGTGTTCGATGCAGTTATCGACCTCGGCGACGAGGGCCGGTATGTGACGCCGCGCCTCCCGATCCCGGTGCTGCCGTAGGCGGAAGGGGTCTCGCGCAAAAGAATTCCGACCGCAAAACATGGCCTGACCTGGGTCTGTGAGTGTTGCTGTGAGTGTTGCTGTGAGTGTTGCTGTGAGCTCGACTCCGCATAATCCGCGACATGACGGACATTCAGCACGCCGATCGGTCACGGAGACCGCCGCGCGGAGGCTTGAGGGCACGAGCTTGCCCGGTGATCCGTAAGTGATGGGAAGCGGTGACGAGCATCACGGTGCGGTGAGCGGTCCTGTGAGTGATTCGGGAGTGCTCAGCGAGCGTGGGGCGACCGGACACGAAGGAGCAATCGAAATGTCACAACGACGATGGTTGTCAGAACGGTCCGGACGGCAGCGGACGGGCCAACACTCACCGATACGCCAGCGGAGAAAGCAGGCGATTTCTCGTCGTAACAAAGGCACTTGTGGCCGATTGGATCCTCTGAATACCCAGTAATACTCATCGGAACTCGAAGCAACAAGCGAAAGAAGGGAACAGTGGAGCAGTTGCAATTTCCGGAACTTGTCGACATCGAGACGGTCGCGAAGCTCCTTGGCGTCGGGGTGCGGTACGTGAGGAGGATGGTGGCGGAGCGGCGGGTACCGACGGTCAAGGTCGGTCACTACGTCCGCTTCGACCTCGCCGACATCCGCAAGTGGGTGGAGGAACAGCGGCGTCCCGACGCGTCGTGACTGAGGTGGGCGACGGCACAGCGCGATGAGAAGATGCGGCCAAGGCCTTTATCGCCCCAGAGGAGGGTGACATGAGCAAGCGTCACTTCGGTTCAGTCAGGCGGTTGCCATCCGGGCGGTATCAGGCGAGCTACTGGCACGAGGGGGTCAGGCATCTCGCCGAGCAGACATTCCCGACGAAGGGCGACGCGCTGGCTCACCTCGCATCGATCGAAACGGACTTGCACCGCGGCGCGTGGATTGACCCGAGCGCTGGCAAGGTGACGTTCGGCGAATGGGCGCAGAGCTGGCTGGATGCCCGCGCCGATCTTCGGCCAGTCACCAAAGCGAAGTACCAACACATGCTCGACCGGCACGTCGATCCCGTTCTCGGTCCGGTCCGTTTGAGCAGGGTCACTCCGTCTGCCGTTCGCGCTTGGTACATGGACATGCGCGAGCGGTACGTGACGACGGGCGACGACGCCTACCGGATGCTTCGGGCCATCCTCAACACTGCCGTTACGGATGGCTTGATCGCACGGAACCCTTGCCAGGTGCGCGGGGCCGGACAGGCCCGCTCCGTAGAGCGACCGGTGGCGACCGTCGCTGAACTCGCAGCGGCAGTCGAGGTCGTTCCGGATCGTTATCGGCTCGCCATCCTTTTGCCGGCGTGGTGTCAGTTGCGACGCGGCGAAGTCCTGGGGTTGCAGCGTCGCGACGTCGACCTCATGCACGGGACGATCCGAATCGAGCGGTCGGTCGTGAAGCCGATGGACGGAACCACGATCGTCGGTCCGCCGAAGACGAGCGCGGGCGCTCGCTCGCTCACGGTGCCCGCCAATGTGCTGCCGGAGCTACAGAATCATCTTGGGCGTTACGTCGCACCGCAGCCGAGAGCATGGCTGTTCACAAGCGAGAGTGGCGGACCGATGATCCCCGTCACGCTCGATCGAGTGTGGCAAAGGGCCCGTCGCAAGATCGGACGGACTGATCTGCACTACCACGACCTCCGCCATACCGGGCTCACGTGGGCAGCGGCCTCCGGTGCTTCGGTCGCCGAACTGATGCGTCGCGGTGGTCACGCAAGTCCCACGGCGGCCCTCCGCTATCAACACGCCACCGAGGACCGCGATCGAGCAATCGCCGATGCACTCGCCGAACTAGCGACGGGAAGAGTCGTGCGATTCAACGCGAGTCGCAGCAGGACCAGAAGGAGTCGGTAAGCGCACATCGGCTCGGCTGCCGCGTGAGTCACCCAAGCGCAAGCGATCGGAGGCGGTTGCTGCGACGGCAGACTGCCTCGGAGTGATGAGCCGATCCCGTTAGCTTGCTGGCGTGGCGGAAGGACCGGCTACGACGCGATCGGCATCGGCGTCGCGCTGCATCTCTGTGGCCACGAAGTCTCGAAGGCGGCAGCCGACAGATCGGTGCGACACCTGTCGGACGATCTTTCGGATGGAACCTGGGAAGACGCGCAATGGGCACCTTCGGCCTGCGTCCGCGTATAACGCCGCCTGCGCCTCGTTGTCGCCGCGTGAATCGCGTTCGAGCCTCATAGCCAAGGTCGCAGCGGCGCAGAACTCGCGGCCCATCGCGCACGAATCGCGCACGAATCGCGCATGGTGCGGCTCAACAACCTCTAGCCGGGGCTAAAAAAGTGCCGTTTAACTGGTCAAATGACTGGCACCCCCAACGGGATTCGAACCCGTGTTTCCGCCTTGAAAGGGCGATGTCCTGGGCCGCTGGACGATGGGGGCTCGAACCGAAGGGCGGAGTCGACAAGGGCGAAACAGGAAAATATCAGCCGCCGGCCTCCGCGCCAGCGGTGCCTTCGTCTGCAACCAGCCATTCGCTGCCGCGGGGAGTATCGCGCACTTCGATCCCGGCGTTGGCGAGGCGCTTCCGAACGAGGTCGGCCTCTTCGTAGCGGCCGTCTCGTCTCGCCGCGTCCCGGAGCTCGAGGAGCGCCTCGACGAACGGCCCGACGACCTCGCGAGGATCGCGGGCACCGGTCTCGGAAAGGCGGCCGAGTTCGAAGATGAGCGAGCGCAGGCTGGCGTGGGCTCGATCGAGCTCGTCTCCGGCAGGGATGTCCGTCGACCAGTCCGTGACGTCGTGCTCGAGATCGAGCACCGTGCTCGCGGCATGTGCCATGTCACGCTTCGCGACTGCCGTGGCGAACTCCGCCTCACGCTCGCGCACTATGTCCACGAGTGGTGACGTGGCTGGAGGTCGGTTGCCACCCGAGGACTGCGAGCCGCCGGGGGGGACGAGAAGGTCCGGTGATCGGGCGCGGGCGTGCCCGCTGGTGACGCCGTGGGCGAGCGCCTCGGCCGTCTCGAGTATCCGGCCGATCTCTAGAGTTTCCCCGCTCGGGAAGGTCGCGGAACGGCCGGCGGCTCGCACTGTGAGGACTCCGCGCCCCTCTACCGACACGGTGCCGGCATCGAGATCGAAGGTGCAGGCGGTGTGCTCGTCGACTCCGAGCACGAAGGCCCCGTCCGGCAATTGCCTCTCCATCATCGACAGGCGGCGCTCGCCCAGGTAGCAGAAACGGGTGTCGTGTGTCCCACCCTCGCTGTTGTTGTAGTGGGGGATGACCGCGGCCCGGATCCCCGCCGCCGACGCGACGTCGAGGCCTTCGAGCCAGTGCGGGTCCTGACCACACTTGTAGATCTCGTACACGGGGACGGTCGCCACGCCGAGGGTGAGCGCGGCGGCGCTCGCGAAGACGACGCATCCACCACGGAGAAGCTTCTCGACGAGCAGGCCGGGAACCACCGTCCCCTTCCACTTCCGCAACGCGTAACTGGGGCTCCCCGGTCCGGCAAAGACATAGCGCGCGTCCCTCACCGTCGCCACGAGCCTTTCGTCAGCGAACGGTGCAGGCTCAGTCTCGCCCTCCCCGCCTGTCGCCATGCCCGTGACGGCGATCGGAGTCCGCAGGCTGTCGCGGAAGTAGGTCACCGCACGACCGGCGATCTCCCGCGCGTTCTCCTGGAAGCCGAACGGGGTGTCGAGGAGGACCGCCGGCACGGGCGGGGGGCCCATCTTGTCGAGCAGCTGGCGATGGACCTTCACCATCGTTGGCGCCGTCTCCCCCGACCCCATGATCGCGAGCAGGCGGGGCATGGCCGCAGGGGCGTTCACTGATCTCGCGGCTGTGGGGTGCCGTCCCATCGCAGTCCGCCCGGCGGTTCGCCCCAATGGTCCTCCGGGACGAGGTCGTCGGCGCCCGGCACGGGGTCGGGCAGCGTTCCCTCGAGGACGTCGATGAGCTCGCTTTGCAGACCGCCGAGGTACAGGTAGGCGATCCACTCGGCCGGATGTGAACGGGCGGACGGTGGCTCGGTCTCGTCCTCGCTGGCCCCGAGCATCGATCCGAGGGACAGCCGAAGGTCGTTCAGGGCGGCGAGCCAGGCGGCGATCTGATCGTCGTCGAGCCGGGTCTCCTTCGCTGTGGCCGACATCGTCTCGAGGGACTCACGGTGGTGCTCGAGGAGATCTTCACGGGTCATCGCGACAAAGGAACGCTCGGCGTCAGGGTCGGTCGTATAGGCGGGCGGTAGCAGGCGACGCAGGGCATCGGGCAGGTCGCCCGGGGCCTTGTCGCCGACGTCTTCGAGCAAAGAGACGAGCCTGAGGGGCAGCACCTCGAGCAGCGCACGTTCCTCGGCTCCGAGTCGCACTTCGTAACCTCCGTCGCGGGCGGGGTGGATCCGCCGGCGGAAGCTCACTCGCTGTGCTCCATCGTCGCCCAGAGCCCGTGCTGGTGCAGCCGGGCGACATCGAGCTCGGCGCGCTCTTTGGGCCCGCTGGAAACGACAGCGCGACCTTTGTAGTGGACGTCGAGCATGAGCTTGTGGGCCTTGGGACGGGAGTAACCGAACAGCTTCTGGAAGACGTAGGTCACATAGCTCATGAGGTTGATCGGGTCGTTCCACACGATCACGAGCCAGGGCAGCTCCGGCACGGCAGTTTCGTGTGTTTCGGGGCGCTCGACTTCCGTCGGGGCCGTCGAACCGGACGAGATGGCAGTCATGGCCCGCTCAGGTTCCGGTCGCGACCGCACCAGCGGCCTGGGTCGCAGCGGTGACACCCGTCCCTTCGACCGGATGCCGGTGCAACGACAGATAGAAACCGATCCCCGTGATCCAAAGCATGCTCACCCCTGCCAGGTGGAATTCCACCACCCAGGCGGCGTCGTGCAGAAAGTACTGCAGATAGCCGAGCGCTCCCTGCAAGACCATCACCTCCAGGAGGAGACGCCCGCCTCGCAACACGACCTCGGGTGCTCTCGCCTGGTGGAACGCGAATTGTGATGCGAGCGTCAGTCCGATGAGGAACAGAGCCACGGTGGAGTGGGCTTCGGCGATGTCCCGGAACGCGATCGGTACCCGCTTGGCGCCGGGACCACCCGCATGGGGGCCCGCACCTGTGACCATCGTGCCGACGACGGTGACCAGTGCGAGGGTGCACAGCTGCAGCCGCGCCAGACGAACCAGGTCGCGCCCAACTACGGGCTCGGCACGAGTTGGGCGACTGCCGGACAGGTGGTAGAGCACGAGCGCGTCGGCCAGGATCACGATCGTCAGCAAGAAGTGAACAGCGACGAGGTAGGGATTGAGCTTGAAGAGCACGACGAGGCCGCCGAGCACGATCTGAGCCACGATGCCGGCGACGAGCCCCGCCCCGAGAAGGGTCAGGTCTCGCCGAGGTGGCGTTCGCAGCGCCGTCACGGCGAGCGTGGCGACCGAAAGCACCGTCACTGCCGCGCTCACGAGCCGGTTGATGAACTCGACGACCGGATGGAATGAGTAGACCGCTGTCAGGTGATGCTGGTAGCACGAGGGCCAGTCCGGGCAACCGAGGCCCGAGCCCGTCAAGCGCACTGCACCGCCGCTCAGGACCAGCAGCGCGAAGCAGATCACTGAGGCCAAGGCCACCTTGCGCACGGCGGCGGGTGAGAAATGGGGCAGGCGCACTCCCTTGGGATCGTATGCGGGCAGGGCTCAAGCCACCATTCTGTACTTACAGGACCTGCCGCCGCCGCGGCTTGTTTGCCGCGGCTTGTCTGAGGAATGCTGCTTCATATACTTGCGAGATGGCGCAGCTCACGACCGTTCTGATGCCGCGCCGGTCTGCCAGCATCAAGCTCAGGGCCTATCTGGCGCTCACGAAGCCCCGGATCATAGAGCTCTTGCTTGTCACGACTGTGCCGACAATGGTCGTGGCCGCGAAGGGCATCCCCAAGTGGTGGTTGATCGTTGCGACGCTCGTTGGAGGCGCGCTCTCGGCCGCCGGTGCCAATGCGGCGAACATGTTCGTGGACCGCGACATCGACGCCGTCATGCACCGCACCCGCCACCGGCCCCTTGTCACCGGCGCCGTGACCCCGGCCGCCGCTGTCGTCTTCTCGATCGCCCTCGAGGTCGCCGCCTTCGCCCTGCTATGGCGGGCGGTCAACCTCTTCTCGGCTCTGCTCGCGCTCGGAGCGGCGCTTTTCTATGTCTTTGTGTACTCCGTCGGCCTGAAGCGGCGCTCGACGCAGAACATCGTCATCGGCGGCGCGGCAGGGGCAGTCCCGGTGCTCGTCGGCTGGACGGCTGTCACCGACCACCTGGCCTGGCCCGCCGTCGCCCTGTTCGCGATGATCGTGATCTGGACGCCATCGCACTTCTGGGCGCTGGCGGTGCGGTACCAGGACGACTACAAGGCGGCGAACATTCCCATGCTGCCGGTCGTGGTCCCCTTCGAGAAGGTGTCGCGTCAGATCATCTTGTACTCGCTGGCACTGGTCGCGGCATCGTTCGTGTTCGGCGTCGTCGACCGCGCCGGGTGGGTCTACTGGGCGGCAGCCGCCGCGGCAGGCGGCCTCTACCTGGCAGACGCCTTGCGCCTACGTCGTGAGAAGGGAACCCCGAAGAGCGCCATGCGCCTGTTCACCTACTCGATCACTTACATCACCGTGGTATTCGTGGCGATGGCGGTCGACGTGATCGTCCGCTACCACTGAGGGTCCGGCGCGCCCGAGGTTCTCCCGCCGGTCCTTGCCACCTGGCCGGTCATTCCCACTTGAATGTGCAGGCGGCCACCACAGGCGCCGCCACCGCCCAGACGCCAAGCGCCACCCAGGCTTCCGGCGGGGCGCCCGCACCGGTCCCGAGCGTGAGGTGCAACGCGTCCGAGAGGGCGGCAGTCGGGAGCAGGCGAGCAAACGAGGCCAGAGCCCCCAGCTCGTGCAGCGGGAAAAGGACTCCGCCGATCAGCAGCAAGATCACATAGACGCCGTTGGCGACCGCCAGTGTCACCTCGGCCCGGAGCGCGCCCGCCATTGCGAGGCCGATTCCCGCGAACGCGATCGTCGCCAGGAGCACGGCGATGACGGCGAGCCCGGCAGCGGGGTGCGGCCGCCAGCCGAGTGCCAGAGCGACGGCGACGAGCACGACGACTTGGATGATCTCGACGACGAGGACCGAGGCGATCTTCGCCGTCATCAGCACAGGCCGGCCGAGGGGGGTGGCACCGAGCCGTTTCAAGACCCCGTAACTGCGCTCGAAGGCGGTCGCTATCCCAAGGCTGACCATCGCCGTCGACATGACGGCGAGGGCGAGCACCCCTGGGGCGAGGAAGTCGACCCGGTGGCTCGTTCCCGTCGGCAGCACGGGCACCAAGGTGAAGAAGACGAGGAGAATGACGGGGATCCCGAGTGTCACGAGGAGCGTCTCCCCGCGCTCCAGTGTCATCCGGGTCTCGGCGGCGATCTGTGCGCGAAGCGCCCGAATGTTCATCGCTCGGCTTGTCCCCGCCGGCTCTGACGCCTTGACGGCGAAGGCTCGGCACCAGGACTCGGCGGTCCGCCGGCCGATCCCGTCAGCCGGAGGAAGACGTCTTCGAGCCGCTGGCGGCCTGCCCGGAGATCGCCGAGGGGGAGATCGCGCTCTGCGAGCCAGGCGGTGAGGGCCGCCACCAGGGCCGGGACGGGCGGGGCCGACACGAGGTACTCGCCGGGCGGCCCCTCAGTGACGGCGGCGCCGAGCCGAGCAGCAAGCTCGCCCACGGCGAGGCCGGGCTCGGCAGCGAAACGGAGCTCTTCCGACCGGCCCCGGATCTCCCCCTGACGCCCCGCGGCGACGACCTTGCCGTGGTCGACGATCACGATCCGGTCGGCGAGGCGCTGCACCTCGTCGAGCTCGTGGCTCGTGATGATGACGCACACACCGTCGGCCCGCAGTCCGGCGATGACGTCGCGAACCGTGATGCGGCCAGCCGGGTCTACTCCGGCCGTCGGCTCGTCGAGAAGGACCACGCGGGGCTTGCCGACAAGTGCCAGCGCCAGCGCGAGCCTTTGTTGCTCTCCTCCCGACAGGCGCTTGTAGGGCGTTCGTGCGACCGCGCGAAGACCGGCGAGATCGAGGAGCTCTTCGGGATCACGCGGATCCCGGTAATAGGCGGCGAAGAGGTGGACGGCCCGCCAAGGGCTCATGACCGGGTAGATGCCGCCGCGTTGGAGCAGGACGCCGACTCGAGCCGTGAGCTCGGTGTGCTCGGAGCACGGGTCGAGCCCGAGGACCCGAACCGTGCCGGCGTCGGGGCGTCGGTAACCCTCGAGCGTCTCGACGGTCGTGGTCTTGCCCGCACCGTTGGGTCCGAGCAGGGCGACCACTTCACCGGCGTCGGCGTCGAAGCTGATCCCGTCGACCGCGACCAGGTTGCCGTAACGAACCACGAGGTGATCGACTTCCACGGCTTGCACCGCCGAGACGCTATCGGCGGTGGGGACCGACCTCGCAGCTGTGCTGCGGGCGCGGGGCAACCGGGCGCGGGGCAACCGGGTGCGGAGCAGCCGGCCGACGGCAGGCGATCAGCGCCGTGGCGACTCGAAGCGGTACCCGAGGCCGCGAATGGTCGTGATGAGAACCGGTTTGGAGGGGTCCTGCTCGATCCGCGACCGCAGCCGCTTGATGTGCACGTCAAGGGTCTTGGTGTCACCCACGTAGTCCATCCCCCAGACGCGATCGATCAGGGTGTCGCGGGTGACGACCCGCCCCGGGTTGCTGAGCAGCATCTCGAGCAGCTCGAATTCCTTGAGCGGGAGCTTGATCTCCTGGCCGCGCACGATGCATTCGTGTCGTCCCAGGTCCAAGACGACATTTCCGACCTGGAGGATCTCGTCCGGCCGGACAGGCGCGCTCGGCGACACGCCGTCGCGTTCCATACCGTCGCCGGCTGCGTGCCTGAGGGTCGGAGGCTGGTCGGCGCCGTCGGTCGAGTCCCTGTCGGCCCCACCCTGGTGGGAGGCCCCATCGGTGGCAGAGGGCGACGAGGACCCTGGCCCGAGGTTGTTACCCCCGTGGGCGCCCGGGGCTCGGCGCAGAACCGCCCGCATCCGCGATACGAGCTCGTGGAGCCGGTAAGGCTTGGCGACATAGTCGTCGGCACCCACCTCGAGGCCGACGACGGTGTCGAGCTCAGTCGACTTGGCGGTCACCATGATGATGGGCACCGTCGAGTTGGCGCGGATCGCCCGGCAGACGTCGATGCCGGAGAGGCGCGGGAGCATGACGTCGAGGAGCACGAGATCGGGCTGGTCGAGTGTGAAGCGCTCGAGGGCCTCAACCCCGTCGCGGGCGGCGGTAACGGAGAAACCTTCCCTTTCGAGGTTCACCGTCAGCGCGTCCACGAACGACTCTTCGTCCTCGACGACGAGCACACGCGCCGGCGGAGCTCCGCGGTCGTCGTCTCCTGTGGGGCCTATCTCTGCCGAGTGGCTCACGGAGGCGACAGGAGGTTGCTTGGCGGCCGGCGCAATGTCCTGTGCCGACCATCGCGTGTCGAGACGCGCTCGTTTTGTGGAGAGCCTCGCGACTCGGCGCCGCTGTTGGGTGCTCACGCGTCCATCCTAGGTTGGCGGGGAAGTCTCAAAGTGAACGTCGACCCTTCTCCCTCACGAGACTCAACCTGCACGCTGCCTCGGTGGTTCGCCGCCACATGGCGAACGATAGCCAATCCGAGTCCAGTCCCGCCTGTCGAGCGGCTTCGCCCTGCATCGACGCGATAGAAACGCTCGAAGATCCGCTCGAGGTCGCGCGAAGGGATGCCGACGCCGTGGTCTTCGACGATGACCAGGACGTCGTCGTCTTCGGCCCGGCCCACGCAGCTCACGTCGCTGCCTTCCGGCGAGAATTTCACGGCGTTCTCGAGCAGGTTGTAGACGGCCGAGGTCAGTTGACGGCGGTCGCCGAGCACGACGAGAGGTGGTTCCGGCTCCTCGAGGGCAACTTTTATCTGCAGCTGGCTCGCCGCCTCCCGGACGCGCTCGGCGGCTTCGGCCATCACGAGGTTGATCAACACCGGCTCGCGTGGGGGCGACTCCTCGTTCTCGATGCGGGAGAGGTCGAGGAGGTCGTCGATCACCCTGCTTATGCGGAAGGCCTCGTTGTAGATCCGGTGCGCGAGGCGCTGGGTCACCTGTGGCTCGTTCTCCGAGAGCAGCGTCTCGGCCAGGAGCCCGACAGCACCCATGGGCGTCTTCAGCTCGTGGCTGACGTTGGCTACGAAATCGCGCCGCACGTCCTCGAGTCGGCGGCGTTCGGACACATCGTCGATGACAGCGATCATCCCGAGGGCGCGCTGGCCGTTGTCGATGCTCTCCGTACGCACCACCAGCGTGCGCCGGGGCGGCCCGTAGAGCTCGAGGACGCGTTCCTCGCTGGCGCCGGGCGCAGTCGCGGCGAGAAGCTCCTCGACCGCTTGTGCCGCGATGGCGTCCCCATGGCGGCTGCCGATAAGAGCGACAGCCTTGGTGTTGCGGAACACGGTGTCGCCACGCTCGTCGGTGACGAGCACTGCCTGGGGAAGGGTGTCGAGCGCACGGCGCAGGCGGATGGCCTCAGAGCTCGACTCAGCCACGGCTTCGGTTGCGCGGTCCGTCGCGCGCTCCACCTGGACAAGGACGTCCTCCAGGTCTTGGGCCTCCTTGGGTGGCGCGTCCGCCCCCAGCCGGGAGGCGAGGGCCTGCAAACGCTGCCGCAGGCTGCGGCTACCGCGGTGAGCCGTGACGAGTGCCGTAGCGGCGATGAGGCCGAGCACGACGACGATCGCGATGACGAGCTCGAGAACCGTCAGGTGAAGGACCGTGCCCACTGTCACCAGCATTGCATGGCTGGCGGCCCGCGAGCAGGGCTGAATTCGCCCTCCTCCGGCTCGGCACGCGGTAGGTCAGGCGGTAGTCGCCGTGGCCAGCATCCAAGTGCCGTTGGGCAAAGGTGCCGCGTGCAACTCGCCGAACGCTCGGCCACGACAAGTCCGCCGTTCGGAAAGGTAGGCCTGTGACCGTCTCCCCGTTTGCTCTCTTCCTCGCCGGGATCGTCTCGATGAACCCGAGCTCCTCGGCACTACCGGGCCAGTCCACGATCCAGCAGCTCACCAACGGCCTCGGCTGGTGGGCGCTCGTCGCCTCACTCGTGGGTCTTGTGCTCGGCGCCGCCGCCTGGGCGCTCGGAAGCCACACGAACAACTACCAGTACTCCAACGCCGGCCGGAAAGCCGTGCTCGCCTCGGGGGTCGCCGCCCTTCTCATCGGAGCGGCGCCGACAATCGTGAACTTCCTGTTCCAGACTGGCAATGGGATCCACTGACACTTCTCGACCTTCGGCACTGCTTGACCATGTCCATGGCCTTGCCGCAGTGCCGATCGTCCGAGCCGCAGGCCATGGCACAGGCGGCGTCGTGGGAGCCCTCCGTTCCTTCGCTCGCACCGCGCGGGTCCAGCCCCACGCTGCGGCGAGCATCTTCTCCGGCCTCAGCCCTACCGCCCTTGCCGAGGCGATCACAAAGGCGCTCCTCGGGGGGCTCTACAGCTCCCTTCTGAGCTGGGTGGCGAGTGGCGCCGCTTCGCTTGTCGGCGTGCTCGCCGATGCGTTGTCCTCGACCACCGAGCCCGTGCTCACAGGAAGCGCCTTCAGCTCGGAGTTCGAGCTCATGGCCGCTCTCAGCGCAGCCATCGCCCTACCTCTGGTGGCCGTCGCGGCGATTCAGGCCATCATCCGCCAGGAGCCGGGAAGCCTGCTTCGCAGCGTGCTCGTGCGCCTGCCCTTGGCATTGCTGTTCACGGGCGTGAGCGTGCAGCTCGTCGCCCTCGGCTTGGTCGCGACCGATCAGGCGAGCGCTCTGCTGATCGGTGCAGCCGGCGACCCGACGCACCGCATGCTGACGGGGCTGGTGACCGGCCTCGAGCAGCCAGGGGGCCTCGGGCTGGCGGCTTTCGGGGGCTTTCTGGTCGTGCTCAGCGCGGCGGTCGTGGCCTTTGTGCTCTGGCTCGAGCTCGCCGTCCGGTCGGCTGCCATCGCGGCCGCCTCCTTGTTCCTGCCTCTTGCGCTTGTCGGTCTCGCCTGGCCGGCGACGTCGCACTGGGCGCGCAGGTTGGGCGAGACGCTGGCAGCCCTGGTGCTCTCGAAGCTCGTGATCGCGGCCGTGCTCGCGCTCGCCGCAGGACTGCTGGTAAGCCCGAGCGGGATCGCCGGTGTCGTCGAGGCTGTGGCCTTGCTCGGCGTCGCGGCGTTCGCGCCGTTCGCCCTCCTCAAGCTCGTGCCGGCCGTCGAGGCTGGAGCGGTAGCCCACCTCGAAGGCCTGGGGCGGCGACCGGTCCAGGCCGTGGAACGTCTGGGCAGGGAGTTCGGCCTGGAAGGCGGCGGCGTCGCGGCCCTGGCCGGCCTCGGAGGTCTCATGGCCCAGGGCGGCGAGGCCGCCAACGCCTCGGCCCAGCAGCCAGGCAACATCATCGACGGGAACTGGACGTCCGACCGGCCGCGGTACGGAGAATCGGGCGGCGGAGCGGTCAGCTCGCCGCCGGATCCCGCCGGTCCCACGAGTTCCCCGGATCCCGCCGCTCCCGCAAGTTCACCGACCCCAGCGAGCCTCGCCGGCTCTCCGATCGCAGCCGGGTCGCCCCCTTCCTCAGCACCGGGTTTCGCCGCGGCCGGCCTCGCCGGCTCTCCGACCTCGGTCGACCTTGCCGGTCCCGACGCGGCTCAGGTGGTCCGCCCGGCGTTGCAACCTGAGCGAGACCAGCCGGACCATGACTGAGGCGACCCCCCGCTACCAGCTGGGACCGCGCAGCCGCCGGGGCCTCGTGGCGGGTTGGCGAGCAGGACAACTCGCCATTGTGGGAACTGGCCTCGTGATCGCCGTGCTCGTGTTGCGGTCCGTCGGTCACGCCGCGGGAGCGTTCCTAGGCTTCGTGGTGGTCGCTGCGTTCGTGGCCTTCACCACCTGGCCCTTTGCGGGCCGCAGCGCCGAGCAGTGGACACCTGTCGTGGCGTCACACCTGGCCCGTCGTATCGGCGGCCAACGGCGCCGGCGCGACACGCTGTCCGCTTTCGAGCTGGATGAGATCCCCACCACCGTCTCGAGCAGGCAGATCGGTGTCGTCGTCGACGGCGCGGCGGGAACGTGGACAGCGGCCATGAGGATCGGCAGCCCTGGTTTCGCGCTTGGGGACGAACTGGAGCGATCTCGCCGGATTGCGGCCTGGTCCGGCGTGCTGGCCGGATCGGCGCGAGAAGGAGGAGCTCTCCACCGCTTGCAGTGGATCGCCCGTTGCCTGCCCGGAAGCTGCGACGACCGTTTCGCGACCGGCCGGGCCGCCGATCGCGGGATCGCCACCGGCAGCTACAGATCGTTGCTCGAGCGCGCCGCGCCCTTGTTATGGAGACACGAGGTCCTCCTCGCCTTGTCGGTCCGCTCGGCCACAGGACATGGCCGTCGGCGGGGCAATGACACGGCCCGACGGATGCTGGACGAGCTCGAGGCGCTCGAGCGGCGGTGCCTCGCCGCCGGCTTGGACGTCGACGGCGTCCTTTCGCAGTTGGAGATCGCTGAGGTCGTCCAGAGCACCTCGGCCGCCGCCTGCGCGCCCGGAGGTGTCGCTGATCGCTGGCCCTGGCCCTTCGCGATCGAGGAGAGCTGGTCGGCCATCTGCACCGACGCGACTTGGCACGCCGTCTACTGGATCGCCGACTGGCCGCGCACCGGCGTAGGGAGCGGATTCTTGTTGCCGCTCATGTTGGAGGGCCGCTTGAGACGGACCATTGCCGTGACGATGGCGCCCGTGCCGCCGTTGCGGGCGGTCCGGCGAGCCGAGCATGATCGCACGTCGGGCGCGGCCGATGAGGAGCTTCGCCGCCGCCATGGATTCGCCGTCACCGCCCGGACTCGGCACGAGCACGAGGCGACCAGGCGCCGAGAGTCTGAACTGGCTGATGGGCACAGTGCCTTTCGTTTCACTGGCTATCTGGCGGTGACGGCCGACGACGCGGCAGCGCTCGCCGCTGCCTGCGCACGGCTCGAGCAGATCGCCGCACAGGCTCAGCTCGAGCTTCACCGCATGTACGGCGCGCAACAGGACGGCTTCAGCTGCATCCTGCCTACCGGGCGCGGCTGCGCATGAGGCTGCCGGCCCACGAGTCGACGACAGCCCAGCTCGGTGTCGCCTACCCGTTCGCGGCTTCGGCTCCTCTTCGGGCAAGCCGGGTGCTCATCGGTCAGGACCTCGTTGGTGGCCCTTTCGCCCATGACCCGTTCGAGCTCTACGCGTCGGGCACTGTCACGAACCCGAATATCACGGTGCTCGGCCAGATCGGGCGGGGGAAGAGCGCCCTGGTGAAGACCTACCTGTTGCGGCAGGCGGCCTTCGGACGGCAAGTTGCGGTGCTCGATCCGAAGGGCGAGTACGGCGCGCTTGCGCGGGCGCTCGGTTCCAGCCCGATCGCGCTCGCACCCGGCGGCTCTGTCCGCGTCAACCCACTCGACGGTCCCCCGGCTCCGACCGACACGGCGGTGGCAAGGCACCGTCTCGTCCTTCTCGGGACCCTTGCGGCCGCATGCCTTCGAAGGTCGCTCTCGCCCCGGGAGCACACCGCCCTCGAGCTGGCGCTGGGCGCGGCGACACGTGCACATCTGGGGAGCAGCAGCGGCCCGCCCACCCTGCCCGAGGTCGTCCGGGCGCTTCTTCGACCCTTAGCGGAGTCGGCAAGGGTTGTCGGGACGACCAAGGCCCGGCTCGAGGAGGACGGAAGGGACCTCGGCCTCGAGCTGCGCCGCCTTGTCGAGGGTGATCTGGCTGGGATGTTCGACGGCCCGACGACGCCCGGCATCGATCCGGGCTCAGGCGTGCTCGTTGTCGACCTCTCGGCCGTCTATCACTCCGAGGCGCTCGGCGCGTTGATGGTTTGCGCCTCGGCGTGGCTGCAGGCAATGACCGCCCGGACCGAGGCGCAGACGATCCTGGTGGTCGACGAGGCCTGGGCTGTGCTCACCGAGCTCGCGGTGGCCCGCTATCTGCGCTCGTCCTGGAAGCTGGCACGGGCGAAGGGGCTCGCGAACATTGCCGTGTGTCACAGGGCATCGGACCTCGGGGCAAGCGGCTCGGCCGGGAGCGAGCAGAGTCGCCTCGCCGAGGGGTTGCTCGCGGACTCCGAGACTGTGGTGTGCTACGCGCAGCCTGCCTCCGAGCTGCCGGTGCTGGCTGATCTGCTGGGATGCACACGCGAGGAGCTGGAGGTGCTGCCGCGGCTGCGCCGGGGCGTGGCCCTGTGGGTGGTCGGGAGGCGTCGTTTCCTGGTCGAGCATCTCGTGGGGCCTGACGAGCTCGCCCTCGTCGACACCGACACGAGGCTGGTCAGCCAGGACCAGCTCTGATGGCGATGGCACCGGGCGCACAGGATCGAAGGTGCGATTGAGGCCAGGTCCCGCTCCACGTGATGCTGGTTTACGCCGCCGGGGCAAGACGGCGCGCCCTTCGATCGACGGCCACGACCGGGACCGGTTGGCTCTCGCCGCCGCGGGGGCCTGCCTGGGCCTGTCTTGGCTCATCTGGCTCGCGGGCGGCTTGCTGGCGTTCGCGACTACCGGCAGATGGCACGAAGTGCCCGTGGGCGCGGCGCCTGTCCTGCTCGTGCGGATGCTGGCTCACCCGGCCGTGCCATCTCAAGCCTGGCCCGCGCTCATCCGGAGGAGCTTCCCCAGCTCCGGGCTGACCGATGCCTGGCTTGGGATCGTCGTTGTCCTTGCCCTGCTTGCAGGTGTGGGGGCCCTGGGGTTGGCGTGGAACCGCTCCCGTGGTCGGCGGTCCCGGAGCGCTCCAGGCGGTCGGCCGCTGACGTGGCCGCGCCCGCGCCGGCGGCCACCCGAGGCGTCGGGCCCTGCCAGGGCGCCGTGGAGCGGCCACCCGGGGCTTTGGGCCCACAGGGCGGCTTCCAGGCCCTTGTCCAGGGCACGGGGGTGGGCCCAACCCCGCGACCTACGACCGCTGCGGGTGGCGAGGGCAACCGGCGATCGCATCGTCCTCGGTACCCACGCCGGTCGCCTGCTGGCCGCTGAGCCCAGGCACTCGGTCATGGTGGTGGGGCCGACCCAATCGGGCAAGACGACCGGGCTCGCGATCCCGGCCATCCTCGAATGGTCGGGACCCCTCCTCGCCACGAGCGTCAAAGCCGACTTGCTCCACGAGACGCTCGAGTGGCGCAGCTCGCTTGGCCAGGTGCAGTGCTACGACCCCACTGGCGCGGTGAGCTTCGTCGGCGGCCGATCGGGGTCGTCGGGATGGTCGCCGCTCGCAAGGGCGGCGACCTGGCCCGGCGCGAGGCGCATCGCCTCGGCGCTGTGCTCGGTGGCGAGGGCTGGGGACGGGGGGATGGAGGACGCCGGGTTCTGGTACGCGAACGCGGAGAAGCTCCTCGCCCCGTTGCTGTTCGCGGCCGCCACCGCCGGCGCCTCGATGGCGGACGTGGTTCGCTGGCTAGACGAGGAGGAGACGGCCGAGGTTCTCCTGGCCCTCGAGCTCGCCGGCGTGCCCGAGGCGCTCCGGGCGGCCCGCGCCAGCCTCGGACGGGAGGAGCGCCAGCGCGCGTCTGTCTACGCGACGGCCGAGACCGTCGTGGCCGCCTTTGCCGATCCCGCGGTGGCGGCATCGGCCGAAAGGTGCGAGATCGACCCTGCCGCCCTCGTCGCCGGTTCTGCCGGCTCCTTGTACTGCTGTGCACCCGCAAGGGACCAGGAGCGCTTGGCCCCCGTCTTCACGGCCATCGTGCGCGAGGTCCTGGACGCGGCATTCGAGAGGGCGGCGACGACAGGAAGGCCTCTCGATCCGCCCCTTTTGGTCGTGCTGGACGAGGCCGCGAGCGTCGCTCCGCTGGCTGACCTGGACCGGGTCGTGGCGACGGCCGCCGGTCACGGCGTCCAGCTCGTCACCGTCTGGCAGGACCTGGCCCAGGTCGAGTCGCGTTACGGCGGCCGCTGGGCAACGGTCGTGAACAATCACCGCGCCAAGCTCGTGTGCTCAGGCATCGCGGATCCCGTCACCTTGCAGCACGTGAGCGGGCTGCTCGGCGATGAGGAGAGGGCAGAGCATTCCTGGACCGTCGGTGATGACGGGCGGCACACCCGGACCGAGGCGGTCACGGTGCAGGCGCTCGCGCCTCCGGGTTGGCTTCGCCAGCTCCCTCCCGGCGAGGCCGTCCTCGTCTATGGGAGCTTCCCTCCCGCACGCCTCGCCCTACGGCCGTTCTTCGAAGATCCGGTGCTGGCCGGGCGCGCCGCAAGCAGTTCGGAAGGTGGGGCGGGCGATCCCGGTTACTGCGCTGTCAAGCGCAGCCGGCGCGGGACACGCCGCGCGAGATTGACGGCGTGGTCGCCAAGACGCTCGTAGAAACGTCCCACCAGAGCCAGCTCAATGGCCACCTCTACGGGTATCGCGGCGGCGACGAGCTCCGCGATGAAGCTCACGTGCAGGTCATCCATCTCGTCGTCGAGGGCCTCCAGCCGCTCGGTCGCGCCGGGTGAGTCGCCGCCGTAGGCGTCGCCGGTGATGTGCCACATCGCGCAGGCGACCTCCCCCATGCGCTGGACGTAGCCCCGTAGCCGGGCGGGCATCTCAGCAGGGAGATTTCGTGTCGCCCGCCGAGCGACATGCTCGGCGAGGTCACCGCTTCGTTCCAGTTCGGGGAGCATTCCGAGCACGGCGAGCAGGTATTCGGTCTCTTCGGGGTTCGAGGGCCGGTCGAGCAGCCGCCCCTGGACGGTGGCTTCGAGCTCCTGGTAGAGGTCGTCGATGTCCGCGTCTGCGGCGACGAGACTGCGGGCGGCCTCACGATCGGCGCTGACCAGTGCATGTGTGGCACCCGCCACGGCGTTCTCCACGAGGGCGAAGAGCTGGATCACATGGCGGTCGACGAGAGGGAGGTCGACCGGGTTGTCAGCATCGTGACGCACGGTACCGAGGCCACGCCCTGTAGGGTGCGAGCCCACGGCGCCTTCTGCTGGCGGGGCGGCGTCAATAGCAGCCGAAGTGCGCTCGGAACCGTTCCGCTCAGCGCCGCGCGCCGTCTCATCATCACCTAGCACGCGTTGAGCCATGGCGTCACGCTACCGCCCTCTGCGGCACGCGACCGGTCAGTTTCTGCCTAATTCCGGATTCGCGCGCAGCTTTCATCCTGACGCGGTCTTTCTGTTACTTGTAATTCGTTGTCAGTTAACCCTGATCCCGTACGGTCGGGTCCGGTGGAAAAGCGAGATGCGGTGACAACTCTCAGCGACTGTCGCCAGGCACTCGTGGACTCCGCTCGCACCGACCCTGGCCCGGGGTCGTGCGTCCTTACCCCCCTCGCCCTCGCAACCGCCCTTGACGCGCGGCGCCCCCAGGCTGCGCGTCCCTACCCCAATGCGTGCGGCGCCGCCCGGTATGCCGGCCGGGCCGACTGGAGCGAGCCAGCAGAGGACGCACCTCCCTGGGACGCGGCTTGAAGGTGTCGGTGGCCGACCGGACGGTCTCTGAGAGATCAGCCCTCCTCTTCTCTTGGAGCGTCCGCCGGCCGCCGAGGAGCTGGCTGTCCGCGAGCCGGCCGTCCACGCTCCGGCTGCCGAGGACCTGGCCGGCAAAGAGCCGGTCGCCCTGGGCGCTCGGGGCTCAATAGGCGAGAAACGCCCAATAGGCGAGCAACGGGGGCTCAATAGGCGAGCAACGCCCGCGCGGCGGCTGCGATGTCGTCGGTCTGGGGGAGGATCGCCCGTTGCAGAGTGGGCTCGTAGGCGACAAAGGTGTCGGTCGCGCCGACTCTGGACACAGGAGCGTCGAGATCGGCGAAACACGCCTCACCTGCCCAAGCAGCAATCTCCGCCCCGAAGCCGCCCGTGAGCACGTCTTCGTGCACCACCAGGAGGCGGGAAGTGCGGGCGACCGAGGATGCGAGAGCGTCCTTGTCCCAGGGGATCAGGGAGCGGAGGTCGATGACTTCCACGTTCATGGCCTCGCTGGCGAGCTGCTCTGCAGCCTCCAGCGACTTTTGCACGGTGGCACCCCAGGTCACGATGGTCAGGTCCTGGCCCTTGCGGACCGTCGAGGCCTTGCCGAGGGGGATCAGATAGTCGGACGGCGTGATCGGATCCCTGGCGTACCTCTGGCGAAGCAGGTGCTTGTGCTCGAGAAACAACACGGGGTCTTCGCACCGGAAGGCGGTTCGGAGCAGCCCGGCGGCGTCACTCGAGCGCGAGGGCATGACGATCACAAGACCCGGGACGTGGGTGAAAATCGACTCGCCGCATTGGGAGTGCCAGATGCCCCCACCCGTCAGGTAGCCGCCGATGGCGACGCGGATGACCAGCGGGACCGTGAAGCGCCCCTCAGAGCGCCATCTCGTCGTGGCCGCCTCGGAATGGATCTGCATCATCGCCGGCCAGATGTAGTCGAAGAATTGAATCTCGGCACATGGCCGAAGGCCACGTATCGCCTGGCCGATACCGCGGCCGACGATGTTCGCCTCAGCGAGTGGAGTGTTGTAGCACCGGGCGAGCCCGAACTCGCGCTGCAGCCCATGGGTGGTGCCGAAAACACCTCCCTTTCCTTCCACGAAGGCGATGATGTCCTCGCTGGCGTCGGCGACATCCTCGCCGAAGACCCGGATGCGCTCGTCGGCCTCCATCTGCTCGAAGAGCACGAGGCGTATCGCCTCGCCCATGCCGATGGGCTTGGCGTCATCGACCCCTTCGCCTTGCGTCCCGGAGACGGCGCTCGGTGGCGGCTTGGGCTCCGGAAGCGCGGGCAGTGAAAGCACGTGGTCGGTCACGGTCGCCGGGTCGGGTCTACGAGCTTCGAGAACCTCCTGGCCGATTTCGGCAACGAGAGCGCGGACGCTCTCACGGATCTCAGCAGCCTCGGCGCTGGTGAGCACGCCCCCCTCGATCAGCTCGCGCTCGAGGCGGAGAATCGGGTCGCGAGTCGCCTCCTCTGTGAGCTCGTTCAGCGAGCGGTACTTCGATTGCGCGTCCTGCGACGAGTGCGAGTAGGGCCGCGTCACCGTCGCGTGGATCATGCACGGGCCCTCTCCGGCTCGCACCCGGGCGGTCGACTCAACAGCCAGGGCCCGGCAGGCGAAATAGTCGATGCCGTCGACCTTGTAGACCGTCAGGCCACGGAAACCCTGGACCAGCTCGGAGATGGGAGCCGGCGCCTGGTCGACGGCGCGCACCGAGATCGCCCACCCGTTGTCCTCGACGAGGTACACGATCGGGAGCTGCAGGCGGCAGGCCGTGTTGAGGCTCTCCCAGAACTCGCCTTCAGACGTGGCCCCCTCACCGAGCGAGACATAGGTGAGCTCGTCGCCGTGGGCTACGCAGCCCTTCAAGGTGCGCCGCGCTATGTAGAGGGCTGCCTCCGCGCACCCGACCGCCGGAAGGCACTGGCTGCCGGTGCAGCTGGACTGCGAGACGATGTTGAGGGGCTTGCTGCCCCAGTGCGCCGGCATCTGGCGTCCCCCCGAGCTCACGTCCTCGGATGAGCCGACCGCCTGCAGGAGAATGTCGCGGGGTGTCACGCCCAGGGCCAGCACCAGCGCCTGGTCCCTGTAGTAGGGGAAGAACCAGTCGTAACCGGGGCGCAGCGAACGAGCCATGGCGAGAAGCAGCGCCTCGTGTCCGGCCCCGGCTATCTCGAAATAGACCCGGCTCTGTCGCTGAAGGGTGATCTCCCGGTTGTCCAGTGCACGCGAGGTGCAGGCGAGCCGGAAATCATCGATGAGCTCGGTGCGGTCGAAGCCTCGGTACGTCAGCGGGGGTCCTTTGGGCGAACCGATGGTTGCCGCGGCCCGGACCCGGTCGGCCCCGTTCCGCTGCTCCCCAGCGGGAGCGGGAGGAGCAAGGGAAGCCGTACGTGTCGACTTTGCCAACTTGAGTCACCCCCCCAGCGGTCGATGATCCCACGATAGGGGACTTCGCCGCCCCCGCGGCGGTGTTGACGTTCGCGGCCCACCAGGGATACCCAACTGGCCCGGTCCTACACTGACTTGACCATGCCCGATCCGAAAGAGACCCCCGGGGCCGCGCCGGCACCCGCCGCAGAGACCACCGGGACCGTGCCGACGCCGGCCGCAGAGACCGCCGGGGCCGCGCCGGCGCCCGCCACAGAGACCGCCGGGGAACCCGTCGTCCGCGAGCGCCACGGCAACGTGGAGCTTGTTCGCCTCAACCGCGAACGTGCTCGCAACGCCATCGACGGCGCGACGGCCCGCGCGCTCGAATCGACCTTCGACGAGCTGACCGAAGATCCCGCGGTGTGGGCCGTGGTGCTCACAGGCAGCGGTGACCGGGCTTTTTGCGCGGGGATGGACTTGAAGGCCTTCGCCTCTGGAGAGCTGGCGGAGATCCTGACAGCAAGGGGAGGGTTCGCGGGCATCGCCTCACGCAGTTTCCCCAAACCGCTCATCGCGGCGGTGAATGGTGCCGCCCTTGCCGGTGGTTTCGAGATCGTGCTGGCCTGCGACCTGGTCGTGGCGGCGGACCACGCCATCTTCGGGATTCCCGAGGTCAAGCGCGGCCTCGTGGCGGCCGGGGGCGGTCTCATCAGGCTCGCCAGGCGAATCCCCCCAGCCATCGCTCTTGAGCTTGCTCTCACGGGGGAAAGCATCGACGCGCAGCGGGCGCTCGCCTACGGGCTCGTGAACCGGGTTGTCCCCGCCGAACGGCTGATCGAGGAGGCGCTGGCGCTCGCCGAGCTGATCTGCGCCAACGCCCCGCTTGCCGTGAGAGTCTCCAAGGAGCTCATGAAGCGCTCTCTCGGTCTCACCGAGGCAGAGGCCTGGGAGCTGAACGGTGAGCTCACGGTGCCCGTCGTGACGAGCAGGGACGCTCTCGAAGGAGCGGTCGCCTTCGCCGAGAAACGTGCGCCGATCTGGACAGGGAACTGAGGCGCACGGGAACCGAGGCGCAGGGGAACCGAGGCGCACGGGAACCGAGGCGCAGGGGAACCGAGGCGCACGGGAACTGAGGCGCAGGGGAACTGAGGCGCACGGGAACTGAGGCGCAGGGGAACTGAGGCGGGCGCGGCCCCGGAATGTCGAGCTCGATGTCCCGGTCGTCCTGCCAGAGTGCGCTCGGCCCGCTGACTCTTCATCTAGTCCGCCGACCAGGACCGGAGGACTAGTTGAGGACCCGCCTGCACGGAGCCGCCGGGATGCGTCTAACCTGGTTGCAATCTTCGGAAAGGAAGGCAGGTGATCACCGGGATGCTTGCCGACATGTTTGGTCCCGACGGCTTGATCGTGATCGCAGTTGTCGTCGTCGTGCTCCTCTTCGGGGGGACACGCCTTCCCAAGCTCGCTCGCGGGCTTGGCAGCGCATCCCACGAGTTCAAGAAGGGCATGGAGGAAGGCTCCAAGGAGGACGCGGCTGCTACGGGCGACGACAAGACGTCGGGCCCGATCCAGTCCAACTGAGCCGACTCCCGGCTCGTCTTTAGGCTGATGGCCTCGGCCGGGTCGTCGCCGCGTCGGCACGTACCCTTCGGTGGGCACCAGCTCGCGGAGTATGCCCTTGCCGCGGCCTTGGTCGTCGTCGGAATGCATGCGAGCGGCCGCACCGAGGTAGTCCTGTCGGTATCGGGCGCTTTACTGGGACTGCTGGCCCTCGTGAGCAAGGGGCCGCTCGCGGCCTGGAGGATCATTCCGAGGAAGCTGCACGTGTTCCTGGACCTCTTGCTCGCTGCGTGCTTCGCCCTCTCGCCTGCCTTGTACCTGCCGAGCCTGCCCCTGATACCGATCGTCATCAGCGAGGCGGTGGCGGTCGTGCTGGTGCGAATGTCGCTCACCACCGAGATCGTCCCCCGCCCGCGCCCCGAGCGAGGGGCCGCGTTGCCGTCGGCGGCCTCCGGCGCGGGCCTTTCCGACGGCTCCGACGCCGCTTCGGCAGCCGCCGCCACCGCGGGCCGTCTCCTGGGAACCGCGGTTGCCAAGGCTCGGCAGTCCCACGCTCCTTTGGTCGCGGCTCGCGGCCTCGGCCGGGTGACGGGTCGCGTCCGCCGGCTCGGGCAAGCCGTTGCGGCCGCGAAGCCGCCATCGGACACATCCCAGCCCGTTCGCGTGCCCCCTGGGGCGTCCGAGCCGCCAGACTGACTAAGAGCCTCAGCGGATAGGCGCCATCGCCGGTGACCAGCGGTTTCTCCAGTCGACGAGCTTTGCAGTGAGCAGGCAGGTGACGGCGAGGGAGAGCTGAGCGAGCCGGTGGATCACCTT
>Ga0181533_1000516_pt1 | contig 51918 bp, 56 predicted proteins | sample PEATcosm2014_Bin_45_FD_119772 | JGI IMG/M metagenome (GOLD analysis project Ga0181533, IMG submission 119772) | Peatland microbial communities from MTU Mesocosm Facility, Houghton, MI, USA - PEATcosm2014_Bin11_60_metaG | ecosystem: Environmental > Terrestrial > Soil > Wetlands > Peat | place... | reverse complement strand
GTCGGACCTACACCCAGAGTCACATCGACTACGTGATCGAGGTGTGCCAGTCGGTCCGGGCGCGCGCCGAGCACCTTTCTGGGTTCCGGATCGTGGTCGAACCCAGGCAGCTTCGACACTTCACGGCGCGCTTCGAACCGCTCGCCTGACGCGTCGCCGGGCGCGTCAGCCCGCGGCGGCGGCGCGTCCTGCCGGGGTCAGCCGCGTCACGCGACAGGACCCGCGGACAGGACGTCGCGGATCGCGTCGGCTGCGTCCCAGATGTCGACGAAGCGCAGATACAACGGCGCGATGCCGAGGCGGACGACGTCCGGTTCGCGGTAGTCACCGATCACGCCCCGTCGCGCGAGGGCCGCGAGGAGCGGGCGCGCCTGAGGATGACGCAGCGCGACCTGGCTGCCGCGGAGACGCGAGTCGCGGGGCGAGAGGAGCTCGAACTGCCCGGGGACGAAATACGGATCGAGGAGCTCGATGAGGAGGTCGCAGAGCTCCTGGCCCTTGGCGAAGAGCTCCGCGGGCTCGACGTGCTCCCAGATCTCGAGACTGCCCTCGAGCGACGCGTACGAAAGAATCGGTGGGGTGCCGCAGGCGAACCGCCGGATGCCCGGCGCCGGCTCGTAGTCGGGTTCGAACGCGAAGGGCCGCACGTGGCCGTGCCAGCCGGCGAGCGGCTGACGTGCGGCGTCGTGGAGTCGGGACGCCGCGAACACGAACGCCGGAGAACCGGGCCCGCCGTTCAGGAACTTGTAGGTGCACCCGACCGCGAAATCGACGTCGCAGGCGTCGACGGCGAGCGGGACCGAACCGACGCTGTGTGAGAGGTCCCAGATCATGACGGCACCGTTGTCGTGCGCCGTCCGCGTGACCTCATTCATCGGGTGGAGGCGGGCGCTGCGGTAGTCGACGTGCGTGAGCGCGACGAGCGCGACGGATCGGTCGATCGCGCCAGCGACGTCGTCGGGGGTCTCGACACGGCGTACGGAGTAGTCGCCCGCCAGCTCGGCGGCACTGTCGATGATGTAGAGATCGGTCGGGAAGTTGTCACGGTCGGTGACGACCACCCGCCGGTCAGGCCGCATCCGCAGCGCCGCGATGACGACCTTGAAGGTGTTGACCGAGGTTGAGTCCCCAACGATGACCTCCTCGGGTCGCGCCCCGATAAGGGGGGCGATGCGCGCGCCGAGCGCCAGGGGCTTGTCCCACCAGCCGGCCAAGTCCCAGCTGCCGATGAGTCCTTGGCCCCATTCGGTCCGGAGCGTCCGGTTCACACTGGTGATCGCCGGTCGCGGGAGCGGCCCGAGCGAGTTGCCGTCGAGGTAGATGAGGCCGTCGGGAAGGTCGAAGAAGTCACGGAGCGGGGCGAGGGCGTCCAACTCGTCCCGGGCCGCACAGTCGGCGCGACACAGTTCCGTCATCGGTGCGCGATCGCCGCGTCCGCCCTCGTCGGTCCGGTCCGCCGCTCGCCTACGCCGCGCCCTCGCCGAGATAGGCGGCGCGGACGCGCGGGTCCTGGAGCAGGACGTCGGCCCGGTCCGACATGACGATCGAGCCGTTCTCGAGGACGTAGGCCCGGTCCGCGAGCTGGAGCGCCTGGGAGGCGTTCTGCTCGACGAGGAGGATCGTCGTGCCCTCGTCGCGGATCTCCCGGATGATCTGGAAGATCGTCTTGACGAACATCGGCGCGAGCCCCATCGAGGGCTCGTCGAAAAGTAGGAGACGCGGGCTGCTCATCAGGGAGCGCGCGATCGCGAGCATCTGCTGCTCGCCCCCCGACAGGGTTCCGCCGTCCTGTCGGCGGCGCTCGGCGAGGACGGGGAAGAGGGCGTAGACGCGCTCGAGGTTCTTCGAGACGTCCCCCCGGTGGAGGTAGGCGCCCATCTCGAGGTTCTCCAGCACCGTCATCATCGGGAAGATGCGGCGCCCCTCCGGAACGTGTCCGACGCCGAGCTCCACGATGTCGTGGCTCGGCATGCGTTGGATCGGCGTGCCGTCGAACACGACGGTCCCGGCATTCGGGTGGATGAGCCCCGAGATCGTCCGCAGGGTGGTCGACTTGCCGGCGCCGTTGGCGCCGAGCAGGGCGACGATCTCGCCCGGGTCGACCTTGAGGCTGACCGCGCGCAGCGCCCGGATGGGTCCGTAGCGGACCTCGACGCGGTCGAGCTCGAGCAGCACGGCTACTCGGCCCCGTCGTCGGGGGCGTCGGGCGGGACGTGGTGGTCATCCTCTTCGTCCGCCGGCGCGCCGAGGTAGGCCTCGATGACGTCGGGATTGTGCTGCACCTCGGACGGCGTGCCCGAAGCGATCACCCGGCCGAAGTTGAGGACGATGATCCGTTCGGCGAGCGACATGACGAGGCCCATGTCGTGCTCGATCAGGAGCACGGTGACCCCGAGCTCGTTGTTCACACGACGGATGAGCGTGGCGAGCTCGATCTTCTCGGCCGGATTCGTCCCGGCGGCCGGTTCATCGAGGAGGAGGAGCTGCGGGCTCGTCCCGAGGGCACGGGCGATCTCGAGCCGCCGTCTCGCCCCGTACGGGAGGGCACTGGCGAGCTCGTTCGCCCGCGAGCGAAGGCCGACGAAATCGAGGAGGCGCGCCGCACGCGCGTCGCCCTCACGCTCTTCCTTTCTCGTGCGGGGCAGGCGCAGCATCGCCCCGACGGGCCCGGTGTGCTGGCGCGACTCGACCCCGATCTTCACGTTCTCGAACGCGGTGAGGGCGTTGAAGAGCCTGCTCGTCTGGAAGGTCCGCGCGATCCCGAGGCGGTTCACGCGGTGCGGTTTGCGGCCGACGATCTGGGTGGCCCGGCCCTCGTTGGCGTAGAAGTTGATGGAGCCCGCCTGCGGGTGGTAGACGCCGGTGAGGCAGTTGAAAAGGCACGTCTTGCCGGCTCCGTTCGGGCCGATGACGGAGAGCAGTTCACCCCGGGCCTGGTTGAGCGTCACCTCGACGAGGCTCTTCACCCCGCCGAAGCTCAACGAGACGTTGTCGACGTCGACGATGATGTCGCCGGAGACTGTCGCGGCCGTGGTGTCGACGGTCGTCGTCACGAGATCTCGCTCGAGGATCCGCTCATCGCGTCGGCCGTGCCGACGCCGTGCTCGGCGAGACCGATCTCGCGCTTTCGTCTTCGTGACGGGATCATCCCTTCGGGCCGGAAGATCATCATGATCACCAGGATCGCGCCGAGGTAGATGAAAAGGTCCTGATCCTGGAACCCGAACAACGGGTGCTCCCGCAGGTACCAGGGGAACCACTGGAGCACGGCGGCCCCGAGGACGGCGCCGAGCAACGATCCCATCCCGCCGAAGATGACGAGGACGAGGATGAGGATAGAGAGCTGGACCGTGAAGTCACCGGGCTCGATGAACGAGATCTTGCTGGACTCGAGCATTCCCGCGAAGCCCGAGGTCGACGCCCCGATGGCGAAGGCCAGGATCTTGTACTTCAGCACGTTGATCCCGGTCGACTCGGCGGCGACTTCGTCCTCCCGAATTGCCGTCCAGGCGCGCCCCACCCGCGAATGCTCGAGGAAGGAGTAGGCGATCAGCGCGAGCACGACGAACGCGAGGAGTAGGTAGTAGTAGGGAAGCGGGTCGATCAGCCACGAGTAGTGGATGTGGAGCAGGTTGACCGACGGATGGGGAATTCCGATCACTCCTTGAGCGCCACCGGTCACCCCCTGCAGGTTGGTCGCGACGATCTGGATGATCTCGCCGAATCCGAGCGTCACGATCGCGAGGTAGTCACCTCGGAGACGCAGCGTCGGCGCGCCGATGAGGACGCCGGCGAGCATCGCGGTGGCGATCGCGAACGGGATGGCCCAGAACGCGTTGACGACCATCGGTGGATGGACGGGGAGCGCGCCGGTCCAGTACGCGGTCGAGTAGGCGCCGATCGCGTAGAAGGCGATGTAGCCGAGGTCGAGGAGGCCCGCGTAGCCGACGACGACGTTCAGGCCGATCGCGAGCAGCACGTAGATGCCGATCTGGTCGACGAGGACGTCCTGCCAGAAGGCGTTGACGTGCAACGGAAGAATGATCGCTATCGCGAGCGCGGCGGCGTAGACGAAGAGGCGCACGCGCCGGTCCGGCATCACACGCCTCGGCAGCGTCATGACATTGTTGCTCGTGCGCTTGATCGCCTCGCCCCAGCGGTGCTGGGCGGTGATGACCGCCCAGAGGCCGACGCCGAGTGCGAGGAAGGCGAGGACGCGCGGATGGAACAGCGATCCGGTGAAACCGGACACCGGCGCGCTGTTGCTCCCCGAGGGTCCGGTCATGAGCGCGAGCACGAGCATGCCGAACACGCAGGCGAACAGGCGCCGGATCTCGACGTTCTGTCTGGCCGATCGGACCCGGGAGACGGCGGTCGCGGCGAAGGCGCTCATGCCGACCGCCCGAGTCGCTCGCCGAGGATGCCCGTCGGCCGGATGATGAGGACGAGCACGAGGATCCCGAAGGCGATGACGTCACGCCACTCGGTCGGGGCGCAGGTGACGCCGAGGTTCTCGAAGATGCCGAGGAGCAGTCCGCCGAGCATCGCGCCTCGGATGTTACCGATGCCGCCCAGGACGGCCGCGGTGAAGGCCTTGAGGGCTGGGGTGAAGCCCATCGTGTAGACGACGCCGGAGGAGAGACCGAAAAGGAACCCCGCGGCGCCCCCGAGGATCCCCCCGAGGATGAAGGTCTGGGCGATGACGCGATCGATGTTCACGCCCATGAGGCTCGCCGTCTCGGCGTCCTGGGCGACGGCGCGGATCCCACGACCGAGCCGGGTGGCGGCGACGATGCGGTCGAGGACGAGGAGCATGATCATCGCCGCGATCGCGATCACGACGTAGTAGGTCTGGACCTGAGCGCCGAAGACGGTGAAGACGGTGCCATTCGTGTACGCGGCGGGCATCGAGACCGCGTTACGGCCGAATTCCTTCCCCGCGAGGTTGTAGAGGAAGTACGACGCGCCGATCGCGCTGATGAGGAAGGCGAGGCGGGGCGCCTTTCTCCGACGGAGGGGACGGTAGGCGACGCGCTCGAGCAGATAGGCGATCGTGGCGCCGCCGACGGCACCGGCCGCAGTGCCCAAGATGACGAGCAGGACCGAGTCGACCCCGCTCGGATGGGAGTTGCCGATCACCGCGTTGAGGACGAAGTAGCCGGCGAAGCCCCCGCTCATGAAGACCTCGCTGTGGGCGAAGTTGATGAGCTGCAGCACGCCGTAGACCAGCGTGTAACCGAGTGCGATCAGCGCATAGAGGAACCCGTTGGCAATGCCGCCAATGAGGAAGCTCCAGAAGTTCTGCGTGAAGCACATCGGGTGGTTCTCCGCCGGGCCAATGCCGTCCTCCGCGGCCGGGGATCCCGCATCACGCGGGTCTCCCGGCCGCGGAAGAGGCGAAGGTTAGGACGATTTTATGAGCGAGAGGGTCGAGCCGAGCTCGACGATCTTTCCTTTCTCAACCTCGTAGACGTAAATCGTCTTTCCTGAGACGTTGCCGTTCGTCTCGAACTTGATTGTCTTCGTGATGCCGACGTACGTCGCCTTGTGCAGGGCCTTGACGATCGCCGCGCGGGTGACATGCGACCCGAGCGACTTCATGACCGAGATGATGACGTTCGTCGCGTCAAACGCCTCGGGGGTGTATGTCCCGCTCGCGAAGCCGGCGAGCTGCTTGAACGCCGTGCCGAACGAGTTGTCCTCGGCGTTGTTCTGCAGGGCCGAGCACGCGCACGTGATCAGGGTGTCGTTGGCGACCGTCAGGGTCGCCTCGCTGACGTAGTGCGGGTCGAGGCTGCCGTCGTCGGACATGAGCTGGCCCTTGTAACCCGCGGCGCGCAGCGCCTTGGCGAACAGGGCAAAGTCGCAGTAGTAGCCGCCGTAGAACAGCAGCGGGGCCTTGCTGGAGACGACCTGTGAGGCCAGGGCACCGTACTCCTGGACGTTGCCGGTGCCGGCCTGGCACTGGGTGGTCCCGGGGGCGGTTTGGTGGGTGAACTTCACGCCATCGTGCGTGAGGCGAGTGTCGAGGGCTCCGACGAGGCCGGACCCGTACGAGCTCGCGTCGTCGACGGTGTAGACGGACTTCAACTTCAGGGCCTTGGCGATGTAGTCAGCGTCGTAAGGTCCCTGCGCGTTGTCGTCAGCGACGACGCGGAAGAAGTTGTTCCATCCCTCGTCGGCGAGCTGCGGGTTTGTCGCCGACGGGCTGACCGTCGCGAGATCCGCGGCTGAGAAGATCGGCTCGGCTGCCTTCGTCGCGCCGGAGAATGCCGGACCGACGACGGCGACGACCGAGGAGTTGGTGACGAGGGCCTCAGCGGCCGTCGGTGACTCGGTGGCCGATCCCTGGTCGTCCTGCTCGGCGTACTGGAGTTTGAAAGGCAGTTTGCCGAACGTCTTGCCCTGGTTCGCCCATCTGATCGCGAGTTCGACGGCGTACTTCATGTTGAGTCCGAGCTGGGCGTTGCCGCCAGAAAGCGGACCTTCGTACGCGATGGTGTACGTCGGCTCGGACGAATGCGAGGTGCTCGCCATCGCCACTCCGCCGAACGTGCCGAGTGTCAGCGCGACCGCGACGAGCGGAACGCCGATCCTGAGGATTTTTTGATGCATGAATGCCCCCTTTGATACGAAGTCGAGCCGAGCTGTCCCGGACTGCGTTGGCGAGACTGTAGCCAGTCGAGCAACAGAACTGAAATCGAACTGTCATGATGAAGCGACGCCGCCGCGGACGGCGCACGCAGGGCCGACTCCCCGGGACCGGCGGCCGAGGGCGGCGCGCATCGCGATCGAAGCGACTTGCTGTGTTGCGGCGGGGGCCGGCGGGATGATTGCCGCCGCGTTCGGTCGTCGGTCTCGCCGTGGGCCCCGCACCTGGCGTCCGTCCGCACCGCAATCTCGTGGGATATCCGGTGGGGTCGTGGTGAGCCAGTACCGTGCGAAACGTGGTGAAACGCCGGTCACTGGGCCTTCCGTCGAGCAAGTCCGAGCGCAAGCTCGTGGTGGCGCTCTGTGCAACGACGTTCCTGCTCTGGATCGGCGGAAGCTCGATTCTCCCGCTGCTCCCTTCGTACCTCCGCCAGCACGGGTCGACGCCCGGGCTGATCGGTCTCGTCATGGCTTCGTACTTCGCGGCGAGCGTCATGACGCAGTTCCCGGCGGGCAGAGTCTCTGACCGGATCGGACGACGGCCGGTGCTCGTCGCCGGCCTCGTGTTGTTCGCTCTCGGCAGCATCGGTTTCGCGCTGACGTCCGGCGCGGGCTTCGCCATCGTTTCGCGGGCCCTCCAAGGTGTCGGCGCCGGCGCCGTGACCGTCGCGTCCGCCGCGACGATCGGCTCGGTGGTGGCGGTTTCCGAGCGCGGGGGTTCGTTCGGCGCACTGTACGGGAGCCAGATGGCCGCGCTCGCGGTGGGCCCGCTCGTCGGGAGCCTCATCGGCGCCACCTCGATGCGCCTCCTTTTCGTGATCGGCGCCGCGTCGGCGTTCGCCGCGGTCGTGCCGGTCGCTTCATTCATCCCCTCGAGGCGTCCCCAGGGAGTGACCCTGCGGGTTTCGGCACGCGACGGGGTCCGCGTCGAGGAACTGGAAGCCCTCTCCGGGGGAGCTCCGGGCGGGCTCGGTCTCGCCGGGGCGCCGCGCGGTCTCAGGCTCTCCCCGGCGGTCGTGGGCGTCGTCTTCGCCTTCGTCGCCACGGGTGGGCTCGTCGGGGTCTACGAGGCCTGCTGGACGCTTCTGCTGAGGCTGCGTGGCGCGACGACCTTCGACGTCGGATTGTCGTGGACGCTCTTCGCACTGCCGTTCGCCGTGCTGTCATTGCCAGCCGGGCGACTCGCCGACCGATTCGACCGGCGCGTCCTCGCCCTTGGCGGGCTGATCGCCTCGGCAGCCTTCTGTTCGGCCTATCCGTTCATCCATCTCGTGCCGCTGCTCGTCGCGCTGGGGTCGCTGGAGGCGGCGTGTTCGGTCGTCGGCGCGCCGGCCGCGGTGCTGATCCTCACGGAGGCGACCGAGGCGGAAACGCAGGGCCAAGCTCAAGGCGCGATCGAGACCGGACGCACCGCGGCGACCGCGGTATCCGCCGCCGCGGCCGGCACCCTGTTCGCCGTCGGCCCCGTCATCCCGTTTGTGCTGGCCGCGTCCTGTGCCGTCGTCGCCTGCGGCTTCGTCGCGTGGCTGTGGCGGGACGTCGAGGGCAGGTCGGCAACAGCGACGGCGGAGGGGGTGCAAGCCGCGCGCCGATCGGTCGACACGGTCAACGGCGAAACGCACCGGAACCCGTGAGCAACCCCCCGGTGGCCGGTTGGTAGCGTCGAACCATGGCGCTGATCGTCGAAGGGATCGTCGTCGAAGGGGACCATCGCGGGCGCGAGCTCGGGTTCCCGACGGCGAACCTCGAGCCGGCGGACGGACGGGGATGTCCCGAGGACGGCGTCTACGCCGGCTACGTCGTCAGGGCCGACGGGACGAGGCACGTTTCTGCGATCTCGGTCGGGCGACGGCCCACCTACTACGACAACGAGGGGCGCCTGGTCGTCGAGGCGCACCTGTTGGACTTCGACGACGATCTGTACGGCGAACGGCTGATCGTGCACATCGGCCAGTTCATCCGTGGGCAACTCCGGTTCAGCTCGGTGGAGGATCTCCGCGAGAAGATCTCCGAGGATGTCGCGGCGGTGCGCGCCGTCGCGGTCGTGGTGGACGACTCGGCGAGCTGAGCGCGGCCAACGTCGCGATCTGTCGACTCGGATTCGCGTCCGTTTCGTAGCATCCACCCGGTGGGTGGGAGGAACGGTCCAGGATGGAGCCGGTGTCCCTCGTGATCGCGGCAAATTTTGGCGGAGTCCCGGCGCTTGGCGCGGGTCTCTTGCTGCTCGCCGGGGCCTGGGGATGGTCAGAGAACGAGCGACGCCGTTCGGACCGGCGTCTTGAGAGGCTCCTCCGATCGGAATCCGGCGAAGTCAGGCGATATGCAGTGCAATCAGTCGCGGACCCGCGCCGCCACGCGGCGAGACTGCTCGCCTATCGCCTCTCCGAACGCGATCCGGAGAACCTGCGGCTCCTCGCGCAGCACGTCAAGACCTGTCGATGGTCGCGCTCCCAATCGCCAGACTGGTTGACGCTTCGCCTCTGGGCGTTCTCTTACGTACCGGAGGACGCGGTGCCGGGACCTGGACGCGTTCGGCACCGCCCGTACAGACAGATCGCCCCCGAACCGGAGATCGGCGCGAGCGGCGCGAGTGTCGACAAGGGCATCTCACCTGCCGCCAGCCTCGTCGTTGATCTGGCCATCGTGGTTGGCCTCGTGTACGCAACCTGGATCGTCGGTGTGCGGTCGGGCGCGTTCACCGGATTCCCATCGGGTTACGACGCACTGAGCCATATCGCGACGATTCGGCTCGTGCTCGACAACTTCCCGCACCTACTTTGGAATTACGCCTGGTACGGGGGTTTTCCTGCGTATCCGGGTTCCTACCCTCCCTTCTATACCCTGGCCGTCGCCGCCGGTGTCGCGGCCAGCGGGTCGTCGATCGTGCAAGCGATGGACGTCGCGACCGCGGCGATCTACATGGTCGCGGTCGTCTCCCTCTACGGGTTCGTCCGTGCGCTCGGTCGGAGTCGGCTCGCCGCGGTCGGCGCGGCGGTGATCCTGCTCGGGGCACCGACCCTGTGGTCGGCCTCGCTCGCAGACGGAAGTTACCCGCGACTGTTCGCGATGGCGTTCATTGATCTCGCGACGCTGCTCGCCGTCTGGACGGCGAGACGGCCAACGAGACCGCGGATCGCCCTCACCTCGCTCACGCTCGCGATCGCTCTCGGTGCCCACCCCGTGGTGGGCTGTATAGGCGTCTTGCAGGTCGCGGTGGTGCTCCTCGCCGTTCCTCGTTTCCCGTTCGAGCGCCGGCTCCGCTTGACGGCCGGAGTCATGTCTGTCGTCGTCGGATTGTCGGCCTGGTTCTACATCCCATATGTGCTGCGCCCGCACGCGTACTACCTGCCTGCAGCCCAACCCGCACTGACCACCGGCACGCCCGCCGAGATCGGCAGTCTCGTGGGAATTGCCGGCAATCGACCGCTCGCCGCCCTCCCCGCGGTGCTCGTGCCGCTCACAGTCCTTTTGGGCGTCGCGATTGTGATCCTCTTGCGGCGGCCGCGACGAGCTCGCGGACAAACTGTGGAAGAAACTCGCGGCCTTCCCTGGCGGACCCGGCGCGAGCGCCTTTCCCATCCGCTCGGAGTTGCAGGCGCGTGCCTCATTCCCGTCGGGTGCTGTCTCGTCTACGCCTACATCGACTACATCCACGGTGTCCGGCTGACCTTCAACGGGGTCTTTCCGTACCAGATCCTCACGTACGCGGTGTGGCCGCTGGCGGGGGCGTTCGGCATCGCGCTCGGGTCCGTTCTCTCCATCGCGCGGTCCCGGGCGCCCCAGCTCGCCGTGGGAGCCGTCGTCGTCGCGGTCGCGTTCGGCAACCTGGGCCTGAGCGCGCCTCTCTTCAAAGGCGCGTCCTACACGTTGGATTCTTCCGGGACGAAGCGCCTGATCGCTGCGTTGCCGAAGACGCAGGCGAGTCTCGACGAGCGCCTCGCCGGGACAGAGGACACCGAGACGATATGGGCGAGCGCGTACACGCGCACACCGAATGTTCGAGGTGGCTTCGTGCAAGGAATCCTGAACCCGGGTGATCAGACGGCGCTCGAGAACAGTCTCAAGGAGAAGTCCGTGCCGGGCACCGTGCGCTCGTTCATGACCGACTGGTACGGCATCGAGTGGATCTATGCGCCGACTGCGGCGATAAGCGAATCGCTGTTCGGGTCCCAGCCAGGCAAATACCGATTGATCGAGACGATCCCCGGCACGCCCGAGCGGACCTACCGGGTCGTGCATCCGACGCCGATCCTCTCGGCGACCGACGCCCCCACGGTGCTCGTGATCGGCATTCCAGAGGACTACTCGCTCGTTTTACAAGATCTCGCCCTGGCCGGAACGCCGACGGCCGACCTCATCCCGGTGCAGGGTACGCAGTACGTCGACGACTACAGCCTTGCCGATCTTGAACAGTTCCAGTCGGTAGTGCTGTACGGATTCTCCGCGCACTCCGACGCAGCGGCCGCGACGTTGCTGGACGCATATGTCCGCCAAGGTGGGCGGCTCATAGTCGAGACCGCGGGCAACGTGCCGATCGTCGAGCAGATCGCCGCGCTCGCGCCTGGCGTCTTCCCGGTCACCGACTGGGGCGACATGGAGATCGATCGCTCCTGGAATTTCCGCGCCTTCAGCGGACCGCTGACCGCGGGGGTCCCCTTCTCTGACTTCGGACCAGCCCTCTACGGCAGTCATCCCTGGCTCGTCGAGATCGCCGAGCAACGGGCAGCGGGGGCGAAGATCGTCCTCGAGGCGGACGGTCAAGCGGTCGTCGTCGCGGGGCGTGACGGCGCCGGGACCGTCGTCATGAGCGGAATGAACCTGCCGTACCACGCGGCGGCATTTGACAACACCAGTGAGGCCGACTTCCTCCTCGGGTTGATCGACGGGTCCTATGCGCGGCCGGCCGCGCCGGCGCCGTCCCGTTACGGGGTCCGTTTCGAAGGCGCCGACGCGGTCGAGGTCGACGTGCGTGCCGGAAGTGTTCGAGGGGTGCTTTTCAAGGAGAACGACTATCCGGACTGGCACGCGACCGTTGACGGGACCGCGGCGGCGATCTACCCGGCGGGTCCAGGGATGATGTATGTCCCGCTCGCCGACGGAGCGCCCGTGCGTGTCGGGATCTTCTACCGTCTTTCCGCTGTCGAGGACGCGTCGACCGGCATCACGCTCGCGATGCTCGTGTTGCTCGCGTTGTTCGTCCTCATTCCGAAAGCGATTTGGGACGCGGTGCTCAGCCGGCTGATCCGGTGGCGTCGCCGGGTCCCGGCCGTCGCCCAGCACCGCAGTGAGCCGGGGAAGATCGGTCCCGAGCCCGGTTAGATCAGCCGGTGTTGCTGGGCGCGGATGTAGCGACGCGCCGCCTGCTGGCGTCGCCGGATGTCGGCTCCCACGGCAAGGAGTGTGTCGTCCTCCGGTCCGAGGACACGTGCGAGAACGGTGCGGAGAGTCGGATCCGTTTCAACCCGGCTGCGCCACAGGAGCGTGGGGAGGAATCTCTCCGCGCCCTGGCGCTCGACGATCTCGAGGGCGGCGGTTCGCGTCGTCGCGTCAGGGTCCGCCAGCGCGGCGCGCACCGAGATGGCGAAGCGGCGTCTCCGAACGAAGACGAAGGCCCCACCGAGCCCGGCGATCAGGACGAGCACGCAGCCAGCGATGAGAACGTGTAGCTCCGCCACGCGACCATCTTGTCCGAGCGCGCCCCGGCGCGGGGCGACCCGCGGAGGAGTCGTCGTCGGTAGGGTTGCTCGCATGACGAATCGACGGGACATGTGGTCGGGTCCGGGAAGGTTGCCGCTTGCGCTCGTTTTCGTCGCGTCGGCGATCGTGCTCGCGCCTCTCGCCGCCACCGGCACCGCCGCGGGGGGATCGACGTCGGCCGGCGGTACGACCGGCCAGTGGACGACGTACGGGGGGAACTTCCAGCGCACCGCCGAGCAACCAATCAGTGCACCTTTGCGGCCGCTGCGGCTCCTGTGGCGCAACCAGGCGATCGACGGCCAGGTCTACGGCGAGCCGCTCATCGATGACGGGCGCGTCTTCGTCGGCACCGAGTCCGACGTCGTCGAGGCGCTCGACGCCCGCACCGGCCGGGTGGTCTGGTCGCGCCGGGTCGGCGACCCGGTGTCGGCGGGCGTCCTGCCCTGCGGCGACATCTACCCGACCGTCGGGATCACCTCGACGATGGTGATCGATCCGGGTTCGGGCGTGCTGTACGCCTCGGAGGAGGTCGCGATCGGCGGTGCGGTCCACCACGAGCTCGTCGCCCTGGCCTCGGCGACCGGCCGGGTGCTCTTCTCGCGGGACCTCGACCGACCGGGTTGGACCGCGGCCGCGCAGCTCCAGCGGACCGGGCTGGCGCTCGACGCGGGGCGGGTCCTCGTCGGCTTCGGTGGAAACGACGGGGACTGCAGCACCTACCGCGGGTACCTGATGGCCGTACCGGAGAGCGGTGCGGGACCGACCCTCGTCTACGGGGTCCCGACGGCCAAGGGCGGCGCGATCTGGGCCCCCGCCGGCGTCAGCGTGGAGCCGTCCGACGAGATCCTCGCCGCGACGGGCAACGGGGCGTCGACGACGACCTATGACGAGGGCGACAGCGTCCTCGGGCTCTCGCCGGCACTGAAGCTCGTGGACCACTTCGCGCCGACCACGTGGGCGCTCGACAACGAGACCGACCTCGATCTCGGTTCGACCGCACCCGTCGTCCTGTCCGATGGGCGCGTCCTCATGGTCGGCAAGTCCGGCACCGCCTACCTGCTCGACGGGAACAGGCTCGGCGGGTACGGCGGACAGGTCGCGTCGGTGACGGTCTGCAACTCGCGCGGCGGGAACGCCGCGGCGGGCGACTACGTCTACGTCGCCTGCCCGGACACGAGCCTGACTGCGTTGCTCGTCCGGGGTGACTCGCTCTCCGTCGCCTGGCGGGCCCCGGCCGGGGTCTCGGGCTCGCCGACCGTGGCCGGCGGTTACGTCTGGAGCGTGGGCAACGGCGAGCTCGTCGGCCTGAACCCCCGGACAGGCTCGCCGGACGTGACCGTGTCGGCGCTCCCGACCGAGCACTTCGCCGCGCCGAGTGCCGGCGAGGGGCTGCTCGTCGTCGGCGGTTCCACGGGGGTCGAGGCCTTCGTCGGGCCCGACGGTTACCTGCGGTGAGGGTCGCGGTCCTCGCAGCGCGGTCTCAGGTAGCGAAGGGCATCGACATCGTGAGCTCGACGTTCCGGTCCTCGGCCCGCCCGGCGAGGCCCGCCTCGAGTCCCGCGCCCGGGGCGTTGGCGGCGAGCTCGCGGTGCAGCGCCGCCAGCTGCTCCAGGCCGACTGCCGAATCCGGGTCGGGGGGCGCGCCGTGGTCGACCATGGTCGACAGCACGGAAAGCGTGCCGTCGGCGCCGACGACGACCTCGACGACACGGGCCTGGCAGGGCCAGTCGGCCATCGCCGCCGTCGAGACCTCCCAGATCCCCCGGGCCGGGTCGTAGGGGCTCGGCCAGAACACCACCTCGTTGAGGTGCCGGTGGCCGTTCAGCCAGAGCACGACGTTGTCGAAGCGGTGGAGGAGGGCCCGAACCTCGTGGGCCGCCGCCCGGGGGTGGTCGTCCTCCGCTCCGGCGGGGTCCTGACGGAGGTTGGCGAGGGTCGCGAGGCCGTGGTGCGAGGCGAGCACGACGAGCCGGTCGGCGTGGCCGGTCGTGATCACGCGGCCGTCGGGTGACCGGAACCGGGAGTGCACCTCGGTGAGGTGTTCCGCGAGCCAGCGCAGCTGGCGACGTCCGATGCTGCCGTGGTGCTGGCCGTCGAGGTTCGTCGTGTCGAGCACGACGATGCGGACGCCCGCGAAGTCGTCGTTAACGGTGTAGGCGGTCTCTGAGGCGAGGTTGTCCGCGCCAAAGCCGTGTCCCCGTGGCAGGCCCGCCGCGGCGAGGTGGGCGGCGACGAACTCGGTCCGCCCGACGATCCGGCGTTCCGGGTCGGCGGTGACCGGACGGGATGACCCGGCGAGGAACCGCTCGGGATGCGAGATCAGCTCCTCCTCCCGGCCGAGGAGGTCCGGCCCCGGGGGCGGGGCGACGGCCTTGCTCGCCCCGGTGACCGCGGCGCAGTAGGCGGGGGTGGCGATGGCGGTGCCGAGGGCGAGCCCGTCGTGGTTGCCGAAGCAGGAGAGCCACGGGAGGCCGACGCCGGCGGCGCGGAAGGGCGCCATCGCCTCTTGCAACAGCCCGGGGCGCTCCGGGAAACCCCAGTCGAGCTTGAACCGGTCGGTCCCCGGGTCGGGGTGCCAGAACAGGGGGTTCGGCCAGGTGGCCGCCTGCACCCCCTCGTAGTCGGTCCCGCCCGAGCGCGGCACGACGACGCCCCCGCTGAGAAGCGTCGTGAAGTTCACGAGCTCGTTCGCCTGGGCGTTGTCGATGCTGTCGCCGGTGCAGACGACGAGGCCGAGGGGGGCGCCGGTCTCCCGGCTCGCACCGAGGCGACGCAACGTGCGGGCCATCACCTCCCCGGCGTGGAGGGCGAGCGCCTCCTGGGCCCTTTGGGCGGGCACGAAGGCTTCGGCCCCCGCCCGTCCGGCGAGCTCCTCGAAGAACTCGAAGCGTCCGGGCGACCCAACGTCCGCAAGCTGGAAGTCCGTGAGGTGGACGAGGCGGAGGAGACTCGTGGCGCCCGAGCCGAGGGCACTCGGCTCCCCGTTGACGTGGCGCACCAGGCGGGGCTCGCCGGGGCCGTGGGCGAGACGCCGGTAGGCGCCGCGCCGCCCGCGCCGGAGCACGGCCCCCGCGGTCACCGTGCGGTCGACGGTGGTCGCCGCGTCCTGCCGAGGCGGTGGCACCGCCGTTGCTGCAGGCGACTCGTCGTCGTCAACGTCGGGAATCGTCTTCCTCCTCGACGACAGCGTCCGTCGTCGCATCGCCGACGCGCGCCCGGTAGGCGGCGACCTCCGCCTTACGCTCGGCGGGCGTCCAGCCGAGGAGCGGGGCGATGATCCGCGCCACGGCCTCGGCGCTTGCGGCACCGTGGTCGCGGTACTCGATCGCGACGCGGGTCCTGCGTTCGAGGACGTCGGCGATGTGGAGCGCGCCCTCGTAGGAGACGGCGTAGCGGGCCTCGGCGAGGAGATGCGAAGGAGCGCCGGGGATGGCTAAGCCGAGGGAGGGATCGGCCACCACGAGGTCGAGCAGCTCGCCGAGGAGCCCGCCGTAGCGGTGCTGGAGGCGAGCCGACGTGTCGGCGTCGAGGCCGAGGCGCCCGGCGAGCACCCGGAGGGACCCCGCCGTGGCGGCAAAGTCGACCGCGCCCGCGAGGGGGACCTGCTTGCTGCGGCTCGTCGGCGCGCCGGGCTCACCGGACAGGGCGAGATCGACGGCATCGGCCGCCATCACCCGGTAGGTCGTGAACTTGCCGCCGGCGACGGCGACGAGGCCGGGAAGCAGCTGCGTGACCGCGTGACTGCGGCTCAGCTCCGCCGTCGAGGAGGCGCGGCCCTGGAGGAGGGGCCGCAATCCGGCGTAGGTGGCGACGACGTCGTCGGGGGTGACCCGCGTGGATATCTCGCCGTTCAGCAGGGAGAGCAGGTAATCGACGTCGTCTGCGTCAGCCGCGGGGTCGTCGCGGCTGCCGTTCCATTCGGTGTCCGTCGTCCCGACGATCCAGCGGTCTCCCCACGGGATGACGAGGAGGACGCTCTTGTCGGTGCGCGTGATGACCCCGGTTCCGAGCGCCAGGCGTTCCTTGGGCAAAACGAGGTGGACGCCTTTGGACATGCGCACCCCGAGACCGCCGGCGACGCCTGCCCGGGACTGCAACGGATCGGTCCACACGCCTCCGGCGCAGATGACGTGGCGCGCCCGGATCTGCAGGTCGACACCGGCCTGCTCGTCACGCACGACGACGCCGTCGACGTGCTCGCCGCGGCGCAGGAATCCGACGACCTTTGCCCGGTTGGCGACCCTGGCGCCCGCGGCGGCCGCGGTGCGGACGACCTCGAGCGTGAACCGGGCGTCGTCGACGCAGGCGTCGTGGTACCGGAGGGCGCCGCGGAGCCCCTCGGGGCGGAGTCCGGGCGCGAGTTCGAGCGTCCGCGACCGGTCGAGATACTCGTGGGGGGAGATCGTGCCGGCGCGCCGGCCGGACTCGACGCCGGCCAGCAGGTCGTAGATGGTGAGCCCGGATCCGACGTAGAGGCGCTCCCAGTAGCGGTGACGCAACGGGAAGAGGAACGAAACGGGGCGCACGAGGTGGGGGGCCAGTTCTTCCAAGAGCAACGTCCGCTCGCGGAGCGACTCCCGCACGAGTCCGAAGTGGAGCTGCTCGAGGTAGCGCAGGCCGCCGTGGATGAGCTTGCTCGAGCGGCTCGACGTCCCCGAGGCCCAGTCCCTCGCCTCGACGATCCCGACCGTCAGTCCCCGCGTGGCGGCGTCGAGGGCGGTCCCCGCCCCCGTGATCCCGCCGCCGACGACGACGACGTCGAGCACGCCGGTGCTCATCGCTTCGAGGTCCCGGCGGCGTTGGGCGGGCGAGAGGGCGGCGGCGGTCGCCGAGGTGGCGCGGGTCACGTGGCGGGCGGACGGGCGACCACAAACAAGATGTCGCCGAGTAGGTCGATGTCGGCGCGCGCGCCGGCAGGAAACGTGAAGCCCTCGCTCGCCGGGAGCGTGGACGTCACCTCGACGCCGTCGGGCAGGGCGGCGACGACCCGGACGACGGCCCCGAGGAACGAGGCGCGGGCGACGACCGCCGGTCCGTCGGGTGTGGGGCGCATCCGGATGCTCTCGGGCCGGACGAGGACGTCGACCTTCTGCCCGGCGCGTAGCCCCGCGCCGGCGCTCGCGGGGACGGCGAGTCGCGCGCCGAGGACGGCGACGGTGTCCGGCGCCTTCATCTCGCCCGGCAGCCGACTCACGGAGCCGACGAACTCGGCGACGAAGTTCGACGTCGGCGTGGAATAGACCTCCGCCGGCGGGCCGAGTTGCTCGAGCCTGCCGGCACGCATGACGCCGACGCGGTCCGCGATGGACAGGGCCTCTTCTTGGTCGTGGGTCACGAAAAGCGTCGTGATCCCGACCTCGAGCTGGATGCGGCGAATCTCGTCGCGCAGCTGGGAGCGGACCTTCGCGTCGAGTGCCGAGAGCGGCTCGTCGAGTAGCAGCAGGCGGGGCTCGACGCACAGCGCCCGGGCGAGCGCGACCCGTTGTTGCTGGCCGCCGGAGAGCTCGTGCGGGTAGCGCTCGGCGAGCGGCGCCAGCCCGACGAGTTCGAGCAGCTCGCCGGCGCGCTTGTGGCGCTCGGCGGCCGGAACGCGGCGGACCTCGAGCCCGAAGGCGACGTTGGCGAGGGCATTCATGTTCGGGAAGAGGCTGTAGGCCTGGAAGACCATCCCGACGTTTCGCCGGTGCGGTGACACGTGGGTAATGTCCTCGCCGCCCACGAAGACACGGCCCTCGTCGAGCTGTTCGAGCCCGGCGACAGCCCGCAGGGCCGTTGTCTTGCCACAACCGGAAGGGCCGAGGAGGGCGACGAGCTCGCCGGGGGCGACGGTAATGGAGAAGGCGTCGAGCGCGTGGACCTTGCCGTAGGTGCGGCGGCAGTTGACGAGTTCGAGCACGACGCCACCGCGGGTGCGCTCCCGGGCGAGTGATTCGGCTCTCGGTGGCACGGTGATCGTCATAGCGCCTCCCGGAGCATCGTCATGTCGCCGGCTCCGCACCCGGGGCCGACGCCGAGGTCTCGGCTTCGTCGAGGGCGTCGACGAGGCCGATGCCAAAACCAGTCGTCGTCCGCCGCTTCCCCGAGCCGACGAGGGCGAGGGCAACGAGGAGAATCCAGGTGACGAGGAGGGCGGCGATCGAGAGCGCCACCGCGACATAGGGGTTGTTGCCCTCGACCGAGACGAGCCAGACGGGAAACGTCATGAAGCCCATGATGCTGGCGATGGCGTACTCGCCGAGGGACAGCGCGACCGTGAGGAAGGCCGCGGCGAGGATCCCCGAACGCATGTTGGGCAGGAGCACCCGGGAGAAGAGTTTGCCCCACCCGGCGCCCATCGACCGGCTGGCGTCGACGAGGGTGTGCAGGTCGAGAGACCGGACTCCCGAGTCGATCGCCCGGTATGAATACGGCATGGCGAGGATGACGTAAACGAGGGCGAGGATCACCGGGGTGCCGGTGATGATGTCGGGGAGGTTGCGGTACACGCCGAGCACGCCGAGGACGATAACCACAGCGGGTACGCCGAGCGGCAGAAGGCTGACCGCGTCGAGCACGGCTCGCCAACGAGGAAGGCGAAGGTTGACGAGGATGACGGTGGGGACGAGGAGCACGAGGGTGATGACCATCGCTCCGGCGGCGACCTTCACCGACGTGATGAGGCTTGCGGCGAGACCCGGTTCCGCGATCGCCTGGGAGTAGGCGATGAACGAGAGGTGTCCCTGGTAACCGGCTTCCAGGCTGAACTGGATCGAGGCGGCCATGGGGGCGAGGACGTAGAAGCCCAGCAGCCCGAACACGACCCAGCGGAAGGTCCGCTTGCGTCTCACCGCAACCACCGGGCGGTCCTGCGTTGCACGAGGACGTAGAGCACCCCGGCGGCGACGACGATCACGATCATGCCGAAGCCGAGCGCGTCGCCGAGGTTTGCCTGGTTCGAGACGACGTTGCCGGCGAGGAGGGCCCCGATCTCGATCGGAACGAGGGGGACGGAGCCAGTCGTCAGCGCCTGGGCGGTGGCGTAGGCGGCGAACGCATCCATGAACAGCACCATGAGAGTCGCGATGAGCGGCGGTGTGAGGACTGGCAGACCCACCTTCTGCCAGTAGCTCCGCGGGCTGGCGCCGAGCGTCGCCGCCGCCTCCCGCCATTCGCGGCGGAGCGCCTCGACCGGGGGGAGCGTGAGCAGCACCACGAGGGGTAGGAGGAAGTACAGGTAGACGATCACGAGGCCGGTGAAGCTGAACAGGCTGAAGCCGTGGTCGTAGGGATTGAAGCCGATCTCGGCAAGCACGTGGGTAGCGACTCCCGCGTTGCCGATCGTGGCGATGAAGGCGAAGGCGAGCGGCACGCCGCCTGTGTTGGCAAGGACTCCGCAGGCGGTGGTGACGAGACGCCGCGCGAGCAGGTTCGAGGAGCTGACGAGGGCCACCGTCCCCACTAGCCCGAGGACCGCAGCGATGAGCGCGGAGACCGCCGAGAGTTCCAGGCTCACCACGTAGGAGTGAAGCCACGGCTGCTGGGAGGAAAGGACGGTCGCCAGGTTGGAGAGGGAGAGCCGTCCATTGTTATCTCGGAAGGCCTGGATCATGACGGATCCGGCCGGGATAATGAGGAAAAAGGCGACGTAGCCGAGGAACGGAACGACGCCGATCGCCGCCAGGAACCGGAATCGGCGCGCGCCGGAACCCGCGCTCTTCACGCGGGCTCCGGCGCAGCGCTCACTTGTCTAGGAGTCGGTGATCGCTAGCCGACGGCGGATGCCCAATCGGCCACGACCAGGTTTTTTGCCTTGTCAGATTGGGACTGGCTGGCGATCGCGGGCGCTTCGGAGAGAGCCGGCACCGCGGCGAGTGCCGCGCTGCTCACCGTGTGGTTCGCTTCCATCGCCGTGATCGTCGCGGGCACCGCTCCGCCTTCCATCCACAGGTTCTGGCCGGTGGGGGAGTACATGTACTCGAGGAAGAGCCGAGCAGCAGCCGGGTGCGGCGCGAAGGCGCTGATCGCCATGGCGTAGTACGAGGCGTACGGCTGACCCTTGGGGATGACGATCTTCCAGTCGATGCCCTGCGCCTTGAGTTCCTTCTGCCACGAGAGCTGGTTGAACGTCCAGTCCAGGGTGGCGAGAACGGTCTTGTCGGCCATGGGCGCGTCACCTGCTCCGCCGGCCTCGGTCGGGTTGTAGTTGCCAACCGCGTTGAGGTGCTTGAAGTAGCTGATGCCCGGAAGGATGTTGTTGAGCGAGCCTCCGTTGTCGAGCGCGGCCGCGTAGACCGCGGAGAATCCGGCAGCCGAAGACGTTGGGCTGTTGCTGAGGCCCACTGCGTTCTTGAACTCCGGAAGGAGGAGGCTGGCGAAGCCGGTCGGCGTGGTCTTGATGACGCTGGCGTTGTAGCCGATCGACATCACGCCGCTGTAGTCATAGGCCCAGTAGCCAACCGGGCTCTTCCAGGCCGCCGGGATCTCACTCCACTCCGCGGTCTCGTATCGGGCGAGGATCGGTCCCTTGAAGGACCCCGGCACGCCGTGCACGCCTTCCTCGGCGAACGAGGGTCCGACGTCGACGACGTCGGGCTCGTTGGACTTGCCGTGGTCGAGGTTGATCTCGCTCAGCTCTTCGGCGCTCGTGCCGTCCGGGTTGAAGTCGTTGATCTTCAGGCCGTACTTCGCGCCGAAGTCTTTGATGATGTTGCCGTAGTTGGCCCAGGTGTCGGGATCAGCGGTGAGATTGAGGGTGCCCTCGGCCTTGGCCGCAGCGATGAGAGTGCTCATGCCGCCACAAGACGCGAGGTTGACAGCCGTGGCCCAGCAGGCGTCTGACGATGACGCGCTCGCGGCGCTGGCGGTCGACCCAGTCACTGCCGCGAAAGCGGCGAGCATGGTGACCGCAGCTCCAAGGGTGGCTGGGCGAAGCCACCGGCGTCCGAACCTTCTGTGCATCGAGCCTCCAGTCATTCGCGGGCGGGCACGAAACCCGCCGCTGTCGAGGCGAGATACTAGGGATCCCTTATAAAACAGGGATGAACTGGAGATGCCGCGCAGGTGAAGTCTTGGCGACGGGAATCTCCCTGTGTGCTGATTGCAGCAGGTGTACAGCTGCGTTCCGCAATTAACAAGCAAGATGTCATTTCCCGTTCACTCAAACGCGCGTGCACGCGGTAACAAGCCATTATCGATCGACGTGGCGCGGCGACCGAGTTCAGGCGTCTCAGACGGCCGGTCGGGCTCGTCCATGGTCCTCTCGGTCGAGGATCGCGGTCGGTGGCGTCGGTTGGCGTCGAGCATTGGTCGATCGGTATTGCCACGCGCCCTGGCGGAGCGGCCGCGTGGTTCGGGACGGGGGGTGTTGACCCTGTGGACAGCAGTGGGAACCGCAGGTAGCTTCGGGCCGCCACGCCGCCGGCCGCGTCGCGATCGCGTCGTGGATGTTGACGGGTTGCTCGACGACGCGCGAGGGATCTTCGGGAGGAGCGATGGCCAAGGGCTACTTCCTCGAACGCGAGGAGTTCCTTCGTCCTCCGCTTTCTGAGCGGGAGCTCGGGCTACGAGAGGTGCGACGTGCTGGACGCGCGTTGAGCGGGAATCCCAGGGACCTCCGCTTGTTCGGTATGGGGGTTCTCACCTGGTATTCGCTTGGAATCAGGATTCTCGGCCGCACCGCAGTGGAAGTGACGCGGGACCGGCAGGCCGCCTTCTTCGCGGGCGCAGTTGCCGGGACGCTCAGGCGCGAAGGTCAGGAGATAGGACAGGTTGTTGACCCGTTCCTCGGCAGTGGGAACCTTCTCTACCACTTCACGAGGTGTCTCGGCGTACGCCATTGCGTCGGGTTTGAACTTGACCATTCGATCTGCGACCTGGCTCGGGCGAATTTTTCGCGGCTGCAGCGCGTCGGGAAGCTGCGCGGAGTTACGTTCGAACTGAAGGAAGCTGACTGGTCGGAGGCCGGAAAGACCGTCAACAGGGCCTCCTCGGTCGTCATCTTGTCCCCACCGTGGGGAGGCGGCTTCGGCGAGCATGGGCTGGACTTGCGGCTCACGACGCCACCGGTCATGTCGATCCTCCGTGAGTTGAGCGACTCAGCGACCGGGGACGAGGTCTTCGCGGCAGTGCACACGCATCCTTGGATCGTCCGTGAATCGGTGGTGGAAGTGCGGGATTCGTTCGACGTGCTTGAGACGGTGCTTCCTGATGACCCGGCCGTCGCGACACGTATCGACTATCTCCTCGTGCGGCTGCGCTGAGGCCGACCGTCACGGCAGGCCGACAGCTGCGTCGTCCGTGTGTTCCGCGCCAGCGGGAGATCGCCCCTCAGGGATCCGCCAAACGATCGATCGTTATAGTTTTCTCTCGGCGTGGACGGAAACCCGGCGTAGGAGCTTCCGACGGAATGGTGATCGGGGCGCAGCGATGAAGTCCATTCTGCGGCGCGTGCACGCTCACCGGAGCGTGGAGGTTTTCATCATCCGGTTCGTCTTGCCGTGTGTGCGGTGGGGCATGAGAGTGCCGCTGCTCGAAGGGATCGTGTACCGGTTCTATGAATGGACGGCCCTGGCTCTCGTCGCGCAGCTCGACAGCGGCACGATTCTGAGCGCGCTCGGGGCCCTGGAGTCCGAAGGGATCGATTACTACCTGGCGGGAGGCTTCGGAATCGACGCCCTGGTGGGGACGATGAGTTGCTTCCACGGCGACCTGGATATCGTTCTCGACCGGTACGCCGAGCAAATCGAGACCGCGATTGCGGTCATCGAGCGATATGGCTTTCACCAGATCGAGCCTCATCCCAACCTGATGTGGATGACGGCGACGGCCGTACTCGTGGATGGGGACGGCCGCATGATCGAACTTGTGGCGCTCGACGCTGGGCGCGTGGTGGCTGCGTCGAAAACCTTGGGTAACGGGGCCGTGATCGGGGATCCGGAGGGCGTGACTTCGAACGGGGAGATTTTCGGTAAAGCCGTCCGGTGTCTTTCGCTCCGCGCTCAGTTGGTGCTGCAAAGAGGGAAGCCGCTCCGGCCGAAGGACCTGCACAACATGCGCCGGATAGCGAAAATGGGGAGATGACGGTCGCTCGTCCCGGTCGTCGGGATTTCTGGCTCAGCGTGATTGTCTCCGTGAAGTGGTTGCGTGGTGCAACCGGTGGACACGGCCTGCTGGCGGTGCGGCACGCGAAGTGAGGGAGTGAAACGTTGAGGTTGAGCCGGAATCTCCAGGTGCGCGCCGCTGAGAATCGCTACGCGGAGCTGTTCGGTCGCTATGTCATGGCAACGGATGCGAAGCGCGTAATCGGCGATGCGCTCGCGGGCCTGCTGTCCGGGTGCAAGCGGCCCGTCCGCGTCCTGGATATGGGGGCTGGCCGGGGGGAGATCTCCGCGATACTTGCGGAAACGGCGGACGTCGTCGACGCGGTCGAACCGAACCGGCGCCATTACGAATCTCTCGTATCGCTAGCGCTCTCGAATCCGAGAATCCGGGTGTCCGAAGGTTCAGTTCAGGAATTCCGAAGCGACACCCGCTACGACCTCATCGCGCTCGTCTACGTCGTCGAATCGATCGTCGATTCAGACTTGGCGTCGCATGTCGCACGGCTGCTCGACATGCGAAAGCCGGATGGTCGGGTCGTGGGAGTGACCTACGTCGACGGGTGCCCCTGGGACGCGTTCTCGTCCGCTGTCGAAAGCATCATCCCGTTTGGCAGCACGGGAGGTGTGTCCCGGGTCTTTCCCCGCTTGCGGGCCGGCGGCCTCAACGTGCGAAACATTGGCGTTGTTTCCAGCTCGATCAGCGCGCCGTCGGTCGAAGAGCTGTTTGAGGTCCTTAGTTTCTTCTACATGAAAGAACTGCACGCCTACGAGCGGTCGCGGCGGATTCTTATGCGTGAGCTGGGACATTACGTAGAGGGCGATGGCGATGGTGTCCGACTCACGGTCGACGACGTCCTCTACGAGATCACCCCCATGACGTTCCGGTTCCAGAACGGCTCAGGGCTGGGTGACCAGACGTAGGGGTGAGCGCAGCACCGGTGGGGCCGAGATGTCAAGCATCAGCCGAATGCGCGTAAAGCATCAGCCCTATCGCGTAACGGATCACCCGTTACAGCGTCACAGATCAGGCGTTATCGATCCGTCGCAGATCAGCCATGGTTTTACATGAATGAGTGCGCCCCGAGGGACTCGAACCCTCAACCTGCGGATTAAGAGTCGCGTACGGGCCGTGTGGCGCCGTGAGGCGCTGCGCGGTTTTCGTAGGTCTAGCTGGGCTTTCGGCGGGCGCTCGTGTGGTCCCGTAGGGTGCTGATAAGTGCAGATTTGCGGAGATCCGCTGACATTCCGCTGACACGAGACGCCAAGGGATCGGCGACGATCGCCGAGCGGTCCGGCTACAAGGGAGGGGCGATGCCCGAGCGTGGATGGGATGACGTTCGCAAGCTCATCACCGCCAGGATTGCGGACGGGTCGTTTACCTCAGATGCGGCCGTCGATTTGATGCTTCGCGTGGTGGAGGATCCGCGCGTGAACCTCACCGACGAGCAAAGGCGAACGGCATACCGGCTGATCGCCGACAAGATTCCCGACATCACGGCGATACTCGGCGAGATGGGTTTCGACGACCAGCCCTGATTCGCACCTGCCCCTACGTTGCCCCAGGACGGCCGCAAACGACCGCCGAGGCATGGGAGTGCGGCCTACTTGCTCAGTCCGAACACCTTTAGCAGCCTGCGGGTGGTCCCCATTGACCGCGAGTAGGTCTTGCGCCTCACAACGCGGCGGGCGTAGGCGCCGGGGCCTCGCGTGGCGGCGCGAACGTTGTTCGAGAACCGTGCCGCCCGGTAGAGCTGACTGGTGAACGATCTCGCCATCGTGTCCCCTTCCCCTGCGAGCGTACCCCCGGCGAAATGCCTAGACGTCTAGGCAATTCGAGACGGTCGCCCCTTCGTCGGTCGCCTTGTCGCCAAAGTGCTTACGCGCGATGAGGTAGGACGGAAAGAACACGACCCACAGAAGCACGGCGCCGAGAGCCCAGCCGAGCGTGCTTCCCCACGAGCGCCCCTTGTCGCGGGCGTCGGCCACCATCCAAACGATGGTGACGAGCATCACGAGCAGTAGCAGTTGTTCCATGTTGCCTTTCCTTTCGTCATGCGGACCGGGCGAGGGCGAGGGCGCGCCGTTCCCGGCGCCGTTCCCGTTCACTCAGTCCGCCCCAAATACCGAACCGCTCGCGGGCGGCCACGGCGTACTCCAAGCACTCCCCGCGCACGACGCAGCCGCGACAAACCTCCTTGGCGTCACGGGTCGACGAGCCCCGGACGGGAAAGAACAGCTCCGGGTCGAGCCCGACGCAGTTCGCCCGCTGGCGCCAGGCCATGCGAGCGCCCCACTCGTCGGGGTCGAGTCCGGGCCGGGTCACGGTGCCACCGCGTAGGCATCGCCCCCCCAGGGCGCCCCTGTGAGGGCAGGGGCGACCGCGACGGCCAGGGCGAGGGCAACCGCCCGCAGACGGGTCACGACGAGCCTGCGGACTGCTCAGCGGCGAACATGCCGACACGGGCGAGCGTCGTCGCGAAGTCCTCGCCGATGCTGTCGGCGTACAGACGCAGCGCGCCCACGAGCATGTCGGCGAGCGGGCGGGCGACGGGCGCGCCGACGTCCGCGAGGATCGTCTCGAACGATTCCAGGTCCTCGCCATCGGCCGCGGTCACGAGCGCCACGGCATCCCGGTAGAGGCGAGGCGAAAAGGCGCGCATGGCGGCTACTCGTCGTTGTACGCGACGAGCACCCAGGTCACCCCGCCGTCGCTGACCGTGGGCTGCGCGTAGTTGTTCGGCGGTTCGTTCGGCGGCCAGTTCGGCGAGACGGTCCAGCTCGGAGCCGATCCGCCCGACGTGCCACCGACGACGCACTGCCAGAGCCCGAGGGCCGACTCCTCGACGACTTGGTCGGGCCACGGGTAAGGGGCCGTCGCCGCGTTGCCGAGTGCGCCCGCTTGGTAGACGTGGTTCGCCTGCCAGGCGGCGCGGGCGTTCTGCACGCAGGTCCAGGCGCACGTGCCATCGGTAACGCTGGCGTTGAACGTGGCCGGCCATGAGGGAGCCGAACCGCTAGAGATCCCCGAGCGGCTGCAAAGGTAAATGAGCGACCCGGCCGTGACCTCGTGGACGCCGGCGAGATAGGCGGTATTAGCCGCCCAGGCGGGCGGGTTAGGGAACAGTGCCACGGTTCACCTTACTTTCGTCGGGGACTGAGACCCGGCCCGACCGGACGCGCCGCGGCGGTAGGCAGCGCCCAGCCGGACCAGGCGCGGGGTGAGGGGCGTTCAGGCACCCGCGCCGTACCCGGCCCGCGGGAGGTGGCGGCCCCGCGGGCCGGGAGAATCGGGAGACGGCCGAACCGCGCGCGCCGAGACCGCCAGACCACAGCGCGCGCAGCTCAGACCGGGCGCGGGAGAAAGGAAGCCCGCGCACGACCCCGGAATTGCGAGATGGACGGCCCGCGGTCCGGGGGATCATTGGGAGAGCCTTTCGGGGTGAGGCGCCCCGCAGAAACGACAGCGTCGGGTCGCCGGGTCGTAGAGATGACGACAGCGCGCCCGGCGGAAGGCGTCACGGGCCGCTAGGCGAGCGTGCCAGCGGGCGAGGCGGGCCTGCGCGTCGAGAATTGCCCGCTGAGACTCATCGGCGGTCAGGATGACCGGGTGGCCCGGCGGGGCGTGTCTCATGCGACACGCTCCGGGGCGGGCTCGCCGCAGCGGTAGCAGCGCCGGGTTTCCGGCGAGTAGAGATGCTCGCAGCGCGGGCGGCGCTTGGCGAGGCGTCCCGTGTGGCGCTCGAGGGCGCGCTGCGCCTCGGCGATCGCACGCTGGGAGGGCGTCGTCAGCTGCTCCTCGCCGACGATGGGCTCGAGGTCGCGCCGCCAGTATTCGCGCCAGACCCAGCCCTGGTCCTTTTCCGCGTTCCAGATCGCCAGGGATAGGGCGAGGACGAGATCGTCATGAAAACCGGACGCGGCCTCGTAGGTGTCGCGACCGCGCTGGGAGAGCTCGAACTGAAAGGCGACGAGCTCGGCCCGGAGGTCCGAGGTGCCTTGGAGACCGTCGACGATGACGAGGCGGTGCGTCTGCAGCACGACCTCGAGCGCGCCGATCAGATCCCGCTTCGGCACGACGACCTCATACGGGTTCGGCTGCGTGACGGCGTTAGCGCCGGAGATGGTGACGGCCTTCACCCCGCCGTGGAGGCGCCGCCGGAGCAGGTCGACGACCGGACGGCCGACGCCGGTGTAGTCGACGACCGTGATCGTCGGGCCATCGGCCCGGGCACGCTCGTTCACGACGACCAGGCGCTCGAGCTGCTCCGGGTAGGACATGCCAACCGGCAGCGACTCGATCCACCGGACGGCGTGGACGCGGGCCCGGTCGGTCTCGATCACGACCACCGCGGTCGGGTCGACCGATTGCCCGAGGTCGACTCCCATCGTCAGCATGACGCGGCCTTCGCTTCGATCACTTCGGGGCGATGGTGCGTGAGGGCGGTCCGGCCGTCGCGCCCGAACAGGGGCGCCACCGTGACAGCCCCGTCCCGCCCGGCACGGATCGCGATGTCGATGTCGTCGGTCCGGAACATCTGGCCCGAGGCGTCGATGAACTCGGCGAGGATCTCTTGGCGGTAGAGCCACTCGCCGCGGGAGTCTCGGAACCCCTCGAGGTCGTCAGGCTTCCAGCGCGGGCACTCGTCGGCCCGCACGACGAAGGTGCGCCAGCGCGGATCCTGGGTGGCGTAGAAGAAGAACCCCCGCTTGCCCCAGGGCGTCGACATGAGGATGATCCGCCCGCCGGAGATCGCCACCATCGGCTCGAGCGCGGCCATCATGGCGTCGTCGACGCGCGCGGCCTCGTCGATCAGCACGAGCGCGGCGCCGGCGAACCCCCGGACCGTCCGCTCCTCGCCAGGGAGCGAGACGATTCGCGAGCCGTTCTCGAGGGTGAGACTGAGGGCGTTCTCGGTCTCGCTCGCGACCGGACGGCCGAGCGTGCGGTACAGCGTCATGGCCCGCCGGAACAGCTCGCCCGCCTGGCGCAACGTCGGGGCGGCCATGAGGACCAGACAGCCCGGGTCGTAGACGGCGTGGTGCACCGCGAGCAGCGAGGCGCACGTCGACTTCCCGACCTGCCGGCCGATGGCGAGCGCGATCCGCCGTTCAGGGGCGCGCAACACCTCGAGCTGCCAGGGGTCAGGGACCATCCCGACCCGCCGGCAGAGCTCGGCCGGGTCCAGCGCCGCGGCGAGGTCGTCGGCGAGGGTCACGGCCCCACCGTGAGACGCGCCGTAGGACGCCTGCGACGGCTCGTCGCCTTCGGCTCGCGGAGGGACTTCGCGGCGAGCTCCCGGAACCCGTTGGCGGCCGTCTTGACGAGGTGGACCGTCACCGGCCCGAGGTCGGTGATTTCGGTGATCCCCGCCGTACCGCGCAGCAAGCGCGCCCGGGAGGTCATAGGGACTTCACGGCCGTCACGGTCACGCGTGACGGGTCCACGCCGAGTGCTTTCGCCGCGGCACGGCGGAAGGCAGCGGCCTCGGATGGACTCAGCTTCGCCACGCGCGTGCTGTCGGTCGCCAGCGTCAGCGACTTGGAGCTGCCCTTCGCCATGACCTTCGCGTCCGGCCCGGCCGACTTGACGAGACGCTTCGCGAGCCGTTTGATCTCCTGGGCCTTCTGGACAGCCTGGGCGATCTCGTCGTCGTCGTCGGGGTCCGGTGCCAGGATGAGCCCCAGCCCCTCGCAGCTCCCGCACGGGATGGCAGTGCCGGGCAGGTAGCCCAGGCCCGTACAGGCCGGGCAGGTGTCCACGTCGTCATCGTCGCTCCCGGAGTCCACTGACGACCCTCGACGGCCGGGCGTCCTGGCACCTGCTATGTCGGCGAGCGCCTTGGATGCCGAGGCGGGCAGGCGGCGAGTCAGCTCAGCACGGGTGGCCGCGCGGACCCGTTCGATGTTGGCGATGGTGTTGGCGAGCACCGGGTCATGGGCGGCACGTTCCCGGACCGCTTTCGAGGCGACCGGCGAGAACGCTTGCCGGACACGAGCCGCGAGGCGTAGGTCACTGAGCTTGTCGGCGTCGGTCGTGCCCGCGTTGGTCCGGGCCGCGTAGTCGGCCTTGGCCGCTTTCGCGATCCGGGCGCCGGGGTCGACCCTGCGACTCGCCCGTTTCAGCGCGGCCCGTTCCGGGCTGCCCTTCGGCGGGAGCTGCCCGCTGGCCTTAGCCTGCGCGTACTCCTTCGCTAGTGCTACGTCGATGATGGGGTCCATTGCTTCACCTCCTAGTTGGTTGCTACAGAGACGAGCGACCGGAGCGCGTCGGCGGCGTCGCAGGCGTTCGAGAGCGCGACGAGCAGGTCGTCGAGTCCCGCGTGGTCGAGACTCGACGGGTCGCCGTGCCAGGCGTCGACGCGCACGCGCAGGTCGGCCAGGCGGTGACGGAGACGGCCTTGCCCTTCGATGACCGGGCGGGACGTCGGCCGGAGCCGTTCCGGGGCGTCCCTGGGATCGTCGGACGGCGGCCCGTACTCGGTCCGGTCTGTGACGTACCGCTGCCCGGCGGCGAGCGCCTGCCGCACGACCCGCAGCCCTTCGGCGTCGAGCTTCGGGGCGCCGGAGCGTTTGACGAGCAGGTGAGCCGCGGCGAGTCGCTGGGCGGCCCGCTCGCGGGCGTAGGGGTCACTGTCGGCCCGGTCGAGGTCATCGGTCGCCGCGACGACGCGGGCAACGTCGGCCCGGGCGGTCTGTTCGGCCGCGGCGAGTCGGTCGAGCGCGGCGGTCAGCGCCTCGCTGGCGATTGCCTCGTGCAGCTGTGTGTCGGTCATGGTCATGGTCGAGCCCCTTTCTAGGAATCGCTAGATGCGAGCAGTAGCCCGGCTTCACGCATGGCCCGGTGCTGGCGCTCGAACGCGAGGCCCCGGACCGACTCCATCTCCCGGACGATCCCGACGAGAAGGCTCAAGGCGCCGCGCCGGTCACCTTCGTCAGCGAGCCGGTCGGCGATGACAAGGCCTCGTTCGGCCGCTTCGGTGACTTCTCTCGCCAGCGCTTCCCATCGGGCGTCATTCTCTGGCCAGATGGGAAACAGACCAGGTGTCCCATTTGGGACAGGCGACAGCTCGCGGGCGACGGTGCTCTTGCTCGAACCCGTCGCGGCGGCGATGGCGCGGACGCTGAGCCCGGCCTCGTGTAGCGATGCGACGACTTCGGACCGCTCCTCGCGTGGCAACCGGAGGCGTGAGGTGCCGAACTCCAACTCGCAGTAGTCGTCCCAGGACGAATAGCCGAGAGCCACCCAGGCGCGGCCGACGTAGGCCTCCTGGACTAGATCCCAGGTGAAGGTAACGAACCCTTTGATGTCGTCGGTGAGACGGCGCGCCTCGGCTGCGTCCAGGGTCGTCACGGTCAGCTCGTCCGTGGTCGTGGTCATGGTCATCTGTCAGCCCCTTTCGGTAGGTACGGCGAAGGATCCGGTCGTCAGTTCGGCGAGGTCGCCTTGCCTGCCAGTGAGAGCAGCGGCGACGGCGAGGCGGGCGTCGGGGTGCGGCTCGAGAGCGGCGAGGATGCGAGACCGGAGCTCGATCCACTCCGGCGAGGCGGCGACGTTGAGGACGTTCACGACGGGCCGCTCGTTCAGCTCGCCGGTGATCTTGGCGATCGTCTCGAGGGTCATTCGCAACTGTCCGAGCAGCTGGGCGCCGGCGACAAGCGAGCCTTTCCGTTCGGCCCGGTCTAGGAGACGGTTCGCCCGGTCGATGACCTCCTCGAGCCGGTCCATGATCGACACGGCGCTCGCATCGGCCGCCCGGCGACGAGCGAGACGGATCACCGCCGGCGTGATGTGGTTCGCCTTGTGGCGCTTCAGCGCGTCGGGGTGGAGACCGTGACGACCGGCGATCGCGGCGAAGGTGTCACCGCCGACGAGCTCGAGGTCGATCGCGTCGCGGGCACCGTGCGAGCAGACGGAGCAGGGGCGAGGCATCAGGCGACCCTCGATTCGCGGGATTCGCACCGGATCGGCGCTTCAGCGCGATTCGGGCGCGAAAGCGTGAAAGGCGCCGCGGACGCTGACATTCCGCTGACACGGTGGCGACGAGCAGGGATTTTCACGGCGCTAGCGGACCTACAGTCAACAGGTCGTGCCAGGTCGACCACGCGGTGAAAGCGAGGGGTCGCTGCGCGCTTAGTGCTAGCAGGCGTCGTCATTGGTCGGTCTCCGCGAACAGGGAATCGAGATCCTCGTCGTCGATGGGCGGTGCATCGTCGAACGTTGCTTGTGACGGTGTGACGCTTGTGACGTTCGCTATAGGGGACTGTCCTACGGTCACCGGATCGGTCTCGGATCCCCTAGGACTGCCTACATAGGTAGCCGTCACATCCGTCACATCCGACACGGCCGGCAAGTAGCGGGACCACGGGTCGAACAGGTCGGCCCGCGAGTAGCCCTTGCTGGTACGGTCGCCGATCCGCACCGTGCGCGGCTTCACCTCGTAACGGGCGAGTCGCCTGGCAAGGCTGCGGGCGTCGAGCGGCTTGCCGCGGAGATCGGCCCACGGCGCGTCCTCGAGTGCCACAAGCGCAGCGAGAATCTCCTCGGTGGACAGGTGTTCACGTTCACCAAAGACGGACCGGAGGTCGTCGAGGAGGCGGATGCCGAGAGACGGCGGTGCAGCTTTCGAGGCGGCGACAAGTGCCACGGCCGCACGGCGGGCTCGCTCCGGCCAGTCGTCGCCGGCCGCGTCCGCCACCGCGAGGAGCGCTTCCCAGACGTCGGCGTTGCGGTCCTCGATCCCCTCTGGCATCTCGGGCCACGAGTCGACCGGGATCGACGCGGCCCAGGCGGCGAGACCGTCGCGGATCGCGTTTCCCGTCGCCCGGTGGATCCGGTGACGGAAGGGCTCGATCATCTCAGTCGGGGAGCGGCGGCGCATGTGGATCACGACGGCCCGGGACATCAGCGTGTCGGGGAGGTCATTCAGCCCGGCGAGGGCGACCGCGCAGTAGGCGGGGAGCTCCTCCACCTCGACCGTTTTGCCGCGCACGACGCAACGGCCGGCGACCGCGCCTTTACGGTGCCCGGCGTTCAGCATCCCGCGGACGTCCTCATTCTCTTTGGCGCGTGGGCCGAACACGGTGTCGATCTCGTCGTAGAGGATCGTCGGCAGGCCGGCCTCGTCCGAGACCTTGCGGAACAGGTAGGCGGGTGTCGTGTTGACCGCGTGGACCGGACGTGGCACGAGGAGCTCGGTCACCTCGAGCGCCCGACTCTTACCGCTGCCAGGCTCGGGGGACTCAAAGAAGATCCGCGGCGTCGACTCCCAGGCGTCCATCCGGTGCGTGTGCGCGGTCCAAAGGACATGGGCGACGCGGGCGTGCTCGGTCGGGTAGGCGATGAAGCGCGACAGGAACTCCTCGGTCTCGTCGAGCAGGTCGGCTCCGACGTTCGCCGCGATGCGATTGGCGCGGGTGCTAACCGACATCGGCGTCGCTCCTCCGTAGGCCGCGCAGCGCCTCCTCGACGATCCGATCGGCGACGGCCTCCTCGATCCCGAGTGCGTCGGCGAGCTCGAGCACTCCCTCGGCGACGCGGCGCGGATCACGGGTGAACCTCGCGACCTCGGCGACGACTTCGGCCAGCCGAGTCGGGTCGGCGATCAACTCGACGTCAGGACGCATGGCGGCTCTCCGATCGCCTCATGCACCCCGGGCGGTTGGCCTCGGCGAGCGCCTCGAACAGCTCGGGGTCGCGAAGAATCACGATCGGTTCAACCTCGTCGAGCACGGCCCGGATCTCGTCGGCGGTCGTGTCGTCGAGCAAGGGGAGCAGGCGGACGATGTTGGCGCGCGTCTCGGGGTCGGCGCCGCGGATCCGAAACACCTTCTCGAACATCTCCCAGCCGCGTGCGACGTCATCGGGGTCGTTCGGGTCAAGCGTGATAAGGCGCTTCACCGGTACGGGCGACGGAGCCTCAGCCGGGGCGGCGTGCATGGCGAGCACCGCCCGTGCTAGGCGCGGACGATCGGCGGCGTCGATCGGGCCGAACGTCATCGGGCAACCTCTGCGGTTGCCCGGTTCACCCCCTCGGCACCGCCCGACAAGGTGCCGGGCGGGAGTGCAAGCGCGACCTCGACAGAGGCCGTCGCGTAGAGAATCTTCCGACCGCAATAGAGCGGCTCGAGTCCAAGCGGTCGGTTTCCATGTCTCAGACCCGAGTAGATCGCCCAGGCCGAAACGCCGGCGGCGGCGGCGACCTCAGGCACGGTCAGCGTGTGTCGCGTCGTGCGCGGCGTGAGAGTCGTCGTGGTCGTCACGACGCGTCCTCGCCGTTCGCCTTGAGCAGCGCAGACAAGGCGGCCCCATACCGTACGGCGAGCTGGCCCCGCGGCTGACGGCCGGTCTCTTCCCACCTCCAGACATTGACCTCGCTGGTTGCGACCATCCGCGCCAGCTCGCGACGGGAGAGGCCGGCCAGTTCTCGGATCCGGCGGCCGCCACCATCGCGGGCCAGCTGACGCGCCGTAGAGATCGCGAGGCCGTCGACAATCGGGGTAGTGGCGCTCATGAGCATGATGGTAGCCGCTGCCAACCCCTAACCTAACGATTTCATGGCTTGTGACCTGCGACGTTTATGCTCCTCGTGTGCGAGCCCGATTAACGTACAAGGGTCGTTGACAACACCTTTACCCAAGGATTACCCTGTGAGTCGTGGAGCTGCGGCGGGTACTGGGCCAATCGACTGAGACGATCACCGCCAGGGACGGATCGCGTCGGCGCCTCCGTCTCACCTACGGTCTCGTCGACGATCGCCCGCAGGTCGTCGGAGTCGAATTGTGGGGCGCCGACCCGCAGCTCGTCGCCGACGAGCTCGCCGGGCGTGACGCGATCCTCGACACAGCCGAGCGCCTCACCGCGGAGCGGGACGCGGGCACGCTCTCAGCCGACGAGTGGCGCGACGCTCTCTGGCGGCTCATGAAGGCTGCTCTCTGCGGGCCGTGGTTGAACAATGGGACCGACGACAACGGCGAGCCGATCGTCCCGGCGATGACGGCGCCCATAACGGCCGTCAGCATCCGCCTGCCGATCGGTCGCCTGCGCGACGAATGGACCGCTTCGATCCGGCGGCGTGAGGCGCTCTACAAGCGGGCCGTAGGTGCGCGCCGGGCGCATCCCGATCGGGAGCGGTTCACTCCCGAGGCGATCGAGCACGGCGAGCGTCTCGAAAGGGTCGCGGCTCACTTCGCTGCGGAAGCCGAGGCGATTCGCCCGAAGGACGGGCGCCGACGTGGCCGGCCCGCGTACGGCCGGGCGCACTTCGCGGAGGTTGCCCGGATCTACAGCGAGGCGATCGCCGACGGCGACCGCGCACCGCGCGGGCGGGTCGCCGTGCAGATGAACGTCGACAAGTCGACGGCGGCAAAGTGGATCGCCAGGTGCCGGAGATTGGTCCCGCCGCTACTGCCAAAGACTTCGGCGGGACGTGCCGCGGGATCGGTAAGCGAAGGTCGAGAGAGAGGGGAGCAATCGTGAGAGGTTTCATTCGAGAGCGCCGGCCGGGGAGTTTTACCGCTTACTGGGAGACGAGCGATCCGAGCACGGGCGCGCGCCGCCAGCACTCCAAGGGCGGGTTCCCGACGAGGGCCAAGGCGCGGCGACACTTGAACGTCGTCGTCGGCAAGGTCACGACGGGGGAGTGGCGACCGGACCAGTCGGTCACGGTACGCGATCTGCTCGTCGAGCACTGGCTACCGGCCCAGCGCGCTCGAGAGCTACGGCCGGCGACCCTCGCGCAATACGAGGGAGTGATCGAGCATTGGATCGTGCCGCGGCTCGGCGGGACGAAGGTCGCGGCGCTCACGCCGGCCACCGTCGTCGACTTCGCGGCGGCGCTGCGATCGGAGCCGACCGCGAAGGGCCGAAAGGGACTGTCGCCGCGCTCGACGCAGCTGGCGGTCGGCGTGCTGAAGGCCGCGTGCGCCTTCGCCGTCTCGACGGAGATGATCGGGCGCAACCCGATCGCCGGCGTGCGCCGTCCTCGAGCCGAGGGCCAGGCGATGCGCGTGTGGACCAGCGCCGAGGCGAGGTCTTTTCTCGACGCGACGAGCGCCGACCGGCTCGGGTTCGCCTGGGCGCTACTGCTCACGCGTGGGCTCCGGCGTGGCGAGCTCTGCGGGCTCAAGTGGTCGGCGGTCGATCTCGCCGCGGGGACGCTGAAGATCGAGTCGACCCTCATAACGGTCGACGGCCAGCCGGTCGCGTCGCGGCCGAAAACGTCGGCGGGCCTGCGTTCGATCCCCCTCGACGCGCAACTCGTCGCCTTGCTCCGGGCGCACCGGAAGCGCCAACGGACCGAACAGGTCGCGGCTGGGCCGACGTACGAAAAGGGTGGCTACCTGCTCGCTGACGAGCTCGGTCGGCCGTACCATCCCGACACGATCTCGGGGTGGTTCGAGGCGAGCGTGGCGGAGACGGGTCTTCCGCGGATCCGTCTCCACGATTGTCGCCACACGGCGGCGAGCCTCATGCTCGCCTCAGGCGTCCCGGTAAAGGTCGTCTCGGAGATCCTCGGGCACGCATCGCCGACGATCACGCTCTCGGTCTACGCTCACGTCATGCCGGGAATGGCGGAGTCGGCCGGTGCCGCGCTGTCAGCGAGCTTGCTCGGATGACTTCCGACGCCGAGCGCCTCGCAGAGATTGACCTGTGGTGCTTCACGCTGCCTGTTTTCCGGCTCCTCGCTCGCCTTGATCGAGGTGAGTCATGCGACATCGACGAGGTACGAGTGCAGGCGTCGAACGGGGATTTCCTCGGTTGGCTCCAAAGAGGGCTCCAAAGTGATGGCATCGTCGCGGGGCTCTCGACCAAGGACCGCGCATACCTCAACGACTTCTTCCTTCGCCTCGACAACGTCGTCGACTCTCAACGAAAGTTCGGCGTCGATCGGAACGGCTACGCGTACGCGCTCGCGCTGTTCATCGAAGCGATCCAACAGCGGGATTCCCACTTTGAACCGCTGGGGGATGCGCCAAACAACTAGCGGTCGATCTGCCCACGGCAGAGATCACCGCGAGTGTTCTGCCCGCGTGTCAGCACTTCCGCCGCGATCCGCTGACATTCCGCTGACATTCGGGAAGGCGCGACGGAAGCCGGGAAGCAGAAAGGGTCTCTGACCTGCTCTTAGCTGGTGCGCCCCGAGGGACTCGAACCCTCAACCTGCGGATTAAGAGTCCGTTGCTCTACCAGATTGAGCTAGAGGCGCGTGTGCTGCATGATAACGGGTCCCGCGGGCTCGATCGGAGAACGCAGGCGAGCAATTGGGGTGACCGAGGGGACTTGAACCCCCGACCTCCAGGGCCACAACCTGGCGCTCTAACCAACTGAGCTACGGCCACCATCGGCGCGCCGACATCGCCTCGGACGCGTCGCGAACAGCATGGCACACGGCCCAGCAAATCTGCAGCGGGGTGGACCCGCCGGAACGCAGGGCTATCCCTCGCGGCAGACGCAGAACTCGTTTCCCTCGGGATCGCCCATGACCTGCCACCAGCCGCCCTCGGATCCGGACATGGGCGTGCCGAGCTTCGTTGCCCCGAGGGCGACGAGGGCGTCGATGGTCGCTTGCGGATCACGGGCATAGAGATCGAGATGCACGCGGTTCTTCACTCGTTTCGGTTCGGGCACCCGCTGGAGGTAGACGATCGGCGAGGTCGCGTCGGGTGGGACGAGGTCGAGGTAGACCCCGGCGCGGTCGAGATCACCGATCCCGTAACCGAGCGCGGTCGCCCAGAACGGCGCCAGCGCCTCGGGTTCCGTGCAGTCGATTCCGATCTGGAGCCGTGGCGGCATGGTCCCACCTCCATCTGGTGAACGGTGGCAGGGTATATAGGAGACGACCACGGCGGCAATGCGCCGAGCGGTCGCGGGCGAGGCTTGAGCCCCCGTAGCTCAGCCGGACAGAGCAGCTGCCTTCTAAGCAGTTGGTCGCAGGTTCGAATCCTGCCGGGGGCGCACGCCGCGCGGGACTGATTCCGGCGATCGCCGCAGCTCGCTAGCTTGGCGCGGAGATCGCACGGCGGTGCGACGTGGTCCGGCACCGACAGGGAGGCGCATCATGCAGCTGGGCATGGTTGGTCTGGGGAGGATGGGCTCGAACCTGGTCCGTCGTCTCACGAGGTCCGGTCACGAGTGCGTCGCGTACGACGTCGACGCCGCCGCCGCGGCAGCGCTCGCGGGGGACGGGGTGGTCGCCGCGTCTTCGCTGGAGGAGCTCGTCGCGAGGCTGTCTGCGCCCCGTGGGATCTGGATGATGGTCCCCGCAGCCGTGACCGGCCAGACGGTGGAGGTGCTGGGCGAGCTCGTCGAGGCCGGTGACACGCTGATCGACGGTGGGAACTCTTACTATCGGGACGACGTCGAACGCGCCGAGAAGCTCGCCGCCGCGGGCGTGCACTACCTCGACGTCGGCACGAGCGGGGGGATCTGGGGACTCGAGCGTGGCTACTGCCTGATGATCGGCGGCGAAAAGGACGTCATCGGCCGCTTCGCTCCGATCTTCTCCGCTCTCGCACCAGGGGTCGAGGCGGCCGCGCGCACACTGGGTCGGACGAGTGATCCGTCCCCCGTCGAACAGGGTTGGCTCCACTGTGGTCCGAGTGGTGCCGGCCACTTCGTGAAGATGGTCCACAACGGCATTGAATACGCGTTGATGGCCGCCTACGCGGAAGGCCTCAACATCCTGGAGCACGCCGACGCGGGCGACGCCATGAGGGCGGTCGACGCCGAGACGGCTCCGCTTCGGGACCCGAAGTACTACCGGTATTCGCTCGACCTTGCCGACATCGCCGAGGTCTGGCGGCGCGGCAGCGTGATCGCGTCGTGGCTGCTCGACCTCACGGCCGAGGCGCTGCTGGCGGATCCGGATCTCGGGCAGTTCACAGGACGGGTGTCCGATTCCGGCGAGGGACGGTGGACGAGCCTCGCGGCGATCGAAGAGGGAGTGCCGGCGACACTTCTCACCGCCGGCCTCTACGCGCGCTTCGGATCCCAGGGCGCGTCGTCGTTCGCCGACAGGTTGCTGTCCGCGCAGCGAAACGCCTTCGGCGGCCACGAGGAGATCCGACCGTGATCAAAGCGGTGGACGCGATGGGAACGCCGGAATGGAAGAGGCTCGCCGAGCAGCGCGGCCGGGACCGAGATACGCATCTGCGCGGCTTCTTCGCCGACGATCCTGAGCGCGGCCGTCGGATGACAGTCGAAGCGGGTGAGCTCCGTCTCGACTACTCGAAGCACCGGCTCACGCACGAGACCGTTGACACCCTCGTCGCGCTTGCCGCGCGCGTCGGCGTGGAGCGTTGGCGCGACGCGATGTTTTCCGGCGAGCACATCAACACGACGGAGGATCGGGCGGTGCTCCACGTCGCCCTGCGGATGCCGCCCGGCGCGCGTTTGCAGGTCGATGGGCAGGACGTCGTCTCCGACGTGCACCGGGTCCTTGAGACGATGGGGTCGGTCGCAGACCGGATCCGGACCGGCGCCTGGGTCGGCTCGACGGGCCGGCCCATCCGGTGTGTCGTGAACATCGGGATCGGCGGGTCGGACCTCGGGCCCGCGATGGCCTACGAAGCGTTGCGCGACTACGCCGACGAACGGATCTCGTGCCGGTTCGTCTCGAACATCGACCCGGTCGACCTCTGGGCGAAGACCCACGATCTCGATCCCGCGGAGACTCTGTTCGTCATCTGCTCGAAGACCTTCACGACCCTCGAGACGCTCGTGAACGCCCGCGCCGCGAAGGCCTGGCTGCTCTCGGCGCTCGAAGCGGGCGAGGACGCCGTCGCCCAGCACTTCGTTGCTGTGTCGACGAACGCCGAAGCCGTCGCCGCGTTCGGGATCGATCCGGCGAACATGCTCGAATTCTGGGACTGGGTCGGTGGAAGGTACTCGTTCGACTCGGCGATCGGGTTCGCCCTCATGGTCGCGATCGGGAGGGATCGGTTCACTGAGATGCTCGGGGGCTTCCGGACGATGGACGAACACTTCCGCACCGCGCCCCTCGCCCAGAACATGCCCGTCATCCAGGGCATGCTGAATATCTGGTACAACAACTTCTTCGCGGCCCAGACCCATGCCGTGCTGCCGTACTCGCAGCGCCTCGCACTCTTCCCCGCCTACCTCCAGCAGCTGACGATGGAGTCGAACGGCAAGTCGGTGCGGCGCGACGGCGTCGCCGTGGGCATCCAGTCCGGGGAGGTGTTCTGGGGCGCTCCGGGAACGAACGGGCAGCATGCCTTCTATCAGCTGCTCCACCAGGGCAAGAAGCTTGTTCCCGTCGACTTCATCGGTTTCGCCAACTCGACACGGGAGTCGGGAGAGCAGCACGAACTTCTCATGGCGAACTGTTTCGCCCAGAGCGCGGCGCTCGCGTTCGGCAAGACGGCGGAGGAACTCGTCGCCGAGGGTGTTCCGGCCGACCTCGTCCCCCACAAGGTGATGCCCGGGAACCGTCCGAGCTCGACGATCCTCGCCCCGCGGCTGACCCCGTCCGTCCTCGGTCAGCTCGTCGCGCTCTACGAGCACGCGACGTTTGTCGAGGGCGTCGTGTGGGGAATTGACTCGTTCGACCAGTGGGGCGTCGAGCTCGGCAAGGTGATGGCGTCGGACCTCGCGCCGGCGCTGTCGTCAACCTCGGCACCGGAACTGGGTGCGGCGGACAGCTCGACCGTTGGGCTCGTCGACTACTTCCGCACCCACAGGCGCGTCCCATAGACCGAAGGCCAGTCGGGCACACCCCGCCGGGGTTGAACCGGATCCAGCGGCCGCACCGGACACGCCGATGGAGCTCGCCGCGCCGTATCCCGGAGTTCGGGTTCCTAGCTCGCGAGTTCGACGGTGGCGGTCGGCACGGGCACGTGGATGCCCTCACCCCACCTGCTGAACAGCGCCTTCTCGTAGCTCTTCCCGGTGAGGGCGGTCAGCCGGATGGGGAGCGAAGGACCCTTCGCCGCGATGTCGAGGGAGATGTGGACAAGCTTCGACTGCGAGTCCGTCGTCGTCCAGGAAAGGACGTGGACGGAGTCGCCATTCAGGTGCCCGCTGGCGATCTTGACCTTGGTCTTCGTCGGCAGGAGGGAGCCGAGCAACGAAGCGATCGACACGGCTGACTTCACGTCTGCGTACTGGGAGGTGCCGGGTTTGGAGAAGACCCATTTCGTGCCGACTTTCGCGATCTGGCTCGCCGACATGCCGAAGACGGTCGAGAGGCCCTTGGAGTTGCCCCAGAAGTACGCGGCGGTGGGCGTGAGGCGCAACTTCGCCTCCGCCGTGCCGACGGCGAGCGTTTCCAGGCCACGCGTCTTGCTGGCGTCCTCGGTGACGGTCGTCGTCTGCTTCGTCGAGGCGTCGTAGACGGAGATGGCGCAGTGGACGCTCTTCTGGACGTCCATCGCCTTCTTCGTCGCGGCCATGACCGCGGTCGCCGTCGGGTGCTTCCTCGGGACGGAGGAGGCCGACGCCACGCCGATGAGAGGCAGTCCGAGGAGGAGACAGGCCGCGGCGCAAGCAGCCGCCGCCGCGAGCCCGGTGCGCGGACGCGGACGGAAAAGGGCAGGGGAGGAGGTCACCCGCTGAGCATACCGGGCCCGATGGGCAGGGATTTTAGCGACATTGCCCCATTAGGTGAGCAATTTGATCAGAGTTGTTGAGACAGCCGTAGGCTAGCCGGATGATACGGAACCTGATCGGCTTCCCGAACCCGGTGAACGAGGTCGCGGCGAGGACGGTGGCGGCCGGAGTCGTGACGATGGCGGCGGTCGCGATCGCGACTCGCCAGCTGTGGCTCACCATCCCGCTCGCGTACGGGTTCGTCGCGCGCACGCTCACGGGGCCGCGTCTCAGCCCGCTCGGGTTCGTGGCGACTCGGTTCGTCGCGCCCCGCCTCGGGCGTTGGGCCAAGCCGGTGCCAGGCGCGCCGAAGCGATTCGCCCAGGCGATGGGCGCCGCGTTCGCCCTCGGCGCCTTGGTCGCGTGGCTCGTCGGTTCGGGAATCGCGTGCGTCGTTGTGCTCGCGATCCTCATCATCCCGGCGGCGCTCGAGGCGGCCCTCGCGTACTGCGTCGGGTGCACGATCTTCGGCGTGCTCATGCGGGTTGGGATCATTCCTGCCTCGATCTGCGCGGAATGCGAGGACGTCTGGTCACGACGGGCCGGCCCGTCGGGCCGTCCCCGCGAACTGGCAACCGACTAGACGCCCCCACGGCGGGGCAGGCGCCGCGCCGGACGAGAAGGTTCAGCGCTCCGCGGCGCCGGTGTCGGGGAGCGACGTGAGTTCGCGCGCTGTCGGCGAGGCGAGGTCCAACTGTGACCGGGTCGCGGCGATCGCGGCCTTCGCCCTGTCCAAGTCGAAGGCGCGCGCGTTCTCGACCGACCGGCACGCCTCCATCACGGCGGGAAGGAACGGGGAGGGTTCGCGGCGCGAGGCGTGCCGACCGAACGCGCGTCGCTGACTCCAAGAGCAGTGCAGCTCCTGGGTCGCCCGGCTCAACGCCACATAGAGGAGCCGCCGTTCCTCTTCCAGGGCCGCAGCGGTCTTCGCGTGGGCGATGGGAACGAGACCGTCCTCGATCCCGGTGACGAAGACAACCCGCCATTCCAGGCCCTTCGCACGGTGAAACGTGAGCAGGTCGATCCCGTCGCTCGCCGGCGCCTGCGGGTCGTCGCGCAAGATCTGTCGCAGGTGGGCGGGGAAACCCTCTGCGCCGGGGTCAGCGTCGAGCGCGAGGTAGTCCGATCCGACGCGGACAAGGACCGCGAGGTCGAGCTCGCGTTCGTTCGGGTCGTCACTGCGCTTTGCGGCGCTGCCTTCGTCCACGTCGTTCTCGCGATCCCGTTCCACCTCAAGCGAGAGATCCTCGAGCCAGGCGGCGAAACCCTCCCGTCCGGTCCGGCCCGCGAGCCGATCGAGTTCCTCGCGCACGGTCGGTCGCGCGAGGAACGCGGCGCCGACGTTCCCGCGGAACGGGACGCCGGCCACGCCCAGTGCCTCCTCGAACAGCACGAGCTGCGCGTTCGTCCTGGCGAGGACGGCGCATGTCGACCACCGCGAACCGGGCAGATGGAGACGACGAATGGTCGCGGCGACGCCCGCAGCTTCGTCGGTATCGGTGGGGTAGGCCGTCACACGCGGTGCCGATCCGTCCGCTCCCGCGGCCGACTGGGCCGGGGCGCCGGGTGGCAAGGCCGCGGAAGCGACGGCGACGACCTGGGGCGTCGAGCGGTAGTTCGTCGCGAGTTCGATGACCGTCGCTCCCGGATAGCGGTCGGTGAACGACGTGACGGCGCTCGGCTCGGCGCCGTTCCACCCGTAGATCGCCTGGTGCGGGTCGCCCACCGCAAAGAGGTCCTCGCGGTGGCCGAGCCAGGTGTCGAGCAGTCGCAGCTGGGCCGGGTTGGCGTCCTGGAGCTCGTCGACGAACAGGTGCTGGAAGCGCCAGCGCTGCACGGCGGCGAAGGCGTCGTCCGAGGCCATGTCGTCGGCGAGACGCTCGAGCAGATCCTCGAAGTCGAGGATCCCGACCCGGCGCTTCTCCTCTTCGTATCGCCGGAAGCAGTCCGCCACCGCGGCGAGTTCGACGAGGGGAGCGCGTCCCGCCGCCTGCGCGCACTCGACGTAACGACCCGGTGCGACGAGCCTCGCCTTGGCCCATTCGATCTCGGCGGCCACCGAGGCGAGGAGTTCGCGCCGGCCACCGGGTCGCGTCCGCGGGTTCCGATGCTCCGCCGCAGGAAGAAGCTTGGCGAGCAAGGCGGCCTTGGAGTCGAGGACAGCGGGCGGCTCCCGGTCGTCGTCGATGGCCCGCAGTCGAAGCTGGGCGAGGGCGATCGAGTGGAACGTGCCGGCGGTGACGTGGGCGGGCAAGCCGAGTTGGTGCAGACGTGACCGGAGCTCGCCGGCAGCCTTGCGGGTGAAGGTGAGCGCGAGGAGGTGGGCCGGGGCCGCTGAGCCGCTCAGCACGCGCCAAGCGATGCGGCGCGTGAGGACGCGGGTCTTGCCGGACCCGGCGCCGGCGACGACGAGGAGTGGTGCCGCGGGCGAGGTAATCGCCGCGCGCTGGCACTCGTCGCACCCGGCGAGGACCCGACGGAGATCGGGATCGAGGGTCACCGCTCCGGACCGTACTCGTCGGGTGTGGTCTCCCGTCCGAAGAGCCTGCATGAGCACGGTCCACGGACCCGGAGCAATTAGCGTCATCAGGGATGCTGAGCGGATATCTCGGCGGGAAGACGTTTGGCGAGGCGTTCGGGTCGTCGAAGCCGTGGGTGCTCGCGCTACACGGGTGGGCGCGGTCGCACGCGGACTTCGTCGAAGTGCTCGGTGTCAAGGACGGCGAGCAGGCGCTCGATGCGATCGCCGTCGACCTACCTGGCTTCGGAGCGTCGCCACCGCCGGAGGCGGTGTGGGGCGCGAGGGAGTACGCGGCCTTCCTCGAACCGTTGCTCGACGAGATGGCCGAGCGAATCGTGATCGTCGGCCACTCCTTCGGGGGCCGCGTGGCCGTGGAGTTCGCCGCGCTCTCGGGTGATCGTGTCGCGGCGCTCGTCCTGTCGGGCGTGCCGCTCGTGACCGCCAGCCGGCGACCCCGCCCGAACGCTCGCTACCGGGTCGTGCGGTCACTTGCCGCGGCGGGGATCGTCAGCGCGACCCGCCTGGAGCAGGCTCGGGAGCGCTACGGGTCACGCGACTACCGGGAGGCGCGGGGCGTGATGCGTGGCGTGCTCGTGCGCGCGGTGGCCGAGGACTACCGGGCGACGCTGCCCCTGCTTCGGTGCCCGGTCGAGCTCGTCTGGGGTGAAGACGACACCGCGGTGCCGGTCGACGTCGCCCGCGAGGCGACGCGCTCCCTCGTCGACGGACGCCTGACCGTGCTGCCGGGCGTCGACCACTTCGTGCCGACCGCGGCGCCCGGCGCGTTGCGCGCCGCGACACTGCTGCACCGGCCGTGACAGTGCTCCTTGCCACGACGCTCGCTGCTTCGGCGGCCGGGGCGGTTCTCGCCACTGTCCGATGGCTGCGAGTCGCGCAGCGCGAGCACTACCTGTCCGGCTCGGTCGCGCGCTTCGTTGGGCGATGGTGGGGACGCGACTGGGTCCACATCGCCGCCGCGGCGGGCGCGCTCGGATCGGTGGTGGCCGAGGGTTTCCAAGGGGGGATCGGCATCCTCGGAGCGGTCGTCGTCGGTTCCGGTCCGCTCGGTTTGGGCGTGCGGGGTCGTAGCGGACGGCTGCGGTGGAGCCGCCGGCTCGGCACGATCGCGACGATTGTGGCGGCTGAGTACGGCGCCGCGGTCGCGTCCGCATCGGCGCTCGGTGGACTTCGCCTGGCGGCGACGGTCGCCGCGGCCGGAGCGATCGGGTCGCCGGTTGTCGTGGAGATCGCCCTGCTCGTCGACCGGCCGCTCGAGTGGGGGGTCGCCAGGCGTTTCGTCCGGCGGGCCGCGCAGAGACTGCACCGAATCGGCCCCGTCGTCGTCGGCATCACCGGTTCTTACGGCAAGACCTCGACGAAGAGCTACGCGGGCCATCTGCTCGCGGGCACGTTCCGCGTCGTGGCGAGCCCGCGCAGCTTCAACAACCGCGCCGGCCTCGCCCGGGCCGTGAACGAGAACCTCGTTCCGGGCACGGAGGTCTTCATCGCGGAAATGGGGGCCTACGGCGCCGGCGAGATCGCCGAGATGGTGTCGTGGCTGGCGCCCAGTGTCGCGGCGATTACCGCGATCGGGCCGGTCCACCTGGAGCGCTTCGGGTCCTTGGAGCGCATCGTGGCGGCGAAGAGCGAGATCCTCGCCCACGCCGAGTGCGCCGTCCTGAACGTCGACGACGAGCGCCTCGTCCGTCTGGCGCGCGAGCTGGAGGACGCCGGTCGCCGCGTGCTCCGCTGTTCAGCGGTCGACCGCCGTGCGGACGTCGCGCTGATCCAAGGGGCCCGCGGCGCCACATTGCACGTGGCCGGCTCGGTCGTCGGGGAGGTGACTCTCGATCCCGGTCGGCCGATCGCGCCAACGAACGTGGCGTGCGCCGCCGGGATCGCGGTCGCGCTGGGGGTGCCGCTGAGGGATGTCGCCGACCGGCTGCACTCGCTGCCCATCGTCGAGCACCGTCTGGAGGTCGCCACCTCTCCCCGCGGTGTCGTCGTCCTCGACGACACCTTCAACGCGAACCCGGCCGGCACGCAACTCGCTCTCGAGGCGTTGAGGGCGAACGCGCTCCCGGGGGCCCGCGTGGTCGTCGTCACCCCGGGGATGGTCGAGCTGGGCCGGCTCCAGCGCGCCGCGAACGCGACCTTCGCCGGTGAGGTGGCGGACGTGGCGACGGACCTCGTCGTCGTGGGGTCGACGAACCGCCGGGCCCTCCTCGGCGGGGTGGCCGCGGCCCGGGGCGATCGGCGCGCGGGCAGTCGGGGTCTCCGGGTGACGACCGTTCCCTCGCGGGCTGCGGCCGTCGCCTGGGTCCGACAAGAACTCCACGCGGGTGACGTCGTCCTTTACGAGAACGACCTTCCTGATCAATATCCCTAGAGGCGGGATCGTGCCGTGAGTTGGCCGGAGAGAGCTCCATCGTGGGATGCCGAAGTGCTGCCTACAATGCCGCGATGCCCGGGTCCTCTTTGCGTGTCGGCGTGCTGTTCGGCGGACCGTCGCCCGAGCACGACGTTTCGATCCTGACGGGACTCCAGGCGGCACGAGCGCTGGCCGCGGAGGACGCCGTCGCGGCCGTGCACGCGTTGTACTGGACGAAGACGGCGGACTGGCTCGAGGTCTCGCCCTTGCTGGAGGCGAGCGCCTTCGTCGGGGGAGCCCCCGAGGCTGGTCGCCAGGTCGAACTGCGCACGGGGGCCGACGGAGGATTCGTCGCCCGGGCCTCGTGGCCCCGGTCGGGGCTGCGCCGTGTCGAGATTGACGCCGCGCTCCTCTGTTGTCACGGCGGGCCAGGGGAGGACGGTTCCCTGCAGGGCATGCTCGATTGCGCCCACGTCGCGTACAGCGGGCCGTGCGCCGCGGCGGCGGCGCTCGGGATGGACAAGCTCGCGACGACGGGGGTCCTTGCGGCCGCGGGTGTGCCGACGTTGCCGCGGGTCGCGCTCGGTCCGGGGCTGGCGGCACCCGCCTTCGCCGGACCGTACATCGTGAAGCCGCGTTACGGGGGCTCGTCGATCGGGATCGACGTCGTGAAGGACTGGCCGACCGTGCAGGCGCGACTCAGTGCCAACGTGCACCTGCGGCAGGGAGCGGTGGTCGAACCGTACCGGGACGACCTCTACGACCTGCAGGTCGCCGTTCGGACGTGGCCGACGACGGAGCTGTCGGCTGTGGAGCGACCGCTCGCGAGGAACAAGACGGCTGAGATCCTCGACTACGCCGACAAGTACGTCGGCGGGGAGGGAATGCTCAGCGCGCCGCGGGAGCTTCCGGCGCGGATCGACACCGGTCTCGAGCGGGAGCTGAGAGAGCTCGCGCTCGTCGTGGCGCGGCTCCTCGGAGCTCGGGGCGTGAACCGGATCGACTTCCTCAGTGACGGCCGTGAGCTCTACGTCAACGAGATCAACACCATTCCCGGATCGCTGTCGCGCTATCTCTTCATCGATCCGCCGCTCGGATTCGGCGAGCTCCTCACGGGGCTCGTCACCGAGGCGGTGGAGCGGCCGGCCATGACGTTTTCGGTCGCAGGCGCGGACGGGTCGGTCCTGCGCGGGGCGGGGAACATCGCGGCGAAGCTCGGTTGAGGTGACCAGTCCGTCGTCCGGTGCGCCAAGACGCGACGGCGGTTGAAGGGGTGACGGTGGGATTTTCGAGGCGGCTCGTTCACGACGACGAGGAGGTTCTCCTAGACGCCCGCCCGCACCGGTCGCTGCTCGTCGGTCCGAGCGTCGTCGCGATCGTCGTTCTCGCCGGGAGCGTGGCGATCTACGTGATGTGGTCGGCAGCGCCGAGATGGTTCGAGTGGGTGCTGCTCGGCGCCACCGTCGCCGCGGTGTGCCGCTTCTTCTCCCGGTTCGTCGAGTGGCGGTCGACTGATCTCGTCGTGACGACGATGCGCGTCATCTACCGCCGCGGGGTGGTCCGCCGCTCGGGACGGGAGATCCTGATCTCCAGCATCCAGGACGTGAGCTACGTCCAGACCCTCCTCGAGAGGATGATCGGCAAGGGCCAGCTCTCCGTGCAGTCGGCGGGCGGGCGCGGCGAGGCGCCTTTTGAGAACGTCCGTCACCCCGCCGTCGTGCAGGGGCTGATCAACCGGACGATCGAGGAGTCTCGCCGTCACGACCCGGGCGGCGACGCCGAGGTCGGTCCGGTCGCGGTGGCCGACGAGCTCGAACGCCTGTCGGCGCTGCACCGCCACGGGGTGATCACCGACACGGAATTCGTTCGCCTGAAGCGGGAGCTCCTGGCTGGCACGGACGACGCCGTTGAGTTGGACGCCGACTTCTAGGCACCACCAGGGGCCTCAGGTCGCTGCGACGCCCCGACGGTAGGCTCCGGCCGTGCCGGAGCGCTTCTTTGTCGAGACGCTCGGCTGTCCGAAGAACGAGGTCGACTCCGACAAGATCGCCGGATCGCTCCTCGCGGGGGGTCTGGAACCGGCGATGGGGGTCACCGACGCCGACCTCGTCGTCGTCAACACCTGCGCGTTCATTGGGGCCGCACGAGCCGAATCGGTGGCGGTCATCATGGAGCTGGCGCGGCGGCGGCGTCCCGGCGCCCGCCTCGTCGTGACCGGTTGTCTCGCCGCCCGGGCGGGGGAGGAACTCGCCGAGGCCCTCCCCGAGGTCGATGCGGTGGTCGACGTAGGGGTCCCGGTGCACCTCAAGGGAGCCCGCTGGCGCCGGCGGGTCGAGCGGGCCATCCCCATCGACTTCCTCGATGGTGCGCGCCCACGGACGCAGGGATCCTGGGCGTACGTGAAGGTCGCCGAGGGCTGCGACCGCCGCTGCGGGTTCTGCGCGATTCCCCAGTTCCGGGGTCCGCAGCGTTCCCGGCAGAGGGACGCGATCCTCGCCGAGGTCGACCGGCTCGGGGTCGCCGAGATCGTCCTCGTAGCGCAGGACCTCGCGTCCTACGGGCGGGACCTGGGACACAACGACGCGCTGGTCGGGCTGGTCGGGGCGGTCGCCGAACGTGTCGCGCGCGTCCGGTTGCTCTACCTGTATCCGTCGGCGCTCGACGCTCGGCTCATCGAGACGATCGTCGCGACCGGCGTCCCGTACTTCGACCTGTCGCTCCAGCACGTAGCGCGGCCCGTGTTGCGACGGATGCGGCGCTTCGGCTCCGGCGACGTGTTCCTCGACCGCATCGACAAGATCCGCGCCCTCGCGCCGGAAGCCGCCCTGCGCAGCTCTTTCATCCTCGGCTACCCCGGCGAGACCGAAGACGACCACGACGCCCTGCTCGATTTTCTGAAGGCGGCCGAATTGGACTGGGCCGGATTCTTCGCCTATTCCGAGGAGGATGGAACTTACGCCGCGGGTCTCGGGGACAAGGTGCCGGCGGCCCTCGCCCTCGAGCGGCTGCGGGAGTGCGCCGGGCTGCAGGACGAGATTACGACGCGACGTCGGCGCGCCCTCGTCGGGGTGACGACTGAAGTCCTCATCGACGACGTCGGCGTCGGGCGCTCGCATCGCGAGGCGCCCGAGATCGACGGCGTGATCCACGTTCCCCGGGGCGCTGTACCGGGATCCCTGCGCCGCGTGCGCATCGAGGCGGCCGTGGGTCCCGACCTTGAGGGGTGCTTCGTCGACACGGCGCCCGCCGGTCGTCGCCGGGAAGCACGCGCCGAGGCGCGCGCATGAACGGGTCCCGCCCGTCATTCGGTCCCTCGGCGCTGTTGACACCCGCGAACGCGCTCACGTTCACCCGTCTCGTCGGCGCGCCCGCGCTCGCCGTGCTCACTGTCGAAATCGGGCCAACGTCGTGGCTTCTCTGGGCGCTGTGGACGGCGTTCTGCCTCTCCGACGGGCTCGACGGTCACATCGCGCGGCGCCACGGGGCGACGCGGTCGGGGGCGTTCCTCGATCCGCTCGCGGACAAGTTCCTGGTGCTCGGCGCGTTGAGCGCGCTGAGCGCGATCGGGCTTCTCAGTCCGCTGCCCGTCGTGCTCATCGGGGCGCGGGAGATCGCGATGAGTACGTTCCGAATCACGGCGGGACGCCAGGGGATCTCGGTCCCGGCGCGGCCGCTCGCCAAGCTGAAGACGCTCGCCCAGGACCTCGCCATCGCCGGGGCGTTCTTCCCGCCGATCGGGAAGACCCACCTCTTCGCGGTGGAGATCTTGCTCTGGATCGCGGTGGGACTGACCCTCGTCACCGGGGTGGAGTACTACCTCGATGCCCGGCGCGACCTGCGGGCCCGCCTCGGTCGGCGTGACGGGGCCACCACCCCGCAGGGAGCGTGAGGCCGCGGTGCGCGTAGAGATCGTGGCGGTTGGAACAGAGCTACTGCTCGGACAGATCGTCGACACGAACTCGACCTGGATCGCCGAGCGGCTCGCTGCCACGGGCGTCGACTGCACCTACCAGACCCGGGTCGGCGACAACGTCGCGCGCATCGCCGAGGTCCTGCGGGTGGCGCTCGGTCGGGCGGACGCGGTCGTCGTCTGCGGAGGTCTCGGACCAACCCAGGACGACGTGACGAGGGAGGCGATCGCCGAGGTGATGGCCGTCGAGCTCCGCCGGGATCCGAGGGCTCTCGCGCCCCTCGGGCAGGCGTTTCAGGCCCGTCACCGCGAGATGTCGCCGAGCAACAGGCGACAGGCGGACGTGCCGGTCGGAGCGGAGGTCATCGAGCAACGTCTCGGCACCGCCCCGGGGCTCGTCTGCCCGGTCGGATCCCAGGTCCTCTACGCGCTGCCTGGCGTTCCCGTGGAGATGCGGGAGATGTTCGAGCGGGCCGTTCTGCCCGATCTGCGAACGCGGTCGGGCGAGCCGGGAGTGATCTCGAGCCGCGTGCTGCGGACGTGGGGGATCGGGGAATCGGCGCTCGCCGAGCTGGTCGCGCCCCGCCTTGCGGTGCTCGACGCCGCGGGGGAGGGCGCGCCGACGATCGCCTTCCTGGCGCGGGGCCTGGAGGGCGTCCAGTTGCGGGTGACCGTGAAGGCCGCAAGCATCGAAGCGGCTCGCGAGGCCCTCGATCTCGAGGAGGCGGCGCTCCGTGAACTCGTCGGGACGAACATCTTCGGCGTCGACGGCGAGACGATGGCCATCCGCCTCGGCGCGCTTCTGACGGCCCGCAACTTCACGCTCGCCGTGGCGGAGTCGTACACGGGGGGACTGGTGGCGTCGAGCCTCGTCTCGGCGCCGGGGGCGAGCGGATGGTTCCGCGGGGGCGTCGTCCCGTACGCCGCGGACGTGAAACGCGACGTCCTCAGGCTCCCCGCCGGACCGGTCGTGAGCCCCGTCGCGGTGGCGGGCATGGCCGACGGGGTGCGCAGGCTGCTGGGTGCCGATATCGGGCTCGCGACGACCGGCGTCGCCGGGCCGACGAGCCAGGAGGGACTGCCCGTCGGCACGGCGTTTGCGGGACTCGCGTTCGCCGGAGGGCAGACCGAGACGGCCTCGTTCGAGATCTTTGGAGATCGTCAACGGGTGCGCGAGCTCGGCACGATGAACACCCTGGACTGGCTCCGCCGGCGTCTCGAAGCCGGGGGCTAGGGGCCCTTCGGTCGCCGCTTCGCGGCGCTCGAGGGGTCCGTGGCCCGGTGAGCGTGCGCCGGGACCCCGGCGAGTGGCAATCGCGGCCCGAACCGCGGGCCACGACCGATCACTCTCAGGAACCGCAGGTGGGGCCATGCTCTGAGGTGTCAGCGCACACATCGCCGCGAGAAGCGTTCGTCAAGGTTGGGACGGCGCTTGCGATCGCGTGGCATGAGATCACCTTGCCTATCGGGTACCCGAACGTAGACTTCTTGTTATGGCTATGTACGAGGTCATATGCGCCTACCTGGCAGATACGCACGAGCACGTAATAGGGCTCCAGGTCCGCAAGCACCCCAAAAAGGCGACGGGATCGCCTAAGGCGGCTAAGTACATGAGCAAGAAGAAAGTCATCAAGAAGATCGAAAACGACGGCGACTTCTTCTTTACCGTCTCTAGGGACAGTTCTGCTCAAGTTCATGTTGTCCATGAGCCGTGTCCCGACCCCACGTGCTCGGAAGAAGTGCTGCGCACGACCGCTGACGGCAAGACAACCGACAACCTTGACTACCTGCGCTGTCCGTAGGTCGGTCATTCCGTCTCCGCTGCGACGACAGAGTGCATCCGTGGGAAAGGAATGCGCCTTCTCGGACGCTTGTGGCGGGGACGCGGGTGGCACGTGTAGCCCATAGCCACGGCGATCGCATCCGCAAGGAACGGAACGACCTTGTTCGCCATAGCAACGTCTAAGGGCTCACGCCGGGTTTGATTGAGCGTTGATGGTGTAGTTCCACTCGCCGTGAAAGTCGTGAGGCTGGAGTGGAACCGCAGCCAGCTCCTTGTTGGTGATCTTGACTCCGGTCGGATAC